>Ga0163217_1034828_pt1 | contig 11189 bp, 13 predicted proteins | sample SynspAceP_FD_185933 | JGI IMG/M metagenome (GOLD analysis project Ga0163217, IMG submission 185933) | Saline lake microbial communities from Ace Lake in Antarctica - Synechococcus sp. Ace-P (PacBio error correction) | ecosystem: Environmental > Aquatic > Non-marine Saline and Alkaline > Saline ... | reverse complement strand
TGCCAGATAAATTCAAAACCAGCATCCAAGGCGGACAAGGCCACCCTGCCATGGATACAACGCCCAATGGGCAAAGTTGACTGATGTTCAAGGCCAAAGATACCGCAAGACCCAGACGAATATAAGAACCGCGTAAAACGACCCGATTCAGGCCAAGCAAAAGCGTCCTAAAAGAACCTGCGACGGCACTCCAACTACTGCAGAAACATATCTGAGCCCTATTGTGGTGTGGAAAGAACAATCCATCCACCAGCCACCGTGGGATGGAAATACGCGCGGCTTACTTCTTGGAGAAGTCGCAACTCTTCGAGCATGGCAAGAACGGGCCTCTTCGCCACTGAATCGAGGGAAACTCTTTGTAAAGATTCCCATTTCGCGGTGCGACTCATCAGTGTTTTGACTTCGAAGAGGTACATATCGTGCAGGCGCACGGCCGTCAGGCACGCCTGTCAACTTTGCCCAAACAGCGGGTTCTTCGATGTCCATTTGCTTTCATCTTATCGACGATCGCTTGCCATCTTCGCCGCTACCCCAGTTCTTTCACAGCGCAGATTACGCCATGTGGACGAAAGACGCCCCGCCTGCACCATTGGATAGCGCCTCGCTCCATAAGCGGGTCGACATGCGCGCGTCGCATCGTTCTGGTCCCATAGAACGCTTCTGTCAGCGACAGACCTTGGGCTGTTTTACTCCAAAGCATGGAATCGTTGGTAAAATAAGCAAAAAAGCAGCCAGCTGACGGCTTGGATGCCGAATTCCGAGCTTGCTTGATGGCAGTTCACGGTATCGCCGCCGGCGTTTTGCCAGACCGATAAACATCAGCGCCACTGCCTTGTGCTGCAGCAGGGAACGACGAGGAAATCCTGTTCGAACGTCATCCATGTAATGACACCGCCTGTCTCTCTCTCACCAGCAATGACGGGAACGGCACATTGACCTGGCCCACGACGGTGTCCGGACGCGCCCTTTCGCCACCTTGGCTTCAAAAACAACCGCCGACGAGTCACAATGTTCTCTTCGAGGGGTGACCATAAAGGCGTAGTCCGGCAGTCAATCAGAACCACTTTTTACCGCCGCATTGGTCAAACGCCGCGCCGCACCAGGTGCCTTGGCAAGGGACGCTGTGTCCTATATTGTCCAGTTGCTGACACGGACGTCGGGCGGGACAATTTACTAATTGTTCGCGAGTTCAAGCCGTTTGAACCGGCCCCGAGAAACATTCCTGCCATGACCTCACAAAAAGACTACATCACGCCCGCCTTGTATTGTGGCTGTCATCGTGGTACGCTACCAGCCCCCTACTTTCAGCCCGCCACCAATAAACCCGGGTACCCTTGTGGTTATTGTCGGCCACAGCCAGCGCGACCGAGGATGGTCGGCACGTCCAGGATCGCGTTCCCGCCCTCTTACCGTCATACCATTGGCGCGTAATGTTCGAAACCGATGTCGGCGTTTGGTTCCTGGTTGGTCGCAGAAAATGATTTTCGACAGTCATTGCCATTTTTCGGCAGTTTTGAAATTTCTCGGCCGCCATTCGTGCCCACAACGAGCCTTCGCCGGACAATCGGCATATTTACGCCGGACCGGTCATTCAACACGCCAGCTTGACGCTGATTGTCTTGCGCCAGTGGGCGGGTTGCTGCCATGCCCATTCGCTTGGCGAGTCCGCGGTGTAATACAGATTTTGGTCATATACCCTTCCTGATTATGACGTCCTAAGCGCCCTATTTTTCCCTACACGCCAGAATAATCGTGAAGCTTCTGGGCGTTTTTCCTTCCAAGTTTGATCGTTGGGGATCATTCACGCCTTTCCCTGATCCACAACGAATGCCGGCTGCACAGAGGCCGCAAAACGGAAGTTCTGCTCCACCAGACGATTGTGGGAAACCTTCGTCTTTAGCGCCCTGATGGTGCCGCCCGATCTGCTGGACAATCACCGTGCGCAACCCTTCGTCGGTCGTCGAGCAACGAAACTTGGCCCCTGTGCGCAAGATCCGCGCGATCGCCAGCATTTTGGCTGTTCGCAACCTGATAGCTTGGTTTGCCCTGACTGCTTTCGACGCTCTGTACAATTTCGGAACAATCAAAATTCGCTCGACGCTCAGCCCGCCGTCACGGGCAATTTGCGCGGCGGCAACATGAGGTTCTCTTCGACACTTAACGACGGAATATTTGGCCGCGCTCTTCGGGGCACAGCGCTATGCCAAGCGCGCGATCTGTCGCGGCTGCAGGCTGATCATCTCTGTGCGTTTAAAAGGTGATCGATCCGCGCGTTTGCCAAGATACCCCATGATGGCAAAAGGGGTTAGAGTCTTGCCGGTCGGCCCATTGCGCCAAGGCCAACGTCAACGACTTCGCTCTTGGCGATACCTCAAAGTCGATACGTGGCAGCACGTGGCTTTCGTCGTACCAGCACCGCAGATCTTCGACTTTTAACAAACACATTGGACAGAGGTTTCAGTCGATGGATGGCTCCGATGTAGGCTTCGATCACTTCGGGCGCCTTGGAGATCTGTTCGATGTCCCCTCGCCCAGAATTTCGCCGCGCGCGAGGACAGTGATATGGATCCGAAAGTTCCGCCACGACCGACAGGTTATGTTCGACCATCAGCACAGTGCGGTTTTCAGCAATACGGCGGAATCAACTGCGAGCATCCGCTTCGACATTCTTCGCGGGCCCATACCGGCCATAGGTTCATCCAAAAAGCAACATGTCAGGACTAAAGCGCCAGCGTCGTCGGCAATCTCTAGCGCGCGTTTTCTGCCATAAGCAATGATTGCGGCACGTTTCGTCTGTAAGGTCGCTCAGACCGGACCTCGGCGCGATATATTCGCGGGCTTGGTCGTCGAACTTTGACAAAACACGATCAGACCGCCAGAAATCGTAGCCTTTCCCCGCGGGCCCGTTGCCAAAGCCACACGGACATTCTGACCAAACAGTTTAGATCGGAAAGATCGCCGAGATCTGGAAGGACCGCACCATGCCCAAACGCGCAATCTCCGCGGCTTCATCGGGGTGATGTCGCGCCCCTCATAGGTTATTCTGACCACGGGTAGGCTGCAGGAATTTCGTCAGGCAGGTTAAAGGCACGTCGTTTTGCCCGCACACGTTGGGCCATATCAGCGCATGGATCGTTGCCTTTTGACCGGACAGATCGACCTTGTTGACAGCAATGAAGCCTTGGAAACTCTTTTGGTCAAACCCTTCGTTGTAGCGCGATTAGTCTTGCTCCCTCCCAAGGTCAATTCCCAGCAAGGTCACTAAGAGCTTAAGTTTCGGAGATGTCAACAGGTGTTTCATTTTTTTTTTTGAAAACGACCGGTTCCAGAACCGGAGTTACTTAAGGACTCGGAGCCGCAGTATTTGTTGGCGGCTTCAACAGGCACTTTTACATTTGTCCTGCAATTATTCTGAATTCCGCTGCGTTTTGCGTTGAAAAATCGGGTCTTGGCAGAACTCTCTTTTGCGATCGGGTTGCAAACCAAGATGCGCTGTAGTTAGGATCTGCTGAAGCACAAATTGACGCGACATTAGTCACCCCTGTAGCTCACGCCGTGGAGGGCGCGCCGGATCTTGTACCTGATCTACAATAGGTCGGACCCGGTAGAACGTATGCAGTGACGGACGCTTTGCCGGCCCCCATTCGCGCATATATACTTGCGTCGCTAAACTGAATGAACGAACAGGAGTTTCACATTAGACGCGCCTGACATATATAGTGCTGTTCGCTGGCCGCTGTCGTCGTCCCCTCGGTGCCGCCTTGGCGAACTTTGCGGCGAAGATCACCATCGCGAGATGAACTGGGCCTCTGCTGTGTTGTTGTGGCTGTGTCCAACTTCACTACCCTGCCTCCCCCGTGAGAGCAAGGGGTATGGCGTGATGTCACGATCGTTGGCCTTCCGACCCACCACGCCCGCCTCACCTCTCGCTTTCAGAGAACAACAGGAACCGATATCGTACCGGAGCTTTGTTCAAACTCGGCCCGCGTGACAGACCTAGAAGGAACACTTCAAGGCCGACTGGTCACGTATACAATCGATTGACTGACCAGCGTTCTTGAACCCTCACCGGGTGGAAGGCTGGTGGATCCCGACATTATCTTGGTCGGAAAGCGCGCACTCCGTGCGCGTGTGGTGATGGCGGCCCATAATCCCGAGCTATAGCGTCTGGCGGCATGGATTCAACTAATTTCCCGATGAGCTAGATGCTGCCGGATTGGTGAACGACAACCTGACCGCGCGGTGATCTCGCGAAAAGCTCGCGGCATCCGGAGGCTGTAGGTCACGAGCCTCCACGGTTCGGGCGAAACGTGGGCCAAACGTCGATGGCATCAGCCTGTGCAAAAGCGAAGAGCTTGGTTTGGCTTACTACTGGGGCCACACCACCACCACTGGGCAGTTTGACATGACAAGGATCCAGCGATAGAGACAGAAAGCAGATGCGAGGCGGCCAAATAGGCCAACGCTCGCATTGCAGGAATCAGGATGCTGCCTGTACCGAATTTGCCACACGCCCTAACTGTCGTCCACGTTCTTTAATGGCATTTCCAATTCCTTCACCCGAGTTCCAGTATATGATGATACTTTCAGGACGGACATAATGCAGACCTGCCACCTAGCGCTCGCAACTCTGTGGATCAAACACGAGACACAACGCTAAGCAGCGGAGAGAGAGCAGGCATAGAGTCCCTCCTCTACTTCATCCTAGACTCACACCAATCACGGATATGCGCAAAGACGATAGAGAGAGAGTGAAAGACCGACGCGCGCTGTACTCAAGAACCTGTCGGCCGATCTTTCGTGGCTCGAACTATTTGATCCTCAGAAGCACACACTTTGGGGCGCGTCCGGTGCATGAAGACATTCGGGCGGATGCCCTGGGGGGTCCTCTCACGGCATAACGCATAAGGGCAGACGCAAATTCGTCGCGCGGTGCCAAAGGGGGTGGGTGGCGTGGACCATACGACTTTATCTTGTGAGCAAGCCTCGGCTTGACCGCGATTGGATGGCGGCAGCGGGGAGGGGCGGCGGGACAGCGCCCCGAAGTCGATTGGTGAATTGCTGGCAAAACAACGGCACCGCAGACGAGGTTTCCGGGCATTGCGGACCACACCTTTTCCATCGCTCGATAATCGCACCGATGCCTTGCAACGCCAATTTCCGCCAGTCCGCCGACCTGACCACCAGGTCTTGAAAGCGGGATTCCTTGGAACATCAAGGGACAGTCTGGAAAGTCGTTGTCGACCCTCTTGACACAAACCCCTTACTGGGCGCTGAACGAAATGCTCCTGGGTGATAGCAGGCGGGTGCCGTGGTGGATCATGAATTCCCACTGTTGATGCTGATCACCTTTGTGGTTGGGGACGGTTCGATCAAGCTGGTCGGGTTGTAGCGCTTTGTTTCGAGCGTTTCTCGCCTTTGTCGATTATTACGATTACACAATGCAAACGCGGCGTTTATTTTCGTCTGCGCCTTCATATGCGTGGCTTCGTTGGGCGTGCGTAGGGATTGCGATGTTCACGCAGGACCGCACACCAAACGAGATTATGACCCGATCCTTGATATGGCTGCAAACATTTGCCGCCCTTTGTGTATTCTGATCCGCTGATCTTCCTCTTTTTCGGTCACCGAACCAAAGCTTGTATGGGAATCGCGATTATTTCTTTATTGCTATTGTTGGCCCGTCTTCCGCTGACTGACCTTGAGTATCGCCTAGTCGACAAGGATGTGATGCGAGGGCAGCTGACGCGTTCGGTTATGACAAGCCATCAAAACTTTCGGCCGTGCAATACCGCTGCGTTGCCCAATATCATGGCCGGCGTGACCAAACGATCAAAATGATGAGCTTTCGCGATGGTCGTGATCGCACTCGCTGCGTCGGTCCGCACCAGGGTTGGGTTGCTGAGTTTCCTGGCCGCGGTATTCGCAGTCTGGAACTGAGGCTTGGTCTGCTTTCGGGGTTGCGGATTGTACTGCTTGCGATCATCTCCATTTGAATCGGGTAACAAAGCAGCGCTTGCGCGCATCATTGCCGGCCGTCAGATTAATGGAGACGGACATGTCAGACGGATATTAAAATCAAATCCGGGGAACCTGTATTAAAAATCTTCGGCGACGACCCGGAAATCGGCGCTCCTAGAGCATGTACAAAATCGGCATGGAAAGACGGGAAGCTTGCTGGCCGAAGCATAACCCACGTGCCTGGGGCTCAATGATATCCAACGTCGATTATTACCGTGGCCAGACACGGCTTATCATAGGGGTATCGGGATCGGGGAAGTCGAATTGATCGCATTTGAACCGGGTCTGAATCGAACCCCACCTCCGGCGAGGGTGTTGAGTCGATGGCGAGGATATCTTGTCTTACAATGAAACGCTGCGTGAATTTGCGGGCAACACCGATGTCGATGTGTTCCAGAAGTCGCGCTGTTCCACCCACCGGACCGTTCTGGAGAACAAACTGCGCCTGGCCCCGTCAATCGAAGGTCAAAGCCTTGAACGAAAGTACGAAGCGGTAAAGGCACAAAAAATGGCTCGCCCGCGTCGGCCTAGAGGGGAGGGCGATTTCAATATCCTCATCCAACTGTCCGGCGGGATCGCAGCAGCGCTGTCGGCTCCCTCAGCATCGCCCGCGCCCTGACCAGCAACTCCGACATTATGCTGATGGACGAGGCATTTTCGGACGCTAAGATCCGGCTGATTCCGAACGGATATGCAGGAAAACCTATTGATCGAACTCCAGGGCGAGCTGCCAAAAGACCATCGTCTTCATCACCCACGCATCCTAGACGAATCTCTCAAGCTGGCGGACCCATTTGGTTATTCTGAAAGACGGTTTTGTCGTCCAGCAAGGGCGAGCCGCCAGCATATTCTTTTGAACCCGTGCGACCCGTACATCGAGATTTGTCAGCGGACATCAACCGCGCGCGGCGTTCTGGTGTTCGGTCGGTCATGCGTAGACCACGGAAACAACCAGGCAACATTAGCGGGCGACGAAGTTTGATCACAAACGCAATCTGGATTCGCTTATCGAGAAGTCCGGCGGCGACACGGACAAAACCGCTATCGTGTAATGGAAGACGGCCAGCAGGGTTGGTACCTTGGAAATGGCCGATCTGGTACGTCTTTGTGCCGCAAGGGCAGGGTCATCTGATCCCGACGCTGGCACGCAGAACGGTTGATTTTATTTTTAGGTGGCATCGAACTGTGGTGCCACTTTTCAGTGCTGCCAATTGCGATCGCAGCGCAATGGTGGCTTGGGTATATAACATAACTACTATTACAAGTGCCTATAATAACTGGACAGGGTGGCGGCGCTACCTTGAAACTGCGACTTCCTAATTAGAAAACAATGGGTATATTCTTAATTAGTGAGGAACATCGCATTGGAACCGTTTATACGCACAACTAAGCATGCAAGAAACGTCGACGAATTGAAGGCTGGTGGCATGCGAAGGGCCTGTCGCCGCAGATTGGCGCGGGTATTGAAACCGCATAAGCTCCACGATCTTGCGAGATCAAACGTAATTTCTGGGCTGATGATGCCTATTCCCTAGAAGTATGCTGGATACTTTCGGCATGGCGGCTCATCAGATCAACACAACGGTCGGCGATACACACACGCAAGCTGTTCCGGCACCTGAGCTGTGTCAGCGCGTAGTTGAACCATCTTAAGGATGATGGACCGCCTGAACAGATCGGCAACCGGTGATCTTTGATGGAGCCAAGCAGCGCGTTTGCAGGAAACCAATCTACCGATATATCTACCCAAAGAAGGCATGTCACAGGGACTTGTGGTGATACCTTGCCCATTGCATCGCAAGAACCGGACACCCCGCCGTGCTCGAAAGCGTTCAGAATCCAAGTTCGATTCGTGAATTCCAGCATCCTATTTCAGCCAGATGATGTCGCCCACCGTCGCCAGTTTTGGGGCATTGGGAAGGCGATTTAAGCTGTTTGAACAGAGACGTGGCCAAAGGCAAAATGCCACGTCCGACTGGTTGAGGCGCGTCAGTCGAATTTTCACGGTGATCCTTAAAAAACCCAACAAACGCACCAAACCGGCTGATGGAAAATTACTGAAGGCTATCAAAGACCTGCCCCATATCGCCCGCACGATCCATCACTCTTGATTACCGAGGTAGCAGTTTCGTCCAGCTGGCCGCATTGCAGGGCAAAAATTGGTACACAAACTTGGTTCGCGATCCCTTTCGTCACGCCTGGCAAAAAGAACGCGTGAAAATACCCAAATCGAAGGGCTCCGACGGTGGCACCCAGAAAGCGAAGATATACGTCAGCTCACGGTCACGACATCAAAGAATAAGCGACGCCTCAACAACCACCGCGCAAATGCTTGGGTGGAGAACTGCGGAGGTCTTCAGAGAAATATTGTTGGCGGAAAATGCGGTCGATCACCCTACCTCAAAAGTAATAGCGAGTTCGCAGTTCAGGTTATCGCTCACACTTTGGCTTTACGCCCAGTAGCTTCCCACTTCGGGGACATTATCTTTGCCATCGCCCCATGACCCGCGGCGTAGTCCATACCCACCTTCACCCAGTCGAATCACCTTTCACGCTGCTGCGGTGTAGCACCGTTAGGATAGTATGACTTCGCGGCTCCCTCTTGAAGGCGTCGATTGATTGTACCCCAGGGTATCATTATCCAATGGCAGCGTCAAGGTGTCGGCGTTCGGCTCGTATTCAGCGGTGAAAGCGGCCCCCAAACCCCTCGGCAGTATCGCATCCTGCTTTAGGGCGCGTGGGGTGAATTGCTTGCGCAAGCCCGGCGAGACCAGCACCTCGGATAACAGACTAAAAAGGCGTTTTGGACCGTTTCAAACGTTCGCGTTAAACTGCCGCGATCGGGGGTGCTGCCGTCAGTGCTTGATGGTTTCGTGCAACAAGACCGGCTGCACTTTTGGCACCTCCGCCGCGTATAGCTCGACGCTCGCGGCGCCTCCCATCAGGCATCGGCAACCACCACGTATATAGGGCATATGCGACGGCACCCGCCTGCAACACCCGCAGGGGCCTCGGGACTGTTGACAGGTCCTTCTAGGACATAGCGCAGATCGTCGGATGCCAAAACCGCGGCCGGTTTCTGCTCGTCCGCCATAGGCCAGCGCGATGCTGAGGCGCCTGCGTCGTTAATACCGTCAGACACCCCAGAGGAATTCGACCATTGCCCATGACGGTGCGCCGGTCCATGCACTGTGGGGCAAACAGCAACCCTTTCGGTTTAAAATCTGCGACAGATCGTAAATTGGACGCACAAGCCGGATGTCGTTCCCGCGATGTGGCAAAACCGGCTAAAGAGAGGGCAGCCCCCCAGATAGCTAGGAGGGCCACCATGTCGACAAGAAACACGCGCAGCGCGATCTGATCCCTCCAGCCAAAAACCCGTAAGCTTTGCGTGAACAGGGGCTAACTCGGCATTATTTACTTGCATGTAAACCAGGGCTTCGCAGGCAGGCGCACGGGATACAGGGGCCGGTATCGCCGCCACGCGCGGTGAACCACGCCCTCGTAGGCAGGGCCAATGAACGGTCCCCAGCGGGCAGCCCACTTTGCCTGGCCGGAAGTTGGCTTCGCTGATTGCGTCAAAACGTAAGGGAGTGCGTTCATATCAAGCGCCCTTCGACGGCACTCGAGTGAAGAACCTTATATTACTCGCGCTGGCGTCTGGCCCTGTCGGGTCCGTGTACGACCCTGCGCTGTCGCCCCCGACCACGCATGAGCAAGGCCGCGCATGGTCCACTGCTCTCTTTACCGCGTGGCCTTTCGGGCCTAAGATCAGTGCGACGGGTAAAGCTTGCGCCCGTCAGTCTCGCCATCGTCCAGACCTCTGTTCCCGCGGGAGGCGTCTTGGGCAATTCGCATCTTGCATTGGTTGCGTGAAAGGTGGGTCAGCGTCGCCTTGAAAGAGTGACACGTTGCGAATAAAATCGACCTTTGTTCGAGCTTTGCCCCCTGCCCATGGGCTGCGAATTTTGCCGGATGGTACATCGCGGCCGCCTGATAGGGGCAGTCCGAAGTGGGCTCCACCCCGTCGAATACATCGGGGTAAGTTGCCCCAGCACGACGGGCCATCGCGGCCCCGCAGAAAGCCCGGCCACAACGCTTACGCCCCTTTGGAAGCATTGTCCCGGCTTGCACCTGTTGGCATCAGCCCTTGACAAGGATCACGGGTTCGCCCGCGCGCGCATCTGGTTCGCCCGGATCGAACCACTTCCAGCACGTTTTGCATATTCGCATACCGTGATTGTTGCCGGATTACACAAGGATCAGCCGTGCTCATCCGCCAGCTGGTTCATGCCTGTTACCTTTGGCCAAAATCAACGGGCGGCGCTTGCAGGCCGTGCGCCATCAATCCACCCCGCCCCTTTCGGCGCAGGGGACCCGTTGAGGTTGGGGGACATAAATCCGATTACATCGCGGCTGCCGCAGGTACAAGTGAAAAAGTACCGCTGTCGAAGTTCGCACCTTGGGGGTAGTTCGGGTTCTGCTCGTGTCGGCGCGCCGAGTCAAAGGCTGATTGCGCCAATTCCAAGCGAGTGTGTCGCGCAGGCGCGGCCAACTTTGGCTCTAGAAAAGGGGGTTTTTGCGGATTTAGGTCGCAATACCACCCCCCTACGCCAGGGCATTCTGGATCGCTTTCCAAGTTTGGCGCTTTTTGGGGGTTCCCCCCGCGCCCACCAAGTTTACCGGGCACGGGCGCATGGGCCGCGTTGAATTTCATTCTGTCATGTCGGCTTCCTTTTAGAGGGTTTAAGCCGGTTCCTAAAACTGATCGGTCGCCGGAGTGCTGTTTTGACTTTTCTGTTTGCATGGCTTGAAGCGCCCCAGGGGCCAACATGGAATTGGAAACCAATCTTGGGCGCGTGCGAGTTCCGGTGTTGACGTCACGTTGCGATTACGCGCAAGCCCCACGACTTTTGATGTTGGCAGGGACCTCATTCGGCGGCTTTTGCACGGCTTCAGATTCTTGCCAGAGGGGTATAGTCGCGCAGGCCCATTTCTCCCATTCGTTGTGCCCGTTCTATCGGACCGTGTTGACCGTAATCGGGGGACTGATGGTCCAAAGCTTTTGGGCTTGCGGGATTTCGCTTGTTACGGGATTAAAATCGCTGCGGTTGGAAATAGACCCCTCCTGTACCAGGGGCCCCCCAACTCTTTTTCTCTTTTTAAAA
>Ga0163217_1021381_pt1 | contig 11189 bp, 10 predicted proteins | sample SynspAceP_FD_185933 | JGI IMG/M metagenome (GOLD analysis project Ga0163217, IMG submission 185933) | Saline lake microbial communities from Ace Lake in Antarctica - Synechococcus sp. Ace-P (PacBio error correction) | ecosystem: Environmental > Aquatic > Non-marine Saline and Alkaline > Saline ... | reverse complement strand
CCTTACGGGCGCGCTGACGGGTTGTCGAGCGTGACGGCAAACACGTTCATCCTACTGACAACGGCAAAGTGTCTCGAGGATGGGACGCGCGAGGTCAAGGAAAGGACGTTGGGATCCCTTGCTCTCGCGCTCGCACCTCTCGGAGCGCTTTCCGAGTTTGATCAAGACCGTCTCTGGACAGGCCGAGCGTTCTTCAGCAGCAATTACAGATCAGGGACGTTTTTGCGATTGCTGGGTTCGGCAATTGCGCGCTTGGGCAAGCGCTGTTGGGAGAGAAGGGGGGAAACCAAGGATTCGGACGCCTGTTTAGGCGGGGTTCGAGCGGCAAAGGGGGATGTGAGGGATGAGCGGAGTCCTGCTGTCGCCACTTCGACCTGATTTTTGTCTGGAGTATAAGGCGGAAACGATTAGAGTGGGGCAGTGATGAGGGCGCGGGACGCTTTCATCATCCTCTCGACTAGCGAGATGGATCGCTACAAAGAAATTGCAGATCTGGCAAAATCTCTGTCAAGAGTCAGGCTTGGCAGAGCGGATCTGAACTTTCAACGGATCTATGCGTCATGCAGGGACGATCATTGTGGGAAAGGCGCTTGTTTTGCAACTTCTGTTCAAGAAGCAATAATAACAGAACGCTCTAGTTCGTTGAAGCGGACACAACAAGCTGCCCTTGCGCGCGTACTATGGATCGGCGCGGTGGCGGTCCAAGATTGAGTAAAGTTTCTGTTACAAAAGATGTTAGTGGGCGACCTTTTCGGAAGGGGAAGTCAGACTCTCGAGGCCTTACATATTTCTCAACCTTCTTTCATGCGGAGGCGGGCATCCGAAACACGTAATGTAGATGAATATGTAAAGCTGGGAAAGCCTTACTTTAGGCAAATCGCTTGATTGGCGTTCTAGTTTTCGAAACGCCACTGATACGCGGCTTGATTTGCAAGCGTGGGCCGAGGCCATTTCGAAAAGCTATGATGAGGTTTAGGATTACCTGTAGGCGAAGCGCGCGTTTGCCGCGCACTTCCGGAGGATTTGGCATGAATTGACACAAGGCGCGTGCGAAAGGCTGCACACGAATTTTTGGCTGTGAAGCGCCATAGGTTTGGCGAAACCGCTTTTGCAAAAATCTGATGGAACGATGCTAGACCTCTTACTTAATTAGGTAGACACAGGCTGCACGTATTTAGCTAGCTGTTCCTGTGATTTAGACCGAAAATTGCGACTTCAAGAAATGGGTTAACGGAGATCTTTTGCGCCTCTCCTTTTGGCTGCGGAAAGTCTCTTCACTATTCTAAAACAGGAGGACTCCAACCTCCGCCCGAACTCGGAAACAGAACGCGCGTGGTCGCCCGGTTGTCAATCTGACCTCGACGCCAAGGCCGAAGACTAGAACACCTTCGCAAATGGCAGCTGGCCCCGTTTCAGAAGCGCTTGCGAAATCCTACAGGAAAACACGACGAATGAAGGCCGCGCCCACACCCCACTGGAATCAATGGGACCCACAGACCCCTTTCCCACCTTCCGGGCTTGCGGAATTTAAGGATCACACGTTTGACGCACTCGTCGTTCCGCGACTTCTCCAGCGGAAAAAAGTTGCCGCCATTCTCGACGCCGAGGGCCTGCCGCCGTCCCGGCCTATTGATGCGAGGAACGCGAGAGGCCTTGCGCGCCGGAGCTTGGAAGATACGAGGCATTTGTGGGTCTTCGCTAGGCTCGCTGATCTGGGATCGGCGTCGGATTTCGCCGAAGTGCGCATGGCGTTTGCCCCGAACACGCCGCCGCTTCATCTTTGTGGACGCTACGGTTGGGCGCGGAACGAAGAGGCACCTGGAGTTAATGGCGGCCCTCAGATGATTGGCGATGGCTGCGATGGCCCGCTTTCCGGTCAAGGCCACATTTGGTGGGACGCCACGAGACCGAAATCCTGTTTCGCGCGAAATGATCGGCCCGGTATAACGACGCGCACATTACGGGTGGAGATTGACGGGGAAGAGGGCACGCGCTTTGACCTCATCGCGATCCACGGACAGCGACCTGATCGACGCGAGATCAGCCGCGCAGCCAGATCGATATGCGTGGTACGGCACAGATTTTATTGCACCAGTTTGCAGTATTCGAAAGCACCGTCAGGCCATCTGGCCGGTTTTGGGGATTGTCGATGATGAAGCCGATGATCTGCTTTGAGGCCACCAAAGACACATTTAGCGCCCACAGTTTAGGCGCCTGTCGCCGGGCAATTGACTTAGACGTGGATCGCGCGCAGGCATCAAAGCGGGCGAGATGTTTAACCTTTATCGTGGTCTCAAAGGCGTCGGAGCATGTAGAACGGCTAGGCGTTGTCCAGCACCCGCGATATGCGCCAAAACTGACGCCGAAGATCGGAGCCGTCAGGGCGCCGTTTGAGCGGTAGATGTCGCCATCGGCCCATTCCAAGTCTTCACATGGCCCGGCCAGAACAGGCGTGGTCAGGGAATTGCAGGACCATATCTTTGTGCGGTTCAAGCCGCAGCTTGCCGCTTCCAACACGCGCGAGGCAACGGTCAGCGGACCCCATTATGCTCGAACAGAAACCGTCGCGTGCCAGGAAGTCGTTTTTCATACCAACTCGTCCCGAATGGCGATTGCATTGCCACGATCAGGTCAGCTTCCGTCTTGAAACCGGAACGATCACGCCCCGTTCGTCGGCCTAGCGCGTGTCCGGCAAGACGCGCAATCCCGCGCCAAACGCATTTGCGGGCTGGTTTGGAACCCCAATCTCGGGCCAAGACTCCACATTTCCCCGGGCCATTTGAACGCGCGCACGCAAAACAGGGTTAACGCGCAAAACCCGTCGCATCGTAGCCCAATGGCATCTTCAGCCCAACAAACGTGCGCTGCAACCCGGATTCGGGGCATGGCGCAGGAGGGTCCCTTGCCGCCGATCCAATACCGATTGCGCGCGTACGGGGCGTAATTCCAGTCTTGCACGCGCCACGGCAGACGCGCCAACAACACATCGGCATCAGCACCAGCCGAAGTTTCGGGAACAGCGCCACCATGCCAATCGAGCGAATCCGCGCGCGACGCCATCTTCGATCATTAACCAACTGCGTTTGGATCGTCTGGGTTCATTGTCGAAATGCGCAGCAAAGGACAGCGCCCAGCGGCGAGGCGACCGTCGCCGATTCCGCATCTGTCGTTTGCCATCCAGCGCGCAATCCGCCGCGCCGCGCCCGAAGCAACAGCGCGCATTCCCCGTCCATGACAAGCAAAGATGCGGGTTATCGTCAAACGCGGCGACATTGCTGGATCAGCGCGCCAAGAATGGGATGGGTGCGGTTTCGGTCTCATTTAGATCCTCTTAACTTAAATAGATATTCCGTTGGCCTTAGGCCACAAGGGGACAGGCCGTTCGCAGGGGCGCACTGATATCCCGAACTTGTTTAGGAAGCGTTGTCCTGCGAACTATAACGCGCCATGCGCACATAAACGCGTTAATTATCGAATTTATATGACCGGCGTTTTCTGATTCTCCGAGCCGCCGACAACAGCGTTTTGAACCTCGCGCGCCCCAAACTCCACAATGACCTATCGATTGCCAAAGGACAGCACCCCGATGTGCGCGATACGACCTGAAACAAACGACTATAAATTCCCTGAACCTTGCCGAAGGACGGACTTTTCGAAATGCGCGCTGAGGCACTGCCAAAACGCAGAACGAATGAGCTGGGCGCGCTGGGCCGGAGTCGGTATCTATAAAGCCTGACGCGAAGAAGGCAAGTCAGTGGCGGGCCGCAATCCTTCACGCTGCATGACGGCCCTCCTATGCCAAACGTGAACCTGCATATCGGCCACGGCTGAACAAGATCTGAAGGGACATGGTGGTTGCGTTCGCGCAAATGCAATGAGGCAAATAGTGACGCGCGCTATTCCCGGCTGGGGATGCCAAGGTCTGAACCCATCGAGTGGAGATTCGAGGAGAAATTACCGCAAAAAAGGCCGCGATAAGGACGCAGTGCCCGAAATCACGAGTTTCGCGCGAATGCGGATTTGCCGCCGGTTGGAATCGAATTCCAAGACGCGACGAAAGTTCAAAGCCTTGGTAGTGACCGGCAACATTGGGACGAGCCGTATCTGACGATGGATTTCCACGCCGAGCGCCGATGATCGCGGAAGAGTTCCAGGAAGTTCCATTATGTGGTGTGCTTTTTCAAGGCTCCAGCCGTGATGTGGTCAGCAGGGTAGAGAGAGCGCGCTGCCGGGGAGAGTCGAGTATCACAGACCGCAAAGTCCGACGGCGATTGGTGCGTTCATCCAATAGTAATGCCGTGTTGATATGAGCGAGTGAAAAGATCAGTGATATATTTGACTTACTTGCTGATTGGAATTGTTCAGACAACTGCGCAGGGCAAGGATAAATGAGGCAGGCACAAAGAGGACACTTTTCGAGTATCTGAAGGAATGCATGTCGCTGGCAAGTCCAGCGTTTGATTGCATGCTGGACCACCACCCTTTGGACCATCCCGCAAAACCGCGCGGTTTGTGTTTCGGGCAGAATCTCAGATAATGCCATCTATGAAAGTCCACGAGACCCCGGGACGAGTGATTGGACGGCAAGGGTGGCGACCCGCTACTGATGGGCTGCATGCACCAATTTAAGCACGAGGAAGCGCTTTCAAGCCAGCCCGGCTCGAAACGACACGTTGTATCCGGCGTAACTCGCCCGCGAACGTGTCCGTGACGAGTTTTGGAAGGGACCTTCAACCCTCTGAGACGCACCCCACGCGCGGGCAGTGCAAAAAGCGGAACCGATGAAAACAGATCGGGACTCGACAGATCCAGGCTGACCGGCGAGCATGTCACAGGCGACGCAGGCAACCGCTTTGTCCACCACCGCCCCACCACGGCGACGGAAACGGGACATATTGCCATCGGCCGTTCAACCCCACCAGCCTGACGATTGAACGTCAAACATCCTACAGACGACAGCTCGTTTCCGCAGAGGGCCTGCCGTTAATTTTCGACAGGCGAGCAGGTGAATCCGTACCGAAGCAAACGGGCCAAAGGCAATGACGTGGTGATCCGCCAAAACTGATCGAGGTTGGCGCAATGCTCGCACGATCGCCGCGATCAACCTTGTCGGACGCGCATCATGAGGCCGCTCCAAAGACGCGCCGTGATCCGCACTGAACGCCCGCAATGGTTTGCGGCCATCGACAAGAGCGTGGGCGGACCAGCAACAGACACCTACGGCGAAACCACTCCGCAGCGGGCCTGACCAGAGCAATCGACCACGTTAATGGGGACATGGAACGCCGCAATCTGAGGCGCAACGTCCTCATATTCGGATGATCGAGACGCGCGCCCCGAATTGAAGGTGCATGCGCGCCAACGCGACATGGGGTGTGCGCTTGGACTGCATTTTACCAAGGGTTCGGGGCAAAGACTTGACCGATGACCGGAATTATCTTGCTGCGCGACGAGGCTCGTGAAGCGCGGATCATTGAGGGCGTTCGAGGACTGAGGGGCGCAGAGCATTGAAATATGCCGAGTGAAAGTGCGAAGGCAGCAAGGTTCTTGGAAAGGCTGCATGAACCCCGAAACACTACACGCAAGTCTTCGACATTTCTCGATATGTTTGTGGTCAGAATAAGCGGCATCAAACCATTGCGTTCGATGTTGCTAAAGCGAAACCGCGAAGAACGGGTGAGGAACGAGCATTGCCGGATCAATGTATCTTAGAGAGGCACCCGAACAGCCATCGCGCAGGTGGTTCCAATTCGTCAATGCTGCAAGCTTGCGGCACCATGGCCGAGCGCCGATATCGGGGTGTAGCTGACGGCCGGATTCCACGGTCGACGAGGAAAGGGCATGAAGATGTACAAACTCTAATCGGTAATACCATCGTTCCCGAGAACTATCGATTAAAGCAATATTGGACGCGGATCTTGCGGGCTTTGGGTGAGCCCAAAGCACATACTACAACGAAACAACACGAGATCGAGCGAATCAGAACTCCTGAAGGGAAAACGCACGATGGCCCTCACCGCCGTTTGGCGCCAATACCATGCTGTTTTACTGGGCTCGCTGGCAGGACATTTCTCGGACGCCGACCGGGTGGAGACCTGCCGATATAGCCCTACCAGAGCTAGGGAACGCTGGTTCTGCAACCGTCTTGCGAAGCTTGATTGAGACGTGCCGCAAGGGCTAACGCCGCCTATGATTTTCGGGGCGTGTTCAAGCAGGATACTAATTACTTTGCGACGGATCGATCTGTCGGGCCTAATCTACTGTCGACATTCGCAAAGACGCGAATCTCTGTGGACGGCAACACGCGCGCCGCCGGCTGCCGCCACTGTGCTGGATATCCTGTTTCACCGCCTGACCACATAGGCTGGCCCCGGTCTGCTGGTGTTCCACCATGAAGAGGTCTTTGGTTGGAAGCGCTCTTACCGGGCGACGAAAGTATCGACCACCTGACGGATATTCCCGAGCGCCAGAAGCGACTTGCGGAAAGAGACGCGTTGCGAGACGAAATGGGCAGCGAGCCATTCCGGAAGAGTGGCGGTATGACTGACGGAAGCGCGGCTCGAAGGCAAGCGGACGAAGAAAGAGTTGAATCGTGTGAACGTCAACGCTAGAGGCCGGGCCCCCGACACGTCTATAAGTTGGATTTGCCGAGACTCGGCAAATGTGTGGAGACGGTCGGATTTGAAGACCCCTATGACATACACAGTCGGGATTAAGTCGTGTCGACGGCGATGCAGCACCGGAGAGCGTTTCACCTTGGACGATGCACGGAAATCCGCCAGAAGGTCGTTCTTTGCCAAGCAAAGGCGAGAATGGTCAGAGCTGCTGGAAGATCCTGCCCGGAAATGTGGGACCCATGCAGCATGCGGTGTGTGCGGAAGAGGTTGTGATGGGGCGACTTGCATGATCGAGACTTAACAAACAAAAGCTCAAGGCAGGCAACGCCGGCGACCAGCAACCAAAGTTAAAAAAGACGTTGCGCGGATGACCAAACCCGCGACCTCGCTAGAGACACAGTTTCGGAGCCGTTCACGCAACACACCGGTTGCAGAGGAACGGACGCGCAATCACGCGCCTCGAAAATGAGTGCGCGACTTGCTGAGCTGACGACACGCTTTGAACTGCGCGAGGCCTCGCACACAACTCGCCGCGTTCGAATGCAGGACAAGTTTAACGCAGCAATTCACAGTCCCCCTTCGCGCCCCAGGCTTCGCCGGCGCTAAGCCAACGCCGTGCAACCTCGCACACAGATTCAGCGCAAAATCCCTACGGCGAGACCAAGTCACACATATGGCGACAATCGCCATCAGGCCAGGGGCTGGGTCGCCCAACGTCCGTTAGGCCAGACATTTGCGGAGGAACAAAACACAGATTCGCGAAAATCAATCGATCCCTTGCCACCAAGTTCATGAGGCGCGAAAGGATTAATCGGAGGTTTATTCGGCAAAGCAGAGCTCGAGACGACAATGCGTTTTGCATGCGCCTTGAGGGGCGGGGGCTTTGTTCGATATGACCCATTGAACCCGTCACGAAACAGAAATGTTGCTGGCGGTGCTCGCCGCAGCCCTTCTGCACGCAGGGCTGGACCGGCCTGCGATCCAAGGACCAGGTGACGAACAAGCAGACCGGGTCATGTTCATCTGTCGGTAGAAGGGTTCACGCCGCGATTGGGCTGGCGTGACCTTGCGGGCGCGAGGTCCATTATTCCAGCGGCGAGGTCTAGGCCATGGCTCATCGACGATCCGCTCGTGATTCATAATGGGCATACAGGATCGTTTTTGTACGTATCGCCTATGGACAGCCGGTAGGGATCTTCAGCCGGGTCTAAAGTCCCCTGATTCGCCGCGGCACGGCATCCGATGGCGGATTTGCCTGGTCAACAGCCTGCTATCAAGAGAGGATCAGACAAAATGCACCGGTGCCGAGGTGTATAAGGGATGCACTACGGTATCTCAGGCCTTGGAGAATATTAACCATGGGACACGCCGGCGTGTTCTCGTCACCGGCGAAAGAACAGCGCCAAATGGCGCCCTTTGGCCTTTGTTGACCCGGCAGTTTGACGACGGCGGGCCTATACGCTAGGTCGATGGACCTAGGTGCGCGGAAAGGTGGCGGGAGCAGATCCGAGTGGCCTTTGTCTCGGCGGCTCATGATTCGGAAGAAATCAGGCAAACTCGGCTTAATGTGCAGCAATCGTGGCGCTGCGCAGGGGTGGGTTGTGATGAGCGCAGCGAAGGGTTTGGAGGCATACAGGGGCTAAGTGGCCGCGAGCCACAGACAAAGCTTTCGGCTGCCTTATGCATTGCCGTGTTGGGCGATGACCGTGGACACCTTGGACACTGGTGAGCTGCGATACGCAGAGAACCTCGATCTTGTTCGCAGGTCCTGAATCGGCTGGCTTGGTGTTTGGCGAGCGGAAATGGATCGCGCAAGAGTGTAGAGGCGGGCATTGACTCTGTGGCAGGAGAGTGTGATTAACGCGGGCTTAGCTTGGCGCCTGGGAATCAGTTTTGACGGTTGCGAACGCCGCAAAATAAGCGGTAGAAAAGCAATAGGATGGACACCAGAAGCCCCAATGCCGCCCAAGCTATCGCGAAGGCTGAATATGCAGACCAAGCGGACCCACGCCTCGCAAAGAATCGTCCCAAGCCAATGCATCTGGCGCGAGAAATCATGCGCCAGCGACTCGGTGCGCACCGGAATGGAATGAATTATGAACGGCAGACAACATCGAACCAGCCAAAGCGCACGCGGACAATGGACAAGGCTAAGCGCCGAACAGGGCGGCTCCAGCGCCGAAACAAGCAAAACCAGCACCAACCACTAATTCGAACAGCCGAGAAAGCTATTGGAACGAGTTGTCGGACGTCTTTCCATTCCGCGTGTCGGCGAAGATTAGAGATCACGCTGGACACAAGGTATGCAAATGATCAGCACGCGCGCAAACCAGGCGGTCCAATCGGGGCAAAAGCCGCGAACACAGAGAACAGCGCAAGGAATGGCGGGAAATAAAATACATAATCCGTGAGAGGTAGTCCGAATGATCAGGAATCCCAACAAGCACGCCGTATACCAGAATTGATTGACAGCATATGGTCTATCAACGTCTATTATGCAGCGCGAGCGCCGTCATGCCGACTCCACCCACGAAGGCGACACGGACCCCAGCACAAGAAAACATCATCGGCCAGTCTTCCTTTGAAACAGGGCCTCCCAAAGCATCGCCACATGGCGAAAAGAAACGGCACCGTTGCGGTTAGGGAAATGGACGGAGAGGGCGCGAAGGACTGCGAGTTGTCATACGAACGTCATGTCGGAAAATGGGCGCGGCGGAGAATCAAGGTTCGCTGCGCGTTGAACAGAGGGGGGAAGGGGTCACAATCGGATTTAACAACTACTAACGTGTAGGCGTTTACCCTTTTGTAAGGGTATTAAGCCTGCAATAGCAGCCTGACCTTAAGCCTCGAGATGCGCGCTTTGGTTAGACCTACCATTCAAAGGCGCGCGTACTCCACCGCGCGTATAGGCTTGAGGATGAAGATATTAGGCGAAATGCAGTGGCCACGCCGCTCACTTGAAATGCTCCGGCAAGGTCACCGGGCCGCGAATTCAGCAACATGCCAAGGTGGCGGAACGGATGGACGCAGGGAATGGAGGGGTCGCAACTGGCGGGCAGAGACCAAGTTTGGGCGCGCGCAGGAAAAATCATACCGCGGAGTCACGATAAGCGCAAGGTTCAGGAGCCACGCGCAGCGAGAAACAGCCAACTGATCCGGCATGTGCGAAAGGCTAGGGGCGACAAGAATTCAGATAACATGTATCGACCGGCTGGCGCAGCGCGGCGGAGGGCAGAACCGGACAAACGCTCATATATTCGCACTTTTGCCGCGAACATGCGAACAGAACTTCCGGCAGTTTGGCGCGCTTTTGCGGGGCAGGCCGAGGGGCTTCGGATATCGCAAACCGGCACCCGTAAAGCAGGCGTGTGATGCCAATTTCGCGCCGCGCAATCAGTCTTGGCGGCTTGGGCTGTCCACAACTCGATCACCGCTTTTGGGCCGCATTTCCGGGCGCGAGCGGGCGCGGCTTAGCGGTTTTGGTAAAATAATTGGAGCACGCGCGAGGGGTCGACCGACCGGCCGGTTGCGATCAAACCCTTCTCGCGCGACAAGCCAGCGTAGATATAGAATGTCTCTGAACCAGCTGGACAGGGGCGCGCGCTAAGCAATCTCAGGTCCCCGCTGCATCGCGGAAGTGCGCCGCATCAAGGCCGCATTTCGAGATTGTCGAATCTGCTTAGATGCGCTATGCGGAAACTGCACCTACCGCTTGATAATCGGAACCGAGAAATGTAAGGAAGGCCGGAACATTTTCCTGACGGGTAGGGCACTTTTGGTTAGACCTCGGACTATCGCATCGAGCAGCGCGGGCTTTGGAATTAACCCAATTCTCCAGCGCGTCCGCACGCGGGCGAATCAGCGACATCAGTCAACAGTGTCGCATCTGGCGTTCAAAATTACGACTTCGCAAAGAAGAGATTTTACAGCTACAGGTGCAACTTTGGTTCGCGGCGGAAAACTGGTGCGGATTCTCGGACCCAAACACCAGCAAACCCGCCAAGCGGGCCTGACCCGGAAATCCGAGCTTTTCAATAGCGCTCGGGACCGGATTGGTAATCCGATTTCGGGGGCCATAACAAACATCTTTAGCGCACCGAACTGACTTGCGCAGCGTTTTACTTGCGCACGGGCATGTTGGCGAACGACCATCGGTGAATGAGATAGGACGTCAATCGAGACCGCTCGACTTAGGCAGCTGGGACCGCTTTCAAACAGGGCTAACAAAGCGGAGCGGGTCGGATTGATAGTTCCATCCTCCGGTCTCAAGCAAATATCAGGCGGAACCGGGTCGACAGACGCAGGGAATTTCCGCCGACCTCACAGCGAGGAACTCTGAGGTAACGGAACGTTAAAAAACTCCATACGGGATCCATTCATTTCTTCAAAGAATCGCGCCGGGTGAATTTGGTGGTTTGCCAATGGAACAGGAAATTATCCATTAGGGCCGGCCGCCAATTCCACCGGGCTGCGATGGGTGTATCAGACGGATTTCAAGGCGACGGCCTCAGAAGCGCCGTTCCATCGCCCAATTGCGCGAGAATCGACCGATATTGCCGCGCATTTCTTCTT
>Ga0163217_1007888_pt1 | contig 11189 bp, 9 predicted proteins | sample SynspAceP_FD_185933 | JGI IMG/M metagenome (GOLD analysis project Ga0163217, IMG submission 185933) | Saline lake microbial communities from Ace Lake in Antarctica - Synechococcus sp. Ace-P (PacBio error correction) | ecosystem: Environmental > Aquatic > Non-marine Saline and Alkaline > Saline ... | reverse complement strand
TGGCTCCAGCGGCTCCATATCTCTGAATCCCCCCCGGCGCACCATTGGCGGCATAGGCGCAAACCTTATCGGATTCTTTTGCGTGAGCGCCGCTGTGGGCGATCTCCGCGCCGCGCCCCGGACCATTGACTGGCTGGCACCGTCCCGCAGCAGGCTTGGCTTCCATGTCCGCAACAGATAGGGCGGGCTTTTGGCAAGGGCCGCGTGCCTTTGGTTGCACGCTTGGCCCCAGATTGGCCGTAAGCCGCTGTTGGGTCCGGCCGAATCCCGCGTGCGGCTCCCTGCGTTTGCGTCGCAGTGCCCCACTGCTTCAATGCGGCCAACGAGCCCTTTTGTTCACTGGTCCGAATTTTGTGTTGGGTTTTTTGCGAGCAAAACCGTCGGGCGTTTCTTCACCCGTCCGATCAGTTCCCCGATTCCAGCGCGCCTTTGCCGTTTTTGCATTTTGGCGCCGTGCCGTCGTCTGACCGAGCCAATTCCGGCCTCAGGCGCTTGTCTTCGTTCGACAGAATCGATTTGCTTGTTAGGCTGTCGAGATCATCGAGGAACGCATCGGGGTTTAGTGCCGGGTTGGCGATGGCGCAGCCGCCAGCAATGTCTTATCGTACGCGGTGCCGCGGGCGGCCCATCTTCCGCGGGCTCGCGCAATGGCGCGCGCCGCTGCAAGTTTGAGCTATAGCCCCCGGCGCCGGGGTCATAGCGGTTTTGGTTCGGGCGCAGGATCGGGATTCGAGTTCAAAGGTTGCCTTCATCTCGGTCTCCAGCGGCTGTTGTCGTCTTCAAATTCCCTCGCCAGCCCAAGCAGAGATCGTCGTCTTCGTCCTGCGTCTCGAGCAGGCAATGGTGCGGCGGGCAGCAAATGGGGCGCAGCGGAGAGACAGCGTACATGCGCGGCCATTTCATCAATCGTTCTAGCCGCGTGTGTCAGACAGTCCGTTTTCTGCAATGGCCAGCGACAGAGGTGAGATTATCATGTTGCCCCGCCAAGCGCCGTGAGAGCGAACATCGTGGGTTGGCCCGGTTCGCCGGAAAGTAACGTCTTTGCCCGAGATCCGGAAATTACCCGCAATCTCGACGATCGTATTGAAAGGGTGTTCCAAACTTCAACTGAGAGAGAACGTCCCGTAGAGACTGAAGAATTTTCTCGCCACACCATTGTCAGCTGCCTTTCCCCGAGCCCAGCTGGGGACAGATTACCCGTATGATTTCCTAATCACAAACAAAACGCAATTTCCACGGATTGAGTTTTTCGTCACTTTAGGTGCGCTTGTTTCGCCTTGAGGTTATATTAATCACGTGCTATTGTTCATGCCCACATTTTTGACCTTTTGGGTGCGATCAGTCACTTTCCGGGGACTGCAATCGCGCGCAAATCGCTCCGATTTGGTGGGCCCTCGTGCGGGCGAAGGCGTTGCAAACGGGATACGCCCCGAGAGTGATTGGCGATTTCGAACTCACCTCTCGGCCGTGCAGCCGCCATCTTGCCGCTCGCCGCACAGATACCGACGGAGACAAGATTCGAAAAACCCTGCCCCCGGTGACGCGCCTTGATGCTGGGGTTGCTTGAGGGTCTGCGCGCGGACACAGTGGCGATACCACGCCCCTTTTGTTTGCGAAAGCGCTGCATTTACTTGCCATCCAGATGTCATCATTTGTCCCGCAGCTGTCCTCGATCTGTCCAGCAGATACGAGGGTTCTTTCCACTGACGCCGGTTGATGCCATGGCACGGCTGCCCGCTGCTTTGGCCGCTGCGCTGGCCCCGCATGCGCTCGGCACTTCAACGCCGGCCTTCTGCGCGCGGTCGAGAATCACTAGTTTGCGCCCAGGTTTGTTTGGTGATTTTGCCTGTGATAGTGGGAGCCTGATGCGGTTGTGAGGCGCCCGGGGGTATGGAACGCGCTATCTGACTGTAGGGGCATTTAGCTTGCCGCCCGCGCCGAACCCCTAATTAGCCCGAATGAGACGGAATTAACATGTGGGATATTGTCATCATCGACCGCGCCCAATTCATTTGCCGCAGCGTGCCGTTGCCCAATTCGTCGAAGACGGGATGCGGGGTCGGTCTTGCAACGTCACCCCGCGCATGATGTGCGGTGCTGGAGAGTTGTGCCGCAATACGGTTGCAGATTCATGGGTGCCCAATCCATGCCGACCCGCCAAGACGGCCCAAGAGTCGGCCATCGGTGTCCGACTTGGACCCGAACAATGTCCCGACTGACCATACGGCACCCGAACGGAGTATGATCGCAACTAACTATCAAAGCGGGGGGGCGCTTTGCAAAGAAGATCGTGGCGACCGGATTCGACGATGATGTGGATCGCAGATATTCAAAGCGGTGAACGCTCGGGCGTTTCCCCATGCCGTCGAGATTATTCCCCGTTGGGCTGGAGACGTCCAAGACGTTGATCAGAACGCTATTAACTCGTTGTCATGGCCGCTGAAGCCGCGGTCTGGACGCCGATCAGCTTACGCCACTGACGAGGGAACTTTATTCCTCGACCTGCATCTGCGCCGCTTCGGCCAATCCCGCGCAAAGTCCAGTTCGTGCTGACAGAATCCCGGCGTCGTCGAGAACGCCTGTTTATCACATTTTGCGATGTGGTCTATCCGCACCCCGGCCCGATGCCCCCCGGTCGAGTCTGCGCAATCAAACGAACTGTGACCAGGACCCCGGATTGAAATACGCTGACCCAATAACCTTTTCTCGAATGTAGTCGCACGTTTGCTGTGAATGACGCAAGGAGCCTAAATGAGCTTTGACTAGATCTGTTGTCCGAGGCGGTCGGGCGGGTGCGCCCGGCACCGTGTTGCGGTGCGAGGCCGGAAGTGGCGCTGCGAGACACCGTATGGCGGGGAAGGCGTTGTCGGTGGTGCCAAGAAATTATGGTGTTTGCGGCGGAATACCGCGAACTTTAAGGGGACGCGCAAGCTACGGCTGGACGTCACGGCAGGCGATTTAACTGGCCGAAAGTTAGGGCATATGCACCGTGAGTTGGCCCCGGTTGAACAGGTCTACGCAATATGATGGGGCCTCCCGAATTGTCGAAGATATCGATGGGGCCAAAACTGGACGCCACTGTCCGCTCCGCACGGCGCGCAGAATGACGCCAGCATAATTGATCACAGGCGTGCCCCTGTGCGCCACGACATGCCAACGCGCATTAGATATGTGTCGACCCCGATTTTTCGACTCAAATGAGATGCAGCTGTGATTGGGGCGGTATATGCTGGATTTGCTGCTCATGAAGGCATTGGGGTCCGAGGTGAGCCCAGATTTACCCGCGGTGCGAATGCTGGCGGGTTTGTGACCGAAGCGGTGGTCTGGTGGCCGAGATGATGAAGGAAAATGGCGTGACCTGATTCTGGGCACGAAATCGTTCGATGTGTGGGCCTTGACGGCACAATTGAGGGCATGGGCTGCCTGTTGGAGGCGTTGCCGATCCCCGCGTGACGCGGTTGCGGTCCCCGGTCTGGGTAAAGGCACACGGCGACCGCATCTATGGACGCCCCCCTGTTGCTGTTTGCACGACGGGCGCCCAACACGGACGTAGCTCGTTTGAGGCGGCAGCGTCGAAGTGGGGCGTCGCGGCAGATGTCGTCGATAAGTTCAGCCAAAACCGGTGCGTCTATAGCATTGGCGACTGACAACCGGCCAATGAGCCGTGGGCGATCCGCGAAGTGGCCTTGTCCGAGCCCCGTGTTCAAGCACCCAACGCGTGGATCACGAGTGTTCCTCCCGGCCCCAATTTCACCCAGTGAGATGGGCACGAATCGTCTGTTGAGGAAGCGCGCGCGATCTCGAGGCGGTTCGAGATTTACTGACTCCTTCAGGCCATGAAGACGGCTTGCCGGGCGCACCGCGGTGTGATGAAATCGTGTCTCAGGCAGCCGGTTGGTCTGGGTGTTATTGTTGTCCGGGGTGGGAATGATCCAATGCAGGGTTCGTCAAATGGGGGACCAAGAGCTTTGATGGGTTTGCGCATGCACCAATATGTCAGAGGATGGTGCGATGAAATCCCGATGCCCGCAGGATAAATTGGCGTGAACGACCGCAACCAGTTGGATATGGCCCGCGGCCCATTTGACCTTTTAATATTCATGATTAGCAAGAGACGGAGGTGAAAATAACCGGCGGACATGGGGTGGCGGTGGCGGTGTGCCCGCCCGGTGGGAATATCGTGGAAGTGGGCGGCGTCCGTAACAATGCGACGGCGCAGATCGAATCGAGAATCATGAGAAAAGGTAAGAGCAGTATGGCGTCTTATGGGCCGGTCCGGCGCCAGTGGTATGGTAGCGACGGCCGGGTGCGGCGTTGATGGTTCCAATTGACCCGCGCCGTTTGGGTCGGGTGCGGTTGCCGTTGGTGCCTTGGCATTCCACCCCTTTTAACCGTGCGGCCGAAAGAAGTCGGTTGAGTGTTGGCCGAATATACCGCCGGCAATTCCGTCTTGGAACTTCGCCTTGCCGTTGTGACTGCCGAATGGATCGCGGACCCAGAGAACACGAACAGTCGGTAATATGGGCCGGCAGGGGTGGTGATGTGACCGGACGAAACATCGTTCATTAGATTTATAATGTCTGGAACATCAATGTCCGCCAAATTACTTGTCAAAATTGCGCGATGCGGAAACACCGATCGCTGTGTACCGAGTGCCGATGGCCCCGAAGTATTGTGACAGCGAATGGCACCGATCTGAACGGGATCGTGGATGTTGATGACACGTGTCTGACGTGAATCCCAAACGACGTTCGACAGCTATGATGTGCGTGAATGTCGTGCGACTTTAACCTTGCGGCTACGCCGGTGAAGTGTCTACGCCTTCCGCAATGCAAGCTGCGAGCAGAGAACGCGACGATGCAAACCACGCAGGAGCTTATGCCCCACAAGTGACGGCATGCCGCGCGCTGTGAAAAGTCGGCGCTGTGGAAGAGCAGATACGGCCAAGTCTGTGAAACCGAGCGAGGGTGAGATCAGCTTCCTAGCGGTTTTGACCGAATTACGAACTTGCACGGTAAGTCACGCAAGCGTCTTATCTTGAGACGAGAACGTTTGTTGGGCGTGTAAAAAGTCATCCGACCCAATTTGAAGACCGGTGTCAGCGTGTGGCCGTATCTGCCGCTCATGAGCTGCGCGTGGCACATCGGCAGGAGCTGAATAATAAAAAGACTTTATTCTGCCCATTCGTTTCGTTGGCTTGGGCTTATTCCCCGTTAATCGTGACAACGTGAGAAAATGTGTCTGCATTTGCCGATCGCGGTCAAGAAGACCCGGTCTGGCCTTAAGAGTCCGTTCTATCCAGAGTCGTGCCCCCCTAGACCCGACGATTTGTCGTCGACGGTGCCATCCGAGTCACGCTTCGGTGCCGCCCGTTTGGTTGTGGATGCGTTTGCGCCGTCGCATCGCGACGTGGTCCCCATTCGTCAGTTCGTTTGTGTGGGTGGCCTTCCCGCGGCGGAGGAACCGCTTGGGGTATCTCAACCCCGCAATCCGGGCCCTGCTGCTCAGGGTTGTGACTCCAACGATCTTGTCGGAAGATCCGTGTTGTTAGCGGGATCACAGCACAAGGCGAGCGGCTTGCCTTGGCTCGAAGTGCTCCCGATGTGCGCTCCCAGCGACAACATTCAAGCAGAATTGGAAGCCGTTGCACGGATCGGGCCGAGCGTAGCGCGAAGCCACGACCGATATCGCAGCTGTAACGAGGTCAGTCCAACGGGTTCGGCGCAAGCGACGACGTGTTTAGTGGTCTCGAAGTGGCGAAGCTGAGTATCCCCGAGGTGAGGCCGATGCGTCGTCGAAACCATCTTCAAGTTGCTTTGGCTAAGACCTGAGTTCTTCGAGTTTAGTGTGGACCGCTGTATGGCGCCGCCGCTTCAGGGATTCACTCGACCATGGTGACACCGACAGCGAGTTTTTCAGTATCTTCGACGGAGCATGCGCTCCGGTGTAATAAAGTTATGTTGGGACTTGCAATCTTAACGGGATTGCCCTTTCTTGGTGGGGGGCTTTTTCTTGCGTTGGGCGCGCCCCGGTCGTCCAGTGTGATCCAAAGTATTTGCTGTCCGATGAGTCGCCGCTGCTCGGGTAGCCGAGGGGTGGGTTGGGTTGTGTATGGGGTTTGGGGGTGAGGGGGGAGAGTTGCTGGTGCGGACAGGATAGCCTCCCGGCCGTCAATGGGCGTTGTGTGTCGTTGTAATATGATTTGAAGTTATTTTCCGTTGTTTTGGGGCTGTTTGCTTGATGTATTGATCTCTCATGTCAAACAGGGGTCCATACAGGAGAAAGTAAACGCTTCGTACGGATGATGGAGACATGCGCATAGAGATGGGTTGACAAATACCAAAAGCACATCCCGGGCGTCAAGACTTTGCAGCTTCCCTTGGTCGATACCGACACTGCAGAAATGATGATTGCGTTTTATCAGGTTACACCATGGCACCGGGTCACCCATCGGAGTCAACGCCCTATAGTGCGCTTCGGTTCTTTTTTCTCATGACTGCGGCGTTGATTTGAGAAGAAGTACATGCAGTTTGTACCGAGCACCAAATTGCCCATTTTCAGCGTCCGAGAGGTGTGCCCTGCTAGCTCAGCACCCGACTGGTCTCAAATACCGCGCGCCATTTTGAGCATTGGCTATGTGTGGTTCTGCACTTGAGGTGACGCATCCTCCAAATTTCCTCGACATAACAAGCCGAGATGCTGATCCATTTGAAAGGGGCAGGGTGGGCAAAGGACGCCCCCCGATGTGAGGTCACATCTTGTTGTTTTATGGGGACTTTTGGCGTGAAGTCGCCCGCAAGTTGGTTGTTTTTCCTGGTCAGAGCCGTGTCGACCTGATAATTCGCCCCGGTCAGTTAAACCCGGGGGCGTTTTACGTCGCCAAGAGTCATTTTGGCCGGATTTTCAAAAAGCCCGCAAAAGGGCACACGTTTCGAAGCTGTGGCACGCATTCTGGTTGGAACAACACCGAGTTGCGGGATTCAGTCCGGGCGGGTTCCAGTGAGACTGACGGGCGAGTTACCATTGGTGGCGACAAAAGACCTTTTGCATAGCACAGCCGGGTGAGCAGGGAGGCGACTTTGCGACTGCGGCGCGGCAAAAGCACGCGGGGAGATTCGCGGACAGCTGCGCAGACGGCTGGCGGGACCGCCAAGTGCACCCCCCGGCAGTAATCAGTGTCAGCAGGCAAAAGATGGTCCGCATGAGCGGGCAACCGAAAGCACTGGCCGGGCCCCGGCGGCACTGGAAAGTGATGCCCATACATCGCGGTAAACGGGCCAGAAGGGCACTGCCGAAGGGAGAGGGGCCCAGCCGAGAGCGCCGCGCTGGCTCCGCCGTTCGGGGGGGGGGGAGAGAGAGTAATCACGGTGCGGACCGGACAGGTAGGGCGGACTGTGTAGGCACGAGGAGACGCGATGGGGGGGATACATGGGTCGCGCACATGCCGCCGATAGGGTGCGACAGCGCAAGGGAGGACATTCAGGGACTGCTGAAACGGAGATGCTGCAGGCGCCCGCAGAGGCGGGCAGGGAAAGAGGGAGCGAGGCAGCGGGGCTGTGGGAAGCCGAACGCCGGTCGGGGTAGCCGGCAGGCGTCAAACGGGGCGTGGCTAGAGCGCCAAGGTCGTGGGCCGCAAGGTGTAGACGAGCCCGGCGCTGTGGGGAAGGCCGAAGAACGGGATCACCGACAGCCCGGTGCGGCAACAGAGGGTGGCAAAGCGTGTGCGGAAACGGGAATGGTGCGGGCGGGGAGCCGGCATCGTGGGCCGGACGAATGACGGGTTAAGGACGGGCCCAGTCGGATGAACGGTCTCGGCAGGAACAACCAACTGGGGCGACGTCACGCCAAGGGCCGCAGTAAACAAGCAGAGGGGAAAACAGCAGCAGCGGCAGGCACCTTGCTGTTGACAGGATTCAGCAGGCGGGTCCCGGGGCGTAGTTTCCCCGCGAAGTGAGATGCGACCGCAATGCGCGGAAGCCCCCACAGAGCCAAGGTCAATGCCGGCCCGGGAGTGGAGACCCAAGCGGGGAGGAGGCGAGCAGGGGGGACACCGACGGAGGGAGACGAGGGGCAAGTGCGTTTGGCTTCCCGTGACGAACGGATGATTCGGTCAGTCAGCACGGCGGGCAGGGAGAAAAAAAGACCAGGCAACGATACGGCGTTGACGTCGAGGGGACGCCCGGGGCCATGGTAACTGGAAGAGCGCAGAGCATCAGCGGCGGCGGGGGGGGAGTGACATAGGAAGCCGCAGGCCGGGAGCGGCCGGATGGGCGGGGGGGATTGGCACCCACTCGGAGGCGCTGGCTGTCAGAGCCGGGTCACGAGCGGGCGTACCGGGGAGGGGAAACGCCTGGGGCCGAGGAGAAGTGCAAGGCATCAGCAACAGACCCCAGAAACACGAAATTAACTGCAAATCAAGGAGTAAACGACGACACCAAGGCCAGCGCAGCGAGCGGCCGTAGTCCGGGGCCCGACAGCAGACCACGCCGCACCCAAACACCCAGAACCCAAACCAACGCCTCGCGAGCAGAGCCCGGAGGATGGGAGCAGGATAAAGAGGGGGTGAGCAAAGTGCCCGAACCCGCGCGGGCAGAGCGCCAGAAAGCCCTCCCCAAAGAAGGCCCAGCCGTTAAGAGGGCAGTCACAGGAGAGTAGGTAACCCCGAGCATGGTGGCGCGAGAGACAGGAGAAGCCCCGGTGAATGCACAGGGTCGAGTGGTCGTGAAGCGGCGCGCGAGACGCCGGGCAGGAGCGGGAGAACCTGGAAGAATTGCAGGGGCTGGGCCAAAGCACTGGCCCGAAAGATGTGGGGGACGGCGCGCCGGGAACGGGGGATGCCGCGCTGGGCACGGAGGCGAGGACCAGGCACACGGCGGCGGGTTGTGCGCCCGACCGTGGGGCTGCTACGCGGGCGAGCTCGTCGTGTGCGGCGCGACGACGGCCGGCGAGCGTGCCAAAAAGGGCGGTCAAGTGTGGTGGAAGGTGGGGCTGGCTAGGCGACAGCGAGCATGCGGGCAAGGCAAGCCGAGGCCGGGGGGCGGGAGCCGCTGCCAAACGCCGGCTCCCCCGACAAGAGTCGTGGTGGGAGTCAACCGTGCGGAGCCCGAGGCACGGCCCGGATGGCGGGGGTGAGAGACGCGCAAGGCGGTCCCGCGGCGCGAGAGCACCGAACATACGGCGGACGGAAGGGGACCACGGCGGATGCGTGAGGGCGCAAAGAGTCCACACAAACCCGGCCCGGTCAGCAAGGCGTGAGCCGTGCAGGGTCGAGCGAACAATCCGGGCGGCGAGCGCCCATCGCTGGGATGAACGGAGCGAAGGCGAGACCGGGGGGAGCGCGCCGCGAGGTGGGCAAGTGCAGACGAGCCACGTGCGCACGAGCGGCCACGATGGAGACCGAGCGAGCCCCAAAGGTCCGGAACCCGAAAACGAGGGCGAAGAAAAGTGGCGTGGGCAAGCGGAGCTTCCCTGACGGGGGGCCACGGCGCAGAGCGGAGCCGGAGAGACGGCACAACGCCTGACAAGGTGCAGGTGGCGGAGGAGTGTGCGACGCACACACGGGCACGGGCAAGGAGACGGGGGGGACGGCGGGCAGTGCGGAGGCCCGGAAAAGCAGGAGGAGGATTGCGGCACCTCGGCGGGTGCCCGAAGTGCGCGGTAGCGGCGGCTGGTCCCAACAGGTGCAACTTTGACCCGGGCGCGGTCGACGTGGGGTGGCATAGCCGGCGCGGGTGCGGGCAATCCCCGGGCGTGCGGATTCGGGTGGACGTCGCGGAGGGCCGAGCACTGCACGCGGGGTCGCCGGCAGGAAGGCGCACCACATGCACGCAGCATGAGCGGCGAGGGCGGGGGAGCCCAGCGTCAAGAACGTGTCAGAATTTCAAGCGGGCCGGGGTCAGAGTCCCGGGGCCAGCGGGGCAGCAAGGACGGCCGAAGCCGAGCGCGGGACACAGCCGGAGGGGTGCGCAGCGCGCAGTGAACAGAAGGGGCCGGATCAGGAGGGTCAGACAGGAAGGTCGAGATCGACGATGTTTGTCGCCGGGCAGCAGTCAAGCGCGCGCGGCCAGACCGATCGGGGCGGTGGTCGCGCGGCACGCGAGCACGCGCAGGCCACGGGCAAGGCGCGAAGGTGCAGACCGAAGGCGGGGGGAGAAGTCGCCAGAAACAGCGTGTACAACGACGGGCCGGCCGCACGGTTAGAAAATGGGGGAATGCCCAAAGCCCAGCAAACGCCAACGCGACAGACCCCAAACGCGACGGGTGTCAGCTTGTGACCATGCCCGCGGCACCCGCCGCCCCGGTACACAGGAGCAGCGCGACCGCCAGAAGGAGCGCCAGATGCGTCTGACTGGCTGGAGTGCGTCGAGTGGCGGGAGAGGCGGCCCGCGCAGTGGCGGCGGACGCCGCCAGTCCGAGTAGCACGCCGGCGCCGCACGCACAGGGGCCGGGGCCAGCCAGCGGTTTCCGGCCGTGTCATGATTAGGTAAAGGCAAAGGGGCGCGCGGCAGATCAAGCACCAGGGGGTGCGCCCGGTGCCACGCGCATTTATGAGTGAGCGGGGTGCATGCACCCCCAGTGCGCGGACAGGGTGGTGCATGCGCAACCCGAGCCCCAAAAGGTTCGGGGGGTCGGAGCGCAAACCCCGCCAATTGGGCAGGTGCGCAGCCGGCAAACAAAGGACAGTACAGCACCCCGCGGCGGCCGGTAGACACGAGTGATCAACCGGGCGCGGCCGGCAAAGCAGCGGCGAGGGGCGAAGGAGGAGGTGCCAGTAAATCTTCGACCGGTCGAGGCGGCGCCCGCGTCTGCGCAGACGATGGGGTGCCCAGGCAGGCGGGGGGGAAAATTGCCACGGAGAAAGCGGGAGCCGGCCGGTTGGGTGCGTGGAACACCGCTCACAAGGCAGCCTGGCGCGGAGCGCCACGGGCGGGCAGGTTGCACCGTGGGTAGACGTTCGCCAAGGGCATGAGGGACGACGGCACGCGGGTGGGTCGAATTAGCGGGACGGACGGAGTGGTGGTCCGCCGGGGGAGCCCACTCCCCGAGCCTCCGGGCCGGGCAAGGACGGAGATCCCGTGGCGGGGCCGCGTCGGTGCAACAGGAGCACCCGGGCGGTCCAACTGTGCCGGGCAGATTTCTCACCCGGCTTAGCCTTGAGATGGCACAATCCGGTCTGTCTGAGGATATGC
>Ga0163217_1112231_pt1 | contig 11190 bp, 3 predicted proteins | sample SynspAceP_FD_185933 | JGI IMG/M metagenome (GOLD analysis project Ga0163217, IMG submission 185933) | Saline lake microbial communities from Ace Lake in Antarctica - Synechococcus sp. Ace-P (PacBio error correction) | ecosystem: Environmental > Aquatic > Non-marine Saline and Alkaline > Saline ... | reverse complement strand
TCATAACAAGCATTCTTCTTACCTTCGGATTCCATATTATTTTCTCTCCCATAAATTGCCTTTGGGCCCCATACGCAAAAATAATGAGATGGTGTGGTCCTTTCATCTCTGCCAATAAGGGAAAAGGAAATTCATACCTTATTCTTGAAAATTAAGTTGCCGTTTTGCCTGACTGCGAATCTGCACTTACTCCAGTAGTAACTCATAACCCTCCGCTTTTAGCTGATCATTAATTATCCCTTAGGTTGCAGCTCTGCTGTACATCCTGGAGTACTTGCTTTAGGATAAAAAAAAGACAACTAATTTGTTGTCCTTGGTAATCAGATAAATTTTATGTCGTACCATTTTCGTCCCTAGCTGTAAATTGCGCGGTAACCTTATCCCCTACTTTTAAAAGTTATTTCATAAGTTGAAATTTAAGTAAAATTTATATTTCTAAAACACGTCAGACTAACGATGCAGTCTTTACCTCCTCCTCCGAACTTTAATACACGTCCAGCCTCCTGAAATGAGAAGCATCCGTTTTTAGAATATAAATGTTACTTAAATTTTCACTATGAATACTTTAAAACGTAGGCGGATAAGGGTACCCGCATTACAGTAGGCGACGAAAATGGTAACGACAATTAAAATTATCGATTACCCAAGGAAAAAAATTAGTTGTCTTTTTTTTCCTAAAGCAAGTACTCCAGGATTTTACAGCAGAAGCCTTGCAAACCTAAGGATAATTATGATCACTAAAAAGCGGAGGGGTTATGAGTTACTCGGAGTAAGTGCAGATTCGCAAAAGGCCAACTTAATTGTCAAGAATTTAAGGATGAATTTTCCTTTTCCCTTATTGGCAGATGAAGACCACACCATCTCAAATTTTTGGCGTGATGAGCCCACTAAGCAATTTATGGGGAGAAAATATGATGGGATCCATAGAATGTACTTTTGTTATTGATGGACGATGGGAGTTTAGTAGAAAAAGTGATCGAAAAAGGTAAAACCAAGGCATGCCCGCTCAATTACTTTAAAAAGTAATAAATAGAAAAAAGGCTGCCATAATTCTTAAGGTTTAGCAGCCTTTTTTATATAAGCGACTTCTAGTTTAAATACTTTTTCCTCGTTCTTCCTCAATTTGGTTTACGGATAAAGAGTTTCTTCCTTTTTATAATTTCCGCAATACCCTCTGGAAGACAACAGATTTCCAGCCATCTCGGCCATTTAATTATTTTTTTGAGATACATCCCTAGAGAAAACATGTAAAAATTTCTGGATCGTAATCAATTATATCCATCACCTTTCCATTGTATTTTAAAGAATTTGTACAATTCTTTCATTTGGGATGGTAACCTTAATGGTATTAACTGGTCATGATTAGACCAGCTTTCCTCATTACGCATGGGTATAGTGGAGACTTTAAAGGTCTTTAAAGAATAACTTGCCAAAAAGCTTCTAGGATGCTCGCCGCTGAAGTGACGGTAATATTTTTCATTTCAAAAATATTCGACCCAAATTGTTATACCCCATGGTAAGACCAATCTAGACTAGCGTATAATTGCTAAAAATATTCAACTAGTTTAAAGCTATCTCTTTGGGAACTTCGAGATCATCTACGGTATGGCCTTAAAGAACATAAAAAGTTCTGCCACGGGTCCATTAAAACTCCTGTTCCATCTATTTCACCTTGAAGCCCGCCAGGTTAGAAGAGCCGTAATTTCAAAAATAACAATGGTATCTCTCTCAACACTAGGTTTCCCTGATAAATTTCATAGTGATTTCTAAACATATCCAATATTTCAACATTGGTCACTGGGTCTAAAGGCTTCACGTAGGGCCAAAATATTTTTTTGTAAAGTAAGGTCGCCGGTAAAATGATTATTTACCCATCGGCGTCCAAACATTACAAGCGTTCAGTCATTATCATTTTTAACAGTTGCAGGCTTTCCATTAAATCTTATTATCGACATCGGCGGAAATTGGGTCCAGAAAAATTTAACCATATCTAATTCAATCCAGTATCCCTGTCGGATGTATGTCATAAAAGAATTTTAATAACTTTCTAGCGTTTGTCGTATTTATAAATTGCACCATAAATTAAGATTTACGCCTACATATTTCCCAAAGTTTCCTGTTGCAGTCCTCGGGCCTCCAATTCTGTAAAACGGATATTGAAGGGAGATAATGTTCATTTAACTCCTTTGTTTTGCGGATTCCAGTTGATAACGCGATTTTTCCTAGCTCCAACCAGTGCACCTTTATATCTCTTGGAAATCAATGGTAGCAACTGTTATGCGTAAGAAAAAGAATTAATCTGTCCGGTGTGTTGTTTCACGACTGATTTCTGTGTGTCCATTATCTCCATATTCATGGGCCAGCATTTTTTCTTAAAGCCTGGATTGGGTTAGCATACTTCCTCCCTCCTCGATACCGTAAATGCATTCGCCTAAAATCTTTGCATTAGGCCGCTCATTGCCTCTGGCAATGGTTCCCGAAGCACCTTCCAGATTTAAAAAAATGCCCAGATGTCTTCTTTTGTCCGGACACCCAATTTCAGAAAAGCGTTACCTAAATATCGGATTTAGGTTTATCCTTTAAGGGGTTCTCGCCTTTATTTGACGGTTACCGTTGGTCAACAGCAAATTTTCTTCTTAAAAATAGAGGGATACTATAGTGTCTTTTTACTGTAGCAAAGTTAAAAGTTTGAGCTGATTCAATTAAATATAATTGTTATAAATTTGGATTAAATAGACAAGATTTTGAACAATAAACTTTTTTAGGAACAGGAAAAAACATCACAGGGGAATCCAGTAATTGGGGAGCAAACCCACCCTGTGGGTTTAAGCAAAAAAATCCAAAAGATAAAAGCTTCGGGTATCCGTAATGGTCTCAATGGGATTCCCTTACACATTATGTAATAGATTGCGGCCCTCGATATATTTAGACAGCAAATGCTGACCAACAATGTTGAAAAAAATTGATGGAATATTTGTTTACCCAATGAACATTCAGATCATACGGCGGGGAATAGATGACATAAGACCATTTTTTTTTAGACAGGGAGATATATCCCATTATGCCCATGAAACGTGTTGTTGAACAATTAAAGAGCGATTTCATTATATATTTTTTGCTTGAATGAAAATCGATACCCCGGTGCACCGGCCGAGAGGATCAATACCCATTAGAAATAATAAGCCATTCAAGATAAGGCTCCTAATCTCGATTCACCTGTAGAAGCCACAAACACAATAGATTGCAGGTTTTTGGGTTAGAATTACAGGACTTCGTGTATTTAACCGATGTATTGGAAAAGGAAGAAATGTAAAAAATAAAGGAGTAAAGACATTAGTGACAACGCCTTAACGGGTAGAACCACCACCATTCACATTTTAACCTAGAGGAAGCCATTTGGCGTTTATTGCCATTATTAAGCCTACTAGGCATAATATAACCCATATTAGCCATTTAATTGGTTCCATGATGAAGTGAGGAAGCAGCTTCCACAAAATGTGCATTTGGCCTATGATAACTAGTGATGGATTGTAAAACCACTTTTTTATTAGTCCCGGAAATCAGGTTTAACTTTTGATCCATAACAAATAATTCGAAAAATTCAAGCATGAAAACCATAAATTACCATAAAAAAAACAAATCCAACCAATGTGGGGTTCATGATGGGAAGTGAGAAGCAGCTTCCACAAAATGTGCATTTGGCCTATATTAACCTAGTGCTGGGATGTGTAAACACTTTTATAGTCCCGGAAATCAGTTTAACTTTGAATCATAACCAATTTAAATCGAAAAATCAAAGGCATGAAAACATAAAATTTTACCTGTATCTATCATATGTGCTTTAATAGCGCTCTACCAATTTGTGAGTGCCAGCAATATGGTGGGAGGGCAAAAAAAAACACTAAATAGAATCGCAAGCGGACCAACTTGTTCCAATTGGAGGATTCTAACCAGAAATTGCATTTAAAGGGTGGTTGGACAACCAATATTTTTTCTTTGGAGGAATAATGATGATGCCTTGGCCTATTACGATTCACTTAAAATAAAGGGACCAGTCGCTAATCTCGGATTAAATTATGAAAACCAATGAGAGGTAAGGGAGGGAACAACCCGTTAGTTCCTTATGAGGGTATGAAAATGATTTAAAATAAAACAAGGATTAAGATTTCTAAACCATAAATGGGATCCTGGCGATTTCTCGGGATGGCAGAAATATCTGGGGCGAAGTGTGATCAAATATGAACTGAAAGATGATCTAGGCAGTAGATTTTTTCATTAATAGACCATCTTTTGTATGTACCCGAAGTGAATTAAATCTTTATCTTTCCAGCCAAGTACTGAAGGAGTGAATAATTTGTCGGCGCCACCACCATGGCCAACAAGGAAATTCTTCATAAAATTAATGACATCTTATAAATCTTTAAGGATTTCAGGTATTGTCTGTGCCCAAGAAAACGGGATTTACTGATCCCTACACTGCCATGAGACGCCGATAAATCTTTATAATTTCATAGTGTTTTCTTATGAATTTCAACTAGCATGTTTGTCATTGACATAAACACATCTTAAAAGCAATTACAATTTTTAATCATAGCGAGATAGGAGAGGGCAAGGGCAATAAACTTAGATATAGTACCTTGGCAAACCCTTAAAATAGTTACATTTTTTTTCATCCAGCCCATAGGTTTTTGCAGGCTTCCTCTATAACACCTTTATTTTTTCCCTAGACAAAACGGTTGTTTCCTTCGTCGTTCCACTTGCCCTTGTCAGCCTCAAAATTAATGGCATACCATGCATTGCCGTATGTTGGCATGGGATAAGGCGCTCTTGCGATATTACACAAAGTTCCTTGGCATTCAGGGGCAAAGGAAAATAGATCTTCCTCGTTGACTTCCATAGCCATGGAACATAAATAGTACGGCGAGTTTTCCGGAGGTAACGGTGGATGGATCTAATTAAGGATGTCCAGTGATAGAGGGGGCTGTAGTCATTTTTAAGATTATACAAAGTAACCATTTTTTGAAAATAGGGGCCTAAACAGGGCACTTCTTGTTTTTATTGTTTAGGCGCAAGAAAGCCACTTAAAACCACATAACCACATAAAAGACATAAAGGCGCATACCAGGCAATACTCGTTGTACCAGTTGTCTTAAAAAATAGCAAAAGCCTAGAAAAGCAAGATGTAGACCAAATTGCCTGTCTTATATGAAAATCGGGCAAATCGGTTCTAGTATCGGATATCTTCATAGAAATGCAATAAGAGCCCCAAACCATAGTTAAAGTAGGCCATCAATTGGCCAGGGAGTCTTTCCTATCCTAATAAACATATCCATAGCGGCAAAGTTAGATCAAGTTTAATATGTGTACAAAAAAAGATGCCTAATATAGACCTCTTAAAATGTTTTATAATAATTGTTTTTATTCTCAATGTAGTGCCTATGATGGGCAATTTTCCGCTTTACCATTATGGCGATTTATTGCGGCCATGTATGGCCCAAAATCCATTGGCGCCCATTGCAAAATTCTCAGGACACCCTATTTCCCATTAAAGTTGCCAATAATTCCAAGGCGACAATAGACAGGGCAATTGCCAATAATCCAAACCCTAAGGATTGGCCAATATGAATTTCAGCAAATTCATTTTTTTATCATTGTTCACGATAATAGCAACAGTAGACCAATACGGTTATGTAACTGATTCATTGCCATCGTTTCCTTCACTTATAGTTTTCTGCGTCCCATCTTATAATATTTTATTTACCCTACAAATTTAGTTAATTATCTGTTGTTGGAAATAATAACCCGTACACCTTATCTTTAAGTTTGCTTCCCCAAAAGCAGCTATTTGGAATTGGAAATTAATTATCTTGCTCTTCAAAGTATTATTCTGGGTACCGGATCGAATATAAGTAAAGACTAGCACTTCACCACTTTCAGCTTGGCTTGTCTAATTTATATAACCCATTTCCCTTCTATTGGCAATAAGGCAATGGTTGGTTCTAGGTCCAAAAATTGACATTTAAACATTCCAAAAGCCGCTTTCAAAGCCAATGGTACATCGGAGGCGTTGTCAATTCCACTCTTGGTTCATATCCATGGGTTCATGGCCGTAGTACACAAATCCTATAGTACCGTCTTTTTTTTCAAGCTTTGATCAAAGCCTTGGAGGTCACGATTCTAGATACTGACACTCGCTCTATATATGTAGGTCACAAGTTTTAACTATGAGGAAATCGAATAATTATCCAGACATGTATACTACCGTACCTACATGCATGGTAAAACATGAAAGGTGTGAATATAGCGCAGCAACCCAAGTAAGTATCCAATCCATTTTCTATGGCGCTCAAAGCTAACTAGTACCGCATTGGCGGTAGCAAAATATTGGGATAGCAGTTTTCTCCTGCTGGTATGTCCAGGTAGAAAAGAATCTCTCACAATTATATTGGAGTTCTGTCGGCCAGATTGGGTATCCCTTAGCCCTAACTTTGTAGAAAACCTCCCCCTCATTTACCAATAACCTTTTTCCGGCAATCTGCAAATCCAATAGGGAAAGAATGTACAAGTCATCAAAAATTTATGGGCATATTGCAGTGCAACTTTTAATAGGTTTGAATTAAGGGTAATGTAATCATAAAACCCAACGGCACCGGCACTCTGCATATCAAAAGTTCGCCAAAAACATTCACCTTTCCAGACTTTACCGTCAATGTTCCCAAAGGCGTGGGTAAAAGTTGTAGGTCGCTATGTTAGATGCATTCTTTTAAAAAAACAATATCGGAGCTACTATCGGAGGGGCGTTGGTAGTGGGGTTTAGACAATTTATCGGTAAAGCCACTCTTGGCTGCTGTTAAAGGGCCATTTCAATGGTTTCCCTTTCTTCATAGCCAGTTCCCAAAAACTTACACTGGAAATCAAACCATCCCAATGGATACATGTAAATTTTGGGAACTGAGGACTTTTCGTTTTGCCTTGACATCCAAAAAATGCACTGCAATATTTTCAATCCATCCGTTCTTTTAATTAAAAATATCCCGCTTTTTTTAGTGAAGATCCTTGTGCCTGATCTACTAATTTTGCAGAATTTAAGGAGTATGTTCTTTAAAAATTTTTGTATAAGGAACTTAGCAAAATATAAAAGCCAATGCTAAAATAACCCAAACCATTTCCAAAGCTCGATTATGCTGTTGTCTTTTCTATATTTGTCGAATAAAGTTGCGACATTGTTATTTAAACTATACCGTGCCTTGATTTAGATCCAGATTTAATTTTAACTGACTTTCCGCTCTGGAAAAAATTAAAACTCATGTTTTCTAATGGTCTTATCTTGGCTTTTAATTTGAAAATATTCCCTGTGGTTACAGGGTAATTATTCAAAAGTATGGTGTTTTATTGGTGAAGGATTGTTGGAAAGGGATAAATTTCATCAATTTCATTGGGCACTTTAAAATCCGATCTTTTGTAGAATTAACAGCTATTTCAAACCATGGTTTTTTCCTATTATTTCATAATTCTGGGAAAATTGAGGCTACCCATTTCCCATATTGTAAAATGTGGGGAACTATTTAAAGGGAGAATTGATTGAAGTTGGAATTGTCCTGGAGATAGAGGCCGTAAATATATATATTTCCCGTCTCCCGCCTACTAAAATGGATCGCCACTCTGATAGGAGGAGGATCTAGGCATGGTTCGATTTTAATAGTATAGAGTAGCCTTATGGAGGTACTGGAATTAGTAACCTCATTCTCGAATCACATTTGAAAATAAAGGATTGAGAAAAGGCATCCCCTAATTTTCGTTATCCACAACGGTAGAAATCAAACGAAGGGTAATTGACAAGACTATTAGAAATGTATGAATAGGATATCTATTCTCTACTTGGAATAACAAACCAAAAGCTTCGCCGGCCCCTTCATCTGAAGGCCTGTTAAGCATTTTGGCAGCCAGGGCAGAGTATCTAGTTCATTGATTATAAATGATGTTTTGCGAGTCCAATCAGACTGTAATTCAAAAGAATTTAAAAAAAAATTGGGAATATCCGGAAAACCCTCGCCATTGAAAAAACGACTCAAGTAATTACTATTGTCATTTTACCATTATGGATAATACCTATGATATTCTCCTGCGCGTATTATGTAAAGTAAAGTTGAATTATCAATAATTAAGCCTGTGATCTGAGAATAAGGGATTTCCCGTAATGACCTCATTTGCAGGAATGAGTAAAATGACCTCACTTTTATATTCTCACCGAATAGCAGAGTTTCGCATATCAATCTTATCTCCATTATATAGCAGAAAACTGAACGTTATCTATTTTTTTATTTATAATGGACCAGATTTACTTTTTAGTTCTACAATTCCGAAGTAAAACAGTGCTTATAAATAACGTGTCAATGAACGTTACAAGAGGAGCAGCAAGGTTTGTACAAAATTGTTATTTATTGTTGGGCAATGGTAATCTTGAGGTGAAATAAATATTTTTCATGAAAAATCTGAATCAGGACTAGGTTCATTTAGTGCGGTTCATCGACTTCCCCACCCGTGAAACAATGTTTTAGGCTTTTAAATAGATTTCATCCAAACTGTAGTTGATTTGTTGAGAATAAGGGAGGGTTAGCAAATGTTTTATATCTTTATGGCGTACATCCTTGAAAAAAAACTTTGTCATGTAAAAAGGCTTAATAAGTATTTTTCAAGGAAACGATTTAACTACTCCTGAATTGTTGTTTCCAATTTAAGAGTGCCGCGTTCCGGTATTTGCCTGCAACTCAGGGAATTATCAGATAAACTCCACTATTTTGCCTGGCCTCTTCATGGCTGAATTTTTCCTGGAATAAATGTTGCGGTTAAGGCAACGATTAACAAACTTAGGATTAAAAAGGCGGATACATAATTAGGAGCCTTTTCAGGTCTATTGCTACTTCCTGGATTCCGCCAACTACCTTTTTCCAAGATCTTCGACATTGGTGAAAACGGCGTCTTCTTAAATCTACGAAGTTGAAAAAGGTAGAATAAATAGAATAAGTAGAAGAAAAAGGGCGCCCAAAGGAAGTTCCGGAAGATTATAAACAGCACCTAATTTAATTTTTCAAATATAAGAAAAGAAAATTGCGAGGCGGGTCTTTAATGTTTATTGACGATCTAAAGGATAATATAAGCTCTTGGCGAAGTTCTTGAGTTTTTGGCAGGCGTTAATATTTATGTCAACAAAAAAAGAAATTAATCTATGGACGGTTCATTTCCTTTGCCAATAAATACTCACTTATAAATTCTGGCCTCCTATATTGGCCACAGAATTATGATTTGAGCGGTGTTGCAGTGTTTACTTCTTAATAGTGAGCCATTTTTTTTCATAGAAATGTCCAAAACCAATTTTATTGGAAGTATTTACATTCACCCAGGTAAAATACCTATGTTGTGTCAATAAGGTTTTTGGCTAATTTATTCCCTTGTTTTCCTGACTCCCAAAGTACGAGCGCGTTTCCTTTTATTGCAATCATCATCAGTCGAGTTTTAAGAAAATAGGAAGCGTCTTAAATATCCAAGAAATAAATTTTCGAGCGTCAGTGTCACTGGTTCTGATGTTCTTGATAACTATAATTTCGCGTCCAGTGGTGCAAGTACTTACATTACACGGAATACATTTGACCGTGTTCATAAAGCGAAAAGTGCGAAGTCATAATCCCCGATGATAACGATCGGAATAAAAAAGCTCCAGCCCCCAAATCGCTGTATTATATACCATCCTAACATGGAAGAGGGTATACGCATTCTTTAAAGATTTCCGAATAAATTTGTTCCTTTCAGTTAAGCCATTTAAACCATTTCATAGTTAAGATAGCCACCGCCAAGGTCCTTCATTGGAAAAGTATTTCACTTTTTCAAGGGCCACATTGCTCCTAACCCTTGGTTTTCAGTGCCTTAACCATGGTTGCCAGTTTATTTTCAGTTCATTAAGTCATCGGAAGCCATCCTGGTTATAAAGGAGCCCTTAGGAGCGGGAATAAAGCCGTTCTTAAACGAGCTTCTATAATACCTTTTCTTCATTTTTGCAGATTTACTTTAATTCTGGAATCTTTCTTTAGCAAAAGAAAGCATAGTATAAGGCTATCGTCCGAAGATTGAATTATTTACCGCTAGAATTTTCCCAGTCGTCATAAGTTTGGTCGCATGATAGGACTGAATTACAGTCCGGTAAAAACTATTTCGGTGTCCTTTAAAAGGGATTAAGAATACTCACACTTCTTTCTTTCATGCGCCTAAATTAGAATTTAGGTCTCCATTTGATGCATCCAGCGAGCAGCAGATTGAATTGAAGTATGAAAATTTGAGGGCTATTTTAAATGATATGTAAGCTGTAAAAAAGTTATTTGAATTTTGACTTGCGTATGTTCTCCAACCTCTTTTATGGTGGCCAACATGGCCCAAGCAGGGCTTCTTGGTTACCGGAATTTATTTCTTTAGCTTTTTGGGAATGGTAGCTTTTAAATAAATCACTGGCTGATTACCAAACCGTATTGCATAGTGGCCCCAAAAGGTGTTCCTTTATTTCGGGAGTAGCATTTTGTTTTAAAATTACTACATCATTTTAACACTTGTTTCCACCGGGCAACTTCGGGTTTCCCTCAAGGGCAAGCAATAACATCCCAGTCCCTTTAAAGCAAAACATGGCAGGTGTTGGTTTAAGGGCCCTTCGTAATTGCCAGTCAACATACTACCACAATTTTATCATAAGATCTACTGCCCTGGCGGTAATTGTTTTCATACTGGCTTCCCACATCCAATACCAGAGGTTGTTGCATCTATTAATCGATCTCCCAAATCCAAAGCGTTTGTTTTGTTTGCGCTAAATGCTACTAATTTTATTACCTCATTGGCGAACAATGGTAGCGGCGGTCTTTACCTTTGGCAACGAGGACATTTATCATCGGCTATTGTAGATCATACCTTGTCATCCCATTCCTGTGGCGTGAAAGGCGTTGGCTTCAAAAACACCCCACAATTCATTCTACTAGGATCGAATCCACATCATGTACCTCAGATGGACAATGGACAAATAACTTTTGCAGTATAGGCCATCGCATTTGGACCATTCGTATTTTTTATGGAATTACAACATTGGGGTAGTTTCGGTAAATTGCGCGGTAAACTTCCAAGGAAGTATGTTTATATCTTCCCAACCTCTATGGC
>Ga0163217_1105295_pt1 | contig 11190 bp, 14 predicted proteins | sample SynspAceP_FD_185933 | JGI IMG/M metagenome (GOLD analysis project Ga0163217, IMG submission 185933) | Saline lake microbial communities from Ace Lake in Antarctica - Synechococcus sp. Ace-P (PacBio error correction) | ecosystem: Environmental > Aquatic > Non-marine Saline and Alkaline > Saline ... | reverse complement strand
TCAGGCCGGCTTTCGACCGTTCATACAGCCCAGGTCCTGGCCCGGTAAGTGGAGCAACAGCCGGTCCCAACCGTGATGCTCTCATTCCGATCTGTCATCCAGCACGATCGGCAGGCCGAAGAGCAGGTCCTGGCTGGATAGCGGTGGCCGGGCCACCACCGCACGTATAGTTAATCTCGTGTGTCGTGGCATGAAGCGCGGCCAGGGGGAGAAGCCTAGTACCTACCAGAGTCTCATGTCGCAGGCGTTGCGGTCTGAGCATCCACCACGGCCCGATCCTCACTCCCGTTCTCCTTGATCTGCCTGGTGGCTAGCTCAGAAGCGGCTGGAGGATCCAACAGGCTTGCCCCGTGCGGCCTCTGGTTACATCAGGCCGCGTCCTGGGGCAGGTCGGCGGTGATGCGTCAGCGGACAATCAGTTCACGGCGCGTGGATTGGCGAATTGGGTGCACAGCACGGCTGATCTTATGGTCTCTTCTGCCCACCCCTCCTCCAGGTAGGAAGCGCGTCACAAGTCGGCTGGTGGGGGTCTGGTTGTCGATTCTCGGCCCTGCGATGGTTGGGCTACGCATCTAGGGCAGGCCGGGGGGGGAATTCGCCAGGTTCTGCTTGCGGTCCCCGAATCGAGGATTTCAGGGAGCTGCATGGTGGCCCGGGCAGCTCCAGAAAACGGCGATGTAATATGGGGAATGTGAAGGGCGCGGCCCGCTCATCGACTTTGAAGAGTCGCGCGCCGATTTGGGCAATTCGTCCCATTATTTTTTGGTGCGATAGTGCATGGGGTTCTACCCTTGATCGTTCTCGAGCAACTCCTCGACCTGATCAAAAGGCCCCTCGGCCTTGATTTTGCAAGCAAACTTCTGCACTCAAATCGTGCGCAGCTTTTCTCTTCAATCAACCCTATTATCTCCTCAACGAACTTATGGACAGTCGACGGGTGGGCCGGCCCTCCTCTAATCAGTCCTTGTGTAGTAATTGAACTGCTGCTCTCTCTCGCAAGATATAGAGGCTCGCTTGGGCGGAGGCGTCTCCTTTTTGCAAGAGTCTGAGTGATGCCCGCTTTGAACTTCATTCGTCAGTGCTTTCCGGCATGTACTCTCGAGGTCTAGCGTTTCTCTCGGCGCCGCCTCGCCCTCCTCTAGTCCCTTTGTCTGGGCCATCCACGCGCTTTTCTTGCACAGAAAAATAATTATTGCAGAATCTTGTGGAAATCTTCGGGACTGGGAGAGCTGGATGCTTAAAAAATTTCTAGGCCATTCATTGTTATTTGGCCTGGATGCATTGTTACGTGGCGGCTGCTACTGTTGATTTCTGGGCTCCCCTTCTGGAGATGGCGGAAAGGATCCTCAGTTGTTGCCATATTGAAGATCCGGTCGACACAGATGGCACTTTTTGCCGGTGCCATGGTGACGGGTTGTTCGGTGTCGTTGCGCTTCGAACAACGGCGGCTACCGAGTTAGATCGCTTGCCGGCGTCACCCATTCAGCCGCGGGGCAGTTCGCTCATCGTGGGCTTCGTATGGTAGGGAAGAGACGAGCTTCGGTTGCGAGGTCATTCCATAGGGTTGGGAGTCCCACGTCCTCAGCCCTGACCCGCGCTGGCCGGCTCTGTCCCTTGAGGAGGGGCCTGGCCTGCGCTGAGGAAATTGGTGCGGAGTGTTGAGGGCGCTGCGGACGCGGATCGATCCCAGCCGGCGGCCTCCGGCTTGATCTGCCGCCGCTACGACCGCCCTCCCCCCCCTCGGCTTAGACGCCCTTTTTGGCGCGCCCCGACGCTGAGAATGAGGGTGCTGCGACTGAGTGGATTGTGTGGGTCTCGCAGAGTCCCGGACACGTTTTCCTAGCGCCGGCGCAGGGATTGCCGATCACCTTTTCGATCGCGTGCCGTGTTCATGCTCTTCGTGCGCGCCACCAGCGAGGGGCGTGGCGCTCTGGCGGCGCGGCCGGTCGGCACGATCGCGGTGACGATAAATTTCGGGCGACGTTCGGGCAGTCCAGATTCACCACGTGGGGAAGCTGCTACGATGTCGAAGGAGCGGATTTCGGCTACAGGTTCGGTGTGTGCACCAGCACTGCGCGTTATCTCGGCTGTGTTTTGGCAAGCCGGCCGAGGGGCGCGGGTTGCGGGCCCCACGTGAGCTCTTGTTTGCCGTGGTGGTCTGATGGCGCTGATAGCCTTCACTGGACTGAGGACGCGGTCGGCGAGCGGTTGGTTCCGTGATTTGTGCTGCGCTCTGAGAACACCGCATCCTGCCTGGCACAAGTTGGTTGTGCGGGATTCAGGTGGGTCTGATCGATGATCGCCTTTGAGGGCCATGGTCGCAGGGGTGCTCACTGCTCCAACCGCTGGACGCTCGCCCGGTTGTTCAGTGGGTGGCTAGCCGAAGTTGCAAGAGGCTGGTCGCGCAGCTCGTGTGCACAACTTGGGATCGAGGGGTTGACGGATAGGCAGGAGAACAGACTACGCGTATATATACTGGGGGGCTATTGGCCGCAGCGCGCGCCAGGATTTTTCTGGATCTGTCGCGGATGAGCCATGCTGCGAGCATTGCGATCGCTTCATTCGAGCCGTGATTTCCAGACGTATCGAGCGGATCGCGTTTCTGCTGGTTACAGTTTCTATCACGGCGGGGTGGCCACCAGCACGTCGGCGCGCGGCGCAGTCCGCTGCATACTGCGGGTTGATTGCTTGACACCGCCGACCACCATTCACATCGCTGATCGAGGTATTGGCCGTTACTTCCCGCCACGGCTTTCGCACCTGGGTCGCCAGTTTCGCGGGTGGGGGTCAGCACAGGGAGCGCACCTGGTGTTGTTGCGGGCATGTGGGCCCATGCCGGGAGACGCTCCAGATCGCAGTGGGTGATCCGGCCGTTTTGCCCGTGCCTCGCTCTGGGCGGCGGCCATCACCATTCATGACCGGGCCGAGGAGCACGGCGTGAAATCGACTATCTCCTGAATCGTGGGACGGTGTGGGTGATTGTAAACCTGCGGCGTATCGCCTTGAGCAAGCGGCTTCGGAGGACGAAGGCTGAAAACGCCGAAGAAGACGGTCGGGCGTACCGGTCTGCTCTGTCCCGGAGCTGGAGGTGGGTCCTCGAACAGAATAGGAAGTTCTGCAAGAAATCCATTTCTCACGTGGGCAGAACTGAGATCATTGCTCTGAGGGCCCTCCGTCGGCTGTTTGGCTTACCGCCAATGAATCCAACCTTACTATCTTGGCTGCGTCAGGCGAGCCGGAGCCGGCGAGCGGGCAGTCTGGCGCCTCCTTGCGCCGCCTTGGCAGAAGATTCACGTGACTGTGTCCAGGCTGCGTCCAGGGCGGCCGGCTCTGGGCCCCCATGGCTGATCAGTTGCAGGGATCGAGGACCGCCATCAACCATGCGATGGGCAGAGGGTCTGTCGGTGAGGCGTGTGTTCGGCTGTTTCTGAGCTCAGTGGCATTCCGCCGTCAGTGGATAGCGAACCTAGCAGAAGCGTTCTTTGCCTGCATAACTCTTTGCCGACTAATCAGATGGAGCACGCCAGGAGAGATTCGACAAGGAAGAGAATCATGGAGCATCACCGTGGCTCTAAATCCGGTCAGCTAATCCGGTGCAAGCCCATCTGTGCTTTCTGCGCCTGGCTCCTAGCGTCGCCACACGCGCAAGCTCCACTCAGGGGTGGCGTTGCGATCTGGATGGTGGAGTATGGATAGATCTTGCTCGGAATAGGTGGCAGTGAGTGGCCCGCCACTCGTCGGGCGCGTCCCATTCAGTTGGCGGGAGAGGGCCTGGCGCACTGGGGTAATGCCCAACAGCCGAGCCAGCAAGTGCATAGCGGGCTCATAAGTCTGCGGCGCCGATCGGCTGCAGGCCCGGTCTGGTCAACCTCCTGAGGAGCCAGCTAACTTCCCTTGCCGGCAGCCACCGGCACGCCTTGCCCCTGCCGAGGTGTTCGCGGCAGGTTCTGGATCGGCCTGCAGCACGCTGTTGGCACTCGCGAACACCATTGAGGTCCTGGGGCAGCTCAACAGGTCGGTTGCGGATGCCGGGCATAGCCCCAGAAAACAAGCTGCGCTTGACCACCGAACACCGGCGGGCCTGGTCGACCTCCTAGCAGGGCATGCGGTACAGGGGCTGGGTCGGATCAGCTCTTGGCGCGGGGTTGACCACGTCGTTGGCGCCCAGAACGCCTCACCACGTCTCGGTGCGCCGGAAAAATCTCGGGTGACACATCCATTCTCGATTTCAGCTGGTCGGTAGGGCACATCGGCCTCGGCCAGCAGCACAGTATTTCTGGTGTGCCGGCACTTTCGGCCGCACACCGGGTGTGGATTGGCGGTCAGTGCGGCGCACTCCGGTGATATGTTACAAGCAGCCGGGCGCTACAACGTTGTGTGTGCTTGGGCCTGGGCCACGACGCAGGCATTTAGCCGGCACGAACACGGACCGTTAGCGCGTCGCGGCCTTCGAGGGTGGGCACACTCCTCGGGGCTGCGGAGCGGTGACATTGCGTATGGTCTCTCTTTATAGCCTCTCCGTCTGGCGCGCCTCATGTGGAGGACCGGCCTCCGAGGCGCGCACCCTGAAGAGCAGGTGAGGGTGATGCGAGCGGTTTCATCGCCGTGCCACATCCCTGTGGGTGTGAGGGTCAGGCCGGCGAGCCCCCATCATGAGACGCCAGACTTCATTGACTTCAGCAGATTCACTGCACACCACGAACGGTGCGCGCGGGGCCACGCCCGAATAGAGTTGGACAGGGAGACGACCAGCCGGCTGTCGCGCGACCGGCAGGGGTCAGGCCACGCCCGCAGCAGCCGACCGAGCGGTGAGCGGCACCAGCGGCTCAGCGTGCATGCCCTTCGTGCACGGAAGCTCTCAGGCAGATTCAGGCAGGTCGACTGCATCAGATATTTGATATGAGCATGGCGCTGGCGGACGAAGGGCGTCCGCGCGGCGTGCCGATCCTTCCTTGAGCTTGGCCCCGCCAGCGAGACGAACCGGCTCGCAGGTGGATCGTCCCCCACAGCACCTACACCAGCACCGGGTGACCTGGACCGCTAGGCAGGCTTGAGGCCGCCGGGCTAGCTGCATAGGCGCGAGGGCGCGCCGCAGGAAGGGAGCGCCCGCAGCCGTTGACAGGGGCGACGGTTTCTGGCATGGGGTTCATGGCCGCTCCGGAAGGCCAGCGGCACGAGGCCGCCGCGACCGCCAGGCCGACCATGTCATCTCAGGGCCAGCGTCAGCCAGCCCCTAGTTTGTTTCGACGCCATCCGCCCAGGGTCCAGGCGCCAGGGCGCGCCAGATCCGTCTCGCGCGCGCACGTCGGACGGGCGGTCGTCTGGCAGTCCTTTGAGCGGCGAGGAGTGCCGCGACGTAGCAGACATCCGCGGCCGCACCAGAGTTCTGTACATGGTCTCCCAGTTCGATGCCCATCAGCTGCTCTCTTTGTACCGTCGGAGACCATGGCCAGCACTCCTCGGTCGTGTGATTCTTGAGGCACGCGTCACTGTCGAAGCTTTGAACAGGGCGAGCCGAGCGCCACGGCACTCGTACGCCACCGCCGCAGGGGCGGTGCGTGGCGCGAAGCCTGGCTGATTCGAGCGGTCAGGGCGGCCTAGCAGTCGCGCTGATGGGCCGCTTGCATTGCGCGTTCGCTCCCGACATCTCCTACGGCGTGTAGACAGCGTGGCGCGCGCGAACCCTCTGCCTTGTCAGCTCCAGCGCAGAGAGCAGGCTGCCGAGCACGAGCACCAGAGGGCTTGGGAAAGGCCAGATCTACCACTTCATGCCACCACCTCCTCAAGCGAGGGCAGAGGGTCGGTGCGGCGGCATAGTCCCGGCACAGTGCGGTGATCAGTGCAGGAGTCGGCAGGGATCCTCGGGCGATGGAAGGTGTCTCACGAGCCGTATCGCGAGCAGGTGTTTTCACGCAGCGCAACAGATGCGGGAATATGAGGGCACTGGCGTGGTGGAAGTGGTGGAGGCAGTTCGGGAGGCCGATTGATCCGACCCCGCATCTTCCACGGGCAATGGTGTGTGGGCTTGCCAGGCAAGTTGCCACCGCTAGACACCGCCGATCACCACAGCATCTGCACTGGGCCGGCAGGGGCTCACGTGTCCAGTGGCATATCTCGCGTAGTGGTGGATCAGCAGCGGTGCGGGCGTACACTGGCACCATTCGTCGGTATGGTGCTATCGACCGCTATCGGCCTCGGCCAGAATGCAGGTGTCAGCTGCTGGCGCTGCTGGAAAAGACCCTGCTCCGCCGATGACGGTTGCCTGACGACTTCACCCCTGAGCGATTATGTCTCCTTGCTCGACTCCTGCCTTGTTCACCCACGGGGGCTATGCCGCCGCACCGACCTTCTGGGCTCCGTCGACTTGAGGAAGGTGGTGAGATTGAACTAGTGGTTGAGATCGGCCTTCCAAGAGCCCTCTGGGGGTGCTCGTGCTCGGCAGCTGCTCGGCCTGGGAGCTGATCGGCATACGGTCGCCGCCCACGCTGCACACGCCGTTGATGTCGGGGGGCGTTATTCGCGAACGCGCATTCGCTCGGGCATAATCTCGCGTGCTGGCCCGCTTTGCTGACGCTGATCAGGCCAGGGCCGCCAGCCCGCCCTGCGGTGTCGGTGGGTTGGGTGTCCTGGTGGGCGTCTCGGCTTCGCCCTAGTTTCAGAGAAGTGAGTCGGCGGACTTCTTGTCCACCGACGCGGGTTATGCTCTGGCTCAGTTGTTACCGACGCAAAGAGAGCAGCTGCTGAAGTGAATGGCGACCGAACTGACGATCGAACTGGCGCCGCTGCTGCTACTGGCCATCGGCCTCAAGCGGGCCTGGCCAAGATCCCGCACCCGCCCGCAGCGTGGCCGATCGGCTCTGGCCTAGGCGCTGGGCCGCTAAGGGCAACACCCTCGGCGGTGGTCGGACTTGCGGTGCGGCCCGGCAGGGGGCTGGCGGGCTGGCCCTGGATGCTGGGCGGCCTGGCGGTGCGCGGCGCTCTTGGCCTTCGGTGCCCTGCTGGCCTTCCGGGTCGCCGATGACCTCCATGCCAGAAAACGGTCGCTCCTGTTCAACGCGGCTTGCGGCGGCGTCGTCCTCGCCTTGCTGGTTCGCCCTCGGCGCATCAAGCTAGGCCCGGCGGCCTCACCTCGAGCTGGAGTTCAGTCTCGGTGGCTTGGCCGTTTGTCGGTGCTGGTGGGGGCGATTCACCTTGACACGGTTCGCTGGTGGGCGGTGGGCAAAGCTTCACGGAAATGGATCGGCACGCCGCGCTGGACGCTTCGTCCCCAGCGCATGCCATCAATATCCTGATGGCGGTTGGCCTGCCTGATCTTTGCTGCGGCTTCGTGCTCAAGGGATTCACGCTGGCTGGTGCCGCTTCACCGATTCTGTCGTTGCTTTGTGGCGTGGGGCCCTGACCTGCCCGGTCGCGGTTTGCCGACATTGCCTGGTTGGTGAGATCTCCCTGCTCAACTCCTATCGGGCGTGGCCGCCGCGCCGCGGGATTTCGTTGGTGGGCAGTGAACTGCTGATCCATGGCTGGCACGCCATCGGATGTGGTGGCCGCCGCGGAACCACTGAATCCGTACCCAGGTGTGTGCACGGCGATGAACTCCGGCTCGCTCACTACTCCGTGCTCTTCGTGGGCGCCCTCGGAAGTGGCCGGCTTCCCAGCAGAGGCTTGGCAGGCGAGGCATGAGACCTATACAATGTCCACCTCTGCAGCCCGCAGGGTGTGTTGCTCACCTAACTTACCTCGGAGGCGCCGCCAGACGTTCGGTCGTGATTCGTGGCCGGGTTTATTGGCATGAAGCGGTGGACCAGGGCCCTGACGAGCTTCCTCAAGGAGCTGTGGCCGGCTTGCTTTGCACAAACTCGGCGTCGCCGTTCAGCTACGCCATCCACCCGTGGCGGGCCGGAATTGCGTATAGGGCCACAAATGATCGAGAGTAGCTGGCGCGAGCCGCCGACGGTATGTAGCTACTACAGTGATCTGAGCATGGATGGTCAACCCGGGATTTTCCGGCGCCCTACGTGGGTGTCGTTCTGGCGCGGCCACAACGGACGTTTGGTCAACCCACCAGCGCTAAGAGCGTTCCGACCAGGGCCCCCTGTACGGGCATGGCCGTGCTGGAGGGTCGACCAGGCCCGCTCGGTGTTCTTTTGGTCAAGCGCAGCCTTCGGTTCGGTGCTTTTGCCGGCATCCTGCCACGACCTGTTTTGAGTGGCTGCCGACCTCAATGGTGTTCGGCGATGCAAGTCAGGTGCTTGCAGGGTGCCTGTCCAGGAAACTGCGCGAACTCGGCAGATAGTGCTCATAATGGTGCGCGTGTGTGGCCTCCGGCGAAAAGGGGAGTAGCTGGCCCTCAGAGAAGGTGTACAGACCGGCCTGCAGCGATTCTGGCAGACCCAGGATGAGGCGTGGTGCAGCTTCTGGCTCGGCTGTTGGGGCATTCGCCTTCGCCAGGCTCCGCAACTGTGGGCCAGCGCCACGGGCCAGCATCCATCGAGCGCACACCACATCCAGATTCAGCACGCACCCCCTGTGTAATGGCACGATTGAGCATGGTGGCGACGCACAGGGCCAGGTGCGAGTAGACAGATTGCTTGGCCGGGAATTATGCTCGACCGGGTTTAGTCCACAAGGTAATGGCTCACTAGATTATTATCCTTTGCCTGTCGATGCTTCTCCGTGTCTTGCCTCCAGTTTGATGCGGCAGAGTTTGCAGCATAGGGAACGCGTTTGTGTTAGGGCCATGACCGGCGGCAATTCGCTCTGCCAAACCGGAAACCGCCTCAACGACAACCTATTGCCATCGCTGGTTGGCTGTGGGCGGCTTTTTGATCCGTCTTGCAGTGATACAAGCTGGGGGGCCCTGAGCCGCGGCGCCTGGACGCAGTCTGGCCAAGTCCCGTGTCTCTCTGCCAGGTGCGCAGAGGAGTGGTGCGTCAGCTGCGCTTCGCCGCTCCGGCTCGCCTGACGCAGCGGTTGTAGAGGAGTTTTGGATTCTGGCTCGGTAGCCAAACGCGCGACGTGCGGAGGGGCACCTCAGGACATGATCTCAGTCTGCCAGTAGGATGAGAGTTCTTGCGAAGGACTTTTCCGATTTCTGTTCTGACCCCCAGCTCCGGGGACAGGAGCAGACCGGTTACGCACCCCTCCGTCGCGATTTTTTTTCAGCCTTCGGCCTCTCTGAACGCTGTCAAGGCGATCGCCGCCAAGTTACACACCCGCGCCGATCAGGTTCTAGTCGATTTCCGCCGTGCTCGGCGGTCATGATGTGTGGCGCGCCCAGAAGGCACGGCAAAACGGCCGGGTTCACCCTGCCGATGTTGGAGGCGTCTCCGGCAATGGGCCCCATGCCCGCAAACGGTGCGCTCCTGGCTGTGACCACCACCTCGCGAACTGGTCGGCCCAAGGTGGCCGAAGCAGTGCGGGTGATTACGGCCTAATTAGTCTCGATCTGCGTCACGTTGATGTGGTGTTCAGGCAGCAAAGGTGGTGTCAGATCACCGGCATGATGCAGCGGTCTGCTCCGCGGTCGCCGAGCGTCGGATGGTGGAGCGACCCCCCGGCGAGCTGATGGATCTGTACCTGCAGACCTCGCGATTCGCTTCGATCGATCTGGAAATCCTTGGTGCATCGATGAAGCCGTTCGCATGCTTCGACATGGGTTCATCGGACATCCCAGAAAATTCCTGGCGCGCTGCTCCGGCCAAACGCCTCAGAACCTTGCTGTCTCTGCCCCTTCATATCCCCTGCGATCCGCAAGTTATGGCCACGGGTTGCCTTGCCAGTCCGCCTTGCAACTCTGCAGGGGTCCCCCCTGGTATTTACGGGCTCTGGCGCCGTCGGTGGAAGGCAGGTTGATGCACCTCCTCTGGCGGACATGGCCCCACAAGGCGGATCTGATCAGCACGCCTGATCCTCGCCCTGCACATGGGCAGCAGTTTGCTGGGTGTTCTGACGCACCAACCGGAGCCAAAACGGCTTCGCCGGACTCGTGTCGTCAGGAAGGATCAGCGCCAATGGCCATACGGCAACAAGAGCCAGGGGGGCGCACTCCGACGACCATGAGAGCACAGATTTCAACAGGCCAGAGGATGTGTTCTGTTGCTGGTCGGCGCCACCGACCTGGCCGGCCCGCAAGGCTCGACATCGAGCAGGCTCCCCCACTGTCGTGATCTGGACCTGCCCAAGACGTCGCTCGAAGGATTATGTGCACCGCGTTCGGCCGGACCGGCCCGTCGCCGGCCAGAGCGGCCACGCCCTCTTCCGCTGGTGGCGCCGCGAGAGCGATGGAGAACTCTGCGCGCTCGATCTCGAGTGACTTGGCACGCTTGCGCCGCCAGGAAGTGGCCGGCTTCGAGCCCCATCCACTCGCGCCACCCCTCGATCTCAGCGGTGGTCGCGGCAGCGCGGCAGCCCTGGGGAGCGCGGTCGTGCGGCGGAGATCAGAGCCGGGGCCCCGGGGGTCGCGATTGCCGCGTTCGGCAGCGTGCTCGTCCCGGCACCATTCCCTCGCGCGCCAGCCTCTAAGGGGCAGCGGGTGCAAAGTAGCCGCGAAGAAAAGGAAAGAAAGGGCTAAGCGTTAAGAAGAGACTAAACACCTTGGGGATGCTCGCAACTCGAAGCTCTGTCTTCCCAACCGAGCCACTTCGATGAGCGAACATCGCCCGGGCTGGATGGGTGACCCGGCAGCGAATCTTACTCGGTCGCCTCGCTCTATTGATCACGACACCAACAAACCGCTCCCATGCATTGGGGCAAAAGTGGGAGCTCGGTGTCCGGACGGTTCATATGCACAAAACTTGCGGATCTTTCGCCGTCTCCAGCAAGGTGGAGCAATGATCACATAGTGTGAGCCACGGCAGCTCGTATCTGTTCCGGCCAAACAAATGGCAAGGATTTTTAAGCATCGCAGGTCTTCCCTTCAACTCGAAAGATTTCCTACAAGACTCTCACTATTTTTGTGAGTCTCTCTTTTGTGGGTGGACAGGGTCTGGGAGGCGCAAGAGACCAAGTCGGGATCATCAGGAAAGCCTTACTGGATATGGAGAGTTCATGTCTGGACCGGGCATGTCAAACCAAGGACATTTCATGAAAGAATGCTCCGCCCAACATTCTTACTATCCTTGGAAGGAGAGAGCAATTTTACATTTTAAATTCAACAAGGAAAACTGGGCGCCCTCCATTCCTTTGGAGATA
>Ga0163217_1101646_pt1 | contig 11190 bp, 10 predicted proteins | sample SynspAceP_FD_185933 | JGI IMG/M metagenome (GOLD analysis project Ga0163217, IMG submission 185933) | Saline lake microbial communities from Ace Lake in Antarctica - Synechococcus sp. Ace-P (PacBio error correction) | ecosystem: Environmental > Aquatic > Non-marine Saline and Alkaline > Saline ... | reverse complement strand
GTTCGGAAGAAGTTGCCTCTACGTGACTGAACGCGGCGCAATCGCTTATCTGTCAGTTGGGCATCAAATTAAGCTTACCCCGTATCTTGAAGTTTGAATTTTGTGGCGTTATCTTTTTGTACCCCAAACGCCTTTGACTGGTGAAGTTATCGCTCTGGTTTTATGTTTGAAACTCTCCCCCGGTGATATTTTCCGCCAATGCCGTTGAAAGTCGGTTGAGCGGTGAAAAAAGGCGCATCCGTATTTTAGTGCACACGACGTTGTGTCGTTGGTTGGTGTTGGACGGCGTCAGCATGTTCCCTACGTATTCCTTTGGACACTGATCACTACGTTCACCGTATTGGTAGTACTGTCGTGCAGGACGGTCGGGTGTGCCTCTTATTTTTTCCCGGTGGAACACGTTGTTGTTTTTATTGGGAAGGGCGTTAGCGTCAATGAACCTATGGCGATCTTATTTCTCAATTGTATGACCGTTTAGTCGTTCAACGCCAGTCGTACTTTGGAAGCCATAAAACGATGCCAGCATTGACCATGATCCGTATCGTGCACGATGAAAAAGCTGGATGGCATCCCGAGGTGGTTATGGGCCTTGGCTAATGCTCAGGTTGATGAGATCTTTATTTTAAGATCAGTCGCCCCTTGAAAGATGTGCACTCGCGGTGAAACGTTGGCGACCGTCCAGCCGTGGACTTTGGGACGCTTACGTGTGATTTCCTTACTGGCGATATTCCTGAGCCAGTGGCGACGGGTGCTGAAGCGTCAAAAACGTGCAACGTAATTAGCGCCAGTTGGGCATGGCCGCGTTTCGTATCGAAGTGGGTCTACCATGGTGCTCGGGTAACATCGTTGGTGCTATGCTACGAAGCATTCCAGGTGTATATACATTGGTGCCATTGAATTTATGTTTTTTAGCACGTTGATTTACTACATAGCCTAGGGCTACCCAGAGTATTCAAAAAACTCGGGTGCTGGTGGCATTAGGAATGCGGGATCGGTCAGGGAGCTCCGCCTAAGCACTGTGCAAGCTGTTTTAAGAATTTAATCAAACTACGTTAATGTAAAAAAAGGAGCTTTATTAGTCCTTTTTTATTTTGAGAACTTCCATTTTGAACCCTTAAATGGAACTGCGGTTACTATTCTTTAGTTCCCTTGGTGCCAGAGTGTAAAATGAGCGATTTTTTCCTTGCCGCAGTCCTTTTTATCATCTGAAGCACATTTGCCATAAGCGATTAAGCCGTTATAAGGTTACGCTTTTTAAGTTGGTACCGAGCTGTGTTGCGACTTTGTTTCTTTTAGTTGGCTTTTATTAGTAGCCGCTTGCACTTCTCATCCCAAGAGTCGCCAATTCTTTTAGTCAAGACGCTCAAACAGTAGAATCCTTTCATGTCGAGCCTTTTGTTTGATTGGTATATGAAAGAAGCAAGGCGCCCTTTGACTTATCACGCCGAACTTAGCCCTTATTGCCTGTTAGCATTAGTGAGCTACGCGAGCCAAGGTTGTGACTGGCGCGCAAACCTGTTTTTTCAAAAGTACTGTTTACGCGGTTTGGACCGGACACGTATGCTGCGGATTTCTGATGATTTTTGCTCTGCAAAAATGGCCAATTGTTAGGAGGCTTATGCTTGTCTCCGAGACAGTAATTTGTCGCCAAGCGTAAGAACACAATTAGACCTTTAGGTTTGTTGTTAGTTTTCTGCGCAACGTTGGCCTGATTGGTTTCAACTATGAGAGATATGATTGTTAGGTCGATTGGGCCCTTTACTTAATCTCGCTTGGCGAGGATCGTATTGACCACAGCTAAAGCCGTCTTGCATTTTGAATTTGAGCAATAAATCAGGTACCCGAATATTGTGCATTTTTGTGGTATACGGCCTTACACGCCAGCTGCCCAGCATCGCTCTGCAATGACTACTTTGTTTCTTTCATTGCGTTTTTACAACGTTAAATTTTCTATACCCAGCGGTCGGGTATACTGAGTTGAGTACCCCTCATTGCATAAAAGGTCGCCATAAAAACCCTCAGCTACTATTCACTCATTAAAAAGGCGAGACCCTTTATTCAATTATCTAGCGTTTTATATTTTTCAGTTGGGAGTTATCGCTAATTATCCTACCCTTAGTAATTCGGTGGACCATTTCGCTGACTGCCATGACAGTAATGCAGGATTAAACCCTATTCGACTAGCTTTGTGATCCCGTCCGGCAAACCGCACATTGATTCTTTTTGCCTTTTGTCATATATCTTTGTCAGCGCCCCAAAGCCAATGGGCCGGTTGTTGATATAGCGACAAAGCCGGAGCGTCTGAGTGCTTACTGCCTTGTTAAACTAGAGACACTGTGCCTTGTTGCTTCGGGCTACACTTTTGTTGCTGCCGGAGTTTTTGTTTTTGCCTTCATCTGTTGAGATTCATTTTCAAAACCTACTAGGGTAAGCATTGGTCGTTTGTTGTAATCAGTGGGATCAGCGCTTGATTTGTTCAATAACGCGGGGTTCGGTATTTGATTGACTAAGGCCTCACCGGCTTCAAGGGGTATGACATCATCCTTTAACACGGTGGCCTGTCCGCTAAATGCACTGCGCCTATTCCATGTTGGCACGGCTGGGGACCAGTGGCGATACAGTTGGGAATTACGGTGAGGACCGTTAATACCCTTTTTACTCTTTTAGTTCGAGTGTTCTCCGTGTGGGTTTGCTCGTAGCTGTTGTGCATTAACCACCAAAGCCCCTCTTCTGTGGACTAAGGTCATTGTAGATGAGTCCCTTGTAGTCGTCACAAGCATAAGCAAGTACAAATTGCTTACTGGGCAGGCATGTTTTTCAGTAATTCACCATCAAATTTTTTAGGAATAACACGACCACTATGGCATTTTGATGTCGAATGATGTAGATATTTTTATTTTTGATTAAACCCAGTTTTTAATACCAATGCGTACAACGTTTGTCAATTGTCCTGGTGATAAAGAAAAATAAAAAGGCAAATATTAATTCTTTCATTTTAGTGGGTTCCCTTTACATGCAATATTTCCCAGTTTTTTTGGACACCACCCCTGAGTTTGAATTGTTGGTGGTAGGCGCGGGAGAAGTGGCGCACGCAAATTGGAACTATGCTCAAAACAACCGCCAGATTCAGTGTTGTGCCCCGTGGGCTGTGAACCGGGTTTGCGCTTAGTTGACGAGGCAAGGTTCACTTCGATCTTTCCGCCTTACCATTCGAGCGACTTACTGCAGACATTCGTTTTTGTAGCACGGACGGAACGCTGATAGGCCAATCATCTCAGGCCAAAGCATATTTTTAGTTCACTGGTGGATATATTCCCCCTTTTGCCCGTTTCACTCCTCTATTATTGATGCGTCACTCTAGTAATTGCTAAGTTGTGGCGGTGTTGCCCAGTTCTTGCTCCAGATACTAGACAATGATCAGCTTCCACAAGGGTTTAGCTTGCTAGGGTAGTTTTTCGAAACGGTTTGCGCCGACTTCGTCAACAAATGTTTGGTTCGGTTACAGAGGCGCCGTTTCTTTGGGAGATGTGTTTGTGGTGTATTGCTGAAGAGTGTGCTGGGCAAACCCCGCAGCCGAGCGTTAATTAACTGACTAATTAGAGTCGATATACCCACAAGGGCGAAGTTTATTTGGTCCGGGCGCTGGCCAGGCGATCCGATTATTTACGTTTTTCGCGCCCTTCGCTTGTGCAAAGGCCGATGTAGTGGTTCTACGAGTTTAGTGTCTCCCGAAAGATACTGCGGCTTAGGCGGCGTGAATGCGGAAAAATCTGTAGGCAAACCAAAGTAAACTTACTGTACCGCAGAAGAAATTAAACAAAGGCCAGTGAGCTTTGCGGTAAACGGCGTAGTCGTTTAAAGGGCGAATGTCCGTTTATTTTTTGGTCGCGGGTGGGAAGAGCTTGAACCTAGTTGCACGGTGGAATTGAGTTTCCAGTGGTTACCCTGGTATTACAGGCCGCTACGGTGGGCCGCGGTTATGCGGGGAATTCCTTACCATCGCGCTCATGCGCAAATCGTGGTTTTTGCCACTGGCCATATTACGCGACCAGTCATCATTGAATTTGGCAGGGGGCTAGCCCAACCCGATCACAACTATTGTGTTTTATTGGGATTAGCCGGGCTAGTCGATTTCTCTGTGAAGGTTGGTCACACTGGGTTACCGCGCTACAACGCATTGCAATGTTCTATTGCACAACGCGCACAAAGGTTCTTATGGCACTTTGTGGATATTCGGCAAGGCGAAGCGGGTATTAGGCCTCAGCCCTTGATGATCTTGTCCGCGTGTCGTATGTGCTTCGCAAGAGAACTCACGTCTGTTTGCCCGAGGCTAATACAGTTGTCTTGTAGCACAGGTATGCCAGTTTTAGGCTTCATTCAGGCGCCTATCGCTTAAAGTTCAGTTTCTATGCTTAGTGTAAGGGCTTTTTCAGCTAGTTTAGGCGACAGTTGCGATAGCTTTTTGCGTAGCCCACACTGACAGTCTACGTGGTAGGGTTAGGCGTCATTATCCTCGGACTTTTTGCTCGAGCTATTTATTCGGCTATAGGTTATTATTGGTTCTCTGAAAAGCCCGTTCGGCTATCATCCCAGATATAGGATTATCAGCGTTAAGTGCAGCTCAACTTCTTGTTGTTCAATTTGCCACCTCCACTGTCGCTCGACTTGAGACTGTTAACCATGCATGTTACTAAGCGCAGTTTTTCTCCGAGGCGAACTTTCTACAAACCTGGACTACAAGGATTTCTCCGCTGCTTATGCTCCCAGCGCTGATTACGTTACTGTAGATTTAGGTTTCGGTATTAAAGATTAATGACAGCCTTTTTGCATAGCGGCATGAGCATAGTCCATTTGCCCTTTCAGGCTTTCAGCGCAACTTGTTTTGATGTACATGGCAATTGAAAATCGCTTCTGACACCTTTCACAGCACATTGGATTTACTCGGAAATGAATTCCCCCTTGAAATGTCTTCTTCGCCTTATCATCGGATAACGTCTGGCGAGGTGCGTTACTTGGATTACTAATTATGGTTCGGAGCATGGTGGACTAAGGTCTATTTATTTTGGTTACGAGCCATACACAGGTCGCAACTGATGCAAACCCGTTGAAAGCATATTCTTTCCACATCAGCTAACGCTCTTTAGTGACATTAGCCAGGTAGAGACGTACCGGTTTTTAGCGATGTGCTTTCATGATGCGTTTAATGTAGCCCCGCGAACCCGAGAATCGCCAATAATGTATGGAGTGAGGTTGCATATACGCAGATTGCCTTTCTGGGCGTATGCCTGGGAGTGGTGTGTGGGGTTTCTTTATAGTAACGGAAGCAATCCTTCTGCTTGTTTTTCACTAACAAGTACTCTGCTGGTTCAGTCGGACCACATAGGGTTTATATATGTATGCGTGTAAGCTTGGTTCGCTCAGAGGGGCTCTGTGTGCCCACTGAACTCGGATCTTTTAGTTTTAAGTGAGAAAACAGGAGATTTTCTTCGTTACTTTAAGATCTGCAATCCGTACCGCAGTGGGCATCTGCGTTATTTGACTATCTCTGAACTTTTTATGGGCGATTTTCGGGTTCGCGGGGCTACTTAACGCTTCTGAAGGGGCCCTTAGTGCTAAAATAACCGGGTACTGTCTTACTCTTTGCTATTGTCGACGCTTCATGGCGTTCACTTGCGACGCTGTGTACGTGAGTTTAGAGCATTGGCCTTTCAACGGGTGCACCAGTGCACCTGTCGTAGTGCTTCTAGCCTCCCAAACTTAATGACCCTTGTCATTTCTATGTCCGACACTTACTATTAGTAGCGTTCCAGGTTTATGACCTTTCGCAGGGGCGTTAGTGCGTGATAGGCGGGAACGAGCTCATTATTTGATTTTTTCCGAGTAAATCCAGATGGTTGCTGGTTTGAAGGGTGTCGGGAGGCGGATTTATTGCCATGTATCTATCAACATTGCTGTTGAGAGCCTGTTAATGGTCAAATTGGACTATGTCTCATGCGGACGTTGCAAAAGGTTGTCATTTAATTCTTTTAAATACCGAAACCTTTGAATTTCTTTAGCAGTATTTTAATCGTTTGTGTGGAGGGCAGTAAGGCAGGCGGAAAGCTTCGTTGTTTACAGTTTATGTTGTAATTAGTGTTCGCCTCTGGTTATTGTCTTCGTAAACCTATGTGCATTGTTACAGGTCTCAAGGTTGAGAAGCAGTGCTGTGGCGAATTGACACACGAGTTTGCGATTTAAGCTTGTATTCCTTATATTCGGGATTGAGTTTTTAGCCGAACGGGCTTTTGCGAGAATCAATATACTTAGCGGGATAAATATATTGTCAAAAAGCGAGGATTTGCGGCCTTACCTGCACGAGGTCAGTTTGTCTTAGCCAAAAGTTTTCAACTGTCGGCTAAACTTAGCTGAAAAGCCTTTGACCCGAGCTATGAATTGATGTATACACTGCTGATAGCGCGTAGTGACGCTAACCTGCATCCTGCTTACCGACAATCTTGTTTATTAGCGTTTTGCAACCATTGAAGTTTGTTCTTGCCAAGTACTACTGACGCATGATTAGGCTGGAGGCTCTTATACTTGCTGCTTCTGCCTTGGCGCTGTTTCCATCAAGTGCAGTATGACTTTTGTTGCGGCTGTGATGGCAGATTGACCATTGCCTGGGTCCGTTCGGTGCGGGTAGCCCTGTTTGACCAACTCTTCAGATTGAGTCGCTTAGCCCGGTGTAATCCTATTTAAAACCTAGTTTGACTCGAGGGTTGGGCAGGGTTGCCATTCAGATTGATGGTCTGTCGCGTAAAGTTTTGCCAGTGGCAGGATTTACCATGATTTTGCATTTGATCGCGATGGGTTAAGGGGATTTCCTCGATAGAAAATCGCGGCACCGCGAGGGGTTGTTACCGGGTTACCCTTGGAAATTATTTTCCTGCGGTTAACTAGGGTTTTCAAGCTTCTTCGCCACCCGCGACCAGAAAATAAAAGGTGCCGGCCTCCTTATAAATCCCGGACTACGCGTTTTTATCCGGCCAAAGCCTAACTGGCCGTAGTGTGGTTTTAATTTCATTCTTCTGCGGGTATGACAGTATGTTTTATTTTTGGCTTTGCCCTACATACGGATTTTTCCGTCATCACGGACCTCAAGACTGTAACTCGTATTTCGGGGAGGACCCTATAACGGTCGAAGGGGCCTACTCATCCGGCCTTTTGCATTCAAGCGTTAGCGCGAAACGTATGAAGTGCTGGGATTTGGCTCGGGCCAGCGCCGACCAAATTAAATTTCGCCTTGTGGGCGTTGAATTATTCGGATCTAATTTATCAGTATTTCGCTCGGCTTGCTGCGTGGTTTGCCCAGCAGCCATCTCAGCAATATCCCAGCCTCAACATTTCCCAAAGAATCGGCGCTCTGTACACCGAGCGCAACTTTGTTTGACGGAAGTGGCGATCTTTCCGAAGAATGGACTAGCAAGCTACTTGTTGTGGGATAAGGTGATTCGGTTTTTGTTTAGGTATTGGCAAGACTGGTGCACCCGGCCTATTTATGCAATTACTATGGGAACGATCAATATAGGGAAGTTGTAAATGGCAAGGGGGATTTTATCATCCACGGTGACTTATTTAGTGCTTGGCTTGGCATGGATTTGGGCATTAATCAGGCCTTGTCGTCGGTGGCTAACCCCAAATGTACCTAATTGGCTGTTCGTTAAGTCGCTCGATTGGTAGGCGAGATCGTATTTGCATTGCGTTCGTCAAACTAAGCGGCAGAACGTTATAAGGCCCCGGGCACAAACACTGTCTTGGGCGCTGTTGTTGTTGGCGATTTAGTTTCAATTTTGGCGTGCGCCCTTCTCCCGCGGGCCTAACCACAATTTAATCAGTGGTGTCCAAAAAATGGGATTATTGCTGTAAGGACCACTTAAATTGACAGAGGTAATTATTTTGGCCTTCTTTATTCACAGGAAACAATGATAGGACTTGTTTTGTTATGCTATTTGGTTATTAAATTTTGGGTTTTATCTATAATTGTTGTCATTTTTTCTAATGCAATTTTAGGCCATGTTGGTCTTGTGTTTCTAAATTGTTTGTGTGTAAATTTATCTGATAACATTTGCTTCTTAATCATTTAGCTTTGCTTTATTGCTTGTGAGCTTACAAGTGGTTATCTACCCCAATGGACCTAGTCAGAAGAAGGGGGCTTTGTGGTGTTTTATATGCAACTATGGGCTGGCGCCATGGAGAACATCGTGACCAATAGGTAAAGTTGGTATTTACGGGCCCCTCATTTGGCGGCTTTTTTTTACCATTGGTGTGCTAACTGGTCAGGCGTGCAAAATGGTATTATTTGCGGGGAGTGATTTAGGCGGACAGTGCAGCTTTGTTAGGATGGATGGTTCGCTTGAAGCGGTTGATGCTTGTTCATCATTACGAAGGGGCCCGCGTTATTTGAACAATCCCGCGCTGTTGCCCATGCGATGTTAGCCCAGTTGTTACGTTTGTTCGAGGTTTTTTATAATTAAAGTTACAGTTTGAAGGCATAAGCATAATCGGGTTCAGCACACAAAGTTAGCCGGATTCACAAGGCACTGTGTTATGGTTTGAACAGCAGTAGGCTCGGGACAGCTTCGGCTTTGTTTGGTTATAGCAACAAACCAGGGCCTTGGTGGGGGCGTGGCAAGATAATATGCCGAGGGACGCAATGACTTCCAATTGCGGTTTGTCGGCGGATTTCAGCTAAGGTCGGAATAAGTATTAATTTGGTACTTTGTATGTGGGCGTATTCAGCGAGTTTTCATCGGTTACTAAGTTGGAATTTAAGTTGGTTGCTCACTGAAATATATTACGCTTAGATGACATGATAAGGGGTCTCGCCTTTTTTAATGAGGTGGATAGTAGCTTTGGGTTTTGTGCGACGTTTATTGCAGGTGATGGTGGTCTTCAAATCTGTGGTATTTCCCGACGCTTTGGTTTGTTATATTTTACGTTGTAGGCATGAAGGAATTAACAAGGTGTCAGGTGCTGAGCGCGAGTGTGCTGGCTAGTTGCTGCTGTTGTAAGGCCGCTGTAGTACCACAAATGTCACCATATGTTTCGGTGTTACCTGAGTTTTATTTGCTTTCCATTTTTCGTAATTGCGGAGCGGCATTTATCTTGCTGTTGTTCTCAGGCTTGAGTTCTCCGCCCAAACGCGAGAGAAGGTAAGGGTCCATGCTTGAACCTAAAAATCTGTTTGCTCAGTAAGTTTAGGGCATTCAGGCACGTTGCTCGAAAATAGCGCCAAACCCTATGGTGCCCTTATTGTTTGGTTTTTTCGTTGCGGAATATTAACTGGATCTCGGACCCAGAGACTAGCCTGTAACATGTCCATGTTTTTTGCGAGCAGAAGGATTCTATTCTGTAGTTTCTCGTTAGATTTCTTGTGGTTGTCCATCCGCTATATTAGTGTCTTGGTAGATAATGTTTTGGTTGCGAGCTTTCATTAACATTTGGCTGCGTCGGTAGCCGCTAGATTGTACCAGTTGTATGGGTAAGGTTCGGGGTTTGCTGTAATAAAGTTCAAGTCGTCTGTGCTTTTATCCATCTTACCAGATCGCAATTAGGTTCGGACTATGGATTCAGGTTGTGTGTCTTATATCCTTGTTTGTGGCTAAGTGTCTTTGACTACATGAGATTTGCGGGGACGTGTCTTGTGGATGGAGACGGTGCAAGTGGTCTAATAATGTTTAATGGCACTAGATTTAACATAAGTTTTTCGCACCTCGTCGGTCCTTAAATAATTGCGTTTCACTTACGGCTTGTATTGCGGTTTGTTGATTTGCTTTAGAGTTGATTAAGGGACTGCTGGCCCAGGGTATAGTTTTTTTGCTGCTCATTATGAACTCTTTGGCATTCGGGAGTTTGGAAACTAAGAGGTATCTGTTAGTTACCGAGTTCGTTATCGTTATTTGTGGTCTAATGTGGGAGATAAAAGAGGAGCTACTAAGCGACCTGTTGATAACTTGGATGCTGTGAAATAGGCTGTCACGCTCCGAAAATTCGAGTACCTTCATAACCTTAGAACTATAGCGAGTCTTCTCGTCTTGGGATAAGTGGCGATCTAGCGATCAGCTAGTCGCAGTAGCGATCTGCGCTCTATCTGATCTCGCATCTCTATCTCGCGATATCGTATCGTGATTCTCGTTCTGCCCTTCGTATAGCGCATGTAATTGTCTTCTAAACATCGCTTGGAGGGCTTGCAGGTACCTCGTGCCTGCTGTTGGATCTTTTTTATGTTGTCAGGTGACTTCGCATTTGGTGCTTCTACTCTTAGCTATTGTGTTCTTTTATTTCTCTTTTGAAGTCAGATTTGGCGTTCGTTTAGCCTGGTTTGATTTCAGTCTTCAACAGCATATTTTCTTTACACTCAGTAGGTAGACGCGTGATTTCCTCGCCAGCCGGGTAGGATGTCGTGTGTTTTTGGATCCTTCCATTTGTGATAAGAGGGTTAACGCTGGCATGCCTTCAGGCGCTTTTGCTGGTTGTCTTTGTTTGATTGTTTTTTTTCGGTTCACGGTTTCTGTTCGTTCTCGAGCCTTACTCCGGTTCTGCTGGTGCGCTGTGCTTCGTGGTTTCGTTTTTTGCCGTAGGTTTGTTTTGGTGGTCGCACGTAGGTCTTCCCAGTGTTCCACCGTCTTTTGTATACGGGGTCTGTACCAAAGTGAGGTGCCGAGGTGCTTCGGTGGGAGCGTCGGCGTTAGCGCTGAGCGGTGGCACGATCTTCCTGGTGGTGCGATTCTGATTCTTGTTAAGGAATTAAGAGCTCTACCTTGACTATTTTAAGCCGCAGGCTGCTAACATTTGTGTGATTGATCGCTTTCTTTCATAAGTCGATTCCAACGATAGGGAGTTCATGGTTTCATGTGGATCGTTTATGGGCTGTTGCCAGTACCGTGGCTTTGAGCGACTTAATCTTGGCGTATGCTGGTCCAATTTGAGAGAATTGAAGGGTCGCCATTAGGGTTTCATTGATGGTTTTAGTGTTTCTCCAATATGGGAAAAACAACTACGTTTTTCACCGCGGTGGAAATATTATATTGCTCCCCTTTTGACGTCTTGCACGGATCCCAGTGACATTCGGGTTGAAACGTTGTGATTCAGGTATAGGAATATCGTAGTTGTCATGGCTTGGAGCGGTTCAAAATCCGGCCGAGGCAACGTCGT
>Ga0163217_1084657_pt1 | contig 11190 bp, 15 predicted proteins | sample SynspAceP_FD_185933 | JGI IMG/M metagenome (GOLD analysis project Ga0163217, IMG submission 185933) | Saline lake microbial communities from Ace Lake in Antarctica - Synechococcus sp. Ace-P (PacBio error correction) | ecosystem: Environmental > Aquatic > Non-marine Saline and Alkaline > Saline ... | reverse complement strand
CTTAACGAACGGTCGTTAGCCGACGGGTCTTAGGTGGGGGCGGCTGATGCGTCGGTGAGATACTGGCGGTTTGAACGTTCGGCGGCGTGGAGCGACGGAAGAGAGCTTGGAGATTGTCATTCGGTGGACACGGATGTGGCGACGGTCACGCAGGTGCGCAGCGCCACGAGATCACGCGGGCAACAGATCTATTTGCGGGCGGCAGATCTGAAGAACAAAGGACTTGGTCGCTGGACGCAGGTTGCGCCTCTTCTTTCCGTTCGATATTCCTGAACACGGCGTTCCCGCCATCGCTGATCACACCCACCGTCGCGGCCCCGTGGCGGTCGAAACTGCGCTTGCGCAACGCCGCAGCCATGCACTTCACAGCAACAGGCTGCCTTGGCGCTGGACGCAGCAATCCGTGCTGTGGAAGCCAGTTATGGATTGGCTCCGCGCGCACTTGGCGTTCGCGCTCTACGTGGCTTGCGGTTGTCACGAACGATGCCAAGGCGATTGCTGCGTCTTGCTGCGCGACCCCAGGATGTCCTGCTGCCAGAAGCCGACGGGCGGTGGCGGTGTCTTCGCCTTTGCGGCCGGCAGGGAGATCGGCTCAAGCTTCTGTATTGGACGGTCAGGGCTTTGCCTCTATTATAAAGTCCTGGAACGCGGCCCGCTTCCCTTGGCCTGCAATACCGAGGGGCCCGCACCGTTCTGGACGTCCGCGGCAGCTGCAATGTTGTGGGAAGGCAATTGACTTGGCGCAGCCGGATTGCGGGCGCGCCGGCCCGCTCGCGGTGGGCTGCAAATATAGGCTAAAACGCCTTTGTTTTTATGGCGCTATCACGTGCATTTGTGGTTAGTCCATGTGCATGTCGAATGTAACGCAAACCTCCCCGATGATCCCGCCATATTGAAGGCGATGATTGCGGCTTTGCAGGCGGAAAATGCCAAGATCTCGGCGGACATTGCGGGTCCACGACCAGCGTGGTTCAGGCCCTCCGCCTGCGGATCGCAAAGTGCAGAAGCTGCCTTGCGCAAGTCATCGGGAAAAGATCGAGCCGCGAGATCGAGCAGCTGGAACTGGCCCTATGAAGACTTGCTACTGGCCGTGGCCGAGGCGATGAAGCGCCCAATCGACGAAGGTCAGGACGAGCCGGCACCGGATGATCCCTCTTGCGCCCGCCGCTGCGCGACGTGCCCACGTGCTCGGATTGCGACACCGCGCGAGCGTGTGAACTTGATCCGGCACCATGCTGCGCTGACTGTGGCGGCGATCTGCGCGTGCTGGCGAGGATGTCAGCGAACTGCCTGGACATGATTGCAAGCCCAGATGAAGGTGGTTCAGATCGCCCGGATCAAGAAGTCCTGTCGCCGCTGCGGAGCGGATGGTGCAGGAGCCTGCACCAGCCGTCCCGCATCCCGGGCAGCATGCAGGCCCGAACCTGTGGCTCATATTTTAGTCGCGAAGTTTTGCGATTCATCTTCCCTGATATCGCCCAGCACGAGATCTCGCCCGCATGGGCGCAGACATCCCCGAGACCACCCTTGTGGCTGTGACGGGCGGGCCATGAAGGCCTTGTCAGCCACTGATCGAGAGCGGATCGAATGGGCTGACACATGGGCAGCGACCTGCCTGCATGCGGCATGACACGGCCGATCCGGGTGCTGGACGATCTGCGCGACAAAAGGGCTTGGTTAAAGGCGTCAGCAGGGACGGATCTGGGCCTATGGTTGCTGTTGACCGCGCCCATGGGCGGGGATGCGCCACCTGGAGCCGTCTATCGGTTTTGCGCCGCGCATCTGAAGGAGGAGCATGTCTTGGCCACCTGGCTGAATGCCGCGGTATCCTTCAGGCAAGACGTACAAGGTTATGCCAAGCTTTACCCGCGCCTGGACCTGATGGTTTGCCTCGTTTACGCGAGGCTTCCTGTGGCGCACCTGCGCCGTGACTCCACGACTTTCTGGGCATCGACCAAATCCGAATCGCCCGCGAGGCGCTCGAACCGGGTCGGCAAAACTCGTATGACGGTTGAGCGCGATATCAGTGGCCAGCCTGCTTGACGTCCGTTACGCGGCACGTCAAAAGTCAGCCGCCGAAGGGTTTGAGGCGTTCTTTACTTGCGTCCGAGAGCAACAGCTCTTGGCACCCGCGCGAAAGCAGCAATTTTGGCAAGGCCTTCCGCTATGCGCCTCAACCGTCGGAAGCCTTCAGCTTGTTCCTGGAAGACCGGTCGCTGGCCATCGAACAATTAATCCAGCTGAACGAGGCCCTGCGACGATTGGAATCGGAAGAAAGAACTGGGCTGTTTGCCGGGGCCGGACACCGGTGGGCAGAAACACTCGCTCCGCGCCATGACGATCAATTGAAACCGCACAAGCAAAAACGGCCTCAACCCACAGGCCTATCTTCGCTGACATCCTCGACCGCATCCATGATCAACAAATCCAACCGCTTAGATGACCTCTTGCCGTGGAACTGGGGCCGATGGCGCGCAAAAAACAATCAAGCTGCATAAGCGCGGTATCAATGGAGCGGTTACGTTGATAGCCTTGGCGCGGCAACTGACCGAGGTAACCGGGGAGCCTGATCTTTGCAGATCAGGCATCAATGGAATTGGTTTCCAAGCGGGGCGGAGAGGGGATGTGATTTTCTGCGCCCGTACTGAATCGCAGTTTTCTCGGCGTTGTAGCGAAGCGATAAGGCATTGTCGACCCGGCTCGAAAGTGATCCATGGCCAAAGATGGATGGGTGACTACGGCTTCGGGACGGGCAGCACCAGCGCACCAAAACGCAATAGCTGCAGCCGGTGCGCAAGGCGTGGGTTGGTGTGCATTGTTTCTCGAACTTGGGCAGTGTGGCGCTCGGCCATGGCTTCTGCCCTTCCTGAACAGTCCATTGCGAGATCCGGCAGTGCGGGCCTTTGCATTTTGGAGGAACTCTCCTGCCGGGTTTTTCGAGTCTGCGAGTTCGCGTAAAGGTCATGGTAAGCTGCTCAGTAGACATCTTGGACATTGCCGTGTGCTTTGGCCAAAGCGCGCAGCTCCTCCAAGTGCTGCGCAGGTAGGACCATCGTGGGGTGTAATCGTTCTAATCCCGGACCTTCTTCTTGTCACAATGCGCCGTTGTTTTGCCGAACCGAGCGCGGGCGCGCATGTCATCATAGGTACTTTCAGGGCGGCAATCTCGCTGAGCGTCGACGTGGGAGGCGGCGCGCTCAGGCTGACCAGGCAAACATGCCGAGGCGGCGCCTTGTCATGCGTTTCAGGATCGATGGGCCAAATCCTCTTCGAGGCGCAGGCGCTTAAGAGTTGCCGCCAATTCGTCGGAAGCTTATCGACCGCACCGAGGACCTGACGTGCAGTAAGTTCGGTTGCTCCCTTGGTGACCCCCTTGAAGTTCTTGCGATGGCGGCGCGCCTTCGCGGCGAGGCGCGGCCACGCACATTCCATCGGCAAGCCGAGGCGGTTGCAAGACATCGGGGCCAGACACAGCCATCAGACTCGGTGGGCTGTCCGTCGAACGCAGCGAACGCGTCGAATATTCGGAAACCTATCTGTGGGTCGTCGACGCCGTTCTCGGCCACCAGAACCCCAGTGAAGGCTTCGATCGCCCGCAGCTCGGATCAGGCATCGCCATCGAGCGCGGTGCGAAGTGCGTCACGCAGCCCTTCCATATGGGGTGACCCAGCCAGAATGGGCGCGCGGGGTTCAAACTGGGCCGGCCTCTTCGAGGTGAGCACTATATCCTGCGTTTCCAGCACGATTACTTTCCTCGTCAATCCAGCCATAATTCCTCGCGCAGACAGCGGGCGTATTCCCGAGCATTTGTGCGGCATGCGCGCAAGTGACCAACTCGCTGCCAATAACAGTGAGGGGGCATATCCATGCCGCCATTTGTGAAAGGTCATCGGAAACTTGACCGAGAGGGGCCGCGCGCTGGAACAGGTGTCGAAGGTTGTGATTGATAAAGCACTTTACCTTGTTGCCATTTGCACCGCGGTGAACAGGTAGATGCTGGTTGGCTTCGTGTTTCGAAAGAGCGGTCGAATCCGTCGAGATACCAAGCCAGCACCTGTGGCCGCCAATCTTTTGGTTAGCGGTGCATTAGGCTCTTTCTTGCCGGATTTGCGGTCTCGATGGGCTGGTCGAGTGAAATACCCAGTTCTTGGTGACTGTAGCTGGGCTTGAAGAAGTTCTGTTGGGAAGCCTCCATGCGCAGACCTAACAAGTTGGCCATTCGCGGTCGACGCCCGTTATTTCAATGGCACAGGTCGCGGCACAGGTGCCGAGTTGGCCGCAGCGGCGAGGTCCGTTGACTGAAGAAGATGCCTTGCCAGAAAAACTCACGGTAGGCCTTGGAATCTTCCGACGTTCTGCGTCGGCCCATGACAGGGCCTCTTGGCGGGGGATTCATCGCTTGGCATCGCGCATCATTCAGGCGGTGCATGTTGGCGGAACCGCTTTCTCTTTTCTCGGGGCTTTCCACCAGAGACATACACCATTTTTCGTTGGCGGCGGTTCATGCCATGGTGATGTTCCGCCCCTGTCTCATGAATCTGATTCTTTTGCATCTTGATGCAGTCTGCGCTGTTAAGTAGATCGTTCCGGCTCAACACTACCATCAGGCGGAATAGAATTGTACCCGCGTGACATGGCAGTATGTTCCCCGAAGATTGCTCACTGTCACGGGTGGCGGCCGCACGTGGATGAAGGTGGGTCGGCTCGAAATAGCATGGCGATCATTGACCGGGGGCGAGATGTGTGACGGGGGCGAGGTAATCCAGATCCTTGAATCGACGGGGCAGTTCTACCAGAGTCCGGACATGGTGACGCAGAGCTGCCCGCCATACCGACTTGGCTGATCCGTCACTTTTTTCTTTGGTCACCACCCATGACCTCGTCAACGCCTCCGGCCGGCATTCTCGATGAGATTCCATTACAAAGGCGTCGATGTGATCCGCAGCGCTTGATACTGTCGGTGGGCGGTCGGAAATACCGGCACGGCACTTCTGGCAGCAGTGCAGCGTTTCGGGGAAGTAGGCGATACGTGTTCAGGAAGTTTTGCGCGTTGCGGCATCTGCAAGTCTGCAGTGTAACGAAACCTGGTTTCGAGCCGGTCGAAGAATGTCCACCGTTGCCAGGTCCAAGCTCGATCCCGGCGCGGGCGGGCCAATATCGAGAGGTGAAAAACCGCGTGGTGACTGCGGCTGCGTAATGCCCCGCCGTTTTTTGGTATGCCTCCCCTGGACGGCGTCGCATGAGATCCGCCCAGCCTTCCTTTCGGGCGCGGGCACACGCGGGCCTTCTCGGCCGCGCAACCTGTCGCAATCTTGAGGGCCACGCGCAATTCTGCCGCCACTTTCTTGTAAGCTGTGAGGTCTTGTCAGAATCGGGGCGCGATGCACGTTTCTTCGCTTTGGAAAATCCCATCGAAACGCTTCGAGGCAGCGTCGGATCGTTGCATAGTGGCGCATCACCGCAATGGCCTTTGAGCCGTGGCAGGATGCAGGCGGAAACCGTGAGGGTGTTCGTCTTCGGGCCTTTGGCCGGGTCTTCTGCATGGCGAAACCAACAGTCCCCCAAGACATCTTGCATGGTCGAATCTGGGTCGCTTTTGCGCGTGACAAGGTGAGGTGTGAGAAGGGGAGGGCATAGGTTGTCTTCTTCTTCGAAATTTCCGTTTAAAGTTCGTTTTTTTTTCCGGCTATCCAGCAGGGAAAGGTGGAACTTTCAGTCATTTCCCCGATCCGGAAAATGATGCGGGAGGTCCCACCTTTTTCCGGCTATCCAGCAGAGGTCCGTTTATCCCGCTTAAAAGCCCCGAAAAACGCCTTTTTTGCTGCTTTAGAGGGCGTGTCATTTGAAGAAATTGGGGCATTGTCGCGTGTCGCCGAGGTCGCAACATTCAGCCTCGTTTTTGGAGCTGTCGCTTACGTTTGCATCGGCATTCCCTCGTCAAGAACCCAGACAGGCGTTCGGGGAGATCAAGTTGGCATCTCCTCTTTGATCCAAAGAGTCAACTTCGAGGCGCCGCGAACGTGACGGAGACGGTGCCCATTGTGGATCATTGGAGGGCAGTCGGTCTCCATGACCTCTTTTAAAACCTCCTTCGAAAGTGTATTATGCCTTCATGTCCCGACCCCAGAGCCATCTCCGCAAAATTGATTCAAGAGGTTTGCGGAGTCAAGCTTCAGGTCCTCGATCTCGGCGAGGCCTTCAAGCCGGGTGGCGCGCCTTGCAGTTTCGACCAGGTGATTTGCCAGATCGGATCCCTCCAAGCCGTAGATGCGCGCCAGCATCCGGCGCCAGGGATAGGTGCTGCCATCACGCTCTAAGCTGCGCTTTCTTTGCATTTCGGGCGACCTTCCCTCGGTCTACCCCGAGATGAAATGTTCCAGGCCTCCGTAGAGAGCGGTTCGCCCGCTTCGCACGTATGGTCGATTTCAGCCGTCTTTCCGCTTTTGCTGCTGACGTCATGGGTCCTCCTGTCCAATTTACGCTTAAGACAGGAGGGGGGTCCGTGGATAAGTTGGCGAAGAAAAAACGGTTTGATTAGACGGAAATTGAGGGACAAGCGGATTTAAACAGATGATTTTTCCCGTCTTGGCTTGATTGCTTCCGTATGATTTGGACCTGACGTAATTTATGCAATAAATTCAATGACTATATTTATGTTCATGCTCGTTGTTGCCGTAATTGCCCGGTTTCTATGCAACGAAGAAATGTGTAGTATTCCCTATATGTTTAGCACACCGCGTTTTCATAGATCTTGAAGCGTCATCTCTCGCAGCTGACAGTGGCCAATCGAAGTTGGAGTGGCTTGGTGGAGGGTAGAGAGTTATCAAACACAGCTCATTGATCCGCCCGGGAAACCCGAATGGCCAGAGGCGCTTGGCACGTCGATAGCGCGAAAATAACACACACATCCGCCAGCGAAGACCTGAATAATGCGCCCTTGGCTGATTGGACGTAGCATCTGCTGCCGTGCAAGAACTCGTCGATGGTCGGCCGCTCGGGTCAGACGAACCGCCTTTTGAATGAGGCGGTGGCTAAGGCAAAATACCAAGATCAGGAGGGTGTAAGGTCTATCCTCTGCAAGAGGCACTCTGGTGGGCTTTCTCTGACGAGGAAAAAATCAATCCAGGCAAGTTGCGACGCGCGTATAAGCATCGAGTTCGCATAAAGGACAGTTCATAGAGCGGTCCGATGATGCCGCGCCCAGCGTATGCATGGCGCAAGCAATGAGATGAGGAGAATTCATGACACCGCGTCCGAAAAAACATGACGAAGAGCATCAAAGCATTCCTTGATGTAATTGCAGCTTTATGTGCGAAGCACGGGGATTTCAATCAGAGGTTCAGGTCAGTAACCCTAAGTGAGATGCGCGATTTCGTCGGGGCTACAGCGGTCTGTCCGACACGTCGGTAGTGGCTATAGCTTTGAAGAGTATATACACGGAAACTGTAAAAGGGAGCCTGCATCTATCTTCAGATGCAAGCTGCCTGCAGGGGCTTAATTTCCCGTGCAGCGACTGCGCTGAAGCCACTTCTTTGGGGATGGCCCCAGTGGTGTTTGATCTACACGAGGCACGAAGCAGCCGTCCGCTGATTCGGGCAAGCCACTGGGATTGAGCAAGCCCATACTTACCTCTCTTTGCGCGCGAGCATTCAGCAGGTTGTCAGCCCAAGCGGACATGGTCCAACGGACCACCTTGGCGGGGCTCCTGGCTTTCGCTGCGCAAGCAAGAGGCTTTCTCGAATGGATTGCCCAAGGGGCCTCTAAGCGTGACGGCACGTGAACCCGGAACCGTGGACAGTTCGGACTGTCAGTGCGCTGGCGCTAATAATAAGAAGGTGATGTTGATTAGTTAACTAACTTTCAAATTCAGCGCCGGTGGACCGTCTAGATGTGCATCATTGCCCGAGGACTACGCGTTCGGGGCGATCTACCACCAGAGGACCTCAATGAAAAACATTTTAGCTTTGACGAATATTGGAATTGCAAAGGCATTTTTGCTTGCATTTCTCAGTTGTCATCCCTTTCCACACCAGCGCGATTACGCATGGACTTGAACGGAAGAGGTGAACAGCTTTTCTCAAGACGTCGAAGCGGCCTATCGTGGAAGCCTGAATTATTTCCTTGGCACTATTGTAGCAATTCGAAGAACGGGATTTCCGGCACACTCAGGTCAGTGGCGTATGGTTCAGCAACGGCTGACGACTACATATTGCGCTTGCTGCTATAAGGGATTATTTACTCGAAAAAAAATTAGCAAAGAGATATCTACGTCACTTCAGAATAGCTTATCTTTTAGCAGCGAAACCGGCGCGAGGATTCAAAAACAGCGGCTCGCTCTAAACACTTGATGACAGGACCTTCTTCAAAAAGCTCACTCAAAGAAATACTGAGAAAGATTGGCCTCCGAAAGTAGCCGGGACGTCTCACAAACTCCTAAAGAAATCCTATTTTTGTGCGGGCAAAGCGCGTCGAAAGTATGCCACTTCGGTCTCGGTGTTGATGCCCCTGCAACGTTAAATGAATAGGATCGACTATTCTTGAGAGGTCGGCGCAAGTCCATTTTGTTGCGTGGCGCACGATTCAGTCGGCGTGCTTTCAGATGTTGAGACATTGAACGACCGCGGGCGCGACCTCCCCAAGCTGATTCTGTGAAGAGTACTTATTCGGTCGCAGAACAAACAGGGTCGGTCTCGCACAATCCAAAATGTCGAATATTTAGGAAAATTTGCAGACCTTGGAGATGACGACCCACAAGTTTCCTTCTGCGAACACACTTAATGCTTTCTTGGGTTTGTGCGCGGCCGATGGCGTCTACGACGCAATCCAGAAAAAAGTATCAAAATGAAGGAACATCAATCTCTTCTTGACATTCGTTGGCCGAAAACCTCCACGCACTTATACCGCGGACCTTCAATCCGGAAAATGAGTTCTGGCATAGCTATTCGGGCCTGGCTTCTCGGCAAAATATCTTGAGGAACTTCAACTTCTTTGAATCTCCGACCGATGAGACCGCTCTCTTGGCGGTTTCGACCATGTCGATAAGAACGAATTTCAAAATCGCATCCGGTACCTTCAGTCTCTAAGTTTGCGCCTTGTATGTCGGCCAGGACACGCAGTGCGCGAATGGAGCAAGCCTTCGCAGACGCTTGCAATCAAAATCACTAAGGTGAGATCGTGTGAAGCATAAGGATCTGTCGAAAGCACTGAAAAGATCTTTTGTCGGACCCAAAAGGGATTTTTTTTGAAGGGGGGAGTAGGGTTGCCCCAAAAAAAAACCCGCTCGTGTTTCGAAAAGCAAGCTCTGGCCCGGTATATCCTAAGAGAATTGGAGCCACTAGTCGCAGGACAAAAAAAGGAAGAGGAGTGGTTAACGCCGATCCACAGCAGATCACCCTTGAGCATTATTCTCCCAAAGACTTTCCCAGAAACTGGCTGGGAAAATTCCGATGCGGAAACACACACGGAATACAAAACTCGGACTCGGAACCTGTGCCTTCTTAAAGCGAAGTGAAAACAACGGTAGTCGAATTATTAGCTTCGCAAGCCAAAAAAGCCATTTTTTGCTAACAGTAGTTTTAGACACAACGTCCGAACTTAGCGAGCACGAACGACTGGTCACCACAACAGCTGGATCTCGGCAGCGGAAACTGGCAAAAACTGGCACTGGCTGACAGGCCTGCTACTTAGTCCAAGCTCGCCTCAGGTGGACTGCCTTTTGTTACGCCGCCTGCGCTGCACTTTAACTCATCCCAGTGGGCCGCCTCTGGGCCTTCGCAACAGTTGAATGATTACAGCGGGAGGTCTGAAAAAGTGCCGCGTGGTTGAGTTTCACTGTGGCTGCGCAGGCGAACGGCCAGCTAACCGCAGCCGAAGACGCACCCGCGCCTGGTGTTCCCTGCAAAGACGCATAACGGTCGGCCGCGAAGACATCGAAACAGCTCTGCCAGATCGCTGATCGAGTAATCACCCGTGTCATACATGCGGCGCCAATTCCGTCTGCGGCGATCCGACAGCTTTGGTTTCTTTGCCCTTCAGCTTTCCCTTGGCGCGGGGCAATGCCATGCCTTCCTTGGTGGCGCATCCTGATTAGATCTGTTCGAATTCAGCGATGTGGCGGAGTATGTTGAAAAAAAACATCTTGCCATCGGATCGTCGGATCATGAACCGATGCGCCAAGGGCAGGCTTTTACCACCCGCTTCTCCAACTCGCCGCCAAATGGCCCGGGCGTTCTGGAACTGAGCGCGGCCAACCGATCGCAGCTTCGGGACAACAGCGTGTCCCCCTTCACGGGACCGCGCCAAAGCCTGTGCGAGGCCGGGCGCTCCCGGTTCGTGCCGTCAGCCGTGATCAGTGTCAGTATACGATCTTCTGCCACATCGAGATCGAGGAGCGCTGCCCCGCTGTGCGGGCGAGGTTTCCGTTTATCGGTCGAGCAGCGGCATAGCCGATGCGGGTTTTACATGGGTGATCCCTTTGCGCCGAAATACCGAGTTTCGTTTTGGGCGCCGTCGTGTGTAACCAAGGACGCCCCTTCAATGATACTATATCCGGACCAGTCAAATGAGAATCGTTTTCGCGAAAACACTGGGATCAGTTTTCGTCGACATTCAGCGCCCGAGTGAACGATGACCCCTTACGGACACCAGCTGCCATAAAACCTGCAGGAACTCCGTTGGTTTTGCCTCGGGGTTTGGCACCGCCAGGCGGTTGATTTTTCCTGGGGTATGGAGGGCGGTCAAAAACGAGGGTTTTTGAAAACCTTAAAGCCCACTACCGGCCCTTACCGGACTTGACAGCAACCCTCTCGCAAGCGGGCGGCATCTATAGGGCAGGCGGGCTCCCGCAAAGAAAGTAGAACCACAGCAGAACCCTTAATCTTGGCAGTACTAAAATCAGAAAAATTGTTGGGGCCGTGACCCCAATGATGATCGTCGGAAGAGGATCTTCGCGTATAAGAGAAGGAAACGCCCAAGCTTCTAACCCGCCTGAGTGCACCTCACATAGTCTCCAAATTCATTGTGCATTGTATGTCAAAATTTTGGAATGAGCAAAACTACCGCGGAATGGGCTGAACGCTTTATGGATATCTTTGAGAAAACCGTTCCTTTAGGCAGAGGATCATCTTTTTTGACGGGTCAAATCGATTAATCTTTTGAAGAGTTCGTTTTTCGACTTTCGTTCTTAGTTGG
>Ga0163217_1059310_pt1 | contig 11190 bp, 13 predicted proteins | sample SynspAceP_FD_185933 | JGI IMG/M metagenome (GOLD analysis project Ga0163217, IMG submission 185933) | Saline lake microbial communities from Ace Lake in Antarctica - Synechococcus sp. Ace-P (PacBio error correction) | ecosystem: Environmental > Aquatic > Non-marine Saline and Alkaline > Saline ... | reverse complement strand
CAGGACGGCTGGGCGTGGGGTTCGTGGCTTTTCATCGCTGAGGGTCAGTCGCAGCTGCCACTGGCGAAAAGCCTTCCCTAGGGGCATAAGCGCTGACCAGGTGTGAAGTCGGTGTTCACGACAGGCTCTGCTCGGGGCAGCACTGCGCAGCAGCGGCTCTCCACTTGAGGTATTGGCTGAGGCCGGCTGTTCACGCCGCGCAGGATCACCTCGGCTAAGGCGGAAGCCTCTGGATTCGGCTGCGGTCGATTCTCCAACCAGCTGATGTCAGTGGACACCTTCGCGGGAAAGGCTGCTTGACTCAGTTTCCCGGGGACAACCTCAGGGCCGAAGCCACACCTGGGCGCTGCAGGTCGTCGGTGATCAAAAATAGGCATCACCCCATCGGCCAGGCCGTGAAAGAGCCGTTGTTTTTGATTACGGTGGCAATCAGGTTCATGCATCGTCTTCGCCAGGGCACAGCCACCAGGGCCTCCAGCTTCTGCCAGCGGCCAGCGTTCCACTCACCCGGCCCTCCAGACCGGCGGCGCCAGGGGCTGCGCCCACACCGCTCGAGTCAAAGGGGCTGGCCGTCGCCGCTTCGGACGCCAGAGCTGGCCAGCACCAGCACCTGGGGCTCGGCGAGGGTCGGCCAGCAGCTTTAGGCCCGAGCCGCGAGCTTCACGCTCAAAGAACAGCCGCCGCATCCGACCGCCAACGCAGGCCCCAGCGGCGGCGGACGAAGCTTTCGAGGCCGCTGCCGATCGCCGCTGCCGCCGCTGTTGAAGGGCCAGCCAGATCATTTTCAGCTTGGCCCAGCTCTCGGTGTCCCACAGGGGAGCGAAGCTGCCCCGTGCTGGCGCACCAGCTCGGCAATGGCGAATTTGAAACAGACTCGGCCTGGAGGCTGGCCGGCGGAACGGGAACCGGCGGTGCAGGGGACATCAGCCTCAACCAAAGCATTTCGGATGGAAGCTGAGACTGACCCACCCATCGGGGCCAAACTGTGAGGGCTTGAACCTGACAGGACCCATGGGCCTGCGAACCTTACAAACGATCACCGAACTGGAGTCGCAGACCTGGTCTACGCCTACCCAGAGCTGGGTTCATGGGCAGTGTATCAATGACCGAGAGCTTGGCGGGGAGGAAGAAACTTGCTCACCGACGACATCGCCCGAGGACGCCCTCAACACGCCCATTCGCCGCTTCCTGCCCGGCGAAGTCACTTTCGCCGCCGATCGAAACCAGGCCTCGCCCGGGTTCTACGACGTCCGATTTGCCGACGAACTCGCCGACCTGCTGTTAATCCCTTTGAAGAATGAGCGCAAGGGCCTGAAACGCCGAGCCACGAACCCATCCACGCCGATGGCCGCTCTTCCCAGCCTGATTTCGCAGGCCACGGCACCTATGTGCTCGGCACCGGACGCCAGCCGAACAGCAGCGCCTGAAGCCAGCAGCACGCGCTCTGCTTTCCCCGCCCAGGAAGCCTTGGGCAGGGCCGTCTGGCGGCAGGTGAACGGGTGCTTATCTGGGGGCAGTCCGATTTCGTCAGCCTGGAGCTTCGCCCGCCAAGGTGGGAGCCGGCGGCGGGTTACTGGCCCTGAGGAGCTCAGCCCCCTCCTACGGGGTGAGGATCCGCGCCGACGGGCGGCGGCCCGAGCGGGCCTGGCCCAGCTGGAAGTCCGCCCCGCATGACCTCTCCTGCTCTGATCCACTGCCGCAGGAGGAAGTCGACCCTTGTCTGTGGATGCCGGCTGGGTGGCGATGTTTCTGCCGATCGCTTTGAGCCCTGCTCGAAACCACGCTCGCCGCCACATTGAAAGCGCGGGGCACGCGGTGTTGTTTCCGATATACGTGCACTGGAGCCAACCTTCGAGGCTCCACCCGATGGCCGGACGCGGTCCGCCGTTATCGGTTGCCGCCCGCCTTGGCCAGTTTTCGTGCCCGCCGGCGAGCGATTCCCGATGTTGAACCGCCGGCGCCGTCGCTGCTGGCCGGCGCGGGGGTTCCGCATTGATGCCCTGCGGCCATTTTGCCGCTCCTGGGGGAGCCCTGGGGATGCTGGGGATGCCGTTGGGCGAAACTGCTGAGAAGCTTCGTGGATGTCTAATGGCAGCAGCTTGATCCGGGCCAGGGGTTCTGTAGACGCCAAACCGCCGCCGCTGCCGCCCCAGCGCCGAGATCGCCGCGGCCAGCCAGGATCGGGCTTTACTGAGATGGGGCACCGGTATTGATTGGAACTTCAGGGCGACACGATGAAGGCCCTGACCTCGGTTAGCGCGCCACCAAGCCGATTGCCCTGGACCACCGCCGGGGGGGGAAAAAAAAAAAAACCAATCCCCCGATTCAGACCGGCCGGACGCCCTGATCACTTGGAGCCAACAGCGGGCTCGGGTTTGAATCGGCCCGGGCCTGCGGCCATGGCGCCACCGTTTTTGTTGCTGGCCTGCGCTCCCGCCGCAAGGGAAGGCGGCCGTGATGAGCTGCTGCAGCCGCCACCGGCGGGCTGGAGGTGTTTGATGCTCGATTTAGCCGGACTTGGGCCAGCGTGCGTGCGGGCCCGGTGGCTGGCCGGCAATACCGTCGGCCCCTTCGACCTGCTGATCCAACAACGCTGGTGTGATGGGACGCCGCAGGCAGCTCACCCACGATGGCTTTCGAAGCTTGCATTTCAATGCACCACCACCTGGGCACTTCGGCCCTCACCACGGCCTTGTTGCGGCGTGGCGAGCGGGCCCGGAGCCGGGTGGGCACGGTCACCTTCAGGCCGCCAGTCTCGGTCGCCTCCCCTTCGATGACTGAATGGGCGAAAGCCACTTACGACCGTGTTGGGCGGCCTACAAGCCAGAGCAAGCTGGCCAACGTGATGTTCGCCCTCGAATGCAGGAGCGGCTGCAGGCAGCCGGCAGCCGCGGATCTTCCCTGGCGCCCCACCCGGCCTGGCCCGCACCTACCATTGCAGCGGCGTCAGGGCCCGCCAACGCTCAGAAGCTGGAAGGCCTGGCCTACCGGCCTGATGGATCCCCTCTTCCAGAGCGCGGCGATGGGCGCCCTGCCCCAGCTCCATGCCGCCACAGCAGCGGAGGCGAAGGCCGGCGAGCACTTTCGGCCCGACCAACTGGTTAGGGGGAATGCGCGGCTGGCCGCGGGCCTGCGGGTTGGCACCAAAGGCCTGAACGCAGAGGACCGCCGCCAGCTCTGGGAGCGTCAGCGAAAGCGCTCCGGCTGTTGTTGAGCAAGGAGTATGAACATGCCGAGGATCACCTTTGCAGAAAGCAACGGCTGAGCCCTGTTGATCAATCAAGGGCTAAACGGCCTTGGCTGGGCAATGGCTCACTGGAGAAGGCGTTGGTTATCGGTTCAGGATTTTCGGATGATAAAGCCATGCTGGTGGCCGTTGGGCTGGGGTCGCCTGATCGCCCTCTCTTCATCGCTCCCAGCGCATCGGGCGGAACCGCGGACCATGACAGCCAGCGCTCAAGCCACCCTTCCGACGGGAATTCAGGAACAGGTCGTTGATGGCCGGGCTTCCTGTCCTTGTTGGAGTCAGACATCGATGACTGGCCACACGGTTCCGGCATTTGCTGTACGCGCTTCCTCAGACCTGCCCAGAGAAGAGAGCAGAAGCAGCTTGCTACAGCGGCGGCTCCGCTAGCGGCCCCTGCATTCAAACCAAGCCTGTGAAGGGCGTGGTCCGTTGGGCGCCGTGTCGCCATCGGCATAACGCCATACCAAAATTCCAGCCGATAGATTAGTATGAGAATCGTTCTCGAGGCCGATGATCGCTATCTCATGGTCCCTGTGCCCGTCACCTGCTCACGGCTTTCTCGGGTGCCGGCAAGACCACGCTCCTCAACCACCATTCTTCAGCAACCAGAGGGTGTGCGCCAGTGCTGTATTAGTCAATTGAATTCGGCGAGGTTGGGCATCGACAAAACGAACTGGTGGTGACCACAGGCGACAACATGGGCGAGCTCAGTTACAACGGCTGCATGTTGTTCAATCAACGCGTGAGCTGCAAGAGGCGTCACGCGTTCTGGAGCGCCCTGATCGCCGGATTCATCGTGGTTGGAAGGACCACCGGATTGAGCCGATCGCTTACCGGTGCCCTCACCTTCATGGCTGGTGTTTCGCCCCGGAAAAATTTGCTCCTTGGATTCGATCCATACCTGATCGATGGCGAGCATGTTTGATGGCGCTGTTTGTTGAGAAGAGCCCGATTGCCAGGGTCAAGTTGTGTACGCGACATCCTTGTACTCAACAAAATGTGACCTTGCGATGCCGAACGGGCTAGTGGCCGTGGAGGCCGCCTGAGGCGAGATCAAGCCCCGATGGCCGCATCTGCATGCCAGCCATTTGGCCGATGTTGCCCCTTGTCAGCTGCTGAGTGTGGGGCCTGTTCGAAAAACGCGATTCTATTGGTGCCGCTTCCAAGGACCAGGAAGGCGCTCAAAAGGATTCACGACCACCACGTCCATTCACGGCAAGATCACCAACAAACACCACTCAATCGGCACGACCCAATGTGGCACAACCACGCAGACGCCACACGCCTGACGCGGAGGGATTCCGTTCAGTGTCTCTAGCGGCAGATGCTCCCTTTTGATCTACGCCGCTTTCAACACTTCTCGACAAAGCCAGCTGCCGGCCAACGTGTTATCGAGCCAGGGGGTGCTCTGGTTTCGCGAGAAGCACCGCCGCCACTTGTTTCACCTCATGCGGCCAAAACGCTTCACGATTGATGCATTCCGACGGCCGCGAAGGCAAGCCCTCGGCACACCAGGTGGTAGCGATCGTGCAAAGACATTGATTCAGGGCGGCCTAAAGCGCAAGCTCGAGCCGTTGTTTGCAGAACGATGAGCAGAATCCTGCTGATCTCCGGAAACCTCCAGCTGTGCGAAGAGCGGGCTGTGATCCTGAAAACATTTTCAGGCCCACCTTGGGCCTTGCGAGCTTACCTCCGCCTGTTCCCGGATTGCGGATGAAGCGCTGCCAACACGCTGAGTGATGGCGGACCTCGACCAGGCCTTTTCTGTGCGATCAAATGCCCGGGAACTGATCCTGATCTCGCTAGACTGACCAAGAACCGTCAGCCTGGCTTCACACGCCACCAATCTGCTGGCCTTGCCTTGAGCAAACCACAGTTTCCACCCCCAGCGCGAGAAGCGGATTGGCCGGATCGGATCGACCGCTTGATCCCCCAGCTGGCGGCCTGCAGCTGATGCCTCAGTGTGTTCATCTGCATTCTTGGCCGTGATAACGAATTGCCCAGCAGGCGACACCTGGAATTCAGCGCTCCTTGAGCACCACAAGCCTGGCCGCTCAATGGTGCGATGTGGGATCCAGACAGGTCTGAGCAGCTTCTGGTTTAGCTTGGTGAATGGAGCATACGGCGATATTTTCCCGCGCCAAGGCCTGTCAAAACCTGCCTGAAACCGCCGCGGCTTCGCTGTTTCAGACTGAGATCGTGAGCCAGGAGGCAAGTCCCCAAATTTCTACCCTTGGCTGGAGCTTGGAATCACCCAACCATGGACGTCCAACGCCGGTTGTCGCGATGGTTCGTGCAAAGGGAAGCAACTTCAGCTGACCAGATACAAACACGATCAACGACCTGCCTGCTCAGCGACGCGGCTCTGGAGCTGCAGCAGGGGCCCTTGCGCCAACAAGACAACAACTTGGCGACCCCATTTCGCCTTGACACCCATGGCTATCGCCGTTTCTTCCGTGCTTGCACGCCAACCTGGGCCGCCGTGGCAGGCGGTGTTGGCGACATTGATCAGTTGGTCTTGACACCAATCATCTGCCTGGGTGATCTTGGTTGGCTATGGCCCCCAATCACTGAGGTGGGTGGAGCTGCGTACGTGAGCGGGCATTCCAAGCTGCCCAGGCTGCTGGGTATGAGGGACATTCATCGAGGGGCTCGATGCCTTGCGATTGCAGCTAATCCCTCTCCCAACTGGCCGAACCCGACGTTGGGCAGCTGGCACACCATTGGACCAGCGTCCCCAGCTCAAGGGAGCCTGAAAAACCGAGACTTTTCTTGCAGGCCTTCCTTTTTCGCTACGACCGTGGGCGCCTGTATGCTGTTGTGCAATGCAGACCCCAACAGTCAGCACGAAATATCTCCCTGCCTGACATGAATGCTTCACGGCCTGGCAGCGAGTCGATTCTGCGGCAGGGCCACACCTTGCGCTGTGGCCACATCCCATCGCCCCGATGTGCGCAGGTTGAAACCATCGGCTCCATCCGTGCGGGTTCAGAAAACCTGCGGCGCCGCAACCTCAAGTTCCCAATCCTCGCGTAGCAGCGAGCTCAGCTCGATCTACCGCTTCGCCGCACTCATCAATGCGGGGTCGTAGGCGAACCACGGCACGCAGCACAAGGCCCACGTACATCACTGTCGACGAAGACCATGACGCGTTAGAGATCCGTGGAAGGTGAGCTACGACGTGGAGCGCACTGCCAGGCCATCCTGAATGCGGGACTTCCGCCCATTCTTCTCTTGGCGGCTTCGCCATGGATTCGAGTTACGCCGAAGGCGGCCGACGACGCTGCCTACGTTTGTGAGCGTGATGGCGATGTGCAGGCACTTTGAGTGGACTGCGCGGAAACCTGGAAGGCCTATGAGGGCCGTGCTCAGGATTTCGGCGTGAGCGAGTGAGCCACTTCCTGTTCATTCTGCGCATCTGGTGGGCCTGACACCAAGCTTGTCATGCCCTGCTGTATATCTAGGCGTTCTAAGATCTCTCTCGGGGGAGTTGCAACCCCAGTGTTGTCGTTCGGTGGTGGAATGAAACAAGGCTCCTGGCGGAGTGGGGATACCGCGGGCGCAGCCGCGCGATGGGTTGCGGGCGGCGCAAGGAGGCTGCCGTGGAATCATGGTGTTGTGTTGGTCTGAACGTCGTTGTGGTGGATCAAGCCGATATGGCCTGGCTGGCCTATTCGCTTCTCGGCTTTAGGAGCTTGACTGTGCTCCTTCCTGCACGGTTAAGCTCCGCCGATGTGTAGCTGACAGCCTCTCTTGTCCAGCAGACAAGCTCACACTTACTGCTCCCGAATCGCCTGCACACGGATGGATGTCAATCGTATATCCTATATGTAGTATCTGTGTGGAGCCAGCGGCGCGGCCTCGATTCCAAACCTCCAGCACCTCGCTGGCGTGGCAGGGAGCATCACCCAATCCGTACGGCCCGCAAGGTGATCGCGTTGGGCTGCGTTGAACCCGGGCCCAACGCGGCCAAGCACTTACTGCCTCTACAATCCCGGATCCGACAGGTCTTTTTTCCAGCAGGTCGTCGCTCAGCGAGTTTTGCATGAGCAGGAGCCTTGGCTGGAGAGGTTGAACGCTACGTCTCAATTGGCGGGGCCACAGCTCACCGTGTGCTGGAGCGCCAGCGGACCAGCCCGCACCCTTTGGCTGCCTCCTACCTGCCCTGAGGCACGGTTTCAGCCGAAGCGAATGGCCTGGCGTTTATGTAGAGGCGGTCGGGGATCAACGCAAGTGGTGAGGCTTTGACTTGCTCCGGTTCCGGGAGAGTGGATCGGCCGCCGATGGACTACGACGCTCGCTGCAGCGCTTCGTGCTCCAAGGCGTGTTGGCACATCTCCCGCTAGCCACCACTCCCAACCGGTCCACGGTGGTTGCTGCCGACACCAGTTGCCAGCCTGGCCCTCTCCCCTGGCGGGCGGCATGCTCGAATCAGTGGCAAGACTCATTAGCCGGTGGTCAACCGACCTGGCGCGCCGGGCCCCCTTGCCCACCGATGACTGGCTGCGTCCACCCCAAGAGCTTGGCTGGTTGCGACAGGCTGCTGGCAGCGCCCTTGATGCGGACCAGCGCCTCACGTGCTCAATTACCAGCCGACCCGTTGCTGCAGGTGATGCTGCGACGGCCACGTGTGGATGATCCTGCGCTGCTGACGGCAGCGCGAATATTTGAAGAGCGAGAGCATCGCCCGTTCAACCGGTGCGCGCTACGCGAGTGCTGCGTTTTGTCAGCGGTGGACTGGATGCCCGCCACACATGGCAGGTGGTGCGGCAACAGGCGACGTTGCTTGAAGTGCCCTCTTCATGTGTGCTGAAGGTGTCTGCTTTCTGGAGCAGGCCCCATCGTTAACCCTGAGGCGGGGCACTGTCCTTGAAAGGGGGCTCCCACCATGAGCAAACGCGGGCGTACCCAACAGCCCAGAGTTCAAGCCAGAGTCCGTCCATGGAGCGATCAGTGCTCTCGCAAGACGTCCAGGAGATTGCCGCGAGGTCACGCGATCACCCAGATCTCCAGGTGAGCCAGTGAAGAAAGCAGATCGGGAAGGCGCCAGCGCATCTGTTCACCCGAGCAAGAAGAGGCAAGCAACGAGGAAAGACAGGCCAAGGAGGCGTGAGCTCCAGCAAGATTCGGTCGTGCCCAGGATGAAAGCGGAGTGCTTAAAAAAAAAGTCTCAGCGGGTTGTGAAGCCCGTGAACTGCGAAGCTGGTCGGACCCGATTCACCATGAGACTCAGCTTCACCGCAGTGTTGAGCTGCTGGGGCTTGCCTACGAATCACGCTCTACTACCGGCCCACACCGGTGCGTGAATCGACGCTGCGGATTCATGGGCCAGGATCGATCGCTTGTATTGGGAGGGATCCCTGCAGCGGCAGCCGCCCGGATGGGGACTTACCTGGCAGGGGGAGAAGGGATTCCCGATCAGCCGTGACCGTGTCCGAAAACCTCATGCCGCCGCATGGTTTACGGGCCATCTACCAGAAGCCACGCACCACCAGTGCCCAGGTGACCAGTCGGGAGCGGCTCAGCGCTTGGTGGACCTCAAGGAGGTCAAGAAAGTGGATCAGCGTTTGCAGGCACGGATATTCACCTATTATCCCGCTGCGGAAAGGCTTTCTCTACCGCGTGCTGTGTGATCTGTTCTCCAGGACAGTGCTCAGTTGGAAGCTTCCAACAGCCTTTGACACGGAATTCTGCCTGAGGGCAGTGGAGATGCTTCTTACCGGTGGGCGAAGCCACAGATGTTCCACTCGATTCAGGTGTCAGTTCACCTCGGTGACTTCGTGGCAAGGCTCAGGACAACGAGGAAGGACAAGATCAGCTGTCTGTAGAGGACGCTGTTACACAACATCCGGTGGAGAGACTATGCGAGGACAGTTCAAATATGAGCGAAGGTACTGCGCGCCTACCACGATGGCTTGGGAAGCTGAATCAGCCTGTTCCCGATTCCTGTGGAGGCTACATGCCATGTAGACCCATAGCGTTTCATTGGATAGCAAAAACTCCTCAATGAGGTCTACAATCAAATTGAACCCTGTCCCTGCCCGCCCTGAGGTTAACCATGTCAGGGGCCAGATCTGTCAATAAAAGCCATCCACCTCGATGCTGGCTGACGAGGTAGCACCATAACCCGCTCACGACTCCAGATCGCAGGCTTGGCACAAGACGCCGATCAAGTCCACGGTCACATGCGCCGGGACGCCTTGGGCTTGCATTCAGGGAGTTCGGCGGTCTTGCCTGGGCCCCAACAACTGCGGAGACCACGGGCGGGAAACTGGCTGATCAAACAGCGCCAGCAGGAAGCCGGCGAACTTTGCACGATCACCACACAGGGCCAGAGGGGCAGGTTGGTGATCCCCGAGCTGAGCAGGCGATGGACGGGCCGCAGGCCTCCACCCAGCACAGCCGAATGTGGTCAACATAGATCGAAAATCTACGGCTCAACAACCGGCCGGCACACGCGGGAATCACCACGAAGGCACTGATCAGCGCAGCACACCCACCTCGCCTTAAATTGACACGGCCCACCACGAGCCGCCAACAAGCACGATGGAAGGAGAAAGGCGGTGGACAGCCTTGGACGGCGAAGGGCTCCTGGCCAGATCGCCATTGAGGGTCGAAGCAACACCTAGAGCTCGCAGGCCTCAGGGCTCCAAATATACACCAGCAGCACCAAGGTTAACAACGCCCGATCACCCCCAGGATCAACCAGCTGGATGCCGAGGATGTCACACGACAAAGAAAGCTGCTGGATTCCACCCCGGTAGACTTCACCAGGCTCAGCGCCACCACCGCAGGCAAGGGAAGTGGAATAGACGATGTTGAGCAAAGGCATCGGTGGCAGGCGCTGCGTCACCGAGCAGGTTCACCCAAGCCACGGGGCAAATCCCACCGCACAGGGGATCAGCACCAAGGTGCGGTGAGGCCCAGGAGGATCCCCAAACTTGATGCCCAGGAGCGGGGCCGAGTGAAGCGGCATCACTGGAAAAAAGACAGCTGACGCAACACGGCCCAAAAAGCTGCTAAATAAGCCTCCGAGTGCGCTCGTGCAGCAGACCGCCATCAGGGCCCGGCTGCAATGAACGGCTGCCGCCAAGAACAGTACCCCAGCTCCCACCCCTCAATTCATGAGGCTGCCGCTGCGCTCGTGATGATGCGGTAGCGGCACCATGTTTGGTTCCGTACAAGCTCCCCGACTCAGACGAACGACGGACTGAGTGGCATGGTCTGGCGCATCATAGCCAACGCCACTGCATCAAACCGGCGATACACCGTCGGTTCAGACACAAACCTGATTGCAAGCTTGCGTCGCACCCATGTCCAGAATCGTGGGACACATGCAAGACAGTCCAGCCCGCCTGACGACGAAGCTTTCCCAGCAAACAGCAGCTGGAAACTGTGCCGCGGAGGGTGCATTCCAAGCCAGGCCCAAGCCCTCATCGAGCACCAGCAACCGACGGAGGCCCGCACCACACAGAGAGAGACAGGCAGCAACCCCGCTTGAGTTTGCCCTCCGGACAGCCTCGCTGAGCAATCCATCTCCCAGATCGCCGCAAAAAAAGCCAGTAACGCACCAGGAAGCGGCGCACGCCGGCCGGCCGCCGACGTTCGCCACCACGCCAAGGGCAGGCGTTGGACCCGGCGGATCACTAAGCCCAAAACCCCACGGACTCCGCCACCCGGAGAGCGGAACTGCCCTTGCAAGCTGAGGGCCTGGGGCACGTAGGCGGATCTGAGCGCGCACGGAAAAACGGGGGCAGGGCTGGCCCCAGCGGGCCAAACCGCTGGCGAGGATCTGCACCGTGCCTCCCTGGTGGGGCAGGCAGACCGGGAGCGGGCTGCCACCCCAAAGTGCCTCTTTTTACCAGCGGGCCGTTGGGGGCCCCCAACCAGGTTTTTTTGCGGTAAATTTCCTTTTCCCCCTCTTTTTCCCTTTTGGTTTGGTG
>Ga0163217_1086911_pt1 | contig 11191 bp, 10 predicted proteins | sample SynspAceP_FD_185933 | JGI IMG/M metagenome (GOLD analysis project Ga0163217, IMG submission 185933) | Saline lake microbial communities from Ace Lake in Antarctica - Synechococcus sp. Ace-P (PacBio error correction) | ecosystem: Environmental > Aquatic > Non-marine Saline and Alkaline > Saline ... | reverse complement strand
TGAATCGCAAGGGCCGAATCGAGCACCGCGTGCCGGAACATTGTTTTTGGTCATGGCAGGAGACCAAGGGTGGGACAAACCGGGTACTATGATCCACCCGGTTTTGAAGACGCCGACCTTGATGGCGATGGCGGAGAACGGATTGGCGACTCGATTCATTTTACGCCGCTGCGCCGGTTTGCTCACCGACACGGCGGCGATGCTGACGGGGCGACGACGAACAGTGCGGGACCGGCGTGGAGAGTCACGGCTAGCTCTCCGCCGGCGCGAGAGAAAAAACCCCTTCCCCTCGGCGCTGCGGTCCGCGGATACGCGCACCGCCCCATTTCGGCAAATGCATTTTAACGGACATGCGAGGCCCGGCGTTTCCGACCTTAAAACGACACGCACCATCCGGGCGTGTTGGGTTCGGATCAATGGTTGTCGTTAAGCAATTTTTGTCGATCGCGATTTCCTATCCCATGAGCGCAAGGAAGTGTTCGAGAGTTCCAAGGCGACTCGTCCGAGATCATTGTGAGGAAGCGTTGTGCTCATAGGCAAACCCGAAGCGAAAGCAAACAGCCTTCGTTGAGTTGATTTGGCTACGGCACGCCGCACTCTCCGTTTTTCGCGGGACGCCAGGACGCCAAACGTTGCAGCACTCAAACGATTTCGACTCGCGACAACATTACGGCGAAAACTGTCCGCCCACTCGACCGCAAGTATCGCAGGGTTGCGCGGGTGTGCCGCTGAGGCGGGGACTTCGCTTGGAGAACACGTTGGTTTGGTACTTCCAGCGACAAACGGAAGGTTTGCTCTCGGATCACGTGCCGGGACACCACCGGCGTGTGTTTGCGAGTTGTTCAAAGAGTTCGTTTACGAAGGTGGGTTGCGAGTCCCCGTCGATCATTCGGAATGGCCGGCGGAAATTCTCAATCGCGCCGCGGTGAGGCCCGATTCCGCTGCCGGCCTGCCGTCACCATGGATATGTGCGCCAACGATCGCGGGCATAGTCCGCGTTTGCCCTAAGCGAGCAGCGTGTGCAACGCCAGTACGGATTCAGTTTAGCGTGACCGATTTGTTTAAAAACGAAAATCGCCTCGCCGGGATATAACCGCTCGTTTTCAATTGCTTCGTGACCACCGCGATCCTTGACAACGGCATGAAGCTCTTGCACCACCGGACAAAAAGAAAAAGCAATACGAGTTCTCACATTTGAACGATCGACCAAAGGAAATGAGAACAATACAGTTCGATCCGAAACAATGAGGGACGTCGCCGATTGCGAACGAAAATGGAATCGATTCAAAAATATCTTCTATTAAAAAAAACAAGCACTCACGGGTTAATGGGATTATACATCGGGAGCGGCTGCCTGAATGACGAACTCCGAGACGTGCGCTCTGGTGGAACCCCGTATTGCCGATGGCACGTACCTGGACAGGCGTGGTATGTATCACAAAACAGTGATCTAATATCCACGTGGCGGTTTTACGCGCACGATCACCTCTCGCAATCTCCAGAAATGCGCCGTCGAGCAGTGAGAGTGTAGCCGTCATATCTTGATCCGATTTTATGATCGCGATCTGGCCGTGCCGCACTGCGACAGATGCTACCGTTTGCACCTCCTAGCCACCGGTTCCGTGCCCGTAGATAGTTAGAGGCCTGTCCGGCACAGAAGTTCTTGCAAGAGCATAGGAGCGTCGACGCCAGAGATAAAGAATGCGTGCAATTCTAGAGCTGAATAGTGCTCTCCTTGCTCCTTTGCAGCTCCACCGAGAAGAGTGACTAGAGTACGTCTCCTTCCTCTCCGTGCCTTAAGTTTCAGCCGGTGCTGGCATTACCGAGAAGACTCCGGATCGATCCTCACCGCGGCCCGACAAATCGCCCGATTTCCCTTACTCGGGTACATGAACCGACGACGATCGCATGCGTCTTCGTATTGATCCGATTCTTCCTCCTGCTCCAGAAGATCTAAAGACGGAATCGCAAGCTACCGTCCATCGGGCGTGTTGTTGGGTCGATCCAAATGGTTGTCCGGTAAGCCAATTTTTGATCGCCGATCCCCCGATCATGTAAGCTTATTGGGATTAATCGAAGGGCGGAGCGCTGCTATGTGTAGAGTAGAAATTCTATATCTATCAGGCGATCCAGGCGCGTTGAGTGCGCTCGCCCGAGATCATTGTTGAGAAGCCGTGTGACTTCTAGGCAATAGGAACCCACGGCTCGAGCAGAGACAAATATGCCAAAACCAGCCGACGTGTCTATCACCTCCGGTCGTTGTTGGCGTGGTAGTATGGGGAGTTCGAGAGCCCAAGTTCACCTGCTTGCCGATTGCACGTCTCTCCGATTTTTCTCGGACCGCCAAGGACCAGTGCAACCCAAAAACCCGTTGTGTGTGCTAGTCTTCACTCCAGCAACCTGTAACTCTGTATATATGCGGGTCCAGACACTCTGACCGCGCCCCGAACTTACGCGAGTGAAGCCTCCGGTAACGCAGCTTTCGCGCCTGTAATTGGCAGGCTGCGGGATGGGCGAGGTGGGATCGCGAGGCCCGAGGGAATCGCTCACTGTGGAAGAAACACCGTTAGTTGTGGAGATCGATTTCACCAGACCAAAACCATGAAGTATTAACCTACTTGACCAAGCTAAGAATAATTTATTCCAACTCCGCCGACACGCGTCCGTCAAAACCCCGCTGTGGTGTTTGAAGTAAAATGCCAGATCTCGACGTTCCGATCGTAGGGAGGCCGCTTCGTTTCGAAGGTGGTGGTCGTGCCACCCTTGTCGAGTCCCGTCCGAATCATTGAAGTGGCCGAATATCGCGGTCCAAGACGACCGGAGATCCATGACACAGAGGGGTTGATCATCGTGGTGCGACACACGCGTGTTGCCCTCGCGCGACGATGAATGGGTTGTCAGAGATGACGACCAGGGCGGCAATTTACCGACGACGCTTCGCATTTTTGATTTTATTCCGAAGTCGCAACGCCAGATACCGCGCGTACATCTGCGTAAGCCGGGAGTGGTGATCTGCGAGCTCGCCATTGCCGTGCGATGCGGAATGGGGCTTGATGTTCCGATTGTCCATGCGAACGGTTTGCAGCGATTCGTCGAACCAGCCGGTAATCGCCGTCTTCGACGGAGATTACAATCAAGACCAGCAGCTACGGGTGCGTGTCCAGGGCGTCCATCTGTTAGTTGGTCCGAGCGAGTGAATTTCGCGCAAAGCGGTTGATGAGATCGCTCTAATGGCAGAGAGGAACTATAGATGCGTTTGAAATCCCGTGATTTGCGTGTTTGGTTATCCGGATCGAGCATAAAGCAGAAAGCAAACTGGAATCACAGGCCGGCGAAAATCAATCGTTACTTGAAAGAGTCCGAGCTCAGCGTCTCAACGCATGTCGCTGCAACCACAAGCAAGATTCCCGTTCTATGCCGATCGCAAAAGAAAAACTGCAGGCCGTTAGGCGTGAGGCGTTCGGAAAGCCGGTGCCACGGCCCAACCGGAAATACAATTCTACGACGAGCATGTGGCTTGCACTGGCCAGGGATTGGCGTGTTTCGATGATCCGGTTCAGGAACACCGCGCGGTCGCATCGTAGCCGCGATTCGTTGGGGTCTTCGATGTTGTCGCTAGAACAATAGTGCGGTCGGGACGGCGTCGTAAATGAGACCGCCAAAATTGGCGGCAATGCGGAACCGTGCCCAAGGAAATATCGGCGTGCAGGTCGACGACGTTACACTTGTCTCGCGCGACGCCGACGCGACGGGACGTTTCGTTGTATCGCTCATGGGATGGCCAATTCCGTCGGGCCAGTCAGTGGCAGGAAGATAACTCGGTGCGTCTCGGGACGCCATCGGTGGGATCGTAGATGTCGCGAGATAGATCACGCATTCCGCCGGGGAACTTGGTATCGATGGAATCGAAAAAATATCACTGGGAGGACGATGGCAAACGTTCGCGATCCACGGTTGAGCCTGGTCCCACGTTGCTCCGTTACATGGCCCCTTCGACGGGGCGGCTCGTCGTCCGTAGGAATGAAATCAAATCGTTGCCGCCGGTCGTCATCACGGGACCAATCCGAAAAACGTCGTCGGGAAATGTTGTCGACTTGTTCTCGAGCGCTGACGCAGATGTTGGATCGAGGTCGAACCAGACACCGCGGACGTTCTCGGCCGGTGAGGTTCGGGGAGGCACTGCCGCAGAACAATTTGCCCTGTATGTCGGGAAAAGTCGTCATCGGGATTGATTCCCGTAGTCGCTCGAAAAACGTGTGGCTTGGCGAAATCGCACGCGAGACCACGGGATGACACTGTCGCCGACGCCGAAACAGGAGCACCTTTGCGGTCGGTCCAGGTTCGTTTCAAACGCGGCAGCATCGACGCGGGGGACCGGCCGGTCCTTCGCCGACCGGACGTCGCAAAAAACCACTCGATGTAGACCGGGACCGCGACCACGGACGAGCAAACGAGAACGAAGCAAAACCAATCGGCGGGTGCGGCGGGTGTTTTTTCGGGAAGGTGTGGGGTTTGCTGCGGCGGGGTTGGGCGGTCATGAGGGCGGGCCCGACGGAGGAGACGAGGAGGACAAGAGCACAATGGACGCGGTAGAGAGTATGATCAATACCCAGTGGATATAGACAGGCACCGGACTTGTTCGAACAATTTCACCACCCGAGGGCGACAGAGCGTGCCCTTCGAAAACGGACCGACCAACGTCGTCAGGAAACCGAAGCATGGATCCTTTTACCAACCTTCCCCAACGCTCGAGAGTTTCCGCCGACGTTTGCGGGAGCTCTGTCGTCGAAGCGCAAAAAACACGCTTATAACAGAGAATACGGGGAATTCGTTGATGTCTCTGAGTATCCTAAGCGGATAGTTATTCGGAACCGTGGTCACCGCTGGAGTTGCTGGAAGCGTCGAACCCGGAAGAGTGGACGAGACGTCGGGCACGTCGGCGTGTTTATGGCCTGTGTTTGGACTTTATTGATCCTATTCTGCAAAATCTCGCACATCCGGGCTTGGGATCTTCTCCGGGCCGAGCTCTCTCAACCGGCCGCCAAGACAACTCGTTTTCGATATTCTCGGATTCGTGTTCTCAGAGCGGCGTTTGTGTGTGTGCGGTCGATGTCGGTCTGATGTTCATCTCGAATTCGATACTCTCTATGGCTAAGTGAGTCTCGGACGTTCCTTTACTGGCTTCCATTTGACTCATCGTTAGAATGTCGTAGATTTCGTGCACTCGAGGTATAACGACGAGTTGGACTGAAACAGTTTCGCCTGAATCGCTCAGTTGGATGGGATCGCTCTCTCAATCCACGGACACCGATAGACTTGGTCCGTAATAGCGATCGTGAGGGTGTCATCGTCACGCATTCGGTTTTGGATTGTGATCGACGCTTCACGATGCGTCTCGATTCCCTGCGCGCGCGAGGACGCGGTTGAGATCGATTGCAAGAGCGTTTTCGGCTAGACTTGCGAGTATAACGGAAGCGCGTCGAGTGAGAGTGTGCGAGCGAGCGCGGCTCGCAGGCATGATCGTACTCGGACCAGCTGGACTCTGAGCATCGCCATGTGTGTGGTCTCCCGTCTCTCGTGCGGCGCTCTTCGAGACCGCCCCAGCCTCGGCTTACGTGTGTGCGGACGCACCGGAGCAGCGGCTGAAATCCAGGCGAGGCAATTTCCGCGACACCGGCGATTCAGCACGTCGAGGCGAAACAGACTCGGTCTATTCACATTGAAGACGCCTTGGGCCGCGAGCATTGGTGGGCGACTCGTCGGCGCGGACCGGACCGGTTGCCGCCGATGCAGCGACACTCGTCGATCCTGCCAGGGGCCGTGTGTTTCGTAAAAATACGACGCGACGTGCGGCCGCGCGTCGTGTTGCACCCCGACGGCGTCGAGCATGACCGGGAGACACGCAGCGCGACGGAAGAAACGCGTTCTGAACCCGCGCGAAACAGAACTCGCTCGCTTGGCGCAAACATCGTTGCCGCCGACCCAAAGATGCGCAGTATTTGCCGAAGTCGTCGCCGCACGGGGGGCAAATCGCCCCGTGACCAGGCGACTTCGACACCGGACGATTCCACGTTGATCGTTACGAAAACAAGTGGTCGGACACCGGCACTCGATCCGACCACGAATAAGGATAAACTTGCAGGTGCGTGCCGAATCGACCAAATGAAAACAGGATTTTTGGAGACACAGAGCGAAACACTATCAAGCAACGACAACCCACGGGCCACGGTCTGTGGTTTACGGAACGAGCGCGTGCGAGCGGACTCCACCTGTTTGTTGATTCCACATTTGTGTTTCAGTCAAAAGTCAAAAGCGTAGAAACCCTGGACAACTGGGTTGCGCTGCCCATAGATATACAATACTTGCCGATAGCATTGTCGGCGACACGGCTCTCTCTGCCCCAGGGCCGATTTGAGCTGATTCCAAGGTGGCTCGTAATTGTACTTGTAGATTCTTTTTCGTCGTTTCGGCGACCTTGGAATGAGACAACCACCAAACGCAGACGAGTGCGTGTGCGCCCGCGTCGCTTGGAGATCACGCCTTGGCTGACCGCATCGGCGACCGCTTGGGCCCACGGCGGCTTGAGCAGGGCCAGAACATTTGACGGCTTGCTTCATGCCCTTGATCGTGACCTGAGTAATCATGACGGTCGACGGTTTGACCGCGACGTTGGTTTCACGGCCAACAGGTTTCGTGTGGCCCTCGCTTGGTTGGGCCAGAGCCATTAGCGAAAGGGGCCCGGTCCGTACGGGACCGTTTTTGCTGCCGATCATTGCAGGTCGATGTGTGCGTTCGTTTTGCCGTCGCCGACGAGGGCTCACCGATGTGAAAATGCATGACCAGGTGCCTCAAATTAAAAGAGGTGGTGGAAACGGAACGGTGGGGAACCGAGGTCCTTACCCCACACGTGAAAATTTCAAGAGTGGATGGGTGGGTCTGGCAGGCCGAAACGGTTAACAAACCCGAACCGAGTCGCCAACCAGGTCACGAAAACGTTGCAAGAACATGAATAACGACGCTATTTTGTGGTTCGGGGCGTCGGTCCGGTGGGCTGCTACAGTCCGCCGCCGCCAGCCGGACACCGAGTGTTTGGGATGGATTTATTCGGTGATTGCGACACGTTGTCTCACTGCGCCCGGTTTCCGGCGGGATTCGGGGCGGAGGAATATTCGAACCGTGAAAAAAATTCCAGCAAGCCGTTCGCGGATTTCGCCGCCGCACAGCAATCGACCGTGGTCCGAGTCGGCGGGGTTGGCGTCGCTGACGATTCGCCGCGATCGAAAAGCCGCCAGAGCTGGCACGCCTCCTGCTACGGAATCGGGATTCCAGTTCCCGACACTCTTTCGATGATTCGGTTTCTCCGGTTTCCGGTTCCGATGGAGAAAACCTGGAAACCTCGGTTGCTGACAAAAAAAGCGCGGAAGGAATTCGTGTCAAGTCACGACGGGCGTTATGAAGCAGTCCGGCTCCACCGCCGGTCTCGGCGTGCGTTTGCCGAGCCACGATCCCACGCTCGCAGGCGACAAAAAAACGAAGTTCGTTGCAGCGAATGGATTCCCGGCGTGCGTTCGGATTGGTCGCCCTTGTGGCTCGCGGCCGAAGGGGTGTCGTTGCTCGCATGACGCGCTCGATGTTTGCTCGGCACGGGCGATTCGACCGTTTGTCTATGCCGGTTCCCGATCGGTTCCGCGTGAGGAACATCCCCCCTGGGGATGCGATGCAAAACACTCGCTGCAGAACAAATTCGCGAACATCGACGCTCCGAGGGACTGTTCAATCTCGATTGGGATCCGAATCGTTTCGGGTCGCTTGGTGGTTCTCGAATGTGAACGAACGACCGAGCGCGTCGGTTGAAGTTGATCGGGTACGGCACGCGATGGCCGGCGTTCTCGATCCGTCAGAATCGGTTGATGGCGATGCACATCAATGCAGCCTCGCTAAGCTGCGAACCGAATGGGTTCCCGAATCCGATTCCAACGCCGGGTACGTGAAACGGATTTTGTCGATGGCGCGCCACGGAGGCCATTTGTGGACTTATCAACCTTTTTTACATCCGAGTGCAGGAGGCAACCGATAACCATTCGCCCCTTGCAACCCGGCCGCATTCGCATCCACGTCGCCGGGACGCCCCGCCACCGGCCCCGATCCAAACCGGACAAACCGATCAGCAACGTATCCTGCTCACAGCACCACGAACCTCACACGCGGCGAGAGCGGAGGGTTCGTGATGCCGTGCGGCGAGTCCAATCAACCGTGATTCGTCTCCGAAACCCAGTAGCCTGACCTCCCATAGCCGGATTCTCCGAGTCGGCGTTAATAAGCGACAAACAATACTCGACTCAGAGAGTCGAGCTATTGTAAGCAACCTTGGCCAAAACAGCGTCTCTCCCAGATCCGCGGGTTTGCCTTGACGGATCGTCGAAACCGCAACTGCCGATAGCTTAGAGTCCCGCAGCGCCAGCGTTGCCCGATAGACTTCCAGCGTGAGTTTGCAGCATTCCCGCTCGATGGCGAGTCGCGGTGACCGACGCGATCAATTGGCGACCGATCCCACGCCGCGATGACTCGCGGTGACATGATATCGTGCAGGTTCAAACACCGCATTTCGCGGCAAACGTCGCGAGAACCGTTTCAAACGGTTGAGCAACCCCACCGCACGCGGCTGACCCGTACCGCCGGTTTTGTCAATCGCCAGCGAAACGTGACCGCGGGCATCTCGCCGAGCTAATTCGTCAACGCACTCGGCTGGCCGCGCATTCTTGAACGGCAATCCGGTGCCACGATCGCCGGGTGCCGTTGGCGTACTCGTTTGAGGCAATCCGCAAAATCGAAGTCCGGTAAATTGTGACTGATAATCGGCAACGATCGTTCGATGGAGACATGTTGTTTTCGTGTTCGAGAAAAGATTGGCTCGGCGAAAAACAGGATTACCATAACGTTCCGGTTAAGAATTAAACGCGTCATCCCCCTCTTCCTTCCGTCCCGCCCGAAGAAAAAAATGCCCGATTGCTTCCGATCCCCACTGGCTGCCATTGTTACCCCGTTCTTTCTGCTTGGAATTCTTTCATTAATTTGCCTGCCGTCGGTTCGTCAACACTCTGCACGCCGGAAGAACCGCGTTATTGAAGAGCACGCATTTGACTGTGCAAACCAGGAACGTTCCTGCCAAACGGTAACTACGTCGTTCGGGGCCGGAATACGCGATCGACCCGGATTTGGACCGTTCAGGGCGAAACCCGGAAAGCAAATCGTTTGAGTTTTTCGATGGCCGCTTCGCCGGACAGCAAGATTTTCGCGGCGACGACGCGACGCTCGATCCGAAGAAAGAAGTGCGAAACAACGTCAGATCTTTGTTTTACGTTCCCGCGCCTTCGTGATGGAACGAAGCTCCAATTCTGGTGATCCACGACGGTCCCAATCGAATGGACCTCGTCCGTCAGCCCTGGATAATCTGACCGTCTCGACGAACCCCGATCGCACAGTTTGCCCGCGTTCATCGTGATCGCGGTCCAAAACGGACAGGCCGAACGACAGTACGGCAGTCAACGGGGATGGAGTACGACACGATGTCAGATCGATTGGCTCGTTTGCATTGACGTGAGGTCTTGCCCGCCGTCCTGCAAAAACGCGACATCCGGGCGGCCCTATCCGAACATCGCCTTGACCGACGATCCGTGATCGTGGTGTGATGGGATGCAGCAGCGTTGAGCGGCGGCTTCGCTGACGAATGGGTTGTTCCGTCCGGGACCTGTTTTCGTCGGTTGATTACCTACTCGGCACGTTCGTCGATCGAACAGCGACGACGAGGCGCCGAGGGGAAATCGACTACCCGCTTGGGCGTGGGAGTACCATTCCGGATTTGATGAAACTGATCGAAAAACAGCGAAAAGAAACCACTCTCAATTTTCGTCGTGAACGGAGTCTGCGAAATCAAGACGCCGAAAGAAACTTATTCACAACTGGGTAATGGCCAACGAACGGACTGCGGCGGCGCTCCCGGGCAAAGGGCTATGATTATCGTTATAGCCGCGTTTTCAGTCTCGGCGACCCGTCATTGCGATCGCAAGGTATTCGAAGCCACACTCGCTGACACGCTGTTTGGATGTGCAGACTACGACGCGAATGAGTGGGGCAAGCCAACGGCAAACAAAATCGAACGGTTGCCCAAGTTGTCGGTCTAGCGAAATCGGAGACGTACCGAGCGACTTGAATTTTCACAGTGATCGAATCCGTCGAAAAACAATCTCCAGAATGTTGAAGGGGCTTTCAGTTGACGCCGCCTGCTTTGCGATGAATTCGACGCCGGCTTGCGAGTTAATGTTGAAGCTGAATGGGCGTGGCAGTGATCTCCGGATTCGATTTGGATTCTGTCGCAGTCTGCGGGCTGGGCACTGGCCGAATCAGTTTTGACGGTGGCCTGGGTTTTGGTCTTCGTTTTTTCTCATCCTTCTTCCTCTGCTGGCGCCCGCACATTGGGCCACATCGGCCGACGGTGACACCCATGGTCCTCGAGCGTTGGAAATGTCGGACATTGCGAACCCTCGGGAGTCCGGTTTCAAGTTATTTCCGACGCGGGCGCTCTTACTTCATCGGGTTTCTCAAGGGGCGGTTTCGACGATCAGGTTGTTCCATAACAAGAACTTTTGCCTCCGGTGGCGGGTTCAAACAATGTTCTTACGCGTTTCCATGGATTGTTTCTAAGGAAGAAAAGGAAGAGTGTGGACGATTGCCTTACCGATGTCTCGATGGTTTGAAAAAAACCACAAAACCCACAATTTTACATTGGGCAGGATTAGGGTCAATTGCACACGACATCGGAAGTTACGAGTCAGATCATTTGCGTCCCAAAATAATCGAAAAAAGTTTCCATTACAATACAAGACGCCAAACCTCAAACGCTCACGGCCCCTCTTGGAGCGGAAAAACTGCCAATCACCGGGGGGACGGGTGCTCGTTCGTCCCTGCTTTACCTGAGCTGGTAAATTCCAATTTTTGCGGTTCGCAAACGAATCACGAACTCGGCCGCCTTATCCCTTGTCTTGGACCGTTTGGCTCAGGCAATTGGGCAAACCCAAACGTTGGCGATGGAAATCGCAACTTGGGCAGATTCGGCCCTAAGCTGAGGGTTTTCGAACAATTTTTGGGAACGGAAACCAGGCCGGAAAAATTCTTCCCTCTTTTCTTTTTGGGT
>Ga0163217_1050020_pt1 | contig 11191 bp, 8 predicted proteins | sample SynspAceP_FD_185933 | JGI IMG/M metagenome (GOLD analysis project Ga0163217, IMG submission 185933) | Saline lake microbial communities from Ace Lake in Antarctica - Synechococcus sp. Ace-P (PacBio error correction) | ecosystem: Environmental > Aquatic > Non-marine Saline and Alkaline > Saline ... | reverse complement strand
GGATTTTTCCAGTCCTCGTGGCCTGGTCAGGGGTGTCAGTGAAAGGGGATTTCTTCGCTTCATGTTGCTTGGATGGGTACTGAAAATTCACGGCGCTACCGTGCCGATCTGGGGCTCCGGTGTTATTCCGAGAATCTGTCCTGAAACCGTCAAACAAACTGCAAACGCGTATGGGAGCAATGGGGTATTTCAAAAAAAAAAGGTAATTAATAAACAGTATAGGCACTTTAATAATAAAATCATGACTACAAAGCCAATCCCCGACAAAAAGCCAAAGCCTACAAGTCCTATTTTAAAAAGGCTTTCCGATATAAGGGAAGATTCTTCTACAAGAATGAAACTCCTTATCTATTTCATCAGTGCTACCAATTTTTTAATCTTTTGGTTAGGGAGCAGATGAGTGGATCAAAGCGCTTCAATTTCATCAACAATATTAAGAGTGCTTTTGTGATGGATTACATCCAAATGTATTTTCCCCCAAAGAAGAAAGCCTCATGATGAGTTTGAGGTATGAGCGACCATAAACAATTACCTACTTCAGCACCCAGAAGTTCAGGCGGGTATATCCCACTCGAGAAAGGTTAAAAGGGCAAAGCAAGGAAAAGCAATGGTTTTGATGTTTGATGAAAAGGACTGAAAAAACTAGGCTAAAAAAAAGCTGGACTTGAAAGTGATTTTTCCCCAAGCCAAGCTCGCCACAGATGCGAACCGATATGGACATAGGTCAATTACGAAACGATCGGAATTGCCGAGAAGCCGGCGTTGCCTTGCCGTACCACGTTCTTGTCACAGGTAAAGAACTATTGCTCACTTAGGTGAAGTATTCAAAAAAGGCTCTTGCGAGACGATCTAGTGATCCCCAACCCCATTTGGGGATGCAGGTCTACGACCTTCTTTATTTCAAATGAAAAAGAATATTTGAAATATGCACCAGGAAATCGAGCAAGAGGCATGAAGTTAAAATCATGAAAGCGGATCAATGGTCGTGGGCATTCTGCCATCGAAGCACTGTGTAACTAAAAATGGCCCACTATCGTCGCTCCGTTGATGACTGAACTCGGTCGGTTTTAAAGAAACCTTACTCCATACAAAGGCCGGCTTGGTGCGGAAACGAAACTTATCAAATGCATTTACCCCTGCGATTAGAAAAAAAAGCCAGAAAAAATATACTCAGCTATTTGGCGATCATTGAAGAAAAGGAAGGTTACAAAGGATATTTTTGAACTTGATTTTAATCGATCAGGATAATGGGGAGCAATATTTACCTTTTTTTGGTGGGCTTAAACCCAAAGGGGTGACGGGGCGCAAGCTCCGATCCCACCAACACGCAGTGGTTTTGCTTTGCAATTGCTCCCTCTACCTTTTCCACATCCTAGAGTTGGATGAATTCCAGGTTTGAGTTTAGCCGTCCAACGCGCTCAAACGATCGATTGGGGTAAGCAGGAGAATTATAGATTAACTGGAAGCCAAGATGGTAATCAAGCATACTGAAGATACCGTAGAGTATGTTCATGATTGCTTCCAGTTCTCAGGGAATCTGGCATATGGTTGACAATGGTTCATATTCCAATTTGGACGAATGGATACGCACCAGAAGAGCGTAGAATGCAGAGAAAGAAGCCTTTTTCCTTTACGAATCAGCCAAAAAAGGTGATTACCTCTATGAAGGGAGCAGAATGGCATCTTAGTATCCAGAGGTCGCATGATGACTGATGGACTTTTAAACTTCGAATAGAGCTAAAGGATGGGGATCAAAGCAATCAAAGGCCCAATATCAATCTGAAACTAGTCGAGACAAAAGGAGAGTCCTCGTAAATTTAATTGGAACCTTGACCAAGAGTCAAGGTTTCCTTACATGTAACGCTATGGTTTATGCGTTACCTAATTTTTAAAACTTAGCATCAATTCTATTCGAATGATGAGAAATATGCAGCGCCATTCACTTCCATCATGAGTCAATAGCAGACTTAAATGCCAAAAATTGTTCCGCGAGCGTTTGGGCCTGCCTATTAAGCATGGCTCGACGCTTGAATGGACTTTCAATCAATTCCAAAACGTCAATCTCCTGCGCTTCCATGCACTTATATGCCAGAGCTATTGGAGACCTATGACCACCTATGCAATTTGCGGTTCGAGCTGATGAAGCAGCAGTATGTTTTCTTACAGGTTTTCAGCCCACCATGATATGCGAGTGCCTGCTCTCAGGCCGTTTCCACGAGGAACGTGCAGTTGGTTCCGCAAACTATGACTTTTACCATTGCCGATCGTTGTTGAAGGTGTCTTACTGAAGACCTCTGGAACGGAAAAGCGTAACTTGCAAGCAGCGATTGCCTCATGGGAGTGTTGGATGGAATTGACGAAGATGGACTAGCAGTCTCCCTTACCGTTTGGTGGCGCAAAATCATTGGTTTGGTTTCGGTAGTAACCATTTATACCTAAAGGTATATTCTGCGAGGGTTTTGCAGCACTGTAGATGACGCGCGTCAAGTAATTAATCGGAGTACCCTCACACGGTTTACAATGTTGGGACACTTGTGGAGGATAAAAACAAAAGTCGGCACTCTTAAAAACAGTTCAAATCGCCTCCAGATCGCAAATCGTAGTGAACGGGACGCCTTGGGCTTTCACGACCCAACCATCAAGGAACCTATAAATGGGCAAAAAATAAGATCACTCAATGAAACTGCAACCAGAGCAATTTTCTTGGAAAATATCTTTGGATAGAGGAATGAGCGGTGATTTCTTAACCATTCATTCTTACATCCCCCACTTTACAACCAAAAACTATCAGGCAAGGATTAGGAACCTATATTTTTATACGGCTGCCTATTATCCAGAAGATGGGGAGCAATTGCAGCTACTTTGGCCAGGGCAACAATAAATCCAGTCATTTGATAATTTTTTCAGAGGGGCAAAAACCTGATTTACATTAAGCAAGCAAGAGATTTTCTCATGGATGAAAAAAATTGATTTCCAAAACCAAATCCGCTTGGGAGTTTTATTGGTTTTTAAATTTACAGATCTCCCCTTTTCCCCTTTTCCCCTTTTAAGAAAGGGGAAAGGGACTCTTTCGAGTTGTATCTCTTTTAGCACATAATTTTAATTGATGGGTTGCTGGAGATATTTTTTAAAAATAGAACACTAAATTTTTTAAAAAAATTCAATTTATGGAATTTAAAAAGTATAAACCTTATAACGGAGAGGTAGGTCGGGTCAGTATTCAGGCTCAATCGGGATCAGAAGTGACATTCCATGCTGAAAAAAAGCTTGCGGATGGCCTTTGTCACCTGGAAAAAAAATGTACGCTAGAAACACGAGTTTCCTTTATGATCAAGCAGAACCATCCTTCGAGGAAAAATGTGGAAGAAATGCCCAAATGATCAGCTACTGAAATGGGTAAAACCGATCTCAGAATCCCGAGCAGGAAGTAACCAAATGCCCCGCTTGGTGTCTGCGATTATTATGGGGAGAATACTGGCAGCATTCTCAGCGATGAGGTGATAGCGACGGATGCGCAAAATAAGTTAGGTGAACATGAGCCAATCGGCTGTGTTCTGGCCATTATGCCTGGAATTTTTCCTTTTTGGCAGTATTCCGCTTTGGCAGCTCCCACACTTATGGCGGGAAATACAGGCATGCTCAAGCTGCATCTAAACGTTTTGGGCTGGCCGCCCAGCAAATCCGAACTTCCGTAATTTCTTAAAAGGCAGGATTTCCCGAAGGAGTCTTTTCAAAATCTGATCGTTCACCATGATTTCAGACGGAAAAGCATTTGTTTGGCCCATCCAGCGATCAAAGCAGTAACCCTCACCGGAAGGTTGAGCAGCTGGAACCAGGCCGTTCGTGGGAACATAGCCGGGGTAGACACCTGAAGAAGTCGCTACTTGGAATTCGGGAGGGCCCAAGTAATGCTTTTATCGTTTGGAAAGATGCAGACATTGATTCAAGCGGGTAAAAAAACTGCAGTCGCAAGCTCGGATGCTCACGGTGGCCAAAGCTGTTATCGCTGCCTAAACGTTTTATTTTTAGTCCGAAAGCATTTATGATGAAATTTTCGTAGCAAATACACCACAGCGGTTGGAAAAAAACCTTAATCCGGTGATCGGCTGATAAGGAAACCCCAAATCGGAACTTTGGCTCGAAAGATCTAGCCGACGAACTTCCAAAGCCAAGTTTTAGAAAAAATCAATGGAGGCGGGTTGCAAAAATTACTCCTTGCGTGGAAATCAGGATAATTGCTTACCACGAACCACTATTTTGGGAGAAGTAAAAACCCGGAATGCCGGCCTTTGACGAGGAAACCTTCGGGCCTTTAGCCGCCATGATCCGAGCAAAAGCATGGAGCAGGATGCTTTCCGACTTCGGAACTCCTCGATGTATGGGTTGGCGTTTACCGTCTGTACTACCATATCGAAAAAGCCCTCAGACATGTCTGATCAGGATTCTTCCGATGGCGCTTATTCATCAATGAAACTGGTCAAAATCTGATCCGAGCTTCCTTTCGGAGGAACAAGAAATTCAGGTTATTGGAAGCGTGAGCTTCGCCACAGGATGGCATGATGGAATTCATCAATAGGAAGACTATCTACATCAAATGAGTTCTAAATTCAACCGAGTCTTTAGGCCAAATGTGACATTTCACACTTTCCTTCGGGGCAATGATTGCGCTGGGGATGGGTTGTTGTCACTAGTGAGTGGATCTGAAAGCTGGTGTCCTCGGGGCGATTCTAGCCTTTTTTTATAGGCGGCTATTTCGTGGTAGCGCCTGGTTCGGCTGACTTAACTTCGAGAAACTTTACCTCAGCCATGCCAAAAAGTAGGAGGAGAGCATGTCTTCAGCTTTATCGTGGACTCGGCATTAGACGCCTTTTCCTTTTTCTGTTACTTGTTTTATTATCCTTGGCTACGGTATCTTGTTTGTCCTTGAAGCGTGGCTTTACCTGTTGGTATATGGGTAATATTTGGCCAACCTTTCCCCAAGGGTGAACCACTTTGGAGCATTTACAGGCGGTAATCCCATCTATTTTGATTGGCTTGCTTATTGCACTTGGAGCGATTCTGATTGCACCATCAATTTTCTTCGGGTGTCAAATCAGCAGGCTTTTATTCCAAACCGTCTTTACCCTTTTATCCTGGGAGCGGGTCTCATGCCTGATCTTTGGGGAAGCTTTATTTATTCGCCCCAATGGCTTCATCCGCTACAATTGAAGTTTTGGGGGGTAACTGAGAGGTTTCCACAGGGCTTAGTAGCCGGTTGATCGTTGATGACTTCCATTTATTGTTTGTCGGCTTTTGATTGTAATTCCTCAGCCGCGGAAGAAATCAATCTACCCTTTAAGCAAATTAGGGAAAATTCCTGATCTTATCGTAATCTTGGCCCATGTGTGGGTACACGGCGATTATCTTATAGTGTTGGCACCAGAACTCTCTACCAGCGAATTAGAAGCCAGTCACTTGCTCCAGCAGATGCGATGCCAGAAAATTTATAAAGGAGTTTGGGCCCAAAAATTTATGATTTTAGCAGGTCTGGCGGCAATTATCACAGTTGGGAACAGCTTTTTTGTGGTGCTACCCGTTGCAAATATATGCCATTGGGATATTCTGGGAATGTATACCCAAAGCAATTATGCGGTACATCCCAAATACCAAAATTTCTCCCGTAATCGCTATTTTATTTGTGGACCCTGACGTCAATTACTCGCCTACACTTTTTGGAAAAGAAGCATGAGTTGGCTACGTCAAACGGGCGGTTCTGGGATTGTGGACTCCTTGGACTTGGTGGCACTTTTCCTTTTACCAACTCGAAATAAGGGAACCACTTATTGCCCTCGTCCATTTAAAGTGACTTTTCGGAAAATGGTGGGTATTTAGCATTTTGTATCCAGGTTTGGATTTATTTATTCTTTATCTACCTGGAAATCCCTCTGCTCTTAATTAGGGCATCGAATGGACGATCGTTGCTTGCTGGCTTACTGATCGGCTTGTTCTTCTTAATTTTCTGGGCTAGTCGAGTTGTATACCCAGACAGGAATGAGAGATAAGATGGATGATCATTGCCAATAGCAAGACTAAAATTAAATTGAATTTGAGGTCTTGGATACTGTAATATGCAATAGTACACAGATGCCTTTTTTGGTATAGTGGCCAAAACGTAATAATACGATCATTTTTTACCGTAAGGATCAAAGGTTTCACAAAGGAAGAAGAATTTGTAATGATGGGGATAGTAGAGCGATGGAATAAACTTACTATTCATTGCTCCACTCTCTACCATCAAAATCGAACCTGAATTTACAATGCCCAAAGCACTTGAACCATCGAGAAGCGCCTCCCAACTCGGATGCTGAGCGCTTAAAAACTGGATTAATTCCAGATGGGTTTCATGGGCATTGGACTGGGTGGCACGCGGATTATTCCTGGTTGTTATTTATTATTGTTTTTGCCGCATTCCCAAAGATTGTCCCGGTTGGGGCAGATTGGGGTTCCTGCGGATGAATTCATCATCCTGACTATGAGAGCAGATCTATCCCGAACGCATCTTCCGCAACTCGGGCAATGAACACTTGGTCTAATCTTGTCTATATCTGTTTTTGGATTCTATTGCCATTGGTTGGCGGATTTACATTGGAACGAGAGACTCCCACTAGCAGCCGAGGGCTATCTCACATTTGCCTCCAGTACTGACTTTTCTCTTTGGCTTTCAGGAATATATCTTTGTGTGTCGGGAAAGCGGATTTTTCCATGCCCTTCGCTTGAACTAGATATGGACAGCAATGCGGATGTGTGTGGTATGTATGCCACCCATGATTTGTAATGTCGCATTGCTGTTGGGAGTCTGGTTGCCAAAGATGCGAGTACACGCACCTTCGTATTTTTCCCAGCTGGCCAGTTCTTGCAATTATTTACGATTTTTGGCTCAGTGTATTTTTCGTACTACACAATGGTGAGTATTCCTTTTCTCAGATCTCGAACTTATCTTCAGCGGAACCCTTTTTCTATTTGCAGGAGTAAGCTTGATTCCAACCCAGTAAATACTTACAACTCCGCTGGTTGTCGAGGAGTACCTACCATCACATTGGGTTCAAAAAATCCGTGAACCTGGAATATCGCTGATTCAATTTACCGGTCCAGATTCCATCTTTCAGGCCATTGCGGTTTGGCACTTTGGTTTCCTGTCTGTTATACAATGTTTTTATTTCTATACTTTCGCCGAGGAGCGTGGACAGTTAGCAAGAGTAGTATTACAGTAGCAGTAGCCAAACTTTTCTTTCTACCTCGAAAGATTTGTTCAGAAGATTTTTTGAAACTTAGGCTGAATGGGATTTTGAAAATATGGCGCGAATAAAACAGGAATCTATTGCGCGTTACGATCGGAAAAAACAAAGGCCTTGGAATTGCCGAATTATTACTGGACTAGAGATGTTAGAAATTACAGAAAATTAACCAGTTTTTCTAATTAAATGAAACCCCATGAAAATCGCATTAATCATACTCGGAATCATCATTGTCATATTATTTGTTGTTCCAAATTTTTGCAGTGGGCCAGCCAGCAAAACATTGAAACCTATTTCGTACAAAGTCATAAAAAAATATGATTTATTCGGAAAATACGGAGTTACGAGTTCAAAACCTTGTTTACTTCGTTCAACTCTCAGGAAATAATATAAGGATGCTTCAGGCCAAAGGATTCTCCATTTTGGCGGGGTAAATGGGCCGGGATATATTTTTGGTAGGAAAACGAACCAGAAAGGAAAAAAATTAGCGATGACTTCGGCCGGGCCCATGTCTTTTTGGAGGATTTCTATGACGGATGATGGTTTATACTGGTCCAAACGGAAATTCACAAAAGAAACAACTTCCTGCAGCCAAATCCAATCCCAAAGATGGGAATTTCGGGAGAACCTGCCAAAGAACTGGTGTGTCTACGCAGCCATCCTCACTTCTTTCTGGCCGCTGCGGTAAAGCTTTTAGGCACGGAATTAGGAAAAAAAATCCGAAAGAGCCAACCCAAGAGGACAAAATCTACTTACTATGTGAGCACCGGCTCTTTAGCTGTTACCTCGCTTGCGGCGTGAAATAAAGAGCTCCTTCACCAAAGGGATCTTGCATTTTTCCACTTTGTGAGGATGGACCAAGTATCTTAAATTAGCGTCCTACGACAGCTCACCGGCTTTTCTTGTGCTTACTTAACCCGGACTCGATGTCCGCCTCAATGAAGTATGTCGTCAGTTGAGTTAAAGGAGATGTCTTTGTTTCAGTTTAGGGCATTAAATAATTTGAATGCCGCTGTTCAAATCCTTTAGTAATTGGATGTGATATTCGCTGTTCTTTCCATAATGTTACGTCTTACTTTCTCCCTATAGTTAATTTCTGCTCTCAGGTTCGGTTTCTCCACTGACAGTGATCAGCCATTTTCACAGCGTTTTGACTGCGGAACTCTCAACTTCATCACCAACATTTGGGGTGAAAGACTCACTCGACAAGGAATCAGGATTTATCTTTGGAGATTGAGGATGCTTCCAACCTTTAATATATAAAAACCATTATTTCCGCTAGCTAATTTGAGCCTAACCATCTCAAAACTCTTAAAATACCTAAGATTCCTATGTACTTCAAAATTTTAACTTATAGACAAAAACCAAATTCGACAGAGAGAATTAAGGAATACACACTTGGCCGTGAAAAGAGATCAGGCGCCGCAATACTGGATCCGGAGCCCTCCATCCAAAAATTCACCTAAGCTCTTGTGGCCTGAACTATCATCTTGCTGCGCCGACTCGCACTCGTTCAATTTGAGACAGTTAAATCGTTGCTGGGCTGAAGGAAAGGACTTGGACTGGTGCGCGCGGGAGAGAGACGCTTACTGTTTCGCATGGAATATCTTGGCTTGCGATTATTCATCCGGCTAGTTTTAGAAAATTTTTAACTCCTGTGATAAAACGTTTTTCTTCACACTGTACCCAGTTGAAGCATAGGCCTCGTATTTTTCTAGATCAATGAGGTGCAAAGAATCCAATTCTACAAGCGAATGTGCCCGCTACGTGACGGGAACCCCTTGCATTAGCAAAAAAAACCAATTGATGTGGCTTGATTTGTGGGAATCCTGGTTGTAAACAAGTTCACCTTTTCGTGCTTTCCAATGATCTGCGTGACAGAGACTTTGAGACGGTGAGCCACTCTATATGTCGTGTGGCTCTCCGATCTCGATCATGCCTGCCGAATGCTTACAGCTCCAGAGACTTTGGTGCAGGTTGGGTGTGCCAGTGTAGAGCAGTTCTCTCCCCAAGCAGGCAGATATCAGTGCATGTCAATTCGGTGCACATCATGAAAGTCGGGGAAAAGCCACTCTACTTCTCCTCCATAGCAGTTAGCTCGAGGATAACTCCGCTCGCCTCTGCGCCCATATAAAGGAATCTGGCACATCCTGGGAGAAGAGCTAACCAATCACTCTCCGCAGATACATCAAATCGAGATACCGCAGCATTATACATATACACATACACTCTCACGGGTGGCCCTCGGAGATTCTATAACCCTACCCTTTATTGACAAGGCGCTTCCTCCGTCACCTGCTTCGCGCATTTATGTGAGTGGGCTTCGCAGGAAACAACAGCGGAGTTTACTATTCATTTTGCTGTTACATGTCGATTTGGCATACTGCGAAAATTTACTCAATTGTTTTACTGTTCCTACCTGGCGGCAATACTCATTGATCATTATTTGAAATATTATTATGTATGCTAATGATAGCACCTTTGTATGTTTCGCTAAGTCAAATTTAGTTTGATGGCTCTCTCGAGTTATACTTTGTTCTAAAACAAGTACTTCCTCAACCCCTTCGAGAAAAGGTTGGGAATTTGATCAAGTCTCCTAATTCAAGAAAATTGTTTCAATTTGGGACTTGGCACTTATTGGAATACATGAGAATACTATTTTATTGCATTCAACCCAAAAGAAACTATGTCCTCAAAAATCAGTGGCCGTTTAAAAGCAGAGTTCATTAGCCAAAAAGATACCTGGACTCTCGATTGCTATCATCGGTGTTCCTTTTTTTTTGTTTTTGGGTTCGTATCCTTGGATCAACGCCATCTTAGATCCTTACTTTTTAAATCGCATTCTACCCTCAGGCAATCGTTTCCTAACTCTAGTTGCTTTCGCTTTTTTACCATTTCCTTATCTGGTGATGTCTGTTCCTGCTTCTTACCTGCTTAAAGCTGTCGGTTTTAAAAAGGGATTGATGTTTTGGCTTTTTTTCATTATGGCCGGTGGGTGCATAACATCTTTATTCCCCGCGGCAATGGGTAGAACCTATGAAGTGTTTTTACTTGGACTTTTCACCTTGGAACAGGCCTCGGCAGTACTTCAGACCGCTTGCTAATCCCTATGTGACTATTTGGGTCAAAAGGATAAAGCCGTTCAGCGGTATCAGTGTTTATGGGGATTTTTCAATAAAGGCGCAGGAATTCTGCGCTTTCCCATCATATTGCAGCCGGTAGCCTAAAGAGTTTGGGATACTGAACTTTTCAATCAGCTGGAAACCATGGGGAGGAGCTCGAGAAAAACGCCGTATGGATTGAGCTGATTTTAGAAGGAGTAGAGTATTCACTCCTTATTGCGTGCGTAGGAAACCCCGTTCTTTGGTGAAGCTTGGGAATTCTCGGTACGCTCTCTCTCTCTCCTTCCAGAGATGATTACCGAAGCATTTGAAAGGGTGCGGAGCTTGGCAGAAGCAAAAATTCCCAGCAAAACCCTCCATTTTACAATTCACCTCATTTGGATTTTGGGGACAGCCTTCGCTATTTTTCTACTGTGGGCAACCCCAAGTGATTGCCATTCGGACACCGTGATTCGGTTATGCCCAATTTCATTTTGGAATCGGTTAAATGGAAGCCAAAGTATTTCCATCATTTTACGCTCGCTATTTTACCATTATCGGGTTATTTTCTCTGATCGGGATTTCTCTGGGGGGGGGGGGGGGATTCCAAAAAATGATTTCCCAGGTTCAATTATTTCTAAGGATTTTGCACGCTGGCCACTGAGGTACGGATCTTGTCACGCTTTCCATATCGTCTCCCATAGTTCACTTCCGGGCGAGGGTTACCGGCTTTATTGGAGATTTACCACAGGACGTTTTTTCCAATTCTCTTGGTTCGTTAAGTCTTTGCTTAGGCCATTCTTTCTCTTTTTTTCC
>Ga0163217_1112495_pt1 | contig 11192 bp, 15 predicted proteins | sample SynspAceP_FD_185933 | JGI IMG/M metagenome (GOLD analysis project Ga0163217, IMG submission 185933) | Saline lake microbial communities from Ace Lake in Antarctica - Synechococcus sp. Ace-P (PacBio error correction) | ecosystem: Environmental > Aquatic > Non-marine Saline and Alkaline > Saline ... | reverse complement strand
ACACTACGTTTCATCCTGGCCGCGCAAGGCCAACATTCGCCCGCTTTTGGAATTCGCGCCACCCCCAACTCGAGCTGCGTTCGTCACGATGCGTGAACTGAGCCCGATTTCGTTGGAGATTGGAATACGAGGGAGTAACAAATGTCTATTGGCTGGTATCTGGTGCTGTCCGGTTCCTCGCCGCGTGCACTACACAGCACAATCCGATCCAAGAGGCCCAAAACCCAGCTTTTCTCAGGGCACCTACAAACATCTGGGCCGGCCCCGTCGAGTGTCGGGCCACCGCCCGTGATGTTGGCCAAGGCGAGGGGCCCAGCGAAGTGTGATGGCGATCCGGAGGTGCAGTTCCCCAGGCCGAGAGCTATCGCGGCCAAGCGTCAATACCCACGGCATCCGCGCCTGCACGCGAGGGTAAAAGCGGGTCGCCGTAACCCTCTGCTTCGACTACCCAGCGGGTGTATGCACGGCACGGAGATGCCGCATCCGCCCAGGATTTCTTCAACACCTACGGGGCCACGATGCTGCCGGACGACGGGCGGGGTGATGAGCAACATTCATCGTCCAGGCGCTGCTGGGGCGAAACCTCTACCCTCTACGGCGAAGGCAGCCAGACCCGCAGCTTCTGCTTCGTCGATTGAATCTCTCGTCCGAGAAGGGCTGATCCGCTTGATGAACGAGGGGAGCAACTCCGGTCCGATCAACATCGCATTCCAGGCGAGTATCACGATTGCGCCAGCTGGCGGAACGGTGACGCGAGCGGGGATCGATCCGTCGCTGGACTTCACCCTGCTGCCCTTGGCCCCAGGACGACCCTCTCCAAGCAGGCCAGCCTGGTGATCACCCTGGCCCAAGCAGGAGCTGGGCTGGGGAGCCGACCCACCCCGCGCGCGGGCCTTGAGCGCGAACGAACCGCCGAATTCCGCTGCGCCTCGCCGGCCTGAGAGCAGCCGGCCCCTGAGCCAGCTTCCGCTTGGCGCCGGTTGAATCCCCCAAACATGGGCCGGCAGATTGTGGGTGGCCGGGCGTGGACAAGCCTGCAGGAGGCGCTTTCGGGCATGGTCGGACCTGCTGGCCCGGGAAGCAGACGGCCGATCTGGCAGCAGGTTGAGGCCGCGGCCCGCAGCCAGTTCCATCGGGCTGGCCTCGCCGAGATCCGGCACCCCCCTTGTGGAGGGCCACCAGCTCCGCGATTCGCCCGCGGCTGCAATCGGCACTCAAGCACAGATTGTGGTGGGCAAGGAGGATGTACAGGCTTCGAAGCCGGGGCCAGCGCCACTTGCACGGCTGCGGCCTGAAGGAACGGGCCTCGAGAGTGGTGCGCGCAAAGCGCTGCAGCCACCGGACTGCTCAACAAGGGGCCCAGCGCCCTTGGTACACCGGCCCGATGTTTCGCTACGAGCTCCCCCAGGCGGCGTCGCCAGTCAGCGCCAGTTCCACAGGCTCGGTGTCGAAACTGCTGGGTTTCGCCGATCCCCCGCAAGGCGCGCTCGCAAGCGATCGCGTCGCTGGGAACCTGCTGACAGCCTGGGAATCGGAATCTGGCCCCTGGGAGACTCTCCCTCGGCGATGGCCTGGCAAAGATCGCAGCCACACCACGCTATGGCGTGCTGATGGAATGGCTCGAAGCCCGCCGGAACCAGTCCGACCCGAGCCAGCGGCGGACAGCACAACCCGCTGCGGAATCCTCGACAGCAAAAAAAATCCCGTGCGAGAGACCCCAGGCCTGCTCGCCCGGCCGGCCACCCCTGCTCGGCGAATTGTCTCTAGCGCCCAGGCAGCCAGCAGCGCTTTGACCAGCGACGGTGCGTCCTAGCGCTCTCGACCGGCTGGGGATCCCCCTAAGAGGTCAGGCTCAATCCCAGGCTGGGTGCGGGGGCTGATTTACTACACCCACAGCCTTTGAGATCACCAGCAGCGAGCCGGCGCCAGGCCACGGGTTCTGCGGCGGTGGCCGTTACGACGGCCTGATCGAGCAGCTCGGTGAGCAGCCACAGCGGCGATCGGCTGGGCCATCGGCCTGGAAGCGGGTGGTGGTTGCTGCTCCAGGCAGGCCGTGGCCCGGCCATGCATCCACTGGCCGCGGGGCGCCAGGCCAGAGTGTATGTGTGAATCAAGGCAGGGAGCGGAAGTCCCGGGGCCAGAGCTGCAGGCCCTTCTTCTGGCCAGCGACCCCTGCCGCCAGGTCGGCTGCCGGGGTGTTGGGAAGGCTGAGATTGCTTCCCACCGCTGCGGGCCTTCGCCAAGCAATCTCAAACTGGGATCGGCGCCGATCGCAGCGCGGAGGGGCCGCTGGCGCTGCGAATCGGGGGAAGGGGAAATCGAGCAGGGCTTTTGAGCCCGGGGCGTGGTTGATCCCAAGGATCTGCGCCTTGGTCCACTGAACAGCCGCCCTCCCCCCTGAGGCTGGCGATTCGGGGAGAGGTGGGGGCTCTCGCCGACGGGGGTTCCTGCGATATGCTGGCCCGCCAGCCCTTTTCTCCTCGCAAACGGCATGACCGGCACCGCTCACGCCGTCCCGCCGGGGGGAGACCATCTGTGTGGGCCTCGGGGGACCCCCGGCTACGTGGAGCGGCGCGCGATGGCAGAGAGGTTGATGGCCGATCGTGCGCCGCGGGGAGATTCAGGATCCGCACCAGGGTGGTGGCGATCTCAACGCGGCCGCATGCCGCTGGAATAAGGGCGCTGGTGCCGATTACCCGCAGCCCTGCGGTGTATGAACCGGGGCCTCGCCGAGCTGGTGGGAGCGGTGCTGCCGCGGGCGCAACTGCACTTCAGCACAGGGAGGTGCGCACCGACCAGCCATCGCCCGCACGCCCCGACATGGTCTTCCTGCTCGTCGTGAACACCCCCACGGAAAACCAGGGGCATCGGCGCTGGTGAGGCCTCGACCTGCGTGGATCGAAAGCCTCAGCGGCCGCGCCAGGTGGCTGCCCATAGCCCAGGACACACGCGGAGTTCGCCTGACGCGGGAGAAGCAGCACCCCCTGGCCGCTGTTGGCGCTCCACGGCCGAAAACCGTCAAGGCCATCCTTGTGGCGCCCTCGCCCTACCAGGTTAGCGACAGGCTCCGGCACTCACCGCCGCTGGCGGCAGCAGTGCCCAAAACTTTCGCCGTGCGTCTCCAATTCCGGAATTCTCTGGGCCGAAGGGACCGCTATCGAGGGATTCAAGAACCCCGATCGGGTGATTCTGATCACGGGTGGCGGATGAAATCGGCCGCAATCGAGGCCCTAGCGTGAGGGTCTATGGCATTGACTGATGGTCGAGCACGCGAGCGGAATTCCTGTTCGCCCCAACCTCTGGCCAATTGACGCTCATGCCAAAGCTCACGGCCGACATGCCCTTTCTCGCCCAGCGGATCTCCGTCGAATCAATTCAATCGCCGCCCCTTCTGTGAAGGCCACCGGAGCTCGATTGTGCGCGCGACTGGCTCGCCGGAGGCGGCGATCACGGTCAGGGACTCCCGGAAATCGGAAAGGCGCTTCCTGGCAGGCCAGGGCCACGGCAGTTTGGCGCGCAGGCTGGCTTCCAGCCAGTTCATTCTCACCTGGTTTATCTCTGCCGTCGATTCCGGCTGGAGGGATGGGGTGGGCCCTGGTTGACTGCCAAGGCAGGTGGTTGCAGCTACAACAACTGTGCACAGCAACGGATCGCCGACGGCTGGTGGTCAGCCGGCTGTTTCGGCACGGTCCAGCGCAAGTCGGATCGCCGTACTGGGCTTTGCCTTCGCAAGGCCTCGACACCAACGGACAACGCCGCAAGGCGCCCGCCATTCGCAATCTTGCCAGGAACGCTGGCTCGAGAAGGCGCGCCACCTGGCCATCACGACCCCAAGTGAGCAGCCAGCCAGATCAGCGCCGACCTCAGCTCCCGGATTGCTCATGGGCGGTGGGCGACGGGCTGGGCCAGGGGACTGTAGTGCGCGAGGCGCGAGCGTGCGCGAGAAGAGCATCGGCAACGTCTGCTGGCGGCTTTGTTCCGATGATCCCCGGTGGTGATGCGGGTCAGCGTGGGTGCTCACCGAATAAGGGGCGCCTCTCGCCCAGCTCGGACTGGCAGGAACGGAACCTGCTGCTCCGCGCGCGCCGCCCCAGGTAATACGGCGATCGCGGGGCGCTGATGCGGCGCCGCGTGGGCTGGGCTGTTTCGAATGCCCGCGCCATCACACGAATGCAGCGGCGGCATCTCGCCTCGGCTGGGGCTCCAGGTCTGTAGGTGCCGGTGAGGGTGATTGATATGCTTGTCCTGGCTTGAGGGGCACAGCCGCCGATGAGCATTCTTGGTCACGGGGGCGGCGGGCTTTAATCAGCGCGCCGCCCCGGTGGGGGGTCCGCAGAGGCCTTCTGGCCCGGGGCCCGGATCGCGCGGCTGCACTCGGCGGTCGACAACCCCAGCCCCCCACCTGCCCCAGGCCTAGACTAACTTCTCCCCTGCCCTCGCACCCATGGCAGCACGGCCTGCAGGCGACATGTAGCGGCCACAGCAACTTTTCACTTCCAGCGGATTGGCCCTGGAAGACACCGCCGCCATCTCCGAATCTGTTTCGCTCGGAGGGATTGAAGCGGGTGATCCATCTGGTCGCCAGGCAGGGCGTTCGGCTACTCAATTGAGAAGAACCCGCATGCGCTATGTAGAACGGCGACATTTGGTGGGCTTTGCCTCTCGCACTTCTGGAGAGGTGTTGTCTCGCGGCCACCACGGCATTGAGCTACGTGGGTGTACGCGGCTTCCAGCAGTCGGTCTATGGAGGAACCGCTGGCCTCGCTTCTTCAAGGAAGTCACGCAAGGTCATGGGCGGACCCACCCAGTCAAGCCTGTATGCGCCACGAAAAAAAGCCAAGATGTCTCGAGCTCAAGACCTGACAGCACGAGCCTCTACGGAGTCTTGCCCCGATCAGCGGCCACGCGGCCTGCGCTTTTTCACCGTCTTACGGCCCCTGGGGCCGACGGACATGGCGCCGATTTCTCTTCGCCAAGGCCATCCTGTCAGAGAGAAGCCGATCAAGGGTGTCAACCAGGGCGGAGGGGAGCGGATTTCACCTAACATCGGCATGCATCGTCTTGAAGGCGTGTTGACGCTGCCTCGTAAGCCTGCCGGTGAGGAAGATTCGATCCGCTTGCAGCCGAATCCAGCCACGGCACCAGGTTGCCCACCGGCTGTCTCAACATCGGCAAACAAGCCAGCCAAGTGCCGCTTGCTCAGCTTTCATCGCCCTGCTGAGCAGGCCTTGTGGGGTGAAAGCCAGTCCACAAATAGGGAGCCGATGCAACCCTCGGTGATGGTGTGCAACGGCAGGCGTGGCGCACACCACAGCACATCGAGCAAGGGTGTGCGCATTCGCGCCCACACACCCTTGGAGGTGGCTGTGGAGCGCTTCGCCGCTGGTACTGAACTGGGCTCAGGCGGAACCCACGGCCCAATAGGAGCCGTAGAAGAACAGACCAACCACGAAGATCACCGCGATACGCCAGCGGTGGCCACCAACCAGCAGGGCAGCAACACCCTCGGCTCCAGCGGCTGCGCCAAGCAACAGTCCGGGGCGACCTCCGGAGACGGTCGGGATGCGGCCATCAGGCAGGGCATGATTTTTGCTTACCACTTCGAGTGTCGAATTAGCGGAGTCTCGCATGGGTTGTGAGGGTCTCAGTTGAAGAAGTAGCATGTGTGTGAACAGACAACCCACTCGATCACGAGAACCGAGCAGTGCAGCGCCGAGATAAAGGCTTGGTGCGGTTTCAGCTCAACCGTGGCGAACTTGCTCTCGCGCATTCGGATTGCGCTCCATGGTTCTGATTTTCAGCGACGGACGCAACTGCAATGCGCAGGGCACCAGGCAAAAGACACGTGCGCGGACACCCAGGGCCGTTCGAACGCGAAACCCAGCGCCACCGTTGAAGATCGGATAGTTGCGCGCGGGCGTCGTGGCGGGTTGGGGATTGACTCATCGGATTACTTCAAGCGGCAGATTTCAAGCTGGTCTTTGCCTTCGTAGCGGCTGGCTCACGACCGGAGGCCTTCGCTTCCTGAAAGCCTGGACAATAGGCTTCAGGCGGGGGTTGGTTTCCGCGTGTAAACGGCAGGGTTCACTTAGTGTCGCGGCCCTGGCGACAGACGTAAACACGGTAAATCCCTCTCAAGAGGAAATGGCCCGCGGGTCCAAGTGGTGACCGCGTATTGTCGCTCATCCCGCTCGTAACGGGATGTCCGCGATGGATGTTCGAAATACTGGGCGTTCTCCGGTAGGAGCCGAGGCAAAGCCATGGGCGCAGCGGGCGAATCAGCATGAGCAAATCCTAAGGGGGCGGACTCGACGTGCCGAGGCAGCCCGAAGCCGCTGGCTTGGTTTACACAGGGTTCGCGAGGCAGCGACCCAGCGCAGCATGTGCCCGCCTCTCCGAGAACAAAAGCCTTTGCCAGTTGCCTGTGAAGGCCGATTTCGGTTGAAGTTGGTGGGCTGCTTGGCCCCACTGGGATCCCGTGCAGCTGGCTCCCCGGTCGCACTGACAAGACCAGGTGCCGCTGCGCCACCGCACCAGATCGCGCCGCTGGGATCCCAGGCCATTGTTCGAGATTAGGCCGTAGCCATTGTGTGGATCGGGGAGCACATCTCACGCCGGTTTGCTCAGTCCTCCGGTCAGGCAAGCATCGGGCCGGTTGAAGCGCAGCTCGGGCGCCTACGGGTGCCTAATTCCTCAGAGGGCGGACGTCCGGTTCTCCATAAAACCCATGCTCTCTGCACCCGCTGGGCTGCTTGACGCCGCCTGATGGGGTTGCAGAGTTCCGCGTTGGGACCCCGGATCCCAGCTGGCGGAGAAGTTGGCCATGAGCTCGAACACTGACGTTAACGCCGTCCGGGGTGGGAACGGCGCAGGTCACGGACCGCTTCCGGCCGCATTCACTGAATATCGGGCCTCGCCTAGCTGTGCTCGCCGCGGTTGGCGCTACTCCGTTTCGGACTAGGATCGCGCGACGCTGGTCGGCCAGTGTCGGCGCTGCTTGGCCCAGGGCGGTGCTCGAGCAATAGGAGCCGCTGCCGCGCGAAGTTTGGTATCGAAATGGCAGGCAGAGCGCTCCCAGTTCTGGGCCGCCCGTCCGGCCGGTGCGCAAGCAGCAGGAGACCGGGCTGGTCCGGCGATCCAGCCCTCCTGGCGCTTCGCCGGTCCAACGCTGAGCAGGCGGTATGGTAGTCGGCCGCTCGGGCAGGTCCCGAGCCAGAATGCGTATAAGCGCTCCTGCCTAGGCTGGCGGCCGTGCATCCTCGGTTCTCGTGCCAGGATCAGCCGTTGCTTGCTCCACGCAGGAAAGCTCGTCCGCCGCGCTCCAGGTCGCATCTGCGCTCGAAGGCCAGGATCCACGAGGCGCGGCTGCCTTAGGGTACTCGCATGCCACGGCTGACAGGGTCGCCTAGGGTGGGGCGTGACGGCCAGTGCTCGGGTGGTGACACATCCATAGGCCGAAGCTGAGGCCCAGGGCAGCACCACACCAGCAGGGAAGAAAGCAGTCGGTTCACGCGGTCTCAGCGGAGGGGAAAGTAGAGGCGCACGGAAAAAAGGCGTCCCAGGCAAGCCCCCGAAGGAGTCGCGGCCACGTATCGTTCTGTTGCCTCGCGGGTTGAGTCTTGTTGACCCCCCAGCAGCCGAAATTGAAGGTTCTCCTCAAAAACCGTGGTTCGTTGATTGCGGGGGCCGATGTCCGGAAGGCCGCGCCTCCGCCGGTGGCGCCGCCATGGATCGGGGTGCAACGTGAATTGCGATATCCGTGCATCGCCGGGCAACTGAAGGCACCCGGCGGCGATGTTCAGCTTTAGCGGGATGCCTCGCCAGGGGTCGTAGACGAAAACCCACAAGCTGAGGCATTCGAGAACGGCATGTGGCGGTGTACCGATCTGGTGCTTCGACTGGGGTTCTCAGAGCCTTCAGGGCAAGAGCTGCGTGTGGTCGCCTGGCTGCTTGCCTCAGTCGCGAATTCCGGGTTGGCTTTCGGCCGGAAGGGCGTTCCTGGTCGAGTCGTGCTGACCAGCTGACCATTCGTGTATGGACGCCGGGCTGAAGCTCAAGCTCTATCGAGGCCCCTCCAGGCCTAGAGGGGGCCGTAGTGTCCCGGAAACCGCCGCTTTCCATGGGATGGGTGCCAGGGACTTCGCCCAGGTTTGTGTCGGCTGATGTTCGTACTCCCGGTGCTATGACGCCTTCTCGGTTGTTTCGTCGGATTGTCGAGCGGTGGCCCAGTGACCGATGTTAGAGGCTCTCGTCACCAACAAGCTGTGGCGCGACTCGTCGCGCAAGATGGGGGAACGGCGGGGCTTGACTACCGATTCGGGCAGATCTGGAGGCGGCGATTCGGGGGGGCTGGGATTTCAGGTTCAACGATTCGTTATTACATCGCTCTCGCCCCTGGTCATTTGTCGACTCTTCGACTGGAGACGGTGTTCCTCAATCCCTGGCCGTGGCCTTCAACCAAGCTCGGCCTTTCTGCCTCATCGAACTTTGATCTTGATGCTCCTCTTGAGTGTGGCCCTGGCTTATGCTGGCCGCCAAAAGGCGCCTCGAATGAGAGCTAACCGGATCACCACCATTGGACCATCACTTCCCTCCACACCAATCCCACTGCGGGGGGGGGGGACCGCCCGCGGCTCGCGGTGCCCGATCGATCGAACGCGCGTGCGCGATCTGGCGGATTGGCGCGACTGCAACCCCGGGGTCGGGGCCATTATACCGTGAGCTTCGGATCTCTCTCTGTGCGCAAGGACTGATCCTGACCAGCTCGACGACTCTGCACAACTGGGCTCGGGGCTGAGCAGCCTCTGGCCCTGCTTTACGGCCACGGGCCCTGTGCTTCATCGAATTTGCAGCCCTGCTCGGTTCCCGCTTCGATTCGACCGCTTCGTTCCTGATGGTGCCCCGCTCCAGACCAAGGCAGAGTGCCGAGGTCTCGTGTTCACCGCTTGGCCACGCGTGACCATGAAGATGCCCTCGGCTCTGGTCCGGCTCGTTACGAGACAGATGCCTCCTGATGCCCCGCAATGTTGTTCGGATCGCCCACTGGACGCGTTGCAGGGGCGCCCCTGCACGAGTCAACCTGGCTGGGGCTTCACCAACTGTGCTATACCAGCGCCGCATTTCGCTACCGACGCGCCGGCTCACCGGTTCGTCGCGGGGGTGGACAGCTTATTCGGTGGATCTTCTATATTCCGGCTGTCCGCCCAGGCCGGAAGCGATTTTGATGCCGTCATTCAAGCTGCGCAAGAAGGTGGGCAGGAGGCCCTTAGCCGAGCGGGCCAACCTGCTGCCCAGCCACGTTACCTCACCATTGAGCACCAGCTCAAGCCGGGGTTGCAGATCGTGACCGGGGCTATTCCAAGGCCGAACCCACGCGGAGGCGCCCTCGCTGGCCGCGGCCGGACGGCTGCCGATGGCAGCAGCCGAATTCATTTCCCCAGCTCCGAGCCTGTTTCCCGCCGCAGCGCCTCAACGATGCCTGAGTCTTCCGACAACGCTCCAGCCACGCCATCCCGCGCAACCCCAGGAGGGAGCTCGAACCTGGCCGATCCCGCGCTGTCGCGGGCGAATCTGATCGCGCGCAGTCAGAGTGGCTCAACCCCAGGGCTATTTGAACACCGCTCGTGCTGCTCGCGCCCCGCGATCACATCGGCGTGGGAGGTTCATCCCGTGTGACGGCACTGGCGTTGTTTGCCCTGGCGATGGTGGCGCGCGCGCTCAAGGCCTTCGGCTCTCGCATATCGCCTCCAGTGCCAGGGGCGGCCTACGGACGCGATGGCCCCCGGTGGCCAGTCTGGTCGCTTTTATCACTGGTTCAAGCTTGAGCGCAGCTGCCTGTTGGGCTTTCGCCCGGGCCCCGGGCAGCAAACCTCGACGAAAAGTGCGCCTCGCGGTGTTGCCTGCCGCAGGGATGCGCGCGCTCACTCTCGGCTTGCCTCAGCTTTCGTACGGGGGCTCTTCCGATTAGGCCGCCGCTTGGCAGCGTAGCGCGGAAAACCTTCGCATGTACGGCTCAGTTCGAGGGCCATCCCATCCCAAGCGTCACTGGCTGGATGCCCTAACACCTGAGGAAGCGCGCTGTAACCGCCCTGCGCAAGGGTATGTTCAGCCCGGATTTTCTACGGAACTTCAGGACGCTTTACTGAACAGCTTTCACGGCCTTCTGGAGCCTGTTTGCCGCTTGTGCTTGCGAAGAAGGGCGCATCACTGCCAGGGCGAAGGTGCGTGATCGTTGGCGGAGGCTGGCGTCTGGCCTGGTTCCCCTGCAGCGGTACGCCTGTTTGAGGGGGCCTGCATCACCTCGTAGGCCCTGCTCGCAACTTGGTGGCATCACAGATGACCGGTCAGCGCCCGCGGGGCGCTGACATGGGGTAGTGTCGCGCACTCAGCCGGGTTGTTGCGCAGGGATTCTGGGGCGAGTACGGCGGTGGAATAGCCGTTCATGGACCGCCGAGGTGGCCGCTGGGCTTCGGATGGCCCGCAGATGGCCCTCCACATTCAAGCGATCGGTTCCCGGGCTGGGTCATTCCAGGTTGGCAATGTAGAGGCGGGGAGCCCGGCTGCGCGTCTGATCGCCTGGACCAGTTCCGGCACAACAGATTGGGGCAACAGCGAGCGTGTAGAGGCTGCGCGGACCAGCACAATAGCTTCAGCGTTGGCGATGGCTTTCAATCGCCCGCCCCCAGGGCAGGGCTGGCGGCCGTCGGGGGGTGCAGCCCAGCCGCACGATCGGCTGGTGGGGCCTGAGCGATCGACGAATTCACCTTCAAGCCGGTCGCCGTTCTCCGAGTTCGGCCAGAGCCGCACCATCGGCCGTGGTGGCTGGCACCACCTGCCCTGCACCGCCAGCACCGGCTGCTGCGCGTGATCGCCGATTCGAGGCTGCGGTTGATCGCGGTGAGAGCTGTGAGGAAGAGATTGCGAAGCTGTGGCCCTCGAGGCCGCTTACCGGCCTTGAAGCGGATGAACAGGCGGCGTGAGCAGGGGCTCTTCCCGGGCCAGGGCCGCCAGGCAGTTGCGGATGCTCCCGGTGGCTGGCACCCCAGCTCCCGCCTGAGCACGCCGCTGCTTGCCGCCGTCATCGCACCGTCACAATCGCTGTGATGTTGCTGCCTGTTAGCGCTTGAGGCCACTGAGCGGGTTGGCCAGGCCGTGCCGCCACCGATCGCGACCAACATTGGGGCCGCGGTGAG
>Ga0163217_1097224_pt1 | contig 11192 bp, 8 predicted proteins | sample SynspAceP_FD_185933 | JGI IMG/M metagenome (GOLD analysis project Ga0163217, IMG submission 185933) | Saline lake microbial communities from Ace Lake in Antarctica - Synechococcus sp. Ace-P (PacBio error correction) | ecosystem: Environmental > Aquatic > Non-marine Saline and Alkaline > Saline ... | reverse complement strand
TGATTTGAAACTGTTTAGGAAGCTTTTCAACTTTCAACGGGAAAACTGACGTGTTATACCTAGCCAAGCAGAATTTTAGGTATGATTGCCGCAAAAAACATTTTGGACAGAACATACGGTTCATACCCTCGGTATTCATAATATTAGCTGAGGGTAAAAAGGGGCTTTTGGTTCAAAGCTGCGAAAAATAGGACTTAGTCATGTGCTATCTGAAGTTTTGGCCGAATTTGAAGGGCTTAATCTTTTGTTATAGAGAAAATCTTTGCGAGCAGAGAGCTAATGTGATCGGAAGGATCTTCTAATGGCGTTGATCTGGATGAAATTCATCGAAACGTTTTGAAAGAATATCTAGTTCTGCTACGATGAGATCCTACCTGGAGAAATTTATCTTCTTTCGTGTCATTGGTTCGGACAGGAATTGAGACTAGTAAATGCTTTTTAGAATCGAAATTTTTCTATGTCGAAACTCGTTTTGACTTGGAAGTTTTGAGCAGGGCTTGATCCATTAATTGATTTGATGTGAAGACAATCAGGAAATCCTGAAATGTTCAGACTTTGATTGGTCGGTCATGTCGCACATTAATGGCCTTGGCTGATGTTTGGTTCATCATTCACATCTGAGGCTTCCCAAATGTCTTCTGGAAGCAGGAGCGATGAATTGCCGTATTTGCTCTGATTTTGGAATTCGTGTATCTTATTCGCAAGCAAAAAAAGGGTTGAATCTTTCCTGGAAGAGCAGCTTACTTAGACTTAGATTCGAACATGATGAAAGCGAGATTAAATGGTCAAATGGGCAAGAATCTCATTAATGAAGTACAGAAAATTACGATCGAAGTCAATTCATCAAGCTTTATTAGCAAATTACATCGACTTTTGGAATCTCATCACTAGAAATACAATCAGTATTATTAATTATCACCTATGGAATACCTGATAAGAGCCGCCGGAAGTTTATTGGTTACATGTCTCAAAAGCCCTATCGCAGAGGATGAAGTTATGGATTGATATCGTGATTCCTATATTGATTCAAGTTTAAAATATGCCCGATGCTGAATTGGATTATCCTGAGATATCAGATTGGTAAAAAATATTTCGGCGAGCAGCCGAAATTTGAATTTATCAATTGATTTGACAGAGAGAAAGCTGTTGATGGATCTTTTGAGCACGAGAAATTTGATGTTTCTCCATTAGCTGCAAGGCAGGTGAGGTACTCCTTGAGCCATCTGAGGTGTATATTGAAAGTCATAATTTCAGCTTTCTGAAATATTTTGAGGCTGGAGATTCTATTCCATCAAACTATAAGTCTATGCATCTCGAGTTCTGTCTATGAGCAAATGAAAAGCTTTCTCGACTTCCATACAAGTAGATCTTCCCAAAGTTGTATGCACGCATTCCAAAAAGCAATGAATGTGGCAAACCTCAGTTTTCATCTTTTTGGATTGCCAACAAAATGGCTTTAGATTTCACGTTATGGACTTGAGGAGACCAGTATGCTTCTTATTTTTATTTATGAAGACGATTGAAGAAAACCATCCAAGTTGTTTAACTATGGTAAGATGAAACGTGACAATTTCTTATGTGGATATATTGTGAAAGGTGATTAAAGCGCCTATCGCCAGCCAGCCTTAATCTGATTTCGATACACTTCCTGTCCAGGAGAGTAGCCAAGCACCTTATTAAGAATCTATAATATTGAAATCCAGCCGGTATGCTTATGGTTACATTAATTGCCTAGAAAGGGTTTAGAGAAAAAAAGCATATGAAGCTATTACCACTTCAGCCAGGTGATGTGCGCTTCACATGCAGATGTGAATTTGGTCGGGACACTTGGTTACAAACCTGAAACTAACATTAGATGAGTAAGCATTTACTGATTGTATCTTAACTATTAAAAATATATGATAAAGTCAGATTTAATTACTGGAGGGCGGGCTTTATTGAGTCAGCTGGGTAAACTTTTTGTCTTCAAGTACAGGATTATTCAAATCGTTATCTCGATGCGTTGAATTATGTGGAAATCTGAATCTCAGAATCGAAAGGAGCTTCAATTATACTTTCCGTTAAAAAGGTATGATATTAAGATGTGATCTTTTGGCCTTCATTTATGAATATTACAAATCACCAATGTGTCAATTTAGGCAGCAGAATCACATGTGGATGTTCATTTCTGGATCTTTGGATTTGTGATGACTTAATGTGATTGCACCGTAAATCTAATGAATGTGGCTAGGAACTGGAAAGGTGGGATGGCAATCAGCATTATTTTATCAGATCTACGGACCGAGGTCTATGGATTCACTATCATGACGATGTTTCTTTTAGAAACCACTTGTATTGTCACAGTTCTTACTCAGCATCGAAAGCTTTTCAGAATCCACTTTGTAAGTGCATATACAAATACTATAACAATGCGGAACGTGTGGTTTCTTACTGTTCCAATAATTTATGGACCAAGTTCATTTTTCCTAGAAACAAAATTGATTACGCTTTGCATCCATATATACAAAATAAACGTAACACTTCAGTTATGGAAGGTGAAAACGTTCAGGGCTTAGCTTTTTGTCAAAGATCACGCTCGGCATTGACACTGTTATTTAATCAGGGAAATCTGGCGAAATACGATATCGGGCTCAACGATGGAAAGATATTGATATTTTCGGGCTTTGTCGACAATGGCTCAGAAACGGATAGAGCAGAGAAATTCTGAGAAGCTTAATTACCTATGTGACTATCGAGTGCACCGCATCCGTTAGCAATTTGATGCCACCCAATCAGAAGATTGGAGATGGGAACAAAGTCTTAATTCGAAGGAAGGATTGAGCTTACATGATTAGCGTTTGGAACCAGATTGCTGGATCATTCCCTTGGGTGCGTATCCGATTATATTCAGAGTTATACGGAAACGCTAAAAGCATTTAAGTCGCAAATCATTAATAGTTACCATGAATATTTCATGTTTATTTTTTTGACTTGTTTTCCTGGTATTCGCAGCGTCTTTGCAGTAATTCTTTGAAACTTCTTGATAAGTAGGAAGGCGAGCTGAACAACAGAGTATGAATTATTCAGAAATGTTTTTCTCCGGATTTTTAGTCGATTGAAGAGCATCTCAGCCTTGGGTCTTTATGTAGGCTGTGTTCGAAGTCTGTCAATTGCGTCAATTCCGAGGCAGCGGTGCATCCGCTATCTAGTTTTTTGCTGAATTCAATCCACGGTAAAGTACTGTGCGAATAGGTCGTTATCAACGTCCCTGAATTTTTCCAAAAACGTTCGTCTTGCTCGATGTGTATAGCTTATGTCTTTTGGGAATAGAATTCGTGAATACCTTATTCTAAAATCTGAGCCCTGAGCTCGATCAACTTTTCAACCCTTAATAAATTGATTGGTTTTAATGGACTTAAGATTAAAGTCGTCAGGCCAGCCGATTCTGTCCAATTGGCTTTCTCATCAGCTTTGCAGTCAGAAGCTTACTGGAGATAATGGGAAGTCAATTCGTCGTTCTTTATGTTTTTGCAAGAATTCAAAAGCCATCAATTTCGGGCATCGCATGGACATCAGAAATGATCAGTCTGAATTTTCGTTCAAAAGCAACAAAAAGCCCCTCTTTGCCATTTGCAGCTTCACCAAGTTTGAAACTAAGACTCATTCTCTGACGATAATTCCCCACCTTTGATTAGTCTTCTACAAAAGAATTAGGAAGTTTTTCCTGTACTCCATATCGATACGGTAATCTGGGTATTTCAAAATTCTCCCTTTCCTATCAATTCAACATTCATCTGGATGGAAGGATATTTATCGACGGACAAAAGAATCGAACGTCAAACCACACGGGATTCTTTAACGTTGAACAGTAATCTCCGTGATAGAGGATGTGGTCAATTTGTTCGTATCAGGGATAAGCTGAGTACCACCACTTTTTTGCTTCATGATTTTTCAATTTTTGAAAAAGTTGAACCAATTCCTCGTGTTTGTCTGTTCACACTTTCATTTCTGTATCCAAAATGGAAGTTTTCCTTTAGAAATTCAAAACGTTAATTTATTTCTGAGTCTTTTTTGGCAAATTGAAAATGGCGTTTTGAATCAGGTTTTTACAATATTTTTCTATTTTGTTCTGAATCAACCAATCTTATTCATCAGGAATATGCGGAAAGTCTTACTCCTTTTTCTTGATGCTTATAGAAATATTGCAACGATGGATTGAGAATTACCCCATTCCCTTTCGATAGTCAAACTGACTTTTGCCTGCCTTGAATCTTGCCACTTCCAAAGTTGATCACAAGGTTACCAATCGCTAGAGATTTCATTTTCATCAGATTCAGATTGGGATTTATAACAGGATTGTCGGTACTGACTTTTATGAACATCTATTTAGGCCTGAAAGAGAGTTAGTGGAGTTCTGAATAAACTCATGAGATATTGGTGAAAGTGAGTTTAAGTCGTCATTCCTTACTAGAGTTTGAGTTTCGCGATCCTTTGTTTGAGGGAAAATTGATGTGACATTTCCACTTGAGTATTGGTAAATCATGAATACCGCAAAGCCCACGAAAGAACAGATAAACGCTATTTGGCAAATGTGTGCCAAACATACCAAGGAGGTCAAAATGTGTGAATTCATGCCACATGGTTTCTCAGCCCACATACCATCATATTACTTGCTATTGACCAAAAACCGATACTTTCCTGGATGCAAATTGGTGTAGCGAGACGCTGATATTATAACGTTTTTGAAACCCATTTTTTGCTCATAGATTTTTCCAGCATTTATTTAAATTGTTCTTTCACTGGAGAGGAAAACACTAACTCGCATGTTTGAAAGTGAGCGTGTTTTTGGTTAGTATTATTCAAGGTTTTGACTTAATTACTTACCTTTTTACAAGATGAAATTGTGTAAGGGTCGCAACTTTTGAAGGGAGTTTCATTAGGGAAATAGCTCTGGGTTGAACCAAATAAAGCCGTCTCAAACTTCCAAAATAGATGTGTTCCGTCTTCTTATTTGAAAGATATGCCCGGTATTGAATTCAGTGGCAATCCATCGTACGTTGGAATTAAATTGGTGATTAAATTGCCCATCCAATTCTCCATTAGAGACCAATTTGGTGATTCCTTTGTGATCGCTTAGCAATAGATTTCGCGACTGACATCAAATGAATAGATGACATTATTGGAAAGTCCAGTTTCAACATCAGGATTTTGATTTTTACAGTGGCTTAGATTCATTCGGAATTTAGGCTACGCCGTTCAGTCCCGATCCATAGTTGATGTTTTCTAGATGTCAAGGGATTTGATGCTGTTGCTACTGTCGAATTTGGTTTTTCAGGATCACTGATTTCTGTTTTTTCAAAATTGCCAGTGATCAATCCATTTGGGCACTATACCGTGATTTCAGTCCCAGATCAAATCTACCTTGAGGGTTCTTCCAACATCGTACGATATTGTTGTCAAGGATTACTGTCTTTTGCAGTCGTCATGAAACAAATTGCTTTAGCTCCTTTTTCAGGACTCGAACCAGATCAACCTCATGTCAGGTACATAGCAAACCTTTTTGCTTTCTTGAAGATTTTTCCAACAGTAAGCCCAGCTGTTATATACATGCGTTCCATGTTAAAATGCTGAAAACTGCTCAGGCTGTCAAGATTTTTAAAAATGCTCAAGCCTTATCTTTGGTAGCCACGAAAGCTTCCGTTTTATCCCCTAGACGACTCAGTCACGCGAGTTGTTCCCAAGCTTTTCGAGTCTTTTGGATCATGATTTAAAGTTTTCCATGTTTTAGTTTTTTAGGATTTGTAACGAGTTCAGTCCTCTTGCCTGAGGTCCCAAACCAGGACATTTCGTTTCATCGACATAAATGGACCCGGATTCACATCAATATAATGTTTTCGGAAATTCCATGATTATGATTAAGAAAATTTATTTCTCTAAAATAGGCAATCATACGCTCAATCTGCCGCCATTGACCCAAAACCAAGTGTTACCGGTTATAATCTTCGAAAATCGACAGGTATCATTGTAGTGAATATACTTGGGTTCTGTTGTGGTAATAAGAAAATCGTTTTAAAAAGTTTTATTTTCTAAAAATCAATTCTGTTTTGATTCTTTTTCCATTAAGGTGAGCCACAAAAGACCAGTTGTTTGGAATCATCACTAACTTCCAAAGATCATCATGCATACTGGTTCAGAGAATCTGATATTTTGATTTAAGTAGCATTCATTTGAAAGTCCGCACTTCTCTCCAGCAGGTCGAACTGTCCAAAGTCCAATGATTTATGTTCCAACCAAACCTAATTTATTAGATCTAGATCGTGACGGCTAAGAATGTTTCTGATTCAGGTTTTCCATATAGGCTTGAAATTCCTGAGTTTTATTCCATATTAAAATACACTCATCATTAAAAGTCAAATGAGGAGTTCTCTTCATCAAGAACAAGAGATTAGCGATTTCCTTTTGGTTGGGTCAGGACCACAAGCATTTCGGGCTTTATCTCAATTTTCATTCCCGAAAATACAGTCTGGCCTGAAAGAGGTCCCAAGCCAATTTTTCCTGTGTCTTCAATTATTTACATTAGTAATGCCAGTAACGTGATTCTTCGATCGGAACAAACGATTGATTTTTTCCGTCAAAGAGCTAGGAAATTGAACTCTCTGAATGACCAGATTCGATTTTCACTATCGCAATACTTCCCAGCAAAAGACGAGTCGACTCGGTTAGTCGAAATTTTTTATCAAAACACATCCCTTCCGTCGATATCTATTCTCACCTCCCTGAGTTAGCCGATGTCCAAGGAACCCATCCTGGCCTGAGTATATTGAAAAGCACTGTATTTGTGAAAGCCTTATTTCATTGATGAGTTGGCGAAAAGCAGATTGGCTTGACGGATGCATTGGTATATCGCAAAAAGATGATTTTACAAAAGCGATTGAAAACCTGATAAAGAGCTTTAATTGAAAAAGTAATGGAAAAAAGCTTTTAATGCTGCGTTCAAGTAACTTTATAAATTAAGCTAGGACTGACCAAGATGTATTTTATTTCAATAACTGGTAAAAAGTTTGTGAACCATTAATTGAATTTTTAAATCTTCAAATGAAATTGCGATTATTTGGCAATATTTGAAATTATATAGGATCTGGAATCTTTCAATATTTTTCAGTCATAGATTTTGCAAAAATAGTTTAATCGCTCAACACCAAACTATGGGGGAATTTAAGATTCAGTGTTGTGATTATAGATTGATGACCGAAAGCCATCACGTCCTAGAATGGGAATTTAAGAAAACTCGGGAATCAGACAGATTCGCTTGGAAATTTAGAGAGGGAGAATTGCTCTGACAAAATTTGATAAATGTTCTCAGGCCCAGACATGTATTTTCTTGGATATCTGAAGATGCCAAGCAAGGTTTGGAATGGATTCATCTTTTAAGAGCTTTCCATCGGTAAATTGACAGGTATTTTTGTAACAGAGCCCATGCCGGCATGCCATACACACATTCGAGAAACGGAGGGCTTTTGAATATGCTAAAGCACAGTGGATCGCTCCCGATTTGTTAGTTATGGAAGAGTAAACATGACATCTGCTTATAAAGCAATCAATATCAGGCACACTTAATTCATCCCTTAACAGGAAAAATCGCAATCAATTATGACAATCAATTAATCTTACTTGATCATGATGCAGGTGATACGCGACAAGTGAGGACGAGTTGATTCCTATATCCAACCATGAACGCGGAAATATTGGTTTCTAAAGATTTTCAAAATTATTAGGTAAATCTATTTTTACAAGTTTCGATTTATCATAGAAGATACATCATTCCTTTTTGATTAATTATCGAAAAGGTTAATCGGTATGAAGAAATCTCCAGGAAAGATCAAGCTTATTGATGGAATCTTCACTTACTGTGCGTCCAGGCTGAAAAAGCCGGTTTTAACTGAATCGCTACTAGTATGATGGATTTTAACGAAAAGTATCCCTTAATCGAGTAGTTAACCGAAAATTAGTAAATTTTAAATGGGCTTGGTTGCCGCAGTTACAAGTGTGCTTTATTTGCTTGTCATTGACCATTTCAGTGCATATTATATTTCAAGCAAGGAGCACTTCTATTTTTTTTATAGTTTGTATGCATCATCATGGATCAACCTGATCAAGCGAACGTTAAGAGTGTTTTCTGGTTGTTATACTGAATATATGAAGCTCAATTATTCATCCTTGACTATTTACCCTATTCAATATGCCAGTATTTGTTTTCTCCATTTTCCATTGATCGACATCTCAAATTTCAGAAGCAATATTTCCAAAGTTACTACCCTTCTTTTCAATACATATTGCCCTGTTACCAAGTTCGATATTCGAGTCTTAGTTTTAGAATATATTTGGGCACGGATATGCAAATATGACGTGGATGTTACTGTAATATCATCGTTACATGCCAATTGTACCTTGTTAGTTTTATTGATTTATGAGTATACATCACGATTCAAAAAACAGGTGAGAAAGGTCGATTTTAATATACTTGGATGGATACCTGACTTTCAGGAATTGCTTCCTTTATTTTCGCTTTTTTGACTTTTGGAAGAGGACCGTTGACCTATTAACCATCAACACTATTATATCTACTATTTGGCAATTTGGCGGCGAGAGACTTTATACCTATACCTATTGCGCTTCCGATCAAAGCACCGAGGAAGTTTATGAAGGGAAAAATAGATATAAAGAATATTTTGGTATGGCAAAAACTGCAAGAAATGAGATCTGCGTTGAAAAAGTTAAAATAGATAAACTCAAAATGACGTGAAGCTTAAGGAAAGTCAAATATCATTTTTTGAGAAGCAGCTCGAGAAGACTGCGCGTATCCAACTTGAGTGCTTACTTGAGAAACAAAATCACTTTACTTCATTATACAGCCCTTTAAACTAGATGAATCACATGTTCCATTTATGCGACTGAATGTCCATCAAGTTTTTACTCATTGAAAGTGACTACGGAAAAAATGCTGTTTTATATCTCAATAGGTTTCGCAAAACTCATCACGGATGGTTTTTGGAAAGTTCAAAGAGAATTTAAATCTTCGCTTGTGAGAAGAGCCTAGATATTAGACGGATCTTGTATCTGAGGCTAGAGACGATCACGTATGAAGAGGGAAATTGATATTATACATTGATGCAGAGAAGAAGGTATAAGTCTACAGGAGACACCAAGTTCCGCCTCTTGGTTTTCAGCCTATTTTTAGCGAGATGAACAGTTTGGCCATGGATTGATGCAACCTAAATAGACCCAAAATCCATTTTGTTCGAGTGTTTAGAATGGGGCAAGAGTAGGTAAGTTCCCATCCGTGACAAATGGAGATCCCGAGAACCATATCCGGCTAAATGACGCAATCAAAAACATCAAAAGCAACTCCGATGGTATATCGCTTTCATCCAGACGACGAGATTTTTTCAAAGTGTGAGAGATTCAATTTAATATTTTTGAAAAAGATTGATCATCAGATAATTTGTGAAAATATGGTTAACTGACTAGTATTCATCTTATCAGTAGTGAGTTTTTACGGTAGAGATTTTATAAATGTTAACCACAGTTACACTATTTTGATTACATGAGGTTTTATCTTTAACAATTGCTGACAAGCTTTGTTGATAAATCAAAACCCAGTTTCTTTATTTGAGGTAGTTTTTATCGAATGATTAATGAGATCGCACACAAAAAAATCTTTACGAAAAAAAACGCGAAGCACTGTAAGTCAATGAAAAGATTTAGGCAATTATTATCTTTTGTTTACTCTTTGTTCTGCCTGGAAAAGGAAGAAGTCGGATCAATAAATATACCCGGAATCCTTCTAAGCGGCTTTTCGGATTATTCGTGAAATATGTTAAAGAATCCACTCGAAGCGTTGGAGCTATGAATCCCATGAGTAATGAAACGCTCAAAAAATGGATTCCTGAAAAGTCGGATGAAATGAACACGAAATAAAATAGAATAAGCAGGAAGAAAAATGAGTCGAGCATCCTACTTCAAGAAAAACAGGCAATGCAGACAAGTTTTCTATGGATGCTGAGATGGGCGGAAGCAGCGAGGCTGGTTGTGCATAAAGGTCATATAGCATACTCAAAAAAAATTACCTTGACATATGAAGAGCAAACGGTTACCGGTTTCTCGCATTATGAGCGGGCGGGTTTTCGTGTTTGGGAAAAGCTTCATTCATAGATCTAATTATTGTAGGAAATCGAATATGTCACAGAGGTAGATTTCATTTTATATTTAAAGGTCACCAATCTAATGGAGAATTGCTTTTAGTATGAGAAGTCAGGGATGAGTATGATAGGAATAATCTTCCGTGAATCACAATCTTACTAAATTGCGGAATTTAAATTCCTGTTAAATGACTTTAATTTGTTAATGCAGGAATTATTTTTATGGTTACGATGGACATTTTAAACTTTCGCCTCGTCTATCCAAGAATTTTAAAATTACTAATTATTAAAAAACTATGACATCAAAACCCATTTCTAACTGCTCTTTTTGCTTATTTTATTTCAATTTCAATGGGCTATGCCAACAAGTCTTCGTGGGGAAATTTTCCATTATGATAGTGCCCTCACAAATCCGAATCATTTGATCGGTTTTTCGTTCAGCAACATGGGTGGGTCAATGAAGAAGGGACTTCTCATATTTTCGAAATTATTTTCTTGAAAAGCACGGAAATGCAGGAGGAAGCACGAATGTCTAAGCTTTACAGTCGTTTAAGACCCCAAGTATCCAGGACAATTTGCCTGCCCTTTTTGAAGAAGTTGAAACTTAAAAGTCTGGGATTATTAGTCGTTTCAGGGACTTCCGACAATTTAACGCTTATGGACAAATGAGGAAATTCCCTACCCAATGTGATCTATTGATATGTGCAAGGCAGTTTTAAGGGGGGAAAAAATATAGACCAACGGTTGGCATTTTTCACTAATATTCGGAATGATTTTAAAATGCAGTCCAGGGGTATTATTTGGAGTTCTATTATTTTGGAAGGTCGCAAATCAGTAAAGGGAATGTCTAATGAAACTTACAGCGAGTATGGAGAAGAAGTCTTTATGGAAAGCACTTAATTATTGACTTGGAACTCCAGTGGATTGAATATATTCGATATGGGATGACGAAAGTGTTTACTTCCTCTGCAGGAAAGGCTTCCTTAATTGTCAGTGATGACTTGGATCTTCTTC
>Ga0163217_1038970_pt1 | contig 11193 bp, 17 predicted proteins | sample SynspAceP_FD_185933 | JGI IMG/M metagenome (GOLD analysis project Ga0163217, IMG submission 185933) | Saline lake microbial communities from Ace Lake in Antarctica - Synechococcus sp. Ace-P (PacBio error correction) | ecosystem: Environmental > Aquatic > Non-marine Saline and Alkaline > Saline ... | reverse complement strand
GCGTATGTCCGGATTCCAGTCGCTTGAGGGACGGGCATGGCCGGAACGGTCTCGAGGTATTCGAGGGAATAGTTCGCACCCCCCTGAGGCCTTGCGCAGCGTCATTGCAATGGCGTTCGTTTTTTCCCGCTGGGCATCGATAGCAAAAAAAAAGAACCCCCAAGCCGCCTGCAGGAACAGCATCCGGCAGGCCCGGGTCTGCCACTCAAATAATCCAGCACGAACGGGGAGCTGCCCCGCTCCGTGAACCTGGGAGAGCGCGCTCCACTTCTGCAGCGTGTCGCAGCGCGAGACTAGGGGGCTCCGCGCTAGGTGATCGCCATGGCCTCCCCAAATGGCCCGCTTGCGGTGCGGTCCTTCGGTTGCCTGAAGCCAGCGGCTATGAGGGTTTCTGTTCCTTGCCGCGGCAACTTGCGGCGCACAGGTGGCACTAACTGCCCGCACTACACATCCCCCCGGACGCTGCCATCGGCTGCCACCGCCTCCGGTGCGGGCGCGCCACCTTGCAATGCGGCGGTCGCTCACCGCCCCGGCACAACCAGCGCCGCCTCGACAGGGCCAGGGCCGTTCGCAGCCCGCCTCAGCGTCACCCGCAGCTGGTGCAGGGCTTCGGGTCCGATCGACGCAGCACCTCAGCCTGCAGCTCCGAGCCTGCGCGGTCTGGCCGCGGATCAAGGCCAGCGGCATAAGGCGCCGCTGCTGAAATCAGGGGGCTGGTTGGGTCTGTGCTGGTTGGATCTGTGCTGGATAGGGTCTCTGCTGGTTGGGTCAGCCATGGGCGCAGGTTGAGGCAATGGCCCAAAGAGCCGCTTGAAAGCCGGCCTTCCTCATAGACCCACCGAGTCCAGCACCTCACCATGCCGAGGCCAGGCGATGCAGAGGTCGTTGGCCTAATGGCGGTCGTTCAGCACGGTTCTTGAAAGCGCCGGTTCGTTCCTTGGCACTACTGAAGACAGCCATAGCTGCCTGGAGCTGGGGGCAGGAGTCGCATCGATCAGCCGCCGATGGCGCCGATCAACTGCCCCCAGAAGCCTGGCCGAACTTGCCTGTGCGGCGAGCGCCGTCGTTGGCTTGGTGGGGCGAGGCTATCCCCTCGCTGAGGTGCTGGGGAGGTGCTGGCCCGACGCCCCCCCAAACTGGCCGTCGCCCTGGCTATGCCAACCACCACCGCCCTGCTGCGGAGGGGCTACCGGGACTTGATCTGGTGCTGGGTCAAGGGCGTGGACGGGCCCTGAAGCGGCTGGGTCAGGCCCAGCCCAGCCAGCACCCGGGCCACAGAAGTTCTGCGCCTGCTGCGGCACCCCGTTCCAGGGCGCGGCGTCAGATGCCCGCTACTGCTCCACACCTGCCGCTCGCGGACAGGCCCGCCCTGGAACCAAATCACCCACCCCACCAACCAGCCTGGGCGAAGCGAATCAGGGCCCAGGCATCCGCTCCCGAGGCTCAATCAGCGGACTCTTCGTGTTGCCGTCCAATCCACGAACCAACCCCGGCGCCAGAGCAGGTTTAGGTCTGCAGCATGGCGATGAAGGCATCAGGCGAGGTGCAGGAATAGCCGAATGCAGATCCAGCACCGGCATCCCACTTTGAAATTTTCATCCCATAGATGCCGGCGATTGAAGGTGAGCGGGTGCGAAAAATGCTGGACACAATCGCTGAGCCGTTTTCATTCACCTGATTCATGCGATTGCCGGGCTGCGATGTAGGCATCGGAAACGCATCCACTGGGTTGGCGCAAGCAGCTCGGTGTTCTCGAAAATTCAAGCGCACATGCTGCTCCATATTCTCAAAACCCCGGGCGGGCCTCAGGTCCAAGAACGCTGGTTCTGGCGCAGCAGGATCAGGATCTGATGCGCAGGGCCAGACCTGATGGGGATTCGGCGCAGGACTGACCCGGGCCTTTGATACGAGCGGGCCCAGCAATTTCGGCTTGGATCGCGCCCAGGGCCATCTCCTCCAAGCGATCGAGCAGACGGAGAACATGCTCAAGGATCGGAAAGAGCTCATCGAGCATTCTCATCGATCAGAAAAAGTGGAGAAACATTCGTCGGAGATCCTCCCGGCTCGGGGGGCGGCTCAGGTTGGCCAGCCAACGGGTGAGCTGGGGAAAGGGATTCCTGCTTGGGCACTCCTCCAGGCTGATCAAGAAGGTTGGGCAACCAGCAAGCAGGGCCCACCTGTTCGCTCTGATCAGCTGGGCGGGGCGTTTTGCAAAACCAAGGCCGGTGGATCACACCAGCACCGCATCGCCCGCCGCAATCGACGCGGGGCGCTGGGGCGTGTCCGATCAGGGGGGCCTGCAAGCTGGGCCGGTACCCCCAGTTGCCGAAGATCTGGCGGATCAGGGCGGATTTCCGCCAGTCCCTGGAGGCGCCACCCAGAAGCGGGATCCACCGCTGGCGATCAGGGGAGCGAGCCTTGTCGGGCCGCTCCAGCTGGATTAACATGCTCCCGGTTCAAAACGCAGAGGGACCGAGAGCCGGGGTTGGGCCGCTCCGCCATGGACCAAACAGCTGACTTGGCAGATGCCCGGCCGCTCCTCCAGTCGCCTGGAGATGAGGAGTCGGGCGGGGTGCGGATCATCCCACGCGTTTCTAGCGATGCCGCCGCTGCCCGGATTAGGGGACGGGCGGCTGCACGACGCAGTTCGAGGCCTGCAGACCACTCAGCAGGAAGCCTGGGATCACAGGCAACCAATCCGGACCTGGGAACGGCGTTTTGCCGAGCAGGGACAGCCATTGGGGAATAACACGCGGCACCCTGATTTCAGCGGGCCTGATCGCTTCCTGCTGCTATCTGGGCGACCGTGGTTTCAGGCCTGACGGATCCAGCCCTGGACCCTTGCTTTGAAAGGCGCCAATGAGCCCGCGTTTGGATGGCGCGACCTCAGGCGCATTCGGCCGTCAACAGCGCCACGGAAAAGCCGACCACGCCGCTTCCCGTTCACTCAGCCGCCGGCTCCAGGCCTTGGAATCGGATCGTTCCAGCGAAGCCAGCCTGCGCGGCGCCCGGTTGCCGCTTCGCGTAAGAGAGGCTGCGCCCGGTAAAGCGGCGGGGTTCAAGGGGCCAGGCGGGCGAGCAGGGCTTCAAAGTCGTCGCAGCGCTCGGAACACCTGAGCCAGATAGATGCCATATCGGTGAGGGGCGCGGTGGGCCGCCCAGACCGGACCCCGTTAGGCCAGGGCAGGATCCCGCACCGACGGGTGGCGCGCAAGCTGGCGCTCGGCGGGCCGCCGCAGGTCTTCCATGCTGCACAGCGCCAGGGTTGCCTAAGCCGGCAGGGGCACGCGGCCCGAACACTGCCGATCAAGGGAACGTTGTGGGCCAACCAGCACGTCGGCGGCTTTCAACAAGGGCTGTTGAAAAGGTCGAGGGCCTGGCGCCAGGGCTTGATCCAGCCGACTCCACCGCCGCCGGATACCATTGTGATGGCCTCGGCGTCATTGCTCAGGCAAGCAGCAAAAAGGAGACCTGGCTGAGCCACCGCCGATGGGGCACGTCGACAGCACGGCTCCACTTCCGATGCAGTGATGCTGGCTGGATCCAGGCCGGTGGTTTCCGTATCGAGGATCAGCAGGCGGTTTCGGAAACCGCCGCCCGGCTAACGACCTTGGCTGAGCTGGCCGCGTTCAGCAAGCGAGGGGCAAACGGCGACGGGGACAGGCGTTGGCTCCGCGTTCACCAGGCCTGAGCAGATTTGGTCTGCTGCCAGAGGCTTTTGGCCCGTTCCAGCTGTTTTCTTGGCTCCCTCCATGGCCCAACCCCATCACCACCCCATGATCCCAGCTGGGCAAGGGGCCGTGGCCCAGCCAAATTTCCTAGCTTGAATCCATACGTTGCGGATCCGCGTGGCCAAACGCCATCCAGGGGAGATCGGGCTCCCCTGATTGCCCTGAGCGATCAGAAACGGTGTCGAGCGTTCCAGCGACCAACTTCCATTGGCCAGCCCCTGTGGTTTTTTTCTATTCCCAAGGAGACACCCCCGGCTGCACAGCGAAGCCTGTGCCTTCCGCGATAACACACAGCACTCGAGGCACTCGGTGCCCAAGGTGTGGCGTGAGCGGGCGGACGACGCCGGCAGCCATGGCCGGCTTCGCCTGAAGCGCCAACCAGTTGCCCTACCCCCTGCTGGTGGATCGGGGCACGCCTTGCGCCAGGCCTTCGGGGTGCCCAAACCGCCCTTCTGTTCCTTGCCCGGCCGCGTTCACCTTTACGTGTCGACGGCCAGGGGGTGGTGCGACACCTGCTTCAGGCAAACTGCTCGACGGCGGCCGCCCATGCCCGTGAAGCCTCACCGCCCTGCAGCTGCTGCGGCCTGAATCCCATCTCCCCCGATCGCCCGCCACCATCCAAACCGCCTGGAAGCAGCAGGCCAGCCTCTGGTGCCCTGTCCCGCCGGGGGCCAGGCCGGTGAGGGCCGATCGGAAACGGTCGAGTTCATCGCGCACCCTTGCTGGCCACCAGCCCACAGATCAGCTTACCGGCGCCTGCTTGGAAGCCCTGGCTGTACGCGGGCTGGCGATCCGGGCCTGGAGTTACGTGCCGGTGTTCGGACCACCAGAGCCAGGCCACCGGAAGCCTGGCGGCGCCTTCCGCCGGGCGCCAGGCCTTCACCGGCCGAGGCAAACCGCTTGTTGCCGTGCTGGGCCACAGCCTGGGTGCACTTTGCATCTGCTTGCCCCCGACGGCGGCCGCGGCTGCCAGCGGTTTTCGGTGGCGATGTGCTTCAACCAATTTCTCCGGCCGACCGCTCCATTTCCCCTGCTGGCTGATCTGGACCCACGCCTCGGGCGTGCGCACAGTCAGCCCTCACCCCACAGGAAAACCCTTGCGGCTGGTGGTCTGCATTACCGCCAGGCCGCGCAAACCTGTGCTGCGTTCGGCAACGATTGCCCTTGACCAGAGCCGCCGCGCCTGATCGGCGGTCGCAGCAGCGCCCCCTCGATTGACGCCTCGACCCTGGTCGCAACGTCCCGGCGACCACCTCACCCCAGCCAGCGCCCGGCCTGCCGCCAGAACCTGCTGGGCGGCTGGGCGATGACCGGCCAGCAGCGCAAGATTTCGACCGGCTGGCCGATCAAACTTTGCTGGATTGGTGGGGCACGTTACCCAACCTCAACAAGTTTTTCCAGGTACTGTTGGACTCCTCCCTGGCCGGCACGATCGGTTTTGATGCTGCCCTCGCTGCCCGGCTGAAGCCAGGCCAGGCCAGCTTTCGGTCATCACACCCGCAGGCATCGAGCACGGAGCGCGTCTTCCCAGGGGCTGGTTGTCGCCGCCTTCACCCTCTTCCCGCCAGCGGCTAAGGGCCTGAGGATGCGGCGCATGATTTTGCCGCTGCGGGTCTTGGGCAGGCATCGCTGAAGCGGATTCTTCATCGGGGCGGGCAATCGGTGCCGATTCGGCGCCCACGTGCTGGGCGCAGATCGGCCATCACGCCTCATCGCCGCTGAGACCCGGTCTTGCAGGGTCACGGAAGGGGCGACGATTGCCTTCCCCTTTGAGATCGTCGGGGCGGCCCACCACGGCGGCTTCGGCCACGGCCGGATGCTCAACCAGGAGCCGATTCGATCTCCATCGAACCCAGCGGTGGCCCGGACCACGCTGATCACGTCGTCGGACGCGGCCCCATTCACCAGAAGTAGCCACGGCATCACGACGGCGCGCGTTCACCGGCAAAAATACACGGCCGACCATCGGGCGCCGCTGATGTGCCCCAGTTAGCTCTGCGCGAGCGGCTCGGACACCGCTGAAAACCGTGCGCATCATTTCCCGGCCAGGGGCGAGCACCGCCAGATACCCCCTTCATCCACGCCGACGCTGCGCCATTCGCTGCGACCACATTCGCGGCGAGCCTGGCAGGGCGCAGGGTCGCGGCACCCCGGCTTGGTGCGGGGTGGCCGCGGCCAGGCGGGCTGATCATCACGCCGCCGGTTTTCGGCTGCCCACCAGGTGTCGATGAATCGGGCAGCTGGCCATGTCCGATCACCTCCCGATAACCAGATCCAGGCTTCGGGGTTGATCGGTTCGCCCACCGTTCCAGGATGCCGCAAAGCTGCCCATGTCGTAGTGATCGGGCACTCGCGGCCGCTTCTTCATGAAGGCACGAATCGCCGTGGGAGCGGTATAAAACAGGCTCACCTTGTGCTTCTCGATCACCTCCAGGAACGCAACCCGGTTTCGAGGCCCGTTGGGGCGCCCTCGTACATCACGGTGGTGGCGCCGGACCGGAGAAGCGGCCTCATAGACGATTAGCTGTGGCCGGTGATCCAGCCACGTCGGCCGTGCACCAGTGGACGTCGTCTTCGCGCAGGTCGAAGATCCACTCGAAGGTGAGCTGCCCAGTAGTTGTAGCCCGGCGGTGCGTGGCCACCACCCCCTTCGTTACGGTGGATCGGAGGTGTAGGCACAACAGCCGGTCTTCGCTGGCCATCGGCTCGGCTACACGTGTGCTCGGAGCTGGCGAGGGCTTCCCACCCGCTCGTGCCCACCAGTGCGTTCGCGGCCTAGCTGTCATCGCCGTGGGCTGCTCGGTGCCCGGCGCCCACAGGCAACATGTCCACAGTGGGGCAGGCGTCGCCGGCGAGGGCCGATTCCACGGGCGGCCTTGAGCGCCACAGCCTTGTCCTTGCGGAAAACCGCCATCGAGCGGTGATCACCGCCTTCACGTCACCATCGATCAGACGGTTCACGCAGCGCTTCGGCGGAGAGAAGCACCAAAACCACCGAATGGGGGCGCCACCGATGGCGGGCGCAGGCCAGCATGGCTGATGGCGGCTTCCGGCACCACGGCATGTACGAGGGCCACCAGATCTCCTTTTGCGATGCCCAGCTCCAGCAGGGCATTGGCGGCCTTGCAGACCTGGGCATGCAGCTCGGTGTAGGTGAAGCGGCGCGTGTCGGCCGGGTTCGCCTTTCCCAGATCAGATAGCCGTCTTCTCGGGCCCTGGGGCCCTGCAGTTGGGCGATCGAAGGCAGTTGTAGGCCAGGTGGTGGTGCCCCCTCAAAAAAACCAGCGGGCAAATGGGGGGTTGGCTCCAGTCGAGCACCGTCGGAAGGGCTTCGAACCAGTGCAGCAAGGCTCCACGGCCTGGCGGTCCCAGAATAGGGCGTCAGGGTCAGCCTCCACCTCGGCCACCAGGGCTCGTACGCTTCCAGGCTGGAGAATGCGGGCGCGCGGCGGCCAGGGCTGCGGGCGGCTGGCCAAGACGCGGGCTTCCTGCAAGCACCGATTCGATCGTTCCTCGTTCATCGCCTAGTCCCAGGGGTTGGCGCCATTCAAGCCGGATTCCCGCGGCACCGTGAACTGAAAGAATGGGCGGGCATGCTCCCCCAGCCGCCTTGAGCCTGTATCGAACCTCGACGGGCTCCTGCTCGGACACAACCACTGCACGCCGGGCCTGGAGCGAAGCCGGCCTGGCCTTGGGGTGCAGCTGAGCGAGGGCCAGCTGCTGGGCAAGGGGACGTGGCGCCTGGACAACGCCCGCCAGGTGATCGCCTGATTCGAAGGCGGAAAGGCGTGAAAACCGCCCAGCACGGAAGAATTGCTGGCGTTGCACAGCCCGATTGGCCGCCATCTTGCTACCGGATGGCAGAAACCGATGGAAGGGGCTCCCGAGTTACTGGCCCGCTGTTCAGGGAACCTGCGATCCCGATGGCCGTTGGCACGAGCAGCACCAGCAGCTCCGGTGGCGTGAAGAGCGCGCCCCACCCCTGGCTGGAGCTGCTGGAAAAACCCGTGTCTACGGCGATGATTTCCCGACCTGGGCCGGCAAGCCCGCCCCGGACGCTTTTCCAGGTTAGCGGCCCTGCGCCTGGGCCTTAACCCCATAGACTGGCTGGGCCTTCGAGGGATTCCAGGCTGGCACCCTGGCAGCCCTGGCGGGCTGGCTGCCGCGTTCATGTTCTGTGCCGGCCGGCGTGCCAGGAGAACTATCCCGCCGCACCCATTGCCTGCGTTCCCTACGGGGAGCTTGCCTTGAGCCGGTATGCGCTGAAAGAGCCAGTAACGAGGCCAGCCCCAGAGGCAAGGCTCCAGACCGAGAATGGTGGTCAGGGTACCGAGTGGTTCGCGCCGATTTCATAGACGCCGGCGTTATCAGGCCGGCCATCGATCAGGGAGCCGCCGATTCCCCCAGCCCCAGCACCCAGCTGGCGATGAAGCCGATCGCCTGAAAGATTGCCGGGTCATTTGCGACGCTTGCTGGTCACCCATTTGGTCCTATGCCTAGGGTCGTGGCTAACACAGGCATTCGTGACCTAGCAGAGCTCAATGCGCCAGCCCGGTGGGATTGGGGCCTGGAACACGTTCCAGGTTGATCGCAGCGCAGCGGTGGCGCTGCTGATCCTGCTGACCAGACGATCTTTCATCGTTGCCGGCCGGGCAACGCTGCAGTGCGGTCCACCACTCTCGGCAAGGTCACGGGCGGGCCAGCGCAGCCCGGGCCGAACATCAAGGCCGTTGGATTCAGTCCACCTCGCTGTTCGATGTGCGCAACCCAGGTGCGGCCGGAGCAGTTTCTCCACCCTCACCAAGATCTTGCAGGTGATCGAGGCCACCGCCCACGTGAAGTACGCCGTGAGCCCACGGAAACTCCGCGAATCTACGAAACAATCGCTACCGACAACTCCCAGATCTATGCGCGCGTCATTCAAGCCTTTCGCTTGCTCAAGCGCTGAAATCGTTGTTTCCCCCAATACGAAGCTGGTGGACGATCGCCACCGAATGGGGAACAGCATTTCTGAACTGGTTCAAGAGAAGTGGCCGAAGAACTGACCAAGTTCAATTAACGTAATTCGCGTCCAGGGTCTTGATCTCACGGCCTCCAATCGCCGAGAATACAGGGCCGCAATCGAACAGAAAACAGATCGCTGACCAAGAGGCGCTGCGCGCCCAGACCGAGGTCAGATTGCTGATCAGGGAGGCCAAGCGGCTTACCCAAGATCCTCAACTCCAGCCTCGATGGACCAGTGGCTCTACAGCTCGTTCCTCGACAAGTGGAACGGGCAGGACCTCGTAGGTGCCGGCCCTGCCTGGCACGGTTTCAGGCCAGCGGCACTCGGTGATCTCAACGCGCCGCTGAGCTGGGTAGCGAGGTAGGCCCGGATCCAGCGCTTGTCAACAGCCGGTTTCAGCCGTCGCTGTGACACGGGGGTTGGCAGCCCGGGCAGGGTGAATTCCAGAAAACAGAGAAAGTCCCGGGAGCGCCAGGCCCAGGTCGAACGGTGCCGGTGGCCTCCCATTCGGGCCTGCTCCAGGCCAAAGGCGCTCTGCGATAGGCCGGCACAGGGCGCGATTCGGCCTCCTGACCCGCGTCTCCCTCCTCGAATAAACAGTCGAGATAGAGGGCGCGAAAATGCCGTTCTCCTCATCCACCACCACCAGCTCGAACGGGCCGTCCTCAGCAGGCAGAGGCGTTCACCTCAAAGAACTCGTCGCGCCTCCAGTGGATCGTTGGGGGCTGCTCCATCAAACGTTACGCCAGCGCCTGCCTGAAAACCGATCGAGAGCCATGGGGTTCAACAAGAGGGCCCTGAAGTCTCGCGGCCCCGGCCAGCTTGGGGATATTCCTCACTCGGCACCATTCAAGAGTTTGTAAAAAATGAGAGCAAAGCCACAGCAAGCGGACGAATCAATCACCAGATTGGGCGCCCTCAACATCCTAGGGGAAAATAAGCCTGAACGTCTCCTACAGGCACAGAGGGGGAGGCGTATTACCGCAGAATATCTGGCTGCATCAGAAAAGTTCTTGAGAAAGTTGTCATCGAATTGCTTTCAGAACCCCGTCACTACTTGCCGCCCGGGAAAACTTTTGAAAAACAATCCATTTGCGAAACAATCAACCTATGATCACGCTTCAGTACTAAGGAGACTCGGAAAACCAACCATTTACGCGGGACATGGCCCGTGATCACCGTTCAGTCCTGAGTTGATGGCAAATCCAATCAGCTTGGCTTTACGTTATTTACTAGCATGACGACGGCTTAATAAGCGCACCGTTACAGGAGCAAGGCCGAGCAGGGGGCGGAAGGCCACTAAGCGGCGGAAAAAGTTCTGGCTGAGGGATGAAGAAGTGGTGCCTTGGCAGTCATTTAATCGATCTGATTGAGGCCCAGCCACCCAAGGACGAGCAAAAAGGGCGGCCGGCCTCCGTATCCTTGGCCACGATTGCCTCGCATCCACATAAAAGAAGCATCTTGCCGCGAGAGGTTTCTGTCTGATCCACCACCTGCAAGGCCGTTCTATGTCTCCTTGCTTCTGCTGGTTAGCTGGGGGTTGCCCCGGAGTGGCTTACTAACATCTGGAAGCCGTCGCCAGCGAGGCCACGGGAAAAGCAGGGTCCGAAAACGCGGTGCTCACAGGCTGAGTTACCGGCGGTATTCAGGCAGACAGTGCTTCTACAGCTCCCCGCATGTCACCAAAAAGTTGGTAAGCTTGCCAGGCCGCCAGTCGGGAGCCACCGTATGGCCAGCTCAGGCCGCAAAGCTTCCGCGCAGCGGTTGAAACTGTTGCACAGCTGCAGGGCAAGACCGCAAGCATTCTGCACTTGCCAGCATGGCCAGCAGGCGGTGCGTACGGGGCGCAGGGGAAACCCGGCTACTGCATGGAAAACTACAAGCCCAAGGTTCATAAACTTACTGGCTTGGGCCGGGCGGAAACATCTCCACCATCCGTTACTACCAGCAAGACGGCGCAGTATCTGACGTTTGGTATGATCAGTTCAGTCCGCCCCATCGTCGGCGGGTTAAGGGTCAAAAAAACATGCCGGAAGGGGACTTCCATCTTGTGGGTGGAGGCGCTTCAACCGAGCCCCTCAAATCAATCGCCAAAATGGGAACCTTTTGCTACTGCACATCCCACAGGGATTTAGGGCGGGTCCCGCTTTTACCGAGCCACTTGGGGACTTAACCCACCCCATTTCTACTGAGGAGGGGGGACCAATTTTGATCTTCCAAAATTTTTAAACAGGATGGTCGCCAAAAGGGGGCTTTTGCTGTTTTTGGAAAAGGGCAAAAGGCCCGTGGGGGGAGGGAAATTTTTTTTTTTTTAAAAAAAACCATTCCAAAACTCAGGGCTTTTGAATCTTGATGACGGGGGACCCAAGCGAGGTTTTGGGGTCCAACTCCCCAGGCATCTTTGCAGCGCGATCTGGCCCTTCTAGATCGAGTGCTACTTACAAATCTCTTCTTTTT
>Ga0163217_1039695_pt1 | contig 11196 bp, 6 predicted proteins | sample SynspAceP_FD_185933 | JGI IMG/M metagenome (GOLD analysis project Ga0163217, IMG submission 185933) | Saline lake microbial communities from Ace Lake in Antarctica - Synechococcus sp. Ace-P (PacBio error correction) | ecosystem: Environmental > Aquatic > Non-marine Saline and Alkaline > Saline ... | reverse complement strand
AGCCTTACGCATCGCCTTACCAACAGAGGTGGCGTGTAATGCGCGGCATTTTAATACTATTACCGTTCATAGGTAAAACCTGTTCCTGAATTTTTGAAATTAGCTCTCCTTCGATATTTAGATTGAAAGTACTCTAAATCAAACATCTTTAAATTTGATTTGAAGTTTTGAAAAGTAATCTTCAAATGTTCAGCTCCGTTACACATCTGGGCTCCCTTTTCCCTAACAAATTTAAATTAGGTCCCATTAATTATGATAATCTTCATGATTCAAAAGTAAAACAAATGTTTGATTAAACAATTGATAGGAAATTGTAGAAAGTACAAAAATTTACTTACCTTCGATTTGGCCTTATCGGCGGAGTTCTATACTTCGGCTCAAAATTATACACAATACCAAGAGTTAAAGTAGACCAAGTTAGGGCCCTCGTCTAATTCAATACCTGTATTAAGAAAAAAATTGATCTTCTACACTAGAACTCATTAAAATAAGCAATCGTTGGTCTGTAATACAAACCACCATTCATTACCCTCCACTAACACCTAAAGCCCAAACCTAACATTACCACCGAATGACGAAATCATTTGATGTTCCAAAATACGCACGCCTGCTTGATAAGGTGCAAACTGAACTGCGTTTAAATCTGCGCGTATCAATATTAGATTGAAATGTTTCTGCGAAAACCATGGATAAAAAACCATACTGCGGGTCCTATGTCTACTACTTCACCTAAAGGATACATGTATGAAACATCAACACCAACTACAACGCTTAGAGCTTCATTAAAATTCATTAAAGGGTTAGACCTGCTTGAATACCCATCTTAAAACCTTCTTGAGCGAAAATCTGGCTTAGTAAAAATGGTCATAACTAGTAATAAACAAGGATTTTTTTCATGTTTTAGTTTGTATAATTTTCATTAACAATAGAACGTATTGAACAGGCAAATAGTATACAAACAAGAATGGGCATAAAAAAGCGGGGGCCATAGGTCCCCTTTTTACATTTTTGGAAAGACTTTAATACTTATTCAATTAATATTCAAATAGCTAGACCAAAAGCCCCAACTTTATTCCCTAAAATACTCTCTAAGACGATAAAGGTCTCCAAATTCGAAATAAAAAAGCTAAAAAAATGGAACATTATTTATTTTTTTTAATCAAGGCCAGCAATAGGTCTAAAGCGCTACTCTACTCCAAAACCATCACCTATTAATTAAAATTGATTGTTTACATTTAATTTGAGGTTAGATATAAAAATTAGTGATAAATGTTCATACACAAAGAACCAGGTATTTCATACCTTTTATACTTTACTTTTAAATAAATGTAATACTATTTTAAACCATGAATTGGCAAAATGCACTGAAAGATTATACCGTTTATTAAAGCGTAGAAAACGTTTGGACTATCAAAAAAATTCTTACAAAGCTATACTCGAAGATATTGAGAGAAACTTATGAACTTCTTAAATTCACATTCGATATCTGTTTCAAAACCCTTATTCAAATGAAAAAGATACCGTTCAGCAATTTATATATGAAATGCCAAAAGGTGATTAACCCAGATCGCAGCACGAATTATTATCTGCGACTTAAGAGGTTTTTTTTAACCTATTTAATTTTGAGGATTATGAATAAGACACCCAAGAAATCGAGTCCCCCAAAATGGACGGAAATTACCCGACACTCTTTCTGAAAACGAAATAGATAAATTAATTACAGCTATCGATTTAAGCTCGAATGAAGGGGAACGTAATCGTGCTTATGCTTAGAAAACTTTGTACGGTTGCGGAGCATTCCTGAACTTATGACTTGAAAAATATCTTGACCTTTTTTTCGAGAAGATTTTTATAAAAGTTAACTGTAAAGAGAACCCAAAACAAAGTGGAACCCATCAGCTCTGTCAATAAAAAAGTATATTATATCTATAGAAATGAGATTTAGGGTTCACTTAAATATTCAAGAAGATTGTCAAGAATTCTATTTTAAATTAGAAGAGGGAAACAATTAAACAAGGGCCTGATTTTCACCATTCGGTAAAAGAATTTGGCTGTTACAATTGGTCTACAAAAAAATATTAGTCCGCATACTTTTAGGCATTCGGTTTTGCAAACACATTATTAGAAATGGAGCTGATTTACGTGCTATTTCAGCAAATGCTAGGCCACGAAAAGTATAAACTACAACAGAAATTTATTTATGCATGGTACCGTTCACCATTTAGCAGAGGTGATATGAATAATTTCATCCAAGAAAAAGTAATTAAAATTTTAACTTTACTTCTAAATATAGTATAAAATACTACGTGGCATTTCAATTTAAAATTTCGCCAAAAATACCAAATACTAGAGTTATTCAATTGAAATTACTTTTTACCCCTATCATAAAATTTTCGCTATAGGGATAACCTTGCAACTGGCTTTAAAAAACCAAGTCGAAATAAGTACTTGAAAACATTATTCATAATTTCCTGTTTCAGCTTCACCTCCATTTCCTGAGAACAAATACAATTATCATTTAAGTTAAATTTTACCCACAAAATTCGTTTTCTAAATCTTTTCGGTCAATAAATAAGTATTCATTAACCCCCTAAAAGTTTCTATCTGGCGTAGCTTTTGACATTACATATCCAACTATAAAGGACTTATGATTTCACCTTTTTAAAAATACAAGGGATATGTATGCCCAATATTTGATAATCCGATAATGATTGATGGTTAATGCTGTGGGTAATTCTTTTCAACTGTTGCCCTTTGATAGAGAAAGTACATAAGAATAAAAAGTTAAACAACCAATATTTTAACAGGACGGAAACTTAATTCTAGAAAATTAATTCCATACAAAAATATATTTTAAAAATCATGAATCAAAAAAATTACTTAGAAGACTCTAACTCCAGATATTTTATTACAATAATTCGCTCTATCCTTAAACTGACTGTAAATCTTCTTTTAAATGTTCTTATTATTAGACGGGCCTCTCGGTCAAAATTTTATGTAGTATATTAACCCAATTAATGAATACGACCGGTTCTATTTCTTAAAATCCGATTATAAAAAAACAAAGTGAACGAACATCCAAACAAACCAGGGCAAAGACGCCTTTGGAAAAAACGATTTATCCTTTTATATCACCAAACGGCTTTATTTCCGACCAATTGTCGCCCATACTTCCTTTGTCTTTGTATTTCAAATGGTTTCATCGATTTATGTGCCAGTAACCGCTCTAAGTTTCTTCCCTAATAGTTTTACCTTGCTGTTATTTGCAGGGCTGCGCTTTTTACCATTGGGTGCCCACCGAGGATTTATCTTCCGTTACCATAACAAAGCAATATCACTATGCAAAAATATTCAGAGGTGGCCTTTTTAACTTGATTAAATCATTACATTAAATTCTATTACGCCTGCGTAATACTCTTGCTTGCATCTAAACCTTTAATACCTGCACTTTTACCCCTGCAGCCCAAACTACAGTAGCAGTTTCGAAAACAATCGGTTTTGTGGTAAAACTGTTTTTACCATTTTGTAACAGTTACCCTAACCCTTTCCAAACTTGAAAACTCCTAATTCCTCTTGTAAAAAACTTCCGGCCTTTTTGAAAAGCCTGAGCACTAAAACCAGGTAAAAGACAATCACCTTCCTTGTTACGGTATTAATTTTGTGGCTCTTCTGGTATCTAAATTCTGGATTAATTCTTTAGGCAGAATACCTTTTTTATCTCAGCCAAAAGCACCAGATAGCTCTTACCCCTGTAGGGCCACCACCAACAATAACCAAAAATTCATTAAAACGCATCTCCGTCATGATAGTCAATCGGTTAAAAGTGCTTGCTCAAAATTTTTCAAGGAATTAAACTTCTAAGATTTTAAGCGATTGCGGTATGGATTTCATTTCGCCATGCATTCTTTTCAATCTCTTCATTCAAAGGGAAATGGTTTTCAGAGCCAGTAGCTACAAACCAAGTAATCGTATGAAAAGATCACCTATATTTGTATTTTGATTTTCTTTTTTTGTGGATCAACATTATCGACCTTCTGCTAAACGAAAATAAAATTATCAGTATCGGATTTAAAAACCTTTCGTAAGGGGTATTGGCAATAGAAATCTGGTTCAAGACCAACCTGTAGAAAACTTCGGTATAATTAAGGCGTTGGAAAGTTATGGTAATTATTTCTTATCTAAAGGAACGGACTTGTACTTCTTTTTTACTCAGTTTTTTGGCTAGAAAGAAAACTCCGCCAACCACCAAACCTATAATTACATTCTAGGATAGCTTTGAAGGGTATGTCATAAGTATTACTTAATTGCAAAAACTAAAACCAAATTGCCCTTTCTACTTTAAAATAATATTCTGTTTTTTAGTATATTTAAGTTCTAACTACAAAACCAACCTTTCCGTAATGCAAAAACCTTATTATTATTGGCAGTACTTAAGTACTTCCTTTTTTTTCAATTCAAGCTCAAAAGGAGTTTGCAAAAAAAGAATTTCTTAAAATCTAGGAGCAAAAAAAGCGAAGATATGGAAATATTAGCCCAGAACATTTGGGAATTTCGCAGAGAATGGGCTACACGAGAGAGCAAAGTTCTGGCCTATTTACAAAAGACATTACAAGATGCTGCGTTTTAACCCTTAAAAAAAGGAGTTTGGCAGGTATACCAACTGGTTTTCATTGCAGAATATGGTAGTGGAAGTCCTGTTATTTGCTATTATGGCGTGAATTTGATGCACTACCTGGCCCTTATCTTCAAAAGCTATTGTGATAAGAATCGGCAGTAAAGCTGCATCATGCTTGCGGGCATCACCTATTCGGCACAGCTCTCAACTGCGTTGCAGCTATTTCAACTAAAGAATGGTTAGCTGCAAAACAAAATTTGCAAGGGGAACCCATTCCGTTTTTTACGGAACGCAGCGAGAGGAAGGTTGGCTCAGGTAAAGTATATATGGTTCGCGAAGGGTCTTTTCAATGGATGTAGATATTGGCCTTCACTGGCATCCGGTGCCACAAAATTGCTGCAAGTGCTTGAGTGCTGCATTTGCAATTAAATCTGCAAAATTCAGGTTTCACGGTACTCATCCCATGGCGCCGGATCACCAGAAAAAGGTCGTTCTTGCACTTGATGGTTGTAGATAGAAGCTATGGATATGATGGTCAATTGGATGCGTGAAGCATATTCCTCAAGAAGCTAGAATAACTTATGTGATTAAGATGGTGGGCAAGGGCCCCAAATTGTAGTTCCTGATTTTTGCTGAAGTATATTACTTATTGCTCGCCATAATAACCGTGCATGTTGTTATTGATATTTTCGACCGTATGGTGAAAAGCTGTGAAAGGTGCTGCTTTAGGTACAGCACCACAATGGATTATGAAATGATCTGGTGGCACCATGAACTATTACCAACCTTACTTTACAGAAAATTGATGCACGGAGAATCTTTCTTGAAGTAGGTGGTATTGAAGTACACTACTGAAGGAAAAAAAGCGTTTGCTGATTAAAATTGCAATCTTTTCCATTAGGTCAAGAAAAGCAGATCTAGCCACTGCAAAACATGTTACAACCATACAAAACAGAGGAAAAAGCAGGGTGGATAACTGATGTTGCGTGATGTAAGCTTCACTTGTACCACCGTAGGTTTTAGCACGCTACCTGGGTTGCGGGAACATCGGCTCATAAGTGGCAAAAGCCGCCTTGCCTGCTGGCTGAAACAAATCGATTGGTAGAAAAGTATGATGGTAGCCGCAAAAAACTTTAACAAAGACTGCAATTGATTTGTTCAAGGACAAAAAATTTGGTAGGAATCTGCTAAAATTGAATTTTTGGAGCAAAGGGTGCTGATTTTTAAATATATTCCCTCTTTTAGGTGAAGAGCACCTGCAATTAGATTATAGAAATTAGATTTCCAATATTATAGTTGAGAAAAAGTGCCGAGGTTTCCTTTGAGCACTTTTTTTTATTTATTTAGATTCATTGTAACAAACGAAAACTTTTACATGACTAAACTATAATTAGTAAAGAAACAACCAACCCAACAGTGAACAAAGAACTTGAACACAAATTTGTTGACCGAGCTTACAGGACAATCAAAACATGTTTCATAAAGTGTGTTACGCTGTATACAAACGACCGACGACTCTCACAAACGATTTTGTTTTCAAGAAATTTACCATACAACTATGCGAAAGCATCCCCAAATTAGAGGTGATGCAAAATTTTAGTACATGGATGTATCGTTGTAGCTTTAAACAGCAATCACCTGTATCGAAAGCACAAAAGAAGGATTTGATTACTCTTGATTATGAATCTATAATTTTTAAAGATTAAAAGCGATGGAGTATGATGAACAGAAGAAGTACAATTAAAGTTGATGTATAAAGGCAGTTAAACAACTAGGTGATATTGATAAAGCCTTGTTCTTTTATATTCTAAGAGGATAAAAAACTATACCGAGATTCAGAAACATTGGTATTGTATAACAGAAAGAAGGCACCGCGTGAAGATGAACCGTATCAAAAAACAAATTAAGAACCATTTTTGAATCCATAAGCGTATGGACGATGACTGAATTTATTAAAGAAAGGACATGGCAAAAAAAGAATTTAATATTCTCTTAAATAGATCTATGAGGATATCATTAAATTGATATGGAAGAAATCTTCTTCTATTATGTGAAATGGATTTACTTATCATTAGTATATTTAGAATTATAACTACCCCATTTAAATTATACCTTTTGCACTTCTAATGCAAGAGGGATATGGAGGTTTACAAAAAGATTGGGGTTTCCAAAATACTCTTTATTCTTTCTATATAACGTATGCATTGCATTTTTACTTTATTTTTCAGTTTTTATCCAAAAGATTTAAAGAAATTCAGACTCCGATAATTCTAAAAATTTAATGCGTTAAAATTATTAAACACGAAGAAACAGTTTAAACACTATGGTTAGTTTTCTCTATTATTCGATGATATATGGTTTACTAATAATCATAATGATACACTAGTTGTTTATTTAAGTGATAATAATTACCCTAGCTTTTCCTGAATTAAAAGAAAGGGCTCAAAAAAACATATCCCAGAAAAATAAAGATAACTTGTATATGCTCGTCAATGGTATTTTGGAATATTACTAACCTTGTTTATGGAGGGTTATTTATTTCCTATTATACGGTCTTTACTAAGAAAACTAAAAGGAAGAATTATAGTGAGTTGATGACAATGTGAATTTTTAGAGATTTTTTTCCATTTACGTTTCTTATTTCTCCTCTTCGTATGACTAATAAGTCTTGTTAGAAATTCACCCTTTAGAAAGGAAGGGTGCGTTCCAATAGTCGTACTCTTAGTTTTTTATGATTAGCCTCAAAAGATTCGTTTTCATTAATCAATTTCAAGGTGTTCTTTAATTAACCGATGGATTTGTAAAATGTCCCTTTTCTTAATGCGAAGGGCCTTTTTATCAAAGGGACGTCTAATCCGTCTATTACTTACCGGCACAACAACAGGTTATATTTTTAATATATGGGCGGTCCAATTTACGTAAATGGGCTTCCAAGAGTGTAGTTGTACCTTGAGGAAAAGTTAATTACCCAACCGCTCATTCAAATGCTTTTACTGATGCTTTAGGAAATATCGCTCATCTTCACTTGCCGCCTGTCACATTTTGCCCTATCTGCACGCCAAGTTCTCTCGACACCTTACTTGAAACTGCATAGGGCCATAATCTTAGTCAAAAGACTTTCTCTTCATCGTCTCACGGACAGCCCATAGTAACAGTATTTAGTTTGGGCTGCACATAATAACCCTAAGGTTTTTTTATTGAATCTTCTCACGACCACTTCAAACTTGCATTGAATACATGAAACAATTGCCACCACAGTCAGCAAAAGATTATGTTGATGGTTTTACTAAACGAAAATAGTATCATTTTCTAATCAGGCAGAGATTCCGTTATTAACATTCAAGATCTCTATTCTCTAATGTATAAAACGACTTTATAGGCTGTGATGGCGAAAGACAAGCTAGAATACGAATCAGCGCTTGTTATTAAAAATAAATGTATGCCCAAAAGGGTTTGTCTTAAATAATCCCATTGAAGAATGCTAAAAATAAATAAATATGCCTTACAAACACCTGCTTTTTAATAACTCTTTAATCTCGTTTAACATCATTGCGGTTTGGCTCCCCAAACAATATAACCGTTTAATTTTAAAGGCTGATACTTCAATATCAACTTGCATAAGAATGTTGTTAATTTTTTAGTTCACGATAATCTGTTTTCATCACAAAAGGTTCTAACAAGGGATATTTACTAAAATCAATTCGACCTCATTAATCTTGCTCATCACAAAATGGTTTAGGATTTTTATACAGCCCGATGAGAAGCTGCACTATAATATTACTAGGTGGTATTAAAAATTTCTGAAATCTTCTTTAATCACCAGGGTTCACAATCAGTGGCTCACCCTACTTCTTTTCGTGGGTTTTCTCGCAATGCGGTTAGATAAAAAGTCGTCATCATATTTTATATCAGCCTATACCACCAGGAAACGCCTACTTGATTAGAGTGAACCCCATTATAAAGTTTCTACGATAGACATCAGCAATAAATTATCGTGTTTGACTATTATTGTAGAGATTAAGAACAAAAGCCATATACAGGTGCTGCCTATTTTCTCGGAATTTCGACGTTCTAAGATATTTTCTTTAAATTCTTCCGAAAAAACGGACCCTGTGGAGCACATTTTATATGAGAAGCCTCCCCGGGAAGCGGTAGGATCTTTTATTTTTGATATCCAGTTGTCTTCCGAAAAAAAGAAGTTGAAAATCCATGGAATTCACTTAAATTCTATTTTGTATTTTTATTATCACAGTTTATACTTAGCTGTGAGGTGCAGATACTTCTAAGGAAAGCTGAAAGTACCAACTTCTTGTACCAGCGGTAATATCGATGTCGACTTAAAAATGAAGCAAATTAGCACATTCGCAACAAGAAGTATGAAGAAAAATTCTCACTTAACTGAGGGACAATGCCATGACTTCTTTTTTAACCTATGAAAAATACCTGTAAAAACTAAAAAGTAAAAATCACTAAACAAATTTTAGGAAAGCTTTATCTGTCAAGAATTATTATCGGACCAATGTTACCATACACCGGGCAAATTTCATTTATCTTAACCGAAAAAGGGTAATTTTGATATTCACACAATTTTCATAGGGTTTGTGAAGAATTTTATTATTCAAGGAGGAAATTCGGATGATGCGCAAAAACCGGAAAGAAAAGAAACCAAACATTGGCAGATAGATATCTATTACCCCCTGTATACCAGAAAAGGGCGCATAAACACGATTCGGGAACAAATTTCAATGCGAGTGTGAAATTGGACAACCGCATTATGTTAGCTTCACCCTTTGAGTTTTTATAGTTGTTACAAATCCAGGTTTCCTATCACCTAGACGAATGACATACACACCTTTTGTAGGGTCATTGAAGGAATGGAGCGTTAGTTGACAAATTAAACAATCAGCCTGTTGGTTGAAGGTGATTGGCCCATGCAGGAATATTGTATATTGGAAAAGGCAGGAAGTTTGTTGAGCAGTAGATGTTGGTTAAAATGGTCTTTGATAAGATTAGCCGTTTTCTTCATTAATTGTTTATCGCGATATATATTTTGGTAATGAGATCTTAACCGAACAGCCAAGACCCTCTAATTAATTATAGTTAAGAATTGCCAAGGAATAAGGTATTAAGTAATTACATAGGAAATTGAATAAGAAGAAAATAAAACTAGTCCACCTAAAATAATAACTGTAGCATAAATTTCCTTATTCTAAAAATTTACTGGTTATTTTCAATTGCATAATATAAATCTCGTATTACTCCACCAAAACCAAGCTTTATGGTACTAAGCTATGGCACGATGACTGGGTGATAAGTCTGCTGCCAACCTTTTTTCAATGCCCATCCATGGTATAAAGACGCAATACCAATGGCTATCGGAATAGAAATAGCGATTTCTAACGTATTTTAATGTTTTACAAATAATATTGCCAGTTAAACGGTAAATTTGACTATTATTAAGTAGGTTGCATTGGTGTTATTTAAAAACCATCCTACGGGTCTATATACCTATTTAATTAAATCACGCAAGTACGCCACCAACAGCAGTAAACTTAAAAAGCTATTATCAGTACGCCGAAGACGTCTAACTTTTTATACATAGCTACCAAAACACCAGATTATAGGCAAATGCAATGGTTCCTAATATATCAATTGATAAATAAAACATCACTTTATAACTTTTGCGGTAAAAGTGAAATTATTAGTCTTTAAAAGAACAGGTTTCTAAATTACTTCATATCGTTATAATTCAGAATTTTGTTTGCAAGGATACTATCAACTTTTTCTCTTAACGCCTTTTAATGGTCTTAAAAATCGTTGCTTTTTTTTAGCTGCAACTAAAGTTTCTTTTAATTAATCGAATATCCTTATCGGTCAATTATGTAACATTGGTTAAAAAGTGGTAAAACATACGGTGTCTTTCCACTTCTTTCTTAATATAGGTGTTTGCGACACGGTTGTTTTGTTTCTTTGTGGCTAATGACCACAGTACCTTTTGCCGCAGCCGGCGATCAGCCTAAACGCGTGGTCTCTTTTACTGAAAATAGAATGGTTAAAATACTTATTTGAGCCCACAAAAAGCCAAAAATAGTCAAACCCTAAGGCGCAAGCACCAACGAACCAAATAATTACTCCACATGTACTGAGATGAATCCATCTACCTCTTACCCACTTTCTCATTTTAAGCGAACATTATTTAACCAAACCGTTTGCCATTAAAAATAATATTGCATTTAAAAGCTATAGAACATTTGGCCGGCGTTAAGGGAAAATTTTAAAAGCCACTAATCCTCGTTGTTTGGTCCCAACCGTTCAATTCATAAAATATAACCGATAGCCATCGCCTAGGTTATATTCCACTTTTAAAAAGGGGGGAATATAGAGATATTAAAATAAAAAGCATCAATAAAAAAAAATGCTTAACCCCAAATTTCCGGCTCACCAAAAAATAAACTTTTAAACCCAATAAAAAAAAAACCCCCAAAATGATTTATAAAAAAAAAATTGTTAAAAAAAGGGGAATTTTTTAAAAAAAAAAACAATTTTTTTGCCCGTTGTATGGATATCTTCTCTTTTCTTTT
>Ga0163217_1088072_pt1 | contig 11197 bp, 13 predicted proteins | sample SynspAceP_FD_185933 | JGI IMG/M metagenome (GOLD analysis project Ga0163217, IMG submission 185933) | Saline lake microbial communities from Ace Lake in Antarctica - Synechococcus sp. Ace-P (PacBio error correction) | ecosystem: Environmental > Aquatic > Non-marine Saline and Alkaline > Saline ... | reverse complement strand
AATTCCTCTTGGACTGACGAAACTGTTGTTGAACTCGCTTCCGCGCTCTCCGATAAGCCCGATCACGATCACATCGGCATCCGTATTGCGTGGCGAGCGATGGGTAATTTCACGTCGTGACTTTCTCTCCAACTGCGAGAATGCAAACTTAACCACGTGTCGATCACACGCCCCCTTATCGCGTCTCGCGGCTCTGAGCAGAGGCAGAATGGAGTAAAGATGTCGATGCATTTGATCTGGCGGGCTCGATGCATACCCCGGTCCTCTCGGGCGTGTCTCGCCGCACCTTTTTACGCGTCGAACGCACCGGGTGTAGATATAGAGAGAAGAAAGCGCGCGCCGTGGGGGCGCCGTGGGCTCACGTCCTTGGAGAGAAAAAGAGCGTTATAGGTGCATATATACCTCTCGCGCTGTGGCATGGAGACGCGGGCGCTCAAGGCGTCGACCACCGTGCGGCACCACAGAATCAGCTCCTCTTCGTCAGCCCGACAGAAACCAATCGTCCGATTAGTTGCGCAAGTTTCAATTTACGACTCGCCTGTTTCCGACCGACACGCGCCGTCTTCCATGCTGCCAAGGGGGGCAAAAACACAAAGTGTCGCTTCCCTGGCGCGCTCACGACTTCACCGTCAATTATGCCATCTTGACAGGCCGTGTGTGTACTCTGCATTGCACGTAGTGAGACTACCAGCCAACCGCCCGACGGCAGCATTGCGCGGTTGAAGATGTGGTGGGCCCGGCAGATCTGCGTGCGTGTCTTCTCATGAATTAGATGGACTTTTGCAGATTTGCGAAGCCAGAGAGAGTCTTCAAAACTCTACTGTTTTCGATAGCTATCTTGCTTCTAGAGTAACGAAATATATAGTATGAGGCTAGTGACTCGCAAAAATACGCCCTGATCCGGTCAGCTCCTCCTGTCTGTTCCCACGTGTCCTGTCCCCTCTCTAAGCTTTGCAAGTAGTGCTTGCCTTCGCGGCCTATATGGTCTCCGAGAATATCGCTAACGCAAGATCTCAGTTATTTCTGGTCGCAGTGGTGCTGCTCTTTTCAGCTTCGCAAGCTATCATTGAGACACCCGCAGGTCGCAAGCCGGTTGGCAGGAGGACCGAGTGGTCGAGGCAAAAGTGTGTTCGGTTGCCGCGACAGAGAACCAGAGCCGGATTACTTCCATCAAGAATTGAGAGTTGCTCATTACTTGTGACATCCGAGTCGGAAGAGGCAGTTGTCGAGGCGAAAGTGCTTCGGGGCAGTTTCAGATGGTAAGGTCCAAAGCACGCTCTGTGACAAGGCGCATAGAGCTCGGTTTATGCCTAGTTGCAGAAATCGTCTGACTGACCGGGTTGCTTGGGCTTCATTGGCCTGGTAATAGGAGGCGGTGTTCAACAGACTCTTCGGATCAAAATAGCGACCGTGTGCTTTACTTTCGAGAATGTTCAAAAACCACAGCAGCCAGGGACATTAGCAGCGCGCAGAGCGCGATCGGGGTTTGCGCATTGGTGTTCTTTGAGACCTCTTCCGCACGCGGAGTTCGATTCAGCAGCCGCTCACGCACACGGGTCTGGGGGCGTATGCGCTCCTAAATTCGGGCACGCTTCAAGGCCCATTTATTTCGCGGATCGGATTTCGTCCGCCAGCGGGGTACAGGAGGAATCCGGCCACGGCGTCTGGGCGAAGTGCACAGAGTCCCGCGGGTTGGTGGTCCTTCTGCGCGCTTTCTCAGTCACAACTTCACTCCCAGAGGACGACGGGGTAAACAAAGTGGCCGCCTTCACGAACCGGGCGGTCAAGGGCCTTTGCCCAGTAGGGTGCCTTGCGGGGCCAATCGAAGTGCCGCCTACCAGGTGTCTGCCTGCACGTTAGCCGAGATCGCTTTACCCCTGGTGGCAGGCGACGGTTATAAACCGGCCGGCTTTCGAGTGTGTTCGGCCATTAACGAACAAAAGCGCGATTTGCTCTGCCATCGCACCCACGCAGCTGTGGGTGGGGCCCTGGTGATCAGTTGATTCGAGAAGCCAGGCCGGTACTGTTCGAACGGAGTCGCTGCAGGGAAGAGTTCAATTTCATTACCTACAAGGCTCCGGGTTACGCGTCATCTTGCTAACGCAACCGTTTGCGGGACTTATCGTGCATACTCTTTAAATTAATTTGATGATAGTGTAAAACCACGTTACTTCACAACTTAGGTACTTACCCATGAAGTAGAAGGCCCTGGTCTACTTGACAAGCTAAATGCAAAGGCGGTAACACTCTATTAAGCAATTATATTATATATATATAGCTAAACCTTTCTCTCGCCTGATGGCCAAGCTTGCAACCAGAGAGCAATTTCGAGTTAGGCACGCGGGCTCGTTGAAACCCGGCGATCAGCGTGTTGTGTTGTCTCTATGTGGTGTGTCGAGTGTTGCAAAAATGACGCCTGCTCTGGTGCTCGACAACACTCGTTGTATTCTCGCCTTTTCTCATCCTCTGTGTCTCATCATGCTCTGAAAGACGCCGCCTATATTTACTCGAAGACTCGGTTCAGGGAGAAAACGCTCATGCGGAGGAGAGGCAGCAGGCCTCGCTCCCCAAAGATTGTTCTCTCGCTAAATACTGGCGTTATGTGCGTTGTGCGGCTCGGCGGCAGTTCGCCCGGCTGGAGATGCACGTTACGCAGCGGCGGACCCACGATTTGGCGATTCAAGGGGGCTGCCACAGGGCAGGGCCAGCCTTCAGGAAAGTTGTTCAGGCCCACAATGGCGATTGGAGCAGACGGTTTCAGGTGTCGTGGGTTTGGCATTGGCGTTGACAAATTTTTGTGCCATGCGCAAGCTGTACCTCAGGAAGTTATTGCGCATGCGCGGGTTTTAACATTAGGTTAATGTACGCCATGTTTTTCGGGAGGTTCCGCTGTGGATTTGTCACTGTTCTACGAGGTCATGCCGGCATAGACGTTGACGGTGGATGACAACTGGATCGGTTACGCGGGTAGTGATAGATCACCAAGCCTGCTTCTCTTCTCTCTCCGATTAGGCTAAGTTTGCCTGAATGTTACGTGGGGCATGCTGGTTTGTGTTGATCTTCGGACCATCGGGCCTTTTTCGGCCAGGCCGCACTTTCTGACCGGATCCAAACTTCAGTGAAGAGATGAACTCGCACTCGTATCTGTGTGTGTCTCTCAAGAGTAAGATCTGCCGGCAATTGTCGCTTATTACCGCTCACGCTTGCTGTTAATCGAAGTAAATGCCTTTATCTTTCTGCTGTCACTAGCGTGTCGTCGTGGTAATCCCCATGGACGGGCGTGCCGTGTCGATCCTTCGTAGCTTTAGTCACGTGGCCACCCAGCTAGGGCGAGCGTCGATTTTACGGGCTCGCGGTTCTTGCATAGATTCCCTGCATTTTTGCTTGGCTGGTTCTATAGGCTGCGATATGTGTGTGCATATGCTCTGGGACAGGCTTGGGGATGGTCGGCGGTTTTTACACGGTGCGTACTCTCTCTGTGCTGTCGCCCGGGGCTCAGCTCGCGTTGAAACCTGCTCCGGCAACTAGCCGCTATGCGTACACCGCCAAGCTATATACCGCATGCGATTTTGATCAGATGGTGAAAGAATGGTTACGTGTGGCAGGTTAAGCTGAAACAGCGCGCTCTTGGCTGATAGTTCTCCGGTGGCTGGAATAAACTCTCGCTCTGGCGCAATACGCAGTATTCGATATACAAGCTCGTGATCTCGTCCAACAAAGCTCGCTCAGAGGCAAGACATAAGCTACTCGCTGGCAATAGTCCGCGCACTTGGGTGAGCCTCGCTATGAGCGCATTGGCCACGGTGGGCACTCTCTTTCGGGGTTCTACACCTCGCGCACGTTAACTGAAGGCACACTGTCCTGACGGGGAGCCAGCGTGCGCGTGCGTCTCGGTGGATGCAGTATGTTCGGCTTTGTCACTTGGTAAATCAGCGGGTTGGCATTGGCGACCTCGAGTTTGCTTTCTCGAGGAGCTCGATCTGTGGCAACGATGCCATAAGCGTTTATGCACGATAATGTGCTCGGCGCGCGCCGCGTTCTCTGCAATTCCACTTGTTCCACGCTTAGGGGCCGCGCGACGGATTATGTGGCATGGGATCAGGCGGTTGCTCGCTGGCCCGGCTTCTGACCCTGTGATTCCCCGGTACCACTGTGCTCAAACGCCAGCTAGCATATGATACTGATTTGACCTATATAGAAGCTTTGGCAGCAGAACCAGCGCATCGCCCAAGCATTCTTGGACCCGGTGTATGTTCGTGATTTTTGCGCAGTGGTGTTTTTTTCTCTTTCGAGACGCCATGGCCTTACGAGAGCGTGACGACGTTATCCACCAGAAACAGTCTCCGCCAGTCTCGACCCGCTGAATGTGCCCGACTTTAATTGCATGTGCGCAAGACTCTTTGAGCGGTGCGAATAAATCTTCCTCGGAAAGAACGCGGCGTGGCGCGCCCTGGTCCATCTACTTGACATAGCCGCCCAAGGTGGTATGGTCTCGCTGATTCCTGCACGCCGTGTGCGCGAAAGGATCAAAGATGCGCCGCTCGGCGACACGGTACTCAATGGCGAACTCTCAGTTGCCCTTTCGCTTTTGCTCGAAGCTTGGGCTCTGGTGCGCTCGTATCGAGGATTAGTGCGGTGTTTAGCTGTGGGTGGTATCTATAACCTGGTCGCATGCGGTTATATTCCTGTTGACTCTCTCTTGTCGAATGTTCTCGGTCTACGCTGGCGTGATGCTGCGCTTTCGGATTGCGAAATCTGTTACATGGACATCTCCTAATGGCGAGCGGGTGTGAACACTGTGCTGCGGATACTGCGAGGCTAAGCACCCCTTGAATGTCAGCTCTTGGTCTTGTCATAACTCGTCTTCTTATGGGTCGTTTCACTCGACTAGACTGCCCGTCTTGCTCTCAAACGTATCCTCCAACGAGAATTAATATTAAGTGAGGCCACCATGGCCCGGTGCCCGCCAGTGGAATGCCATCGAAGGTTTTCCGCAGTTCATTTGGGCGGCTGCACTTCATCATCCCGGGATCATCGTTTTCACTAAACTTCTGGTTGATTCATTAATTTATCGTCATCCTAAGGGTCTTACTGGAATCGCAGAGGTCGCGCGCCGCAAACCCTCTCCTCGCTGGATGCCGATGCCGGCCAATAAACAAATCGGCGACGAGCTGCCCTACGGGCGGGCGCATTAAGAGGGAGGAGGCGAAAACCACGGCGTAACGTAAAAACGGTTGGAGGAAGAAAGCTCTTTCTTCGGGGCCATGGGATGGTGCGTCCGAATCTCTGTCCGGGGCGATGCGGTCGGCCGGGTTGCATTCATCACATCTATTAATGTGTTCGGCCGGGCATTATGATTGGATGATCAGCCACGGCTAAGCGTCCGGCGACATGCCATGAGCATATACAGTTCTTGGACCATCGGGGACGGTCTGGCCCTCCACGCAGCACTCCCGGCATGTGGTTTCTCTCCGCCCGCTTGGTTTGCTTGTGACGTACGGCGCGGGTGGACGCTGGCGTGCCGCGAAACGAAAGCAGTCTTAGGCCAGCCCTCTTAGGCAACTTCCCTAAGGGCGCTCTATGTCGCTGGCGGCCTGACATTCTGCATCGGCTGCTCGCCCCGGCTTTCCGGGTAATGATCTTATCTTACGTTGTCGACGCGGGAATGGTGGTTTGGCTAATATTATGCAAAAGTCCTTTTTCTGGAGGCGTGATAAGCCGAAGAATTTAGCCGACAGGCTACCGGCAGAGCCGCACTACTGAAAAGTAGCCGAGACAAGCTTGCGGACTATGCTTCGGGTGGATGATGTGCGGCTCTGACCTGGTTTCCGGGGCTTGTACAACGATGATCACCATCAGTGAATGCCTCGCCCTGCCTGGCAAAAGTAAAAGGCCTCCAGCGTCTTTGTTTATAAAAAGACTTTGGTTTTGGTCCTCCCCGTGGTCCGGCATTAAGGACGACGCGTAACTGCCCGCCTATACCTACACCATCTCCCTGCAGGCAGTTTAGAGGGCGGCGCGCGGTGAGGTTGATCCGATGATGATTGATGGTGACAACCCCTTCGGCAAGGAGATACAAATAACTTGCCCGGCAAGCCGGCACACGCCCGAGCCCACCCTTTCGCTCGAGGGCCATATGGGTTGACGAAAACGCGCGCCTCCGAAGCAGACTGATGGGATGACGGTGTCGACCTGCAAAGCGTGATCACCACCCACCTGACCGACGGTGATAAGGAGGCATTATGCCCGAGATTACTCACCTATTGCTGCGACGCGAGGAACTGACGAGGCCAGCACTAAGGAATACCAAAAACTGCTTTCAAGTGGGGTCGACAGCAGTTCAGCCGTCATGTTTGCAGCATGTTTTCTTACAAGCGCTGCTTGGTCCTGAACGGACTCTCCGATCCGGAACCTTTTCAATGATCAATCGAGGCGGTCGCGAGGCCGGTGCGACGTCCAAGAATATCCGGACCGTGATTGAACATGCGCGGAGCAAACTCGCAAGCAGATCTGCAGTCATTGAAGCGCGACCTCTCAAGGGGTACGTACCGGTTTGATAAACCTGGGCGGTGACTTGGTGAGCGCGAGCTAGCGACCTCGATTTCAAAGGGCAATGGTGACAGAGACGTTCTTGATGTCTCCATTCGCCGCTGTGCAGGAGTTCGTTCTTGCTGTGCGAAAGAAATCCCAAAAATTCTCGAGCGCGGGATGAATTGGCCGCGCCATTTTAGTTAGCCCCCAAGCGCGTCCTACGTGCGGTCGATACTGGAAACTGGTTCAGGCCCAATGACCCAAGTGATTTCCCATAACGAAGTCCACCGCAAAGCGTCGTTTGCGTTTACCGTTGGCACCGCTCGGGTTAACAGGGCCCGTGGCAATCGAACCTTTTCATTTCGTCATATGTTCCTTTTCTTTTTTCGTCTGTCGTTTCGCCCGCATTGGAACACTGTCTTGATGTTCATGCCGGGTTTTGGCGAGGTTCAGATTCCGCGGCGGCCACGTCTATTCGCTTCGCAATGCTTATCAGCCTGTCGTGCTGCCTTTCGACCCCGATTCGCAAGCTCATTACCCGACAGTATCGGACCGCAGTATTCCTGTTCGGCGCTGAGGTGTTGATTGGATTATGGATCGGGCCTTTGCGCACGTTCCTCTTGTCAGCATTGCAGGTTTGCCGGATTTCAGGTCGGGCAGGTATCCGGGTTGGCCTCAAATGCCTTTGACCGTCGTTCGATCATTTTGAAGGGCCACAATGGTTCGCCAGTCTTCTGCTTATGAGTGCGGTTACCAGATTTTCATCACCGGATACCCATCATCCTGATTATCCGCGCGTTGCTCGTCAGCTATAAGTCTTTTCCGCCTGGCCAGTTTATACTGGCGATCTGGCTGATCAAATTCTGCGCGTTGCAAGTGCGGAGCCTCTATCACTTGGCCGGGCTATCGCGGCCCCATTCTCTTTGTGATGGGGGTTGTATTTTGAATCTTGGTATGGGGCTGGCAAACCGACTGATGCCACAGCTGACCCAGTTGTTTTTTTGTTGCGGGTTCGCTGCTGATTGGGCCGGGGCTTATGATCCTGCCCATCGCCCTGCCAAATGCGTGCATTACTTTTTGGACGCCCTTGTTCCAGGAATGGCATGGGTTTTTTAGGATCTAATCATGGCCGATACAGCGACAGTACAGAAAAGCGCTAGAGCCGACCGAGAAGAAAAACTTAAGGACGCGCGCAGGAAAGCTCGACGTTCCATCTTCGAAAGATACAGGGAAATATGGTGGTTGTCGTTCCGCGATGCTTGGCGATCGCTGCCTTGATCTTGCCCTATTCTCAAGCCCGTCAGATCGTCGTCCTCTTCGGTGCTTCTGGACCATGCTCCCACCCTGTTTGGTCGCAACGGGAGCGCGGTGGTCATCCGGTTGGGGCAGGATCATGAGCGAGTTTTTCTTATGATCGTCTGGGCGGTCCTTCGATTCTTTGGTGCTGTTCCTAGGGGGCGCGATTGGCGCCACGGTGATCAAGGCGAAACTGTCGTTGCCTGCCGAGGTATCAAACCCAAAACTTTCGAAATTACCCCGTTCGAGGGGCTGAAGCGTCTTTTTCGGGCCAATGCGCTGGTCGGAAATTTCGTGAAAAGTATCGTCAAAGTGTGGCGATTGGCGGGCTTCGGCATGATCACGAATTGGAAGCGGTGCCGCGCGCATTTGGACATCTTCTGGTTTTATCCCAGAGCATCTGCCCCGGCTATCTGATCCCGCCGCCGCGGTTGGAAAGCTGCTGATCGCAGCTGGCAATGTCCTATTGGTTGCCCATGCGATTGCCGATATTTTATGGCGGCGTTCTTGGACTGGCGACGCAAAGCAACGGATGAGCCAGAAGGACATCCCAGGACGAGCATAAAGAATCGAAGGCTCCCCCGAGACCGCCAGAAAACGCGCCGCGTTCGTCGCCGCGAAGTTTGTCGCAGCAGCGCCACCATTACCGCCGTGCCTTGGCAGATGTTATCCTGACCAACCCGACGCATTATTTCGATCGCGCTGAAAGTATGACCCCGAGCAGGAACATGGCACGGTCTGTATGCTAAAGGGTGCAGACCAATCTTGCGCGCGAATTCGCGAGGTGGCTACGGAACATAATATTCCGATTGATCGAGGAATAAACCGTTAACGCGTATGCTTTATGACGAGGGATCAGAAGTCGATCAGGTTATCCCCGTCGCCCATTGGGAATCGTTGGCGGAGATTCATTAGCTTTGTCTTGATTTGCGCACACAATAAGAAGCGCGCGGCCACCGCAGGATCAATCCTGTACGGACCGACCCGATTACGCAGTTTAATGCCCGTTCAGGTCCATAGAAATCAGCGGGCAATTGAGGGTTCAGAATAATCTTGGACACGCGGCGGGCGCGCACTTGCTGAATTTTCGCAAGAATTGGCGCGGCAGTTCTTGGCTTCATGGTTCCGAGGATCATGATCGTCCAGTTCGATATCCAGATCGTCCATAATACGCGCCGCATCCGTAGGCTTATATTGGTATAAGTTGATCAATCGATTCAAGGCATCGGTCTGTTTGCGGCGTCAACCGCGGCCTCAACGGTCTCAATAGGAAGTCTTGAGTTCCGTTAAACGACGCTTTTTTCGATGTTAAGCCGTTCGCGGGCCAGGGCAAATTCAGCGCTGGTTTTCTAGGCTCTTACCTGTTTGCAACGGACAGTTCACGCTCTTTAGTTCAAAGAAATAAGCACGTCTTCCGGCGCTTCGGCAGCCGTTTGGGACAGGTCGGCAATTTGTGCGAACCAAAAGGAGCCCGGCGCATCCTGAACCCGGCTGCAGTTCCGTTTCTTCCTTGGATCTCCGCGGCAACGCACCATCATCGGCTGTGTGGGAAGGGGCTATCCTTGAAACATTAGGAAGCTCTGGGAGGACAGGGCCGCTTTGCACAGAGCGTAAGCGCCAGCCCCCCAATATAATCTTGCCGTTTAACTTACCTTGATCCAAAACATCTATCAGCCCTTCGCGCAGAGGCTCTTCAAAAAATGCGCGCACCATTTCCTTTTTACTCCGCACCACACGGACACGTTTGCGTTCGGCCGGAACGGGCTTGGTGGCGGGCGACGGGCTTGCGAAAGAGGGGACTGCTCTCTACGGGGCTGGTCGCGACGGGGTCAGGCACACGTTGCGCCGTTTCGATGCTTTCGCGCCATTTTGATGCACCGATTTTCAGATTTATCGAACCGCCGAAAGAGAATTGTTCGACCCAGCGGCCTCAAGCTGCTTTGCGTCGCCGTCAGCTTGCGTAATTTCATCGAGACCACATAACCATATCCGCATGCTGCCGATCAGCAATACGACGATCAGGACTCGTCAATTATCGTTGCTATCATCTTCGTGGTCTCCAGGAATTTCCAGCTTTCGGAATCTTGCACAGCACATAGCCGTTATTGCGTTTCCCTAAAAGATACAGTGAACATCCGGGTATTCGGCGCAGGTCACTGTCGCGTCGCGACCTTCTTCGATACCAAAAATCAATCGTATGCTTCTGGGCGCCACGACATGATTTTCTGCAAGGAAAGACGTTTTCGGACAGCACTACATCAATTTCAACATGGGGCCACGTTCAATCTGAGCCTCGATAAGAGAACGCCCACTGGTCTTCGACACATACGATCGCCAAAATAGACTTGCAAGATTTCAGGCAGGAATCTGTTCTAGGGCGTATAAGGAATGACCACGCATCAAAGGTTACCTGTGTTGCCCGCCAAGTTAGAGCAAGCGTAGCCGCGCACAAAGGGCTGGTATTCTTGCATTGCGCACCTTCGACCTCTGTATCAATACGGTCCAGCTCTAGGGTTTAGCGGCCCCTAACTAACCCACAGTGATCGCCCAGCTCGGCAAAAACCGGAGAAGCGAGGCCGCTCTCTCCAAAGCCCCAGCTCAATGGCGGGTGAAGGGATCAGTGTTGTCGAGTCGATAAAATTCTTGGCATTGCACCCAGCATCAATTCTACCGCGGTCATTCAAGAACGGGTTTGGTCCATCACTACAAGGATCTCTCGCCGACGGACAACGTCATGGCCCTGTTTCCGATGGCAAGAAAACGTGGTCTTGGGCAGCCCTTCGATTACTTTTCCCATTGGAATATAGCTCGAGCGATGCCAGCGATGCTTTCGCACATGGCCCGCACAGTTAAAGTCGGGGCAGTGCGACTGAAAGGGTTTCGACCATCGCTCACCGATGATGTTCCAGGCATTAGAAGCCGGTCAAAGGTGAAAATCCGACATGCTGGATGATCTCGTCGATCAGGTTTAGGGCCTGACTTCGTCCGGTCGTGTTTGCCTGTATCGCTCGCGCTCATCTCGCCCCTATTGCACGATCAGGGTCTTGATCAGCGATTTCTGCGGCATGATGCAGTTTGTCCCACAGGCCGCGCGGGGCCGCGCTTTCAGCAGTCGGCCTTGACTATACAGAATGCCCGCCATGCCGCGCACGTCGTTTTTTCCGTCAGTCCACGCAGGTACCCGTTAAAGAAGATCGCGGCATCGAAAAGGCTGACGCATTCTTGCCATCAGCTTGTCCGCGGCCGGCGTCGGGGCGTAGGCCGACCAATCAGGTTAACCTTAAGATAAACCGACGTGGGGATCGTTCTGGTCGAACCCTGAATGATTGGTCAGCATCTCGCCCAGATTTCAAGCAAGCCGGGTTGTCGG
>Ga0163217_1064211_pt1 | contig 11197 bp, 5 predicted proteins | sample SynspAceP_FD_185933 | JGI IMG/M metagenome (GOLD analysis project Ga0163217, IMG submission 185933) | Saline lake microbial communities from Ace Lake in Antarctica - Synechococcus sp. Ace-P (PacBio error correction) | ecosystem: Environmental > Aquatic > Non-marine Saline and Alkaline > Saline ... | reverse complement strand
CAAACCGTCATCGTTGATTGTAACTTTGTTGGGTGTTCTCAAACCAGAAAGCACGCCTTTCCGCATACCTTTTATTCTGAGGCCATATGTACTTTCTGAGGCCGATCAATGTTCCCGTGAATTTTGAACTTTCCATTCTTTGGATAACGACAGAATCCTTGAAATGGACAGATTCATACCCATATTTTGAAAAAAATCTCAGCACGATACTATCATATGAAACCTTCAACGGGTCCCCATGCTATTTCATAACCAAATATTTTTTTTCTCGTTATTTGAAAGGCAGGGCCATTATCAAGAAAGGACCAAAACAACATTGCTTTTTATCATTAATTCATATTTTATTTTACTAGAAAAACCTAACCATTGGAAGCCACCCAAAAACAACAAAAAAATCCTATAAAATGGAAAAGACGGTTAAAGTAAACCCACCTAAAATGCATGAAAGTTGAGCATTAGCAAACTAACATGCTCGAAAATCGATTCATTGTAGGTTAAATTTAGCTGTTATTTATTGTTTCACGCATTGGATTCCCCTTTGATATTATTCTGTAAGCTGTGTGTATGAGTCTGATCTTAAAATGGACAGAAATTCAAAACAAAAAGAGTAAAAATCTATATGAGAGGTTCGAATCGCAAAAGAAATCGGGGCACAATGGAGGAGACAAACAAAGAAAACATTCAAATGTATTCTTCACATACAATAATTCATTGAAGAAAACTTTCCAAAAATTATTCTACCCTGCAAGGTTTGAATTAGTTGGTAGAATCAGAAAAAGAGAAAAATAAATTAACTGAAGTTGAATATTTAATAGATGTTGAGCCCATTAAAATAATGGTAACAGAACGCGAAAAACTGGCAAAACAAAACCTAAACGTAATACGGACTTTTAGAGCTAAACCGAAAGGTCTGTGTATATTTATGGGTCGCTAAAATTGAAAATATTTACCCGTCTGTTAGTGAATATTCAATTTTAGCTTTGACAGAAAAAAGAAAAATTCAAAACCCGTTCGTACCCAAAAAAAAAGGCCCCACCCTTTCGGCGGCAATAAGCTTTAGCTTCGTGCGCGGACCAGCCCAAAAGCTTGGCAGACGGAAACGAAAAGTTTCCTTTCCCCGCACTAAGCTTATCTAAAATCGTTGTGATCATTGATTAACCATGAACAGAATACTAAGATTCTCCATAATTTATGTTCACAGTCGGTTGTTCAACAAGGAAAAGGACCCTCCAATATAAATCGCAGAATCTGCTTTTATCGACTCTACGGATTTTAAATTTTCGGACTAAAAGAATTTGGATACCATTTAAATGCGTACGATGGAGAGGTCAACGTTAAAAGGCTGCTAGACCAAAAAACCAGGTAGGGAAAAATATTATCAATACCGCTTGAGGCCTGAACATTCTGATACGAACCTACTTCCTTTCTACTCATCCAGAAAAAAAATCTCGATGCACTTCTCAAGCAGTTATTGATAATATTTTTTACCTGGTTTTTGGGTCAGGAGGCCTTTTAACTGACTTCCCATCGTACATTTAGGATATTCAAATTTCTTTTAGTCGCGCAAAAATTTAAAATCCGTAGATCGATAAAAGCAGATTTCGATTTACTATTTTGGAGGGTCCCTTTTTCATTGGTCACCTTGAAAAATAACAACTGACTGTGGAACAATAAAAATATGGAGAATCTTAGTATCTGTATCATGGTTAATTCAAATGATTCACCAACGATTTATGATGTAAAGGCTTGAAGTGCGGGGGGTGGGGGGAAGGAAACTTTTTCGTTTTCCGTCTGGCCAAGAAGCTTTTGGGCATTGGTCCCGCGCACAAAGCTAAGCTTATTGCCCCGCCCGAAAGTTATTGCCTTTTTGGTACGAACGGCGTGTTTTGATTTTTTTTTCTTTTTTCTGTCCAAAGCTAAATTGAATATTTCGAACTAACACGTAATTTTCCAATTTAGCGACCCGCATAAATATTACCAAGGACCTTTCCGGATTTAGCTTAAAAGTCCGTATTACGTTTTAGGTTTGGTTTATTTAGGCCAGTTTTTTTCGCGTTCTGTTACCATGTATCTTTAATGGGCTTCAACCATCTATTAAAATATTCAAACTTCAGTTAATTTTATTTTTCTCTTTTCTGATTCATACCCACAATTCAACCTTGCAGGGTAATATTTTTGGAAAGTTCTTTCATGAATTATTGATTATTGAAGAATACATTTGATGTTTTTCCTTTGTTTGTCCTCCTCCATTTAGCTCGATTTCTTTTTGCGATTCAAACCTCTCATAATAGATTTTTACTCTTTTGTTTTGATTTATCTTGCCATTTTAGATTAGACTCATACACACAGCTTACGAATAAATATCAAAGGGAATCAATGCGTGAAAACAAATAAAATAAACAGAAATTTAACTACAATGGAAATCCGATTTTTGAGCATTTAGTTTGCTATGCTACACTTTCATTCATGTTATAGGCGGATTTACTATTACATCTGGACGTCTTTTCCATTTTTTAGGAGTGTATTCGGGTGGTTGAGGTGTTAGGTTTTCTAGGTTAAAATAAATATGAATTATGATAAAAAAGCACTGTTTTGTTTTGGTCTTTCTCTGGATAATCGGCCTCTGCAATAACGAGAAGAAAAATATTGGTTTATGAATACATGGGACCGTTGAAGGTTTCAAATGATAGTATCTGACGAGCATTTTTCAATTATGGGTATGAATCTGTCCATTTCAAGGATTCTGTCGTTATCAAAAGATGGAAAAGTTCAAATTCACCGCGGAACTATGGGATCGGCCCAGAAGTACAATGCTTCAGATATAAAAGGTTTGGCCGGGGAAAGGCGTCTTTCTGGTTGGAGAACACCAACAACAGTTGACAATCACGATACGGTTTGAAAGGAAAGGCAATAATCGTAGGGGTCGAAGCTCAGAAAATGGCGAATTTGCACAAATTTAAAAACGTCCAATTATAATAAAATAGAAAGCCTAGATAGTTATTATAGGGACGGGGGAGAATACGAGGAAATTTGACGGCATCAGAAAGATACCTTTTACTCGCGAGATAATTGCGGGCATTTAGAAGAAGAACTTTAATCGAAATTACCAACACCTTTCATAAGGGCATTTTCCTAATCCTAGGAAAGTGCAGGACCTTAAATTGATCAACGGATTTAGATGACAGGAATTGTTCACGGTAACTTGTTGAATGATTGATACGATAAGACCAAGGCACCAATTTATGAGAGAAGAAAAATAGCTCAGATATCTGGGAAGCGAACGTCAAAACCCACAAAATAGGGGACCAAGTATGTTGGACTTTGTAATCGCTGGAATAATGTAAAGGGGGCAAAAAACAACACTTTCTGCAGCTAAGGAAAAAATATACTTTGATTGATTTTGGACATATTGGTGTGCCTCTTGAGGAGAGTTGCAACCCGGCCCTTAAAAAAGTTAGAGAGTTTTCCATGAAAAAGGATTTACCATTGTTGGGGTTCTTCAATGGATCATGCGCAGGAAAATGGGGTTGAAAGCAATTAAGGAGGGATAGTTCTACTTTGCGGATCTTATTGTGTGGAATGAAATGGGTCTTGGTTGTAGCTGATGTGGCCTCACTTATATATGTTAAAAGGAGTCGACAATGTCTTTATTGATGATAAGGTGCGTAATAGTAATTGTGAGACACCTTGTAGTTGATGACTTGGGCTAAACTTGAATGGAATTCAATAAAAATATCAGCAAAATTATTTTAATTCTGGTAGTAGACAAACCTAAATTTATTTTATAGTTTTTTCGTATAAACTCTTCTGCGTAAAAAATAAATTCAACCACAAATGGAATCGATTTGTTGAGCACTTAGTTTGCTGTGCTCACTTTGACCCTCCTTTCCAGATACTAGAAATGAATGGCCCTGACGATTTCCCAATGGGTGATTTGATAAACTTCACAGGAGATTTACTATTTTTTAAATATGCTACTACGGTCTCGTTCAAGATTAGTGCGGGTTTACTGCGAGGATTTTCCACAGGGAAAATCAGACGTTAGTAATTGCCAACGACTTTGGTTAAGCCAAAATTGAGCAATTACTTTTATATACCTTGGGTTGTTGGACGTTTTTATAATCCTAATATTTAGGATTATAGTTATAAATGGAGTTATAGATTTTAAGTTGCCTTTAACAGCGATAGACAAACAATCTTTTTCTGTTCCAGCTTTTTTTCGCTTGGTGCACGCATGAAGACAAGGAGGAACTTATTTGAGGGTGCTCAATTAGCAATCTGTATAAAGCCTAACTAATTTTATGGCTGTGCCTAGGCTTCGGCCAGATATGTAATCAACAGAAAATTTTTCACTTAGAAATGATTCAAAAAATCTTTTCCTCTGTCCCACGATATATTTTTTTAAGTTCATCACGTGATTTCGAGGGAAACAAGATACTTTTTGTTTGCTTGCTCGGCTTTTGGACAATATTTCACATGAGATATCACATAGTAAGTACATAAAAAGGTGTCGATAGGTATATAGGAGATCGATCTTACTGAAAGATTACAGATCCGTGGAAAAAATACGGGTAGCTATCTCTCTATCATTTAGACTTAATCAGATTGAAGTGTTGGAACGCATCCAAGGAGCTTTCAAAGGTTCTTCAATCCGTGTTAACAAGAATTTCCGAGCAAGGCTGCCCCTGTCACTCAACTGAGTTCAAGAAGTCATTGGATGAAGTTCGGTTATATTTCCTCATGAAACTCTAACTAGGTTTACAATTCTTCAGAAAATCACCCTACTAGTTTTACGGTCCCAACAAATCGCATATTTTTCGTGAATGAAGTGGAAACAACAGTCTTGAAAATTATGGAACGTATTGAATTTGATATAACTGTTGATTGTTCCATTTTAATGAGGTATTATAAGGTTCTAAACTATTTGATAAAGTAGTATTATCCAGGTTTTCAAAATTCTTATAATTGGAATTTTATGATAATTGTATCGTTCGAATTTCGTTGGTTTAGGTTTTTCTATTCTGTTTTTTTAGATGGCCTACAACGGTTTGCTTTTGGTTGGTGTCTCTTAGCGTATCGGAGGGTGGCTATTGCACTATACACCGTTTATGAGCTTTTTTCCTGATTACCCACAATGGTTGAGCTTGCTAAATTTGTTAATTGTTGTCTATCTTCTACCCAAACTTTAATTTTTTAGGACAAGTTATTTTCCTCAACCATTTCTGTTCTCAATTTTATCGAGCAGCGGGAGGCATATTTTTCTTTTCATTTTGGATACTAACTTATTATTTAATTAAAAATATTTCGACATGCTCATTGTTAATATTACTTGAGCATTACAACTCTTATACCAGAATGTCTTTAAACCTGAACAACATTGGTCTCCCGGAATGTAGTTTGCAAAGCCAGTTAACCGGATGGGCGAAATTTTCTCGGTCATTATCAATTACTTCGGCTACTAGTTTTTCATTTACGTAAATAATGAGGTAACTTTAGTCCTATTTCCAAATTAAGTGGTTATCTGCCAATTGCCCCAGTCTCTTAAAGTGTGCCTTTTCCTTTGCCCCTGGGCAATGTTGTTTTCTGTAGCTTACTCACCTCTTTTCGCTAAATAACGGTTCATTTCTCCTCGCCAGCAATGCTTATTGTGCTTTCCCGATTCATCGTATACTTACCAACCAGATCTGTTTACCGTATTGTTGGTTACTTGGTATCCCTTGCAATCGGCTTAGCTTCGTTAATGTTGCTCCACGAAACTGAAACCCTCCCATTCACATTATGTATGCTCACTTAAACGGTGTTACGCTTTAGTTCAAGTCAGCGCTCATCTTGGCCGTATCAGAAAATAGGTATTTGGTTTTTCGGTTTTCGGTGCCTGGTTTTCTTTGCTGATTTTTTCTGCTGTATAGCTCCTTTCTCCACACTCCCACCAGCTTCATATCAAGCAGCATTCCAACCCTTTAATGTCTTTAGCACATCAAAAATGTTGAAAGTAAAGCCTTTGGTACATTTTGTCTATACTTTCCTGACAAGGGAATTGAGAATTATTATCAGGAAAAGGGTTTGTGCGATACATTATTTAGGTGGTTTTTCATAATTTCTTTTTATATCACTTCCCTACTTATTTGCCTGTTTGTTAACGTCAATATTCATTGAGGCTTCTTCTATCTAGGAACTTAAAGACAGATTAAGTGTTTGCGGAGATTGCACAAGAGGCTGTTCATAGGTCTTTCAGAATCCCCTTAAAGAAATTCTCACCGCTAGCAATAGGCTTGCGCGTTCACTAACTGAAGTTTCCCAAAAGAAGGTCATTTGGATAGAAGTTTCGGTTTAATTATCATTGAACTCTGGTAGATTTCAACAATCTCAGAAAAGTCAGCTACTAGTTTTACGGTTCCAACAAATCACATTAGTTTTTCCATGAAAAAGAAGCGGAAACGAAGTCTTGGAAAATTATGTGATGTATTGATTTTGATTAACTGTATGAGATATGTTTTCCCATTCAATGAGTATTAAGTCAAAACTATTTGATTAAAAAGTAGTATTATCCAGTTTATCAAATCTTTTATATTGGAATTTTTCTTGATCATTGTATCGATAGATTTCGATTATAGGTATTTCCTCTCCTGTTTTTTTATTCCCAATGGCCTACAACAATTGGAGATATTAACTATTTGGATCTATTTTATGACTATATAGCCTAATCTTTTATTTTCTCGTTAAATCTACCACGGCAGACTAATTAAATATTTTTTATTAATCTGTTTAGCCTATAGTGGTTATGATATGGTTTGTTACCTATGGTATTTTTTTAAATGAAAGTCTGAAAAATAAGGGAGCAGAACAAGGTCAAGGTTTAAACAAAAGGGGTTTTATTAAAACACAAACAATCTCTAACTTTACAGTAATGACTTTTCATTGGAGGTTTGTTGGTAGGCGTAATATTCATTAAGAAAGAAGGAGCGACCTTTTTATAGTCCGTCTCTTTTTAATACTGTAATATTCTTAACTATTGTTATTGTATTAATCTCTATAATTTAGTGAATAAGCTTTCAAAGCATCTAGCTGGAAGCTAGATTCAAAATGGATCCGTTAGTGTGAATAGAGTTATTGAAACATAATAACATATTGACATTTATAGCTAAACGGCGTGTCATTGTCTCCCATCAGAGAGCTTTTATGTTTATTAGTAACATATTTTTACGCCTTCTCCTCTTTCTGGAAAGAAATCTCAAAATTGTTTTCTTGAAATGCAACATATTCGCTCATTTAACTTTAGTACGGTAGGTAAGTAAGAATGGAAACAAAACCTGAGTGTATAGAGTGATGCTTATTTATATTATATTGGTAACCTTTTCCTTCGCTTGGTGAAACTATACTAACATAAGATATTTTTAGGAACATGTCTTGTTTTCTAGATGGCTAATAATTGAATAATTGTAGCCTTTTTAAATTTTCGACCATTTTCTAACGTAAACTTTGCGCAAATTCATTGGCTTTATAACCTCAATTTCTTTTCTTTATTTTTTTCCCTTGAAGGAAGTCCTTATGTGTTTTTTCATTAATGAGGTGTTTAAACCTTTATTTGAAATTCATGAGGGTTTTACTATCCATATAAATATTAACTTCATTTCTTTCCCTTTTTTAAGGATATTGTTCCTTTTTCAGATTTCCCAACCGAATCTAGGGGTTCTTTAAAGTGTGAGCTATAGCAATGTTGGGTGTCAGACTGAAAAGTACTGTGAGCATATAAATGCAATAGATGAGTAATTTATTACTAGATTTTTCATAAATTGATTTCTATTAGTAGTGGTTTTGCTTAATCTCATACAAAATTACACCTAAAATAGGTAGTTTGGTATTGCTGCCAACAATGGATATCGGTATTAAACTATATCTCTATTCTCAAAAAACTACAAGCTCACTAGATTGTACCTAAATTCTGTGTCTTATGTTCTATTTAATCCCAGGATCAGTTTTCTGTGGTGTTCAAAAAGAGGAGGGAAAGTACTACAAACCAAGAGTCGGTTTACATAACGGTTCTAAGTATAGCCAGTATTGGAATCAGGCTTTTACCTAATCTCGGTGATAGCGCAAGGAATATCCATTGTTATGGCAATGGTTGAAGTCCACAAGTTACAAAGTTCATGTGTGCTCTCTCAAGTTGGGCAGTGTTGCGAGTTGGCAGTGGGCGCGATTAGGCTACAAGGTTTCAAGTTACAATGTTCAATGTTTATTTCTGGGAGTGAGCATAGCGAAATCGGAGTTAGTATGAGTTAAAAGTTTAAGGTTGAAAGTTATATTCGGCAGACCATGGCTAAAAAAAATGCGGCCCGCCATTGTGTCAAGGAATGGTGGATGGCTCAAAGTGGGTGCGTGCACTTTGCTGCAGCAAGTTTTTTCTCTCTCTATTTTTATTACTTCAGTTTTCACATCGCAAATTAATTTCCTAAGCTCTTTTTTAGTCAAAATTCCGCCCCAACACTGTTTTTGGCACTTCAGCATAAAGACAATAGTATATCGTTGGAATCTTAATTTGCAAGTCTTTGTGTTAAAAAATTCAATTTGATTTATCATCGGGAGGTTTATCTCTGATTGTCTTCCAAACAATAGCTGCAACGGCCTTTTCTGCCCATTTTTTCTTTCCGGCTCTTGCGCTCTCGCGCGCTCTCCTCTTATTTTATGGATTGGATGGGACATTAATGCAGCTTTAAGGCTACACTTGATATCCTAATATCACCACACTTTTTAAAGATCTATGGTTCTATATCTTGGTAATTTCCAATATAGCCATCTTTGATCAAAATTTGTGCAAAACATCCCAGTTTTTATAAACCAACCATCATTCTGTAAAATTTTTCTTGGTTATTCGTTTTTAAAATTTAAGAGCTTATACCTTGCACGGCACCTATTATACTATAGCAATTCTCCCATAGATATTTTCCATCCGTGCTGCCAATGAGTCCGTCCTCTTTGAGTCAACCCCGTAACTCTACTTCTCCCCCATGGAAAACTATCTGCCACTGTTTAAGCCCTATTTTTACGTTTTATACCGAATCGCTTGATAACTTTGCTCACTGAACATGTATTGATTGTAATCGCAGGCTGTGCTCCAGTGGTGAACGTTCTCGGCTCCATTCCCCAGGCATGGGTCCTATTATTATTTCCTCGCGAAAATACTCTATCAAATGCTTCATTATACTTGATGGCTCAATTGCAAGAGCGCCAACGAGATATTATTTAAAGCGCAAAATGTTTACTGGGTAGAGGGGATTTCTTCTTCATGGCGTGGTAGTCTTTCCCATTCCAAATGAGTACTTCCATTGGCTCTTGGTGACTTTTTCGTTTTCAAGAATTTATGGGGCCTATCAGGTTGTTAAATTTGGAGAAGGCCATTACCAATTATTTGTTCCGGACATAAGACAGCATAGGGGAGCGCCCGCATGCTCCTTACAGGTGAAAATTGTGTGTTACAAATTAATTAATCGAGGTTTTCCTGGAGACTTCCTAATTTGCCGCATTTTGGGGTTGATAAATAGTTCATGGCATGAAATAGGTTGACCATGCATGGGCCAGTAACAATAACACACTTTAGTGTAAGTCAGTACGCTTCCGCTGGGTTTAACACATACCACAGGTCATCATTTTTCATTTAAGACACGGCCATTCGAAATTTTCAGGATTGATCCGGCCCAATAAATCTTTTCATATTTAGAGGTATTATGGTAAAGTAGTTTTTAAAATTAGGTGAGGTATTAATAAAGAACGTAAATATTTCTACAGTTTTCACATAACTCGCGGGCAATTTCTCTACAGAAGGAAACCAGTTTGGTTAAGCATCTAACAAAAAACTGACTTTGTCTGTGCGAATGATTAATGATATTATTCTGTTTGACTGACTGGAGCAGTTCGGATATTATAGAAATTATTTGGGCAAATAAGGCTCCATAATCACCAGATATTCCATAGTAATAATTCGTACTATGGGGGCCAGTCGCGTTCCAAGCAAAGTTACTACCAAGTTCCTTTTTTAATTCCCAGTTTTCTTGGTCAATTGAATTGCCAATCTTCTTGCAGTCGCGATGGTACATTTTCACCAAAAGGAATATTCATGACGTGCACCATCGGGAGGTACGTTATTATTTTTTTATGGTGGAAAGACCCTCATTGCCATACATATTTCAAGAATAGTAATTTGTTAGTGAGTGGATTAATTTCATCATTAACTTTTCCATTAGTTACAATTTGGGATTTAGTACTTTTTTATGTTGCCATTACTTGCTCATTTTTAGTTGGTTGAAAGGCCAAAAGTAGCTCAGTTCTTCTGAAATTAAAAATCTAAATCATTAAATATAAACTGAAAAAATATAAGGGAGTGGACCTATAAGGGATTGAGTTCGATAGAAAAATGTATGATAATAAAGCGTGGTCCGCGTTTATGGAGAGCAACGGAGCTGTTCGATTATCGGACTAAACAAAGAAAGACCTATTATGGGGATAGAGGAGGATATTGAAGGATGGTTCAAGTCCGAGAGGCAGGACTTTGATGGCAGTCTCTAGGGCTTGCGCTTGCGTAATCAAAATAATCCTCACTGAGGAAGGGTCACTCCCCGCCTGGTAGCGGGAAGATCGAAAGTGGATACTCTGAAATCCAAGCTTTATGAAAGGGAATTAACAAGAAGGAGATTCCTCACGCAGCCGGAGGAAGGTCAAGGTTTCCCCAAGTTCAAAAGTTCCAAAACTTGTGATTCGAAATTGAAGTAGCGGTGGTGGCATAGTCGGCCGGCTTTGGGCAAGCCGTTCTATCCGTCAGTTTCGAGAAATGTGGAATAGCCATTTTGTTATCGAGACGGGGCTAGAGTTAAATGCAATTGCCAATAGATATTGCCGGACAAACACGTCTAGTTTCTGGATTTGTAGTTAAGTTCTTCTTTGTTTCCGATCAAAAGACAACTTACTCACCTATAGCCTTTAGGGCATCTCGTAATCCTTTTCGGTAAGCCATAAAATGGCATGCAAAGGCTGTAAAACTGGGGGCACAGGGGTCTTCCAACTCCTGTTGGTTCGTTCATTTTTCTACAAGAATGTTACCCGCCTAGTTTTGTATGCGCGGCATCTTGTCATACGGGCGGACAGGGTAGTTGTTGAAATTGTTCTCCATAACGGCCCATTGCCATTTATTTTCACTTTTCAAGGC
>Ga0163217_1042977_pt1 | contig 11197 bp, 17 predicted proteins | sample SynspAceP_FD_185933 | JGI IMG/M metagenome (GOLD analysis project Ga0163217, IMG submission 185933) | Saline lake microbial communities from Ace Lake in Antarctica - Synechococcus sp. Ace-P (PacBio error correction) | ecosystem: Environmental > Aquatic > Non-marine Saline and Alkaline > Saline ... | reverse complement strand
GCGGTTCAGTTGACGTTGATCACGAATTCCATTCGTCATCCGACATGCGCATATGAAACAGGTTGTCGCGGGTGATGCCGGCGTTGTTGGACCCAAAATATCAAACCCGATCCCATCGCCTCCGGCCGCCCTGCTGTGGCAGCGCGTCAACGGGCATCCATTCGCTCAAGTTACCAGGCAGCACAATAGTGCGCGTTCGCCCAATTCCCCCTTCAACGCCTCCAACGGTTCGGTGCGGCGTGCCAGACAGGCCCACGGTTCGCGCCGCGTGCATGGCAGCTGCGCGCGATTTCAGCGCCGATTACCACCGAAGCACGGTAACCAGCGGCATTTTTTCCATTAAGATTCAAACATATTATAATTCCTTCGCGACCTGTCTCCAGGGCCGTTTTCACGGAAGCGACACGGCAGGCGGGTGCCAATGTTCACGCAGGTGATTTCCTTGTTGACTTGCGGCGATCATTACCGACAGAGCCTTTGCCCGCGCCGATTCCCAACCTCAGGTCACGCCCTGCGCGCCCATCCATTCAAACCGGACGACATCCAGCGCAACCTGACCGTCACCTGTTCGTCAAACCAGGGTTGCGGTCTGATCGGGGTCGGACCGCTTCGGGCACCACATTCGCCACAACGGCACGCGGGGGCGTTCATCGTCACATCTTGCCCAGTTGCGCGGCCATTCGTCTGCGGCGGGGCCATCAGGGCACAGTGGGAACGGGGCAGATAGGGCAACAGCAACGCACGCTTGGCCCGGGCAGCTTTCGCCAGATCAATCCGCGCGTTCAACGGCGGCCTTGCTGCCCCGATACAACATTCTGCGCGGATCATTCTGGTTGGCGACCTGACAGACATTCGCCTGCGCGGCTTGCTGCGGCAATGGCCTTCGGCCTGATCAAAGCTTCAGCCCCAAACGTGCTGCCATGAGCCACCCTGCCCCACAGGCCAGCCGCCTGCATCGCGCGCCACGAATGCCGCAGCAACCGCGGCCGTATCTGCGAGCGAAGAATGTCCCCGCCGCGCAAGCGCTGGCATATTCTCCCAGCGAATGGCCCGCGACATAAGCCGCGCTTGTCGGACAGTAATGCCTTCGGCCTTCAACGCGCCATCGCGCCATTTGACGTCGCCTCAGCGCAGGTGCCGTTTTGGGTCAAGCGTCAGCGCGGTCCGCGTCAACCCTTCCCAAATCAGCGTCGACAGCTTTTCGCCCAGGCTTCGTCTACCTCGTCAAAAACACGGCTTTTGCCGCCGGATACGCGTCTGCCAGATCGCGGCCCTACGATGGTTTGCGCGCCTTGCCGGTTATTACGATGCAATGTTCATAAAGTCCCCGAATTGCGTTTCCCAGCGCTTTAGCGCGTGGTGCCGTCAAACAAGCCTGGCACGGCGACTGTGCCTGATCCGCATTGGTCCCGACCAGCACTAATAGTATGGATAAGCCACCTTAATTCCCGAACGAAGCAACCGATGGCCCTTTCCATACCGCAATCCGCTATGCGGGTGACCAAGTTTTTCACTGCTCACCGCCCTGCTGATCCTGACGCTGCATCGCGCTTGCCTTTATGCCAGCGACCTGCCTCACGACACCCCAAGACGCCCTACCGCAAGGCGTGGTTCTTTTCGTTACATAAAACGCTGGTGTCACGCGGTTCTTTGTCGCCCCTCGCCCGAATGTTCTGGGCCTGCACCCAAACGAAACCGGGCGCTGAATGCGGATCACAAACTGAAAGCTGGCTGCCGAAACGTGCATGGGTAGCTTCTACGGGTCTTTGTGATCGTTGCCGCTTGGCCGGTGGATCGCCACGCCGCGGCCTCCGGCTTTTTTTTTGCCGGGGGGCCGCCCGGGGGGGTTAAAGGGGGGGGGGGGTTTGGGGGCCCCCCAAAAATTGGGGCAATCCCTACCGTTTCATTCCTAAAAAAACACCACTTCTCGAACACGCCTTTGGCGCGGTGCCACATTATCGCGGCAAATGCTGATCGGGGCGCTGTCCTGCATGTGGCAGGCGCGGTGAAACTCATGTGATCGACCCGCGATTCCAGCGCTGCGGACGCCATATGCGGCGAAGCCGGCGATGGCCGCTCCCTGCGCAACACCACTCTGCGCGCCGGTGGTCACCGGCCGGACCTCGGGTCTGGATCGCGGGCAACATCGGCTTGGGTCTGGGTGGGTCTGGGGCTGGGGTCTGGGCCAACCGGCCGATTACAGAAGAGACCGCAACGCTCGAACGCCGTGGCGTCCGAATGGGCAAGGGGGTTCCAAAATGGCACCAATCCGCTTGAGGTCACGCGTTCGGGTCCGTTCGTTGGCAGGCAAGGCTTTGCCGATGGACATCCGCCGATCACCTTTGACTGAGGGACCGTCCAAACTGCAAAGCCGGCGAGGACGACCACGTCCGCGATCCCATCGCTCGCTCGGTCGGTGGCCGGATCAGCGAGGGTGCGATTCTTCAATACCGAGCCTTCCCCACAGCAACCTTCAAAGCTATGATCAAATGTCGCCGCAGATGGCTTACATCGCGGCAGGCACGCTCACGATCAAGGACAGGTCCATTGCCGGTCGAATGCCCTTCACCCTGACATTCAAGACGGACACCGCGCAGATGACGGGCACCACTGACGCGACCGTCGCAACTTTGGCATCGGGAAACGGTGACGGATGAACCACGCCTCGCCTTTAGGCGTCACCGTCACATTGATCTCCACCGCCACACGGACGAATCCGATCCAAACACGGCGCGGCCATATGGCCCCGCCCCCATAACGCAAAAAACGCCGGGGGACTTGCCCCGGCGTTTTCGTTTTCTTCACATTCAATTAAAAAGCTTATCACCCTTATCGCTTCGATAGAGATGTTACTTGTACTTCGTCGCCGACGAAGGCCGAACTGACCGAGTTAAAGTCTGTGGCGTCACAGTGGTGGTCGCGTCGAAACCGGGCCAAGCTTTTGGCCATCGGATGGCTCGCCCATTGGTTCGCTGGCGTCCAGGCACAACGGATTTGGTGACGTCATTCATGGTCAGGTCGCGGTGATCAAAGCAGTTTTCTCGCCCGTGACTTCGATGCCCGTGGAGACAAATGTCACCATGTCGCCATCTTCGCCCCAAAAGAAGTCGGCCTGTCATAAAGTGCTCGGTGCGCGGATCCCAGCCCGTGATCATGGTCTTTGACGGGAACGATACCGAAAACGTAGCGAATTTCGCGGCTCCGCTTCGCTCCATGCATGAATTCACCGTCAAAACCGCTGAACATCGACGTGGTGGTCGAGGAACCCAAGGTGGTTGTAGGTGAACGATCTGGCTGTGGCTTGCGTCCAGCACGTATTTCTCGGCTGCGAACGCGGATGTGGCTCCCAGTGTAAGGGCAGTAGCAGAAAGGACAGACTTTCATGTTCATTGGAATTCTCCTGTTGGCGTGGTCTGGAGTATACATGAAGCATTTCAAACATCTTCAGCAACCCAGCAAAGCGTTCAACAGTTAGGCGCATTGCGAACAGTCGCGCGCCCTTTCAGATTGCCCGCTTTGCCGTCGTACAGGCACCCGGATAGGATCAGACCACCTGACGGAATCCCGGCAGGCTAAAGGTCAGGTTATCTACAACGACGTTCTGCGTCATGAAACATCCACAATGAATTGCCCCGCCGTGTCCCAAAAGTGGAAATTCCGGCCGATACGCTCTACCCGTCCCAGATCGCAAAAGCTGCACCGGTGCAGCACGCGTTTGCCCGACCGAGCGGGGCGTACAAGACGCAGCTCGCGGCGAGCTTATCAATCTGTATGTCGGGGCAACGCGGCTTTTGCCCCGATAGCATCAGCTTGCGCCCAGGCATAAGCCGGAAAGCACAGACAGCCCCACGTTGAACAACCATCACATCAGAGCCCAAATGTTTCGAACCCGGGCGTCAGCACAGCCCCGTCGCATCCAGCACCAAGCCACCCCAGCACCCGCGACCGCTGCGCAGCAACGCCCGCGATCCATCCACCAATTCGGCCTGCGTGGAAAACTGCACGCTGTCTGCTTAAAATTCGTTATGCGCCCATTGCTCTGACCAACCTTCATAACCTATGTTCCTCTCACCATCAGTTCTTCGTATGTGTTCCATGACGAAAAAAGGGCGCACTCGGTGACCCATCCGTGATCAAGGTGGAACCCTATTCAAACGTCCGTCAAAGATACGCTGTGACAAACCCGAGTTCCGTGTGCCCCTGCGCGTCACGCCCCTTGGCCCTGCCCGCAAACCGTGTATATCGCCCTCGTTTTTGCATTAATCTTTTGACCGCGCCAGACTCTCGTGGTTGGGCCGCAAAACGCAAATGCCCTACCTATGAAATGCGCCTTGATATAAATAGGAGTGCACCATGCGCTTTAATGAGCATGTTATGAAGTTTGCGCGTCAGGACTTGTTCCAACACGCAAGCAGAAGGTCTTATCGAACTTTGGCACAGTTTGGCTGACAACGACGCAGCTCGTCGGACAGCGAATACTGGGGACGGTGCAACACGATGGCCCTACAAGATCAACAAAAAAACGCAAGGCCACTATGCCTTCCTGCGTGCGACGCCCCTGCGGACGCCGTTCAGGAAATGGACGCCTGATGCGTTTTGCATGATGACGATGATGCGCCATTTTGACCATCAAAAGTTGATGAGCACAAAGAGCTGCATCGGTCCAGATGCAAACGTGACGGAACGCCGCCGAGCGTGGCGGAACGCGCGAACGTCGTTGATCATCAGCTTGCAATAAAGGAACATTAAACCATGGCCGCTAAACATTTTTTTCCGCGCCGTAAGGTCTGCCCTTCTCGGGCGACAACGCACGGGCAATCGATATAAAGGACACACGTCTTCTGCCAGCGCTTACATCTCTGAGCCGGCAAAATCGTTCCTTCCCGTATCACGCCAGTCTCCGCGAAAAAGCAGCGTGGAATTGGCCCGTGCCATCCAAACGCGCCCGCTTCCTCGCCTTGCTGCCTACGCCGGTTAAGTAAGGAGAAGCACATGCAAGTTATCCTTCTTGGAGTGTGTCCAAGCTGGGCCAATGGCGAAGTCGTGGACGTAAAAGCCAGGCACGCCACGCAACTATCTGCTGCTCAGGGCAAGCGCTGTCGGTTCCAAAGCAAAACAATCCGGAAGCGTTCGAGGCCGCAAGGCCAGCTTGAAGGTGACAAACCTCGAAACCAAAAAGAAGCGCAGCCATGTCGGACAAGCTGAAAACGGCCGTCAGCAGTTCGTTGTGATCCGGCTCCGCTTCCGATTTCGGGCGCTCTGTTACGGTTCCGTCACAACACGTTGACGCATTCCGATGTGCAACAGCCGAAGGCTTCACAGTCGACCGCAAGCAGATCTTCTGGGCAGCCCCATCAAAGATCTGGGCCTGCACGACGGTGACCGTCGTCTGCACCCGAAGTTAGAAGTCACCATTCAGCTGAACGTTGCACGTTCCGCCCGAAGAGCCGAGCTTCAGGCTGTGCAGGTCGAATCCAGGAATTGGCCGCAGAAGAAGAAGCTGCAGCCGAATTGAGATCTCTGAAAACTGTATTGACGATCTCGGTCAGCCGCATCTGACACGATTGATCTGCCACAAACAACCCGAGAAATCGGACGAAAGACGAAGCGTAAGCCCTAAAGTCTTTCGACCTGATTCAAATGAAACGCGCCGCTGAGCCTTCAGCGCGGCGTTTTTCGTTTGTCCAATCGGCGACAATGCCGCCCTTAGTAAGCGACGCCCTGCCATCCGAAACCGGGCATGTTTGCGCCAGCATCTCATGGATTTATGCATTGGGGCTCCCCATCAACGATGCGAGTCACCCGCATGAATACTCTCACACGGCCGCTCCCCTTTGTCAGATGTGCTTTGCGCACCCGCCCTATCCGCCTGCGCCAGTACCGGAAGCAGAAAACCGCCGCCGTGGCCGTAAAATGCCCTTACACCCGAACGAGACGCCAGAGCTGCGTGGCCTGATCAACAATGGCCGTTCATACGAATGCCCCGCCCCTTTCCAGCCGCCTTGCCATCCGCGAAAGCACGCACCGTCCAATGCGCGCAATGGAAATGGCCGTATTTTCGGCCCTGCTCAGATCCTGCCCGCAAAACGCACGCGCATGGCTTTAGGCGGCGACCGCCGGCGAACTTTTTAAATCCTGATGTCAATTAAGTACGGGTAAATACCTGCGCGGGCGGCTTGGCTGCTGTCCAAATGGCGATCACGCACAGCAATCAAACTGTGTTACGCCGCGGTTACTATTACGAAGCAAAACGGCGCGGCATGTGTGTGGAAACCGGCCTGCGCAAGGGCTGAGCCGCTGCGCTGAACGTCCGGCCACGGGGCCGCTGCCGGGCATCGCCCCCCAGGATAGCAAAAGGGCCACCCAATCGCGCCCTTTCTTTTTACGTCACCGGCGGAGGGTTGAAAGACTTATTCGTCTCCACTCTTCTACGGCTTTCTTGTAGATCTTCTTTCGACACTTCTTTTTCGTTCAATGTCGTTGTTCGAACACTTTTGGTCGACCACTTTATCTGACAACGGTGGCCGCATCTGCTGCTGCATCTGCGGTTTTGTGAACGAATTCAAAGAACTGACGCTTCCTGGACCAGGTACTGACGTGCCGGTTCATATCGCTGGCGTTCATTTCCCGTCGGGTCACCTGAACTTCGGCTTCTGACCCAGCTCGCCAGCAGCAGCCCCAGACCGCAGCGGCGCTCGGCCAAGCTTCTTGTGCTCGTCTGTGGTCTGATTCTCGGGGTGATCGTGCCTTTCAAACTTCGGGGTTTGTCTTCGTGCCACAGCCTGGTGCCGCGATCTGCCGGTGGCTTTCCGCTTCAACCAACGACCGGGGGCAGATCAAAAGGCTGACCATTTGTCCAGCTCGGTCCAGCAGGCCGCGTTTCATAAACAGCGCGCGACGGGCACCGATATTCCCGCTTCCAGACGCTTCGGCGATCTGCTTTTCACGCGGCGAGGTCTCTTGCACCTAATTTTTGGGCCCAGCTCGTCGTCGATTTTTGGCAGCACGGCTTTTTTCACTTCTTTAAACTTTGCACTCGAATCCGGGCCTTCTTGCCCGCGAGTGAGGTGCTTGGATCTTCGGGAAGAGCACGGTGACGTCTTTTTCGTCGCCCGCAACAACACCGAACCAGCTTGCCTCTTCAAGCTGGTATGAACGAGTTGCGAACCCAGAACCAGCGGGTAGTCTTCTGCAGCGCCGCCTTCAAATGCTTCGCCGTTACCTTGCGAGGGAAATCAAATGTGATCTGATCGCCATCTTCGGCCTGGCACCCTTCTTCGCGGGCTTCAAAAGTCTTTGAGCGGTCTCGTGCCAGATTGGCAGCGCTTCATCGACGCAGCGTCGTCAGCTTTGACAACCATTTTGTCCAGGCGTGATGGGACGACAGGTCGACTTCGGGGAATCTCTGGCAGCGCTTCATAGGTCATGGTGACCTCCGACGTCGTCGCCTTCTTTCCAGGTCTTCGTTCGCCATTTGGACGTCAGCTGCATCGCGGGCGATCGCCGACTTTTCAAGTTTCCATTGCATGGCGCCATTCAATGCTTTCCTGCATGGCTTCGCGTAACCTTCTGGCCGAACTGCTTTTCAGCAGGCGCCATGGCACTTTACCTTTTGCGGGAAACCTTCATCTCGACTTCGGGCCTGCGCTTCGGCCAGCTTTTCGTTGACCTTGGCCTCCAGTCAAGCTGCTTCACAGTGGGCATAGCCGCGTTCAGGACCTTCGTTCAGCGTTCTCGTTGACCTGCATTGTTTGCTCCATAGGGTAAGGCCCGCGCAATTGCGTGGCGCGGTCGGAAAAATTTCCGCTCATTCTAATTGGCGGCCTGCGCTTGGCGCAAGCGGATTTGGGCGGGCGTCCCGTGGACGGGGCAATTTGCCCCCTGCCCCGCCTACCGGTGGGTAATATAGACGTCTCCGCGTGGTCCTCAAGCGGCGAAGGGTCACCGCCTCAGGGCCCCGATCAAGCCTAGGTCATGCCCAGTGCTTTCTTTAACATCTTCAAGGACGGCTTCTCTTCGGCGATATCATCCGCCTCACGCATTGCGCAAGCGCGATGACCTTGCGCAGAACTTTGGTGTCGTACCCGGGGACTTGGCCTCTGCCATGACCTCTTTTTGCTGCTCGTCCAGTCTTTCTTTTCTGCTCCCAGCGCTCGATCCGCTCTACGAACTGGCGAAGTTCCGTTTGCTGGTGCACGATACGTTCATCACCGATGGCGTCTGCGGATTCGGGATTGGTAGCAACTGTCGCTCCATCTGGGCGTCCTATGTCTGAATGGGTCAGCGCAGTGACTACCCCGTGCCTGCCCTGCCGCAAGCACTCTTGCCCATTGGGCGAATTCGGATAGCTCGCGCCCTATGGAAAAAACGCATCTCTACTATCTTTTTGACGCCCTGATCTGGCTGGCGCAGCTATCTCGTTGTTGGGTGTCGGGCGTGTGCTGTGTATCGTGCGCGTGGCCCGCGCCAAACGCGGCCGCCCTGTCGAAGAAGAGATGCGCGTCGTCTTGCAGAAAGTCCTGCCGTTAACCTTTGGGCGCGTTGTGTGTCGGGATTCGGCTGATGATGTCGGTCGTGGGTTATTACCCGGTAACGCCTTGTTTGCAGGCATCGCGCGCGCTCTGCCGCGCGTTCACAACGCTGCGCCTTGCCACACATTCAAGAGTCACTATATGTTTCTCTGACACTGCCCACTTATGGCGGTCTTTGAGGGCGAAATAGCATATGATTGAAGCAGATTGGATTTGGGCTGATTGGCGGACTGTTGATTGGATGTGGTTGGCCGTGTAATCTGCTGAGCAACGGCCGGCATCATGGGCCAGTGGCATCGTGGGCGGCTGGATCGACGGGTTCGGGGCCCGCAGCACTTGGGCCGAACGCATCAGCTTTTTGGCCGCCCTGAATTGTTATTCGCCGCGGGCAATCGCGGCCTTGCCCCGACTCAAGCGACGACCCACCTGACCGAAAACTTTGCTGGTTGCGTGGCAGGCTGGTGGTCGTCTGGCACCCCGTATTAGGCAAACGCTGCACGTCCCGGCCACGGCGTTTTGCGGATTTCGCGCGAGCCCCCGCGGCATCGTCGCCACGTTGGTCTATATCGCGGCGGGGCCTTGATGCGTCGTGCGTCTTGCGCAGCTTTGTCGGAGGATTTGAGATGCGTAACAGGATTGCCGCGCTTGCGGGCTTTGTTGCACCGGCGACTGTACCTGTCTGGCATGACAGGATACCCAAAAGGTCCAGGGTTTCTGGAATTTCTTTGGCAGCTGGGACCCGGACATTAGCGTGTCAGGGAGGGCCATTCTGCCTATGGCGTGCGTGGGCGTGACCCGTACCCGTCGCCCTGTTACCGTGGTGACTGTCCCGCCCGCCCCCGATGCCGCGGCTTGGATCGGCCCAAGTGATTAGCGGCGCAGTGCTGTTTGCGCCAGGCTGGGATGTCGGCTGTGCCCGGGTCCGGCGCTGGCGTCGCTGGGTTTGGGCGGCTTGTGGCGGCATTATTTTCCTGATCGCCATTTGCTGGCAGGCATGGATGATCGCCCCCAAAGCGCGGCGATACTAGACACCACCGCGGACGCTGGATAAATCAAGCATGGATATTCGTAAAATCACCCCCCGCTTCTAGGCTTCCCCTCAGATCGACCCGTCCGACTATGGGCGCGATCAAAGAGGCCGCATCACCTTAATTTTGTGCAACCGCCCGACGCCGAAGTTTCCCCCAGCCCATCAACATGCGGCCATTCAAGCCGCGCACGAGGTGCGGACTTGCGTTTTCGCGTTTCAGGAGTTGACCATCAAACGATGACCCCGACGTCATTGCCCACAATCGGCGGAAATTCGCGTGGCGCAGGACGAAAGTCGTCTGGGCTATTGCGCTCTGGCACACGGTCCCGATTGCTTGGCTTTGGTCAGGCTGGCAACACGGCTGACACGCTGATAGAAGCCGCCCGTGGCCGGCGGCTATGACCTGAGGCCATATGCGCGGACGTGCTCAGCGCCCCCTACGCCTAAGAGCCGCGCACAAGGGCCCTCTTGGTCCGTCACGACAGCGGATAGCGCCGCTTTTGGCGCATCCCCCACACCAGCACGTTTCATCTACATCATCCTAGTGCGCATCTTTTACCGCTGCTTCATTCCCCGTCAAGATGAGCCACAAGGTTACGCATCTGCTTAGATGCGATGGAAAATCGGCTTAAAACGTCAGTCTGCGCGATCGGGCATCAACCACGGAAATCCGTGCCCGAGACATCAGTGAGATACGTATATCCCCTGTAACCGCTTGAATAATCTCGCGGCAAATGGCAAGACCAGACCGGGCCCCCTCCACCGCCTTGCCCCGGTTAACGACTGAATTTTTTCAAAATCAGTGCCTTGCGAAAAAGCGGCGTCCAATTCCTACGCCATTGTTCTATCAGAATCAAATCGATGATTACCGCCGCCCACGCTGATGTGCCCGTCATGGACAGCTGCGGTCATCGCGCCACACAATAATTCTGTGCAACTTTGTAATTCAAGTTATGAAAACCTGCACCAAAACGATCCAGATCGGTATTCAGCACGATATCTTCACCCGCGCTTTCCCGATCAATCTGGGGGATCACACGCGTATTCCGCCCGCCCCGGCGCTTGTTGGATTGACCGCCTGATCCAAAACACATCGCGCAAAAAAAACGCGCGTGCCGGTTCAATGAGGACCTCGCCGTTTTCAAGCACAGGGAACAAGTCCAAGCAGTATTCATCCAACAAGGCGTGTAAGCCGGGATGGTTGTCGGAAAGTGAATAATCGAACCCGCGTAGCGGGTCTTTTCTTCGCCCCAACCCTTCGGGCATTCGCGCAAAATCTCTGAAAATGCGCGGAGTTAGAGGTCATGGGCGTGCGCAATTCATGGGCTGATTCTGGCTTAGAAAAAAAAACTATCTTTTTTGATGTGGGACAGTTTGTTCAGCTTGTCATTGGCGCTGCGAGCAGTTTCGCAAAGCGGTATCTGTCAGCGCACGGATTGATTTTCCAGCTGGCTGAATATTCCAGCCATCTGCGCCGATTTCCCGTCCGGCCACAGCGAAAGGCAGATTCCTGAAACCGAAAAAAAACAGAGGCCCCGCCAAACCAGTTTTTGGCGCCACCAATTTTGCCCATTTTTTTGCGCCGCGTGGGCCGGGCAAAATTTCCCTCCCTTTTTTTTCGTGTGGGTGTGTTTCT
>Ga0163217_1038379_pt1 | contig 11198 bp, 8 predicted proteins | sample SynspAceP_FD_185933 | JGI IMG/M metagenome (GOLD analysis project Ga0163217, IMG submission 185933) | Saline lake microbial communities from Ace Lake in Antarctica - Synechococcus sp. Ace-P (PacBio error correction) | ecosystem: Environmental > Aquatic > Non-marine Saline and Alkaline > Saline ... | reverse complement strand
GCAAGTTGGTCAAACTGGCAAGATAGTGGCGCCACAGTTATTACATTGCTGTTGGCTTTTTATATCGGAGCCGATTCAGCATTTAGCCGGTATGAAGATAGTCAAATGATTGTCGCCACAATAAGATGAGGAAGCGCCTATCTTTTCAGTTGCTGATTACGGTCTCGTCGGAGATCTTTTTGATGGTGCTGCCTCAGTATGAAAGTGCACTCTAAACACTAAAAAATATACCAAGCCGTATCCTTGATGGCCTTTGTGAACATTAAAGTCACAAAAAGCTTTTTATTGTTCAAAAAAACCCAAAAGGCGAGTTTTTCTGTGATAAAATTAAGTAGTTAAGGGGGCCAGTGGGCGCTAATTTAAGGTAAATTAAAAAGGTTTGTGACGGGTAAACCAAACAAGTCATTTCGCTTTTGGGCTTACTTTGATGACTTTGCTTACGACCCAAAAAATCACCTCCCGAGGTCACTTCTTTCTCCAAAATGGGGGCGTTAGTTTTCAAAAAGTCCATGATATATTCGGTTGCTGCGAATGCCGATTTTCGATGTTATTGGGCTGCTGACTCCAACAAACACAATTCTGTTCGTCGCGGTTTTAGTTTATCCAATTCGGGAATAAATGTTAATAATCCTATAGAGCCAACGGTTCGCGATGCTTGTTCACAATGTTCACAAGCTCTTTTCTGTCATTTCTGGATAATGTTTCGAGCATCATGGAGAGCAAGTTGCACGTTCAGAAAAGCTCTCTTACCAGACCAGTAAAGTCCACAAACTGCACCGTCGGAATCGCATGCTTTTGAATTATAGAATACTCGCAAGCAAATGTCTCAAATTCTGCTTCTGTATTCTTAATAAATGTATGGCTTTTTCATATACTAATTACAAACTTCCCAATAGAGTATCAATTTTTGAGGGGCTTTTCTTATAGTACACTCATCTCGCCTTAAATTCACACAAAACGTTGTTCATATTCAATATTTAAACATTGTAAAAAATAACCAAGTTAAAGTTATTGTCGGCAATACCTATTTCAACGTAGTTATCTTAAAATATCTAGAGGAAGATCAATCGCGATTTACAATGTTGTAATACATCCGCATTTTTTTTTGAATTTAATCAATGATTCTTGCAAATTTGCACATCGTTAACAATTTTAGTAAAATGTTAAAAAAGCCTTTACGACGCAAAAGTACGTATAATTTGGCGTCTAATAGCTTAAAAAAATTTACAGCGGTTTTTTTCAATGGCAAGGGCGGTTTAAAAAAAGCAGGTTTATACCCAATATTGATATTAGTTGTCGGCAATCGGTGTTGATGTTTGTATGGTTAGTATGAAAAAAAGCCAGAGAAACAAGACATAATTACGCGTGACTTGGCTGGTTGATGCTCAAGCCCATATATCTTCGAGATGTAATTCTTGGTTTTTATTCGCAAGGCCCAGTCAGCCAAAAAAATAAAACCATGTTGATGCGCACAACGTACTGGCAAGGTGATTGGCGGTCGCACGACAAATTTTAATTGGAAGGTGGTTTTTTTAAGAAGGGTGATTGTATTGTTGAATGTAGAAACGCTGACTATCAACGATTTACTAGCTTGCTGAATCTGAAGTGGCACGAGGCGCAAGCGTCATCGACGAAGAAAAAGCTCGGGAAAAAGTGGCTCCACAAGAGTGGCGTTCTTTAATAAGGGTTACGGCCAGTAAGGGAACGGCGGATAAGGGAACAGCTAATAAGAAAACGGCCCTCCGGAATTAGGACTTCGGAAAAACCCCAACTAGCGCGTTGAAGAGGGCCTCTGTTAAAGCCAGCACAAGCCAACCTGCAACGGGCACAATAATTCGATAAACCAAAATAAGACGCCATACGATGTTTGTCCAAAATCTCGTTTAATGGTAGATTTAGGAACAATTTGTGACCTTAGTTCTCTAACTAGCGTGAGGTCTTTGCAACCGAATAGCCGAAGTATGAACTACCGTTAACGGACGATGATATTTGCTTTTTGGCTACTTAAATGTAGAAATCCGCAAGTAACAATTGAGTTCTGACCGTTGCTGGGCCAAAAATATTAAATTGGCAAGGCATCTTGTTCGTGATGAAGTGTACTAGATAGCAAAAGCCGCGTAATTTTGGTCGTGTTGAAGTAATGACCCATACCAGCTAATGTTACCAGCAGACAGAATTGAAAGGAATGCAGCTTCGATTTGGCGCTTTGTAAATGCGACAACACAGGTATTACAGCAACTAAATTTGTTTACAACGCAACGTTTTGCGTTTAACAGGTACTATATTAAAACAGTTGATGATGACAAAAATCAAAATTAACTTTGTAACAATACAAAGAGCAGATGAAAGATTTGGGTATATAAGTGGCGGTCTTAATCTTCAACAACAAGTTGTGCATGAGCGCGAATTACCTTAATCCCTACGAAGGATATGCCTGTTTCGTTTTTTAAGGTTGATGAAAGAAATGCCAAAAGAATCAATCTGAGTCAGCCGGAAAATGATAATGTATTGAGGTTTTAAATAATGAGTAATTCAATACGAAGCAAGAACATATTGATACCGATAAAGAGCATCATTCGCTTGGTTTCCCGCATAGTGTAAGCGGCTAAACCTAATTAGTTTATCATTCATTATAGGTGTTATTTTTGTGTTCTTAGAGCTTCAAAAAGCAAGCTTTCCTGCATTCGAAGTTGAACGTCATTGCCGGTACAAGCTGCCTTATTTTAGGGGCGCACCGCAAGCAAGTGAAGGACAGGCTCATACTTAAACTTGAAGAGGCATCAAAATATTGAAGGGATCAAAAAGTTAACTTCAACGACGTGAAGTGTGGGTCTATCAGTATGAAGTAGAAGATGCTGATGATGTACAAAACCTATTAGATGAAGTAAAAAAGTGCAAGTGATGCTATTCCCAGTTTTCCCGGGGGAATACTGAAAAGCCTGTCGTATATCGCATTAAGTTCCCCAAACGTTGCTTTGGGTTAGTCAGTGTTATGGGGATACAAACTGAACGCGAGTTTAAAGCCAGTATTGCTCAAGACATATCGCGATAAATTTCAGTTTAGGCGGCATTTCTGATTGTGTCCGTGGGTCACGTGATATGAAATTTCAGTTGAAAATATCTGAACGAAAAAATACAGGAGTACGACCTAACCTTAACGGACATGGTAACCGCAATTCGCCAATCGTCTATCGATTTGCCTGGCGGTTCGATTCGCTTCAGACAATGTATATTTTAGTTGGCGCGCCACGGCCAAGCTTATATTGCATGCGGATTTGTGCTAAAAATTGTTATTACTCAGTAGAAACAATGGTACAAAGACTTCTTTAGGTGACCATTGCTTACGATTAATGACGGGTTTGTAGAAGATAGACAGTTTGCATTATTCGACGGTAAGCAGCGGTAAGTTCTTTCGTGTTAGAGCTTTGGCGATTCAAAATGCATTGCAAATATCTGGATTCGGTTAATACATTATGTAGAAGAAAAAAACGCACAACTTTACCAGCTAACTTAAGTGTCGATCTTGGGGCGAAAGCTCATTCATTTAGCCGACACCGCTTGAGTATGATGCTAAAAAATATGGTATTCGTTGCTTTACTTGTTTTATGTGCTTTCATTATTTTTGCGCGTAAGCTAAGCCTTTTGGTAAATCTGGGTCTGCCGGTTTGTTTCCTCGCGTACTTAAATGGTTATGCCTGCGTCGCAAATAGATGTGTCTATATAATATGTTGAGTTGTTCGGATTTTAATTTTGGTCCTCCAGCAATAGTAGTAGATGATGCGATTATTATGGGTGGAGTTCCGCATATCCGAAGATGATTAAAAAAGACACAGCGCGGACGCGGTCATTCGGTGTCAAAAAGGTAGCAATGCCGAGCCTACCTTTGGAGTATTACCACCATGCCGCATTCTCACCTATGTTGTGGTCAGCGGCACCTTTTGGTGTTATATGGGAAAGACTATTGGTATTGTCGTATCATGTGTCTTGTGTTCTCTTTACATTAATCAAAAATGGTTAATATTACCTGACTGCATTTGGATGCAAATTGAAGCTGGAACCTTTGATTCCAAAGCAAAGCTAATAAATTTCAAAAAATTTAAGAGTTTCTTTTAGTCGGTATAAGAACATCATAGAAAAATAAATATGTGCCATTTTTTAAAAAAGGCCGGTGAAATACCTTACACCACTTTAGCCAGTTTATGGATTAGTAATTATTACTATCGAGTTTATTCGCGAAGTGTTTGGTGCGTTGGTAGTTTTTCCCAAGCGTTCCCTCAACTTCATGCAGGCAAGTGTAGAGTTAGAAGCGGGTTCGTCGTTCTAGGACAAGGCGTGACCAGCTATAAACGCCATGTTAGAGCTATGCTATAAAAAAATGGACGATAAAGTCAGTAGCTGAACGGCAGAAAAGCGGTTAAGCATGCAGTTGCATGATTCAATGGGCATATTAGGCTGTTGTCTTTGTTGAATTAACAAAGGAGAAACACGGCGATTTGAACGATGTACAAATACAAGATATTTGGCGTCAATACTTGCCAGAAATCCCTGGTGTTAGAAAAACTTTACTATTGGCAGTTCTGGTGGCCCGTACAATCAGAGTATGGGCGCGCGTTGTGCTCGCCTTGGTCCGGGCCGCCAGGCCGCAGCACCAACAAGTGACCCAAGCGGCCCGGGTGCCGGGATGTGTGAAATGGCGGGGGGTAATGGCTTGAGTTTTCGAATTCGCTCAAAAACATGTTTCACAACTTGAAATATTTCTAAAGTACATTACGCTAGTTATTTAGGCGGTTATGCGGGTCATTGACGCACAGTTTAACGATTTCATTTAAGCCGTAGTGATGAAATTAAGAATTAAGCCTCAAACCGAGCAGACAGCTTTGGTTTATACTCTTTCAAATTGTCAACAGGTCCGTTTACTGGATTTATGGTGTGCGGAGGCTGCAACGCATTTAGCGCTAGATGACGAAGAGATTAGAAAATCATGGGCCGGTATCCAAAGAGAAAGAGTAATTCCAATTGGGATAATCTAGCAAACTATTGGCGAGTCGCTTGCGTCCCAATGGTGATGACAGTTACGCCTTCTCACGCGAAGTCGCCAGAATATTGAGCTGCGGCTAAATGAGCTTATGCCAATATCTCCTGTAGAGCGGCAGCATCTGCCTCAGTATCTGTTAGTGCTCAAAAAGTACTGAAATGCCGTAAGATAGAATATAGAATAATAGAGAATATACGAATTATGTGCAAAGTAGTCATCCCGAGATGTTTGAACACATATATCCTGAAGTTGGAAATTTCAGTTTACAAGGTAATCAAAGGATGAAAACAGGATGCATATTTACGTGTCCTTAGCCACAAAAGGATCATTTTAAAATGCACTTGATCGCTATATGCTTTAATGGCGAATTCACATTTTAAAGGGTCATATCACAACCAACTATAGTATTCATTAATGTCGTTATATTTTCCATTCAGGTATAGTGTTGGTGCGTACGATCGATAGAGTCACCACTTATGTTATAGAGACAAGACGGAGTCAAGTGTCTTATCTATAATGCAGGATTTATTGCCCTAGCCGGTGATTTGTAGTAGTAAGTGACTCACTAATTATGGTCGACTTTGTGAATCGAGCCAGGGCGGAAGGTCGAACGTTAATTGACTCAGTGGAGTGACGAGTCGCGTGCATGTGAAGTTTTACCGCGCAATTATTTTATATATTTAATTTTTTTAAAAACCCAACGCTATACGAACACCTTTATGCTTAATGCCGGACTCTCGTAGTTTGCGAGCGCAGTTTACAGCCTCACAGTAGTAATTACCACATTGGCGAATATAATTGGCGTGTCTTGCCATTTTTTCGCCCACGGTTATTACTTCTATGGCAATCCCTTTGCGTTAATATATAATCATTGGATTGACTTCAAAAGCGATTTAACGTAAAAAAAACCAGGTTATCTTGTCACAATCACAACCAGAAAAAAAACGTTAGAAAATAATATAAGCACAAAATAAAAGGCCATTTCAATTCTTTGAAAAATGGCCTTTTTATGTGTTGTCTTTTTAATTATCTACTTGCCAGTCAGTATCGGTTAACTCAAAATTTAGCAATAGATTAGGAACGTATTTTAGAATATTAAAACACCTCAAACCAAACGTCGGATTGATTAGAAGAACTTAATCTTACCTGTCAACGCCAATAACCCGATGTGTTCATTCCAAATTCCGGCGTAATTATTAAAAAATCAATTGCGCCTTAACGTGGTCTTCGTTCGTTAAGTTTCTGCAATTAACGCAATTGTAATAGTTTTTGTGCAATAGAGTTTTCCGTTAACCTATGCGCAAACTCGCTTCCCAAATGTTGTTATTCCTGTTGTGAATTTCGGACTGGATTCATGTAGGAAAAAAGATGTAAGTATTGACCTGGAACGCCCAAAATCCACTGCCCCATGCCGAAGTGTAAGCAAAAAAACTCGCCATCATCACATTAGTACACCCTTATTAAACGAATCAGTAAAGTGTGAAATAATTTTTAGTTGTCAGGTGGCTTGTGCGGAAGACGCGCACGTTACGTCAATTAATGCACGATTTGTTCGCTTCAGTTCGATAGTGGTCCAGGTAACTGTGATTTAGGCCAAAGGCCGGCGGCTTGCACCACCACGGAAAACAGATAAAGTGTTATCTCAATTTCGTTTGTTAAAACTTATAAACCGCCAGTTATAGAGGTTTCGTTAACAACATAAAGTCGCGTCGTATTTCAAAACCGTATGCAGAGCCGGATTTATCAGAACCCTTTGAAGCTCAAAAGCAACACTGTTGGCACCACCACCAATCTGCTGAAAATTGGTATGTCGTTCCAACTGTATAGTAAAAAAAACAGCCGCATTTAAAACGCAAAACTGTTTGTCAACATATTCTGAACTTCAATGCCAATTCAAACAGCGTCGTTAATAGTTCGGCGTCGCAACTTGACGGAGCACCTTTCAAAAGCAACATTCACGACCCCTGAATACTGTTGCGCTCTTGAAACCATTGCATAACGACGCGAAACATAGGAAAGTGTTTTCATCTAGTTTATAGTTGGGTGCACTCTATTTCGGTAGCACGAACTTGATGTCATCTCTGAACTTTTCTTATGGCGGTTGTAATCTTGGACGCGTGTGTTTACAGCACCAATAACTATACGCCAAAAGCCGTGACGTTTTTCACCAACACAATCGAATGACTTATATCATACGTCCCCGAAGCTAATATAAGTCTGAGAACCACCTAGATAATGGGTACTCTTGATCCAGATATCGGTCATAAGTACCTTGACCGAAAACAGCCCAGTTTGTTTTCATGAAAAAACGGTCTGTCGCACCAAAGAAACCATCGGATACTAGTGACATTGAGAAGAGGAGGTCGTGTATTTTAAACGCAACCCACTTGCATATTCATAGAAGCGTGATTATAATTACTGGCGTATCCGAACATCGTCCTGAGTGAACTGCTTAAATAAAATCATTTTGTCGCTTGAAAAGGACGGCGGTGAATGGGAATAAAGCCTGGAATATAGTATCACCCTGAACCGCAGCCCGTCGACGTCCACCCAAATGAACATCTGCGTTTCGATTAGCGCGTCATCGCCATGTGAATGTAAGTTCACCCTAAGTCATAATCTTCGCTGAATTTAAAGTAGAAACCAAGGCTCTTTCGTCATTCTGAGGATTTATATAATCGAAACCGATTACCAAGTAATTACCATCATTAGAACACAGTTTCGCGATCGTAGTTTGGTTCAAGTCGTTAGAACCTTTATAAACACATTAGCTCGTAAAACCGATTGCCGTTACCCTCTAAATCGCGGCCATGGCAAATTCTCAATAGCCCATTGATAAGTCGCTAATAGGTGTGCCATATTAACCAATTGTGCTCGCCATCTAACTCTTTGTAGCACCAAGCGCCATCATCCTCACCTGAGAAACGCATTATCTATATAGTCGTCACGCTGTTGGGAAAGAAATAGGAATACGACCGGCTAAGATTATCAGTAAGGCCCACCCGCCTACCGCACCTTCTATATAACGTACCCAAAGAGGACTATACTTCATTTTACGTATGCATCAAAATCCTGCGTGTGGCTATAACGCTGTCAAACTAATAATACCAGCAAACCTGGTAGTGTATACACCAAATTAAAGTGCTTGCGGTCCTAACGAATTAACTTTTCACTTTCGTTGAATGATCGAACACCCAATGGGAAAGCTTTTTAGAATGACGGTTCTCTTAACAACGTTTTCATCCATACCCATAACTAGAAACAGGTTGGTGAGGCGGCTAAATCAAAATCAGTATTACCTAACCCACGGATATAAAAACGTGGTCGCGAATACGTCCTTAAATGACTCAGCTACAAACCAGGCACTCTTACGGGCTAGCGCTAAGATATCTTCGCGCCGGAAAAAATATTTTCAAATTGTTCGCCGCTGTAAGTCGCAATCGGAAATAGCCAATTCTTGTATTGATTGAGTGCGTTTTGTGCGGTAGACCGTGATTTTTTCTAGAACGTATCTCTTTTTTGCCGCTCCTCTCTGCGCCATAGCAGCGTTAGCTGAAGTGCGGTTTGCATATGCATAATTTGCGATTCTAGCTAGTTTGTAGGTTTTCATCGATGTCACCTAAAGTGAGTGTGTTTATAATGATAATTAAGCTGGTTATGGCCTACGTATTCCTTTTACCAGTTGCGTTTTATGCTGTGGTTGTTATGTGTTTTTACTCAGATCTGTGCTGTGTAAAAAAAACGCGCCGTATCCTTAACAGAATTTTCACGTTAATTCACACAATTCCAAAAAAGTATGTCTATGTGGACGTGATTTAGGTGACTAAAACCTACTTATTCAATTAATTAGTTAATCTTGTATTGATAAATCAATTGGCAACAAGCGCGTATTTATGCTGTTTGTACCTCAGTAAACACCAACTGATAGTTGTGCCACTGTTTAAAAATCCCAAACTATTGAAAATATTGTGCGACAAAACGAGGCGGTTTTCAGTGAATGACAGACAAATTGGATCCCTGATTGGAAATGAATTTTCAGCTTTATGATGTACTCTCCACCGCTGACAAATTTGTGTGAAACAGCAATTTGAAGAACATAAACAAAGGACACTTTCTCTGCGGACGCTGACCACACAGACGAAACGCAACTCATGATTATTGTTACCGCACAATCATTAATCGCCGATAAGAACGAACCAACATTCGACGCGTCACCAGGTAAACCATGATCCCCGAGGTGCAACTTGCTTACAATGCGTTTTGTGAAGCAGGCTTTATCCGCTGGCAGAATATAGTTTTGAAAGATGGAGGTATGCAATTGCCGGTGAGGTCTGTAATGACAGCCGCCTCTGCGTAATTTTCATGGCGCCAATTCCTGTACAAACTCTTAATCCATTTTTAACCTTCTCAGCTGCAGCTAATGTTATTTGTCAACTTCGCGTCAACAGCGTTAAAGAGCAATTTATGCGTCGAATGCGTGATGTGAGAATTTACTGGATTACCGATGGCTCTGACCGGAGCCAAAATGCGGGCTCCATCATGTAGCGGCATATTACGACTTCGGCAGTAAGCAAGGACGATGGAAGCTATGCGGGTGAAAGGAATAAAATCAATATCTGGCGGTGACATGAAGTTAGTCCAGAAATACGTGTTAATTTGGTGCATTAGCAAATTAATTCCAGGGGGCCCCACAGGCGTAATAATGCTATCTTCTTTGCGGTAGGTAGTGCCTAGTATCGACTTGACTTTCAGACCCGAAAACAAAATGGCGAACCATTTCAGATCTAGGCAAACGCCAACGTGCAATTGCAGGATTGTCTGCACAATCTAGGCTATTAGGGTGGTAACCTAGCTTCGCACGGCACCTGCAATTTGGCTGAAAATGATGATTGCCATGGTTACCTCGTAGGTAGTAGAGCATCATGGTTTCGCTATATTGTTTATTGAGATGAATGAAGGCTCGAATAAGGTGTTGGTTTTGGAGCCGCTTATGAGTCTCCGCGAGTTATCGATGGCTATCCAATATTCGCTTAGCATTCGCTAGAGAACAGAACTCAAGGTCGTCATCGCTGATCATTTACTGATCCGACCAAGCCTGCTCCTATTATTTTACACGTGATGTAAAAGGATGCACTTGCTAAAAGTTTTATGCTGAAGGGGTGGAATGGGACTTGTGTATGTATGGGAGTCGCACCTGATTGACCGAGTCAATACGTTGTGCGCATAGCATGATGCAAGAACAATGCACTTGCAAGAATTACTTGACTTGTTAACTTCCTGTATGTTTTTAAGCAGCCGGTTCAGAATCTCAGTCCTAAAGCGAACGACGTTAGTATTCAATTTTTAGGTGGTTCAGGTTACACCAGGAGTACTTACTTTCTGAGGCAATTTTGGGCCGCGTCATCGACAATCGCGGCTGAAACCCGATACATACTGGTAACTAATTGGTATGTTCCAAGCATTTGTGAGTCCGTGGCGATTCATTTTAGAAACTCTGGCAAAAAACTAATGGTCTTGCGCTTGGAAAATCTCAAACGCGAAGGTAGAACATTGATTGTCACAAATAGTCACGCCGTAAAAACTGCGGTAATGGCAAAAGAATAGGCATTACTTAACAGGCCCTACATGAAATAATTTGCTGCATTGTATCGAACGGCCGTTATAAATCCTGACAACGAGCAAGTAACCATACTATAGCTAATGCTCAAGCACTAATGAAACGTATTTGCACAAAATAATCGTGAGTTGGATGTCTGATACGCCAGAGCTAGTGTTGACTGAACAAAAATTAGCTGCAACTGACGTAACGAAATTGAAGCTAATGTCTACAAGGGTAAAATACAGGCTGCAGAAGTATTTTTATTAGAATTGAATTACCCACGATTGAACGCGATTTAAAATACTCAAACAAGACATCTCTTTCCTTCGGGTTCGCCTTTTTGTGTGTTTTTTTTTTTTTTTTATCGTCAAGAAGCATTTTTTTTTTTTTTTTTTTTTTTTTTTATTTTTTGTTTTTTTTTTTCCGGTTTTTTGTGTGTGGTGTGTGTTTTGCCTGGTGTTGGTGTTGGGTTTTTTTTTTTTTTTGTTTTTTTTTTTGTGTGTTTTGGGTTTATGTTTTCTTTTTTTCGTTTATTTTTTTTATTTATTTTTTTTACTTTTCTCG
>Ga0163217_1027647_pt1 | contig 11198 bp, 7 predicted proteins | sample SynspAceP_FD_185933 | JGI IMG/M metagenome (GOLD analysis project Ga0163217, IMG submission 185933) | Saline lake microbial communities from Ace Lake in Antarctica - Synechococcus sp. Ace-P (PacBio error correction) | ecosystem: Environmental > Aquatic > Non-marine Saline and Alkaline > Saline ... | reverse complement strand
GCCGGGAAGATAAAAACTCCCTCAAGACTTACCAAACCCTGATCTTGCAATCGCCGCTCAAGTTCGGTATGTCAGCCTCCAGCTTCAAATTCAGGAATGGATCCAAAACCTCACGTTGCTGCGTGGGAAAGTTCTCGTTTATCACTTTTTTGCGCAGAGCAGGCTAGGGCTAGTGAAAGAGATTGAGAGCTTGTCTTTTTCAAGATTTTGAATTTCTATTGACAAATGGAGCACTTGCCTGAGCTGTGGTACACCACAGATATCAGCCAACAACCACATGTGGAGTCTATTTCCACAAATTCTATGATTTCTGCATGTCTTGAGCGGGACAAGAGGTTCCAAATCCCTGATAAACTTTTCAGACTTGCTTTCCACCCCTATTAAATCTTAACATAGAAAACTCAGTTCTCTACTAATCCCGGGTGATGGCGGACTTACCCGATCCAATGGGATTCAAATCCATTCGCATTTCCTTTGGTTAATCGCATCGGACAGCCGTTTCGATCCGCAATAGACACTTCCATTCGGATACGCTTTCTTTCCCAGCTATTGAGCCAATGTTGATCACATTCCTGATTTGCGGGCACATGGCGGGGCACGATTGCTTTTTGTGACATATTTAGCAAGCCCCTTTCACATTAATATCCATTGGCATCCCAATCGTCCAGATCCCAGATTGGATTGGATCTATTTGCATGTTGCATTTGCCAGCATTGTTGACTAAAACATCAATCGGTTTCCGCCTTCAGGTACAGTTGTCGCAAAATTTCTAAAACAACTTTTTCCCGATTCCGCCACATCAAGAAAAAAACCAGTGGCAAATATCAACTCCCTGCCCAATTCCTGGCGCAGTTCTCCAGCATTTACTTCTCTTCTTCCTGTAGCAATAATAGATACCCATTTGTGCGAGTATTAGCGCGGTTGATTTTCCTATACCGGAAGTAGCACCGGTGATTCAAGCAATTTTCTTAGTTCATAGAGGCAGATAATGGAATTAACAAAAAGGCAAAAGGCCGATGCAATTGAGCTCGGCCTTAAGAACTGCGTTATCAGCGCTGAGACGGTTCCTTTTATTGAAAATTTAAATAGCAGAATTGACCTTCTTTGATCGAAGAGATCGCATCCCGGAATAATGGATTGGTATTTCAGCTTGGAGAGATTAGTCAAGCGTGAAGAGAATCGTATTCAGGAGCAAACTTGATTACTTGAAATAAATCTTCAAAACCCATCCCGCATTTCAAGGAAAAAGTCCCTTCCAGTAAGTGGACTAATTCTTCGATGTTGGCCTCATCCTGGCTTTTGGTAACGAAGTTTATAACTTGCTCCACCTACCCAATACATTCGTGTATTATGAGATCGAATGGAACCGATACTTGAGAGGATGGCAATTCAAATTAGTTAGCTTCAGATTTATAAGTTGGGCTATTAGGACCCTGGATTTGGATCCGCAGAATTACCTGGCAGCGCATATCTAATGGTATTGAAATAGCTTATTTCAGTTTGATACTCATAAAAACCACCTTCGGCAGTAAATAGCGCTGAACCTGATCATGGAAACTCAAAATTCAGTAACCTAAGGAAATCCTGGAGAAAATTGAGGGGAATATCCTTAACGTAGGGGCAATACCAGCTTGAGTAGAAAGAAATGAATCAGTATATTTAAGCGATAGGCCAAGTTGGCCCGCCAAGAAGGAATCCATAGCCGAAAGGTGCGGTCATCAGAGCCAGATGTCGCTCGTCAAGCCGAAAAAGTCCTTGACCAAGCGAAGAACCTGTATAAGGCTAAAGGCTAATCCCAAACAGGATACTTTACCCCTGTGTTAGACTTGAGCTTTATTTCCAAAAGTGAGTATTTTGCTACGTTGCTGGTAAAAGCGACTTTTTTCAATTACCGCCAGAATTCTTCCCCATCGGAAAGCCTGTACGGATTCAGGAGATAAGTATTAAGCAGAATTGTCTTTGGGGATACTAGGTTTCCCAATTTGAGGCAAATAAGTTATTTGAATAAAATGAATAAGGCCTGCTTTCATTTGAGTGGCGTTGGCTTGCTAAACTCTAGAATTACTGCTTTCCAACCAGGCTCATACTCGATACATTTCTGACAAACCTTTTTCTAGATTTTCAAAGTTCCTGACTCAAATGAAACGATGACTGCATCAAACTTATTACTCAAAAAGGTAATCCTTCTGAATCTCCAAGCTGCAAATCAATCATATGCTCCAGTCCACGCCTTCTCATTTTTTTTCTTCCCTCGCTAGCATCCCTTCGGAGATATCCACCCGATGATTTTATCGGGGTTGAGAGCCAATGCCTCAATTGCAAAAATCTCCCGTGCCGGTAGCAATGTCGAGGATCAATTCGGGTTGTTTTTTCGATTTTTTTCAGAAAGCTTAATAGCCTTTTTTGCAAAATAATATCCGATCCCCAAACTTCCAACACGTGGTGAGGAGGTATTATTTCGGGCTGATGTTTAACATTTTCAGAGCTACTTGAGGCTTTTTTTGAGTTTCTTTTTTATCTTATGTATGGAACTACTGGACATCACGATCGGTTCTTTGAAGGCCAGCCAAATAATACTCAAGAAACCTGAGGAAAAGGAAACTGTTTCTGCCCGGAGTTATTTTCAGACTCTCCGGCTTAAATTTGTACTATTACCAATCAAATCCGGCAATCATGATTCATAAGAGCATTTGTCATCAGTAATTCCAAACCCAGGAAATTGCCCAAAACCAGATCGTGCAGGAGATTGCATTTTCGGACGATCCAATGGGGCAGAGGTTCCCTGATCCAATTGCTAGTTGGACAAAAGGGACTAGCTAAAACCTCCAAAACGGGAAAAAACACAATTGATCAATTCATTTTGTGATCAATGATCGCTGGTATTTGCGTTGATTCTTCAGGTTACGGTTTCGCCAAAAATTACCTTAAAGTAAAGGCCCAGGCGGGAAAGTATGATCAAGTACTATCTTACCAAGCGAGAAAACTCGTGGGGTTTTTGTATTAATTGAGCAGTGCGATTAAGCGCCACAAATCAATCGATCTTGATTTTTACTTTGGTGCGGCCTTACCGAAGGCGTTCCGACTGCAATAGTATTACGAAAGCAGATAACAGTCCAAATCAAAAACTGATCTCAACATCCGAGCCGTCCTAAAAAGGAAATTGACGGAAGGTCTTCGAGAGGAACCAGACTACTTTGTTTGAACGTAGTGCTGAGGACTGGAACGGGTTAAAGCGGAATTGACAGGCTTTATCGAACGTTAGTCGTAGAATACGAAAACTGGGAAATGATTTAGAGATACTCTTATATTTGCCAAACCTGCAAAAATGAAAATAAATGGATTCAAAGAATTAGCAAAACGTAGCTGGTAAGCCCGGTTTATTCAAAGTACTTCAAGCCTACAAGAAGTGGGGTCATCTTTAGAAAGTCTGGATGGGAAATGAATTCGAAAACTAGTTTTGCCGGAATGTCTCAGCGAGTATCCATACTTAGCGATATCAGTATTTATCCCTACTGAAGCGGTGCAGAACCACTTAAGTCGGTGCATGGCAAAAGATCTGAGGAAGGAGTTTGCAGGAGATCTAGGATTAGATTCTTAATCCAGATGCTGCTGAACTCCGAGCATTCATGAAGCATGTACTTCCCGAGTGGACGGCTCGAGTTTATACCTCCGATATCAAAAAAATTAATTTCTTGGTATTCTCTTAATAAGAGCCAAGCGCCCAGAGACCACTTGCTGAATCAGTTGAGCGAAAAAAGAAGGAAGAAAATTATTCAAGCCCCGATTTAGGGGCTTTTTTCATTAACAGCTTATGAGTGAAACACCTCAAAAGGACACTTCCTATTCCTTAAAAAGGGGATTTGAATTGCCTGAATTGGAAGAAAGCTTTCGAAGAGAACAGCTATACTGATTCTTTCCAAAGCGATAAAGCCAGGCTCCTTGACCGGGATTTGAGCGATTGCTCCCAGATCTGCTATCGAATTCGATTTAGGAGAAGGAAAAAGCTCAAAAAATCCTCCACGAATTCCGAACCGGACAGCGTTTCACTGACTTAGCCAGAGGCACTTGGGAAAGACAAAAGCTAACATGGATCCGAGAAGGTATTTTAGATTGGGTACTTAGCCGAAACAATTTCTAATTTTTCATTCTCAATTATTAAAATTCTTTCCCATGGCAAATCCCATCTGGATCATGACCTCAGCCTTTGATACGCTGGGATCTCGATCAGACCATTCACAAAGCATTAGAAATCGGCGTTCAAGGCTTAGACCTTTGCGTGTTTAGAAAAGATGGCTCGCGCAATGATTTTGTAGCTACGCCACCTAGACTATGAACTTTGGTTCGGAGGAGGCCAAAAGCGACTCTGGATAAATTCAATGCCGCAAATCTGAAACTTATTCCATCGGCGGCTTTGAGAATTTTCTTATTGTGGAGATCCAGAGCATCGAATCAAAATCAAACCATCTGCTCGCTTATCGAATGGGCCTACCTCATGGGAGGAGCTGAAATGATGTGAAAGTCGGAACGTTCCGTAGGCTACAACCCATGAACTAGGTAATCAAGAAGGTGGATTGAAAAGACCTTTTACTCGAAAATCAAAAAGGTCTTTACTCCAATCATTCAAACTATGCGGCAGATCTTGGGGTCACCGTGCTCTACGAAAACTGGCCCCATGGAAGGCTGGAGGAAGTTCGGTCATTTCGGGACTTCAATAAATCTCCCAGGTGTCTTGGCTGCTCGAAAACTCTGTACGAAACTCATCCCTTCTCCAATCACGGTGAAATCTAGCCCTTCTCATTGATGTTTGGAGCCTACGGTCGCCATAGCTGTCATTCAGCATACCGTTGACATGACCGACGTGAAACGGATCAGTCAAATCAACAAGAAATTTTCCTGATCCTTACTGGTGGGAATATGTTACCTATGCAGGAAGTTCGTGAGGAATGGGTGCGAGAAAACAGGAATTAGCTCCAGGCAAAGTCCTTGAGATAGACCCATTACGAGGCTACACTTTCCAGGCTTTGGGTTGGGAGTTCTATGGATTGGAGGTCATTTGTCCAATACACTCAAAGAAAATGGATTTCGGACCATTCGAAATCGAGAAGAGGCGGCACATCTAAGCAAAACTGGAAAAATTGGGAGCCAATCGTCCAAGGTTGTAAAGCTGCGTACAAAAATCTCGCTCATACTTTATGTGGGAGATGAAGGTTGGCAATACCCAAGCTGAATACAAACCAACTTTTGGAATTTGAAACGTCGGATATTCCTTTAGTGACCATGGATCTTATTACCTAAAGCCAATCAGGAACTCTTATTTGAAGAAAAAGCCAGAATACGTTTTAAGGAGAAATAGTTTCTAGTCTTAGAATGAAATTGACGCTTTTTTGAGCCGGACTTAGAACTTAGTTGAACCAAAGTGTCAACGCTATTTAGAGAAGGTTTATAATTCCAAATCTATCCTAACCTAAACATCTTTTCAGACTTATTCTTGCTTTCTCATAGCCTTGATCCGCAGGCAGATTCGCGGTTGCGTTCGCAGCTTCCACAGCCAAGCTGATCACGCGCTCATTTTTCAATTATTCCCTGCGATGCCTTTTTACCCAGATGAATTTGGGCGTATATTTCATGAAGCGGATGTAACGCAACAGAGATCAGGATCTTTTTATCCTTAAACCCTTTTTTTTCTGCCAACCCCAAGCCAACCTGTCTCCGACCGAATCCACTACATATTTGCTGTCCGGAAATAGATCTGAACTTGGAAATTCGGTACTTTTCAATTCTTGGGAGCGCTTCGGATTACCGCCAAAAGCTCCATTAATCTTATTGGTCGTAAGCGGAAAGCCCTCCGCTAATTCTTTTCGATGGCCCCAAATTTTAAACACAGTCCATAGCCGCCCGGCCCGGATTGCCTTTTTTGCTGCGCCATCTGTATAAATCCGTTTAATCATGGATCAAAGAAATAAAATCTGAGTTAAAAGAATCGGATTGCATTTAGATAACTTCCGGCAAGGAAAACATTTGATTTAAAAAATTTTTCACTGCAATGAAAGCAAAATAATTTCCAAAAATTCTTTCTCAAACATCCAGTCGGTTTTACCCAGCTTTCGCTCCAGCCAGTTCGTCTTTAAGACAGCTATAGACAAGATTCAAATTCAACAAATCCCGATGCAATATTGACTCTGCTCAATTCTTGCTTTCCGTGTCAAAATAGTAGTCAGGTCCCAGCTCCAAGCGATCAAGGAAAAGCAATCGGAAACGATCGAGGCTCCTGTGGTAGTAGTAGCTTCAGGATCGCCTTAAATATTTCAATCCCCAAGATCATCTCGGCGCGATCGCAAAAATGATCAATGCTCCGCGATAGGCAAGTTCTTCTACTCCAATACCAAAAGATTGAGGATTGATTTTCCAGCCAAACAAGAACACAATCATAGGAGCCCGGGCAGGCAAGAGATTGCCTTTTCGGGACTGAATTATGACCCACCTTTTTTCGCAAATTGATCACATCGGTATTGGAACCGAGTCATACGATCACTGAAATAGAGATCAGGGAAACGGACAAAATCTCTTTGAAATCAATCATGCCGCAAAAAGTAGGAATTAATTCCTATTCGTTTAAGTGAGATTAAAAAGCAATTCAGAGTTCGGAAATAAGAAAGCAAACCTGTTCTGCGCGAAATAATCTTGTATTCGCTGTGTTTTCAGGCCGCGGCAAGAAAAAGTCAAAAAAGGAAATATAGCACTAAAGCCTGTTGGACTATTCTATAAACCTCGGAAAGTTTAGTGCTATAAATGAGAATCTTTAAGGGTAGGAAAAAGACAAAGGTTAATAATTCTCAAAAACTCAATCAACCTTATCCATTTTCGGCATTCGTGATTGCCGGGAAATTCCGCAATTGAAAAACTGGTCGGTTCAATGGTCCATAGCCCACTACCCAATTCCATTTCCAGCAGCCTTGGCTTCACTTTTCACTTTCTGATAATGTCCTCAGGCCCAGTCACAACCCATCACAGTAGGCTACGTGTGGCCTCATTGGTCACGAGCATCGGAGTGATTTAGTCTGCAATTGCGTCTTCCAGCTTCCGCATTCGCTCTCCCGAAGATTGGGAATCGACATGCTGAATTTCAGCATAGCCTTCGCACGGAGTGACGTAATAGAGATCCCAAGTACGTTTGGTTGTGGTTAGTGCGTCTGATAGGCCTCTTGAATCTCGAGCATGAAATTTAAACTGTTATACGCCCATTTTCTCCTTTTCGCGCGGTCTTTTCTATCGCCTTTGGGGAAAGAATCAAAACGCCAAACCTGCCAGGAAGCCCAACACATTTTTGCACTGATCCATACAATGTCAGCTAGTTTGAAAGTCCAAACTTCGAATTCCTGCCATCGGGAGGTGGTATCCACAGCGATCATTTTTCGGGAAATTAATCTTTGAATCGCTTGATTACTTTTCACGAACCTGAGAGCCATTCGCTGTTTCATTTTGAGTGATGCGATCAGATCAAACTCTGTCTGGGGATTTCAGATCTTCACGTCTTATCGCCTGATTCGCTTATCGAATTCATGCCCCTGCTCGCTGGATAATATGCTGCGCAATGCATCATTTTTTGCCCAAATGATCCAGAATAAATATGGAAGCTCGCTGATTTCTACAACTCGATTGCGGAGATTGATTCCAATTTCAGTTGAGGAGGAATAAATTTAAGTTGACTAAATCCTGCCGGCATATGAAGCTTTGACGCATCAAACGATTCTGTCTCCTTGATACAGTTTTCATAAAAGGTCCGCTGCGAGTGATTTGCACTGAGATCCCTTATTAAAAAGCATCTTGTAAATAAGTAGAAACGGCATCATGTACTTTAGATGGGCCAGTGCAAAAGTGATCTAGGTCTGAGTTTTAAAGAAAATATTTGGATACCCAAGTGCATTAGCCTTTCAAGCCTTTAAGCAGAAATCATACCTACACGGATTGGAATAATGCTTTTGTGGGGCGAACTCTTTCGCTTATAAATATTCGGAAATATGATCTCGAGTGTCGTTGCGTCACTCTGCGATAGCATTCCGAGATTCGCGACGAGGTAGCGTATAGCCTCCGGCATTCAGCAGAATGGCATCAAAGGAAAACCGACTTCATGAATCTTAGTTAATCAATTCGCCTTCTACATACTTTGGGGAAAGTAATGAATTTCAAAACTGCTGAAATTGGTTTTAATTCTTCAAATAGTCTTCAAAGACGTGCTTCCATGACTTCCGGCTCACGCTTTCCTGGGGAGTAGATTGAGATTTGGGCCGTTTGATGATCTGATTTCAACATGGTTTAGCTTAGGTTCCGAGCTTAGTTAAAAGGATTTTAGGTATTAAGAGAAAGGTTGGTTGCGAGATAGTTGAAAAGTGTGAAAGTTGTAAATTAAAAAGGTAGGTTAAAGAGGATCCTTCTAACTTATCACTTTCCAACCTTATAACCGGGAAGTGCAAAAAAAATCTGGGAAAAATCACATTAAAGCAATTTCGTCATTTACCTTCAAGCTCGAGCGCTCACTCAGCGCCACTCCATCGAAGGCCTTACACAAGCGATGTGGAGAAGCTTGCGAAATATGCGAAGTAAAATTTCCCTGAAAAAAATCCCACTCATTAGAGCTTGAGATCTTAAGACGATTATCAATGAGCCTCGCCAAACTTGAAATATTCAGATCTTTATATCTCAGGCTAGACATTAACCTCCGGGAACCAAAGCTTTTTACATACTTGATGTATGAAGATCTGATTTCTGAGATTCCTGCCCAACTCTTTGAAGCGCCCAAAACTTGCAGAAAAACTTCCGGACACTTGGTTTCATAGAAATCGGGCAAACCCTTTTGGAGCCATACCTCTTGCGAGCCCAGAGGGGCCTCGAATCAGCTATGCTGAAATGCTTTACCAGTTTCTGGGCTTCGGGTGGTCCGAAACTCACCGAATTGAAAAAGGGCAAATCTTTGAATATGGGTTTCTGCGCCGTGGTGGGAAAGGCAATAAAGAGCGATTTAGACCAATTGAAAAAGACGCTTGAAATATCTGAAATATTTATCGGGAGGAAGTCCGCATGCATTTCAGACCATTCAAAGGAACATGAGGAATTTGTCTTCCTCAACCGGAGAGGCAAGAAACTTACTCGCGTAATGATCGTTCTTGATCATCAAAAAAACTGCAGAACAAAGCTGGAATTGAGATAAATGAAAAGTCCCCATTATTTCGCCATTCCTTTGCGACCCACCTTGTCGTAGCGTGGGAAGCAGATCTAGAGCCGTTCAGGAAAGCTTTGGCCATGAAAGCATTACGACAACGGAGATTTACAGCGCATTTGGGACAGAGATTACGTTAAGGCAGGTGCTGACGGATTTTTCATCCGAGAGAAATGAAAAAAATAGTTTAGATATAAGATGTTAGATTGACTTAGATTTTTATTTTCATTTACAGTTATGACAACGCCAAAGATTGATGCTTCGCCTGCTTTTCTTGAGTTTCTCAGGAGCTATTACGGGGTATTTCAAAATCAATTGATAATCCCGATGCACATCTGATTTCTTGGTCTTGCCATTCCTTTTTCAAACTGATTAGCAGTCATTGGTGGCTTAGCAATTGTCAGATATCGAACATCGGCGAATCTTAACTAAGAGTATTACCAAATTTGAGACTTATAATTTACGCCCTGATCTGGTTTAGAATCCCTTTTCACTTCCTGCACCCTCAACAAAAGTCATTACTCGTGTAAAGTGCCATATTGCCTTTCAAATCGGATGGCATCTATTTTGCCTCTGGCTGGGATAGATCCTTTAGTTCGCTTGAGCACTTCTGAGCAAAACGAATTAGAACGAAGAAGAATCTTAGCTATCCTCCAAGAACAAGGCTTTAAAAAAGTTGAACTCTATGACCAAATGGATATGAACTTCTTTCTGCAGAATCGAAGGACTTTAAACGATCCAGCTCAACGGGGCAAAAAGTTAAATTCAAGCTTGGCTACTTCTTATTTTTGGGCTTTCGCGGATACTTCTCGGAGACAGCCGAGGGCTGGGACTATCGGAATCCACAGGGAAGTATATGAAATGAATCCTCCAATCACGGATATGACATTCTGCGGCTTATTGGCGAGTGACTTTGATTGAAACCCAAACGGGCCAAATCGTTTCTGATAATTCAGTGACCACCAGCTATTCAAAGCTGGGAATGTCGGACAAAAGAAGGCGGCCAGACCATTGGAACCTTCAAGCACGGTAAGTCTCGCCTATAACAAACAGCCACCCGAAAGGCGTCAATATTTATGGTAGAGACTGCGGTTGCTAACTCTTTCTATATTTTGGAAGTAGGATCTATTGAAAAACTCCGATTCTTTAAGAAGATGAAAGTTTAGCTTAGCAGCAATCATTAAAAAAATCCCTAGATCCTCTCCCAAGAACCAAATCGTTTCCCAAAAGGAAAATACAAACTTATTAAAATCACAAGTTCTTAAATCTCCCAATCTCCTAGGTCTTCAATCTTCCTTGTTTCAGAAAATCACTGATCAAACCACCCAACGGATCCCAGTGTACTATTTTTTAAAATTCACGTGCAGCGCAAGCAAGTCCGGGGATAGTCGATCCAATCGGCGAGAGGGGGGAATAAGTACATGCCTCTCGAGAAAAAAGGAACCCAGACGAGTAGTAGGTATCAATTCGAGTCACATTCAACATTCGTACTTTCGAAGAGCCCAAACCACCTCATTGGGATTGCCACATTTCGGATATTACCGCGGATCGGTGGCGGGGGCGTATCAAATACGGAGGCTGTATTTGTTTTGACCAACCTCACGCACCTTTTCCCAGTCAGTAGTCATGGATGATTTGCCTGGTGCTCGTTTGTCGCACATTAAAGTAATGGCCTACTGAGAAAAGATTGATCCACCATCCGCTCAGCTACGACCTTGCGTGGAAACGCCCCCCGGCCGATTCAAAAATCCCCCATTCAAAAGGGTAATCCGTTCTGCATCCGGAAATGGCAAAACACATAAACAATCACCAGGGGCCGTATTAAAAAGGATTAGGGAAAAAGTTAAATCCCCAATTAATTAAAAGCTTCATCTACATTTCCCATCTGCCAAAAATAATAGGCCACCCCGGATAATTTAGTTTGTTTTCTCGTAAAGAAACAAGCTATTAAGTAAGCTGAAAACAAATGTATACTAATCAGTAG
>Ga0163217_1024780_pt1 | contig 11198 bp, 5 predicted proteins | sample SynspAceP_FD_185933 | JGI IMG/M metagenome (GOLD analysis project Ga0163217, IMG submission 185933) | Saline lake microbial communities from Ace Lake in Antarctica - Synechococcus sp. Ace-P (PacBio error correction) | ecosystem: Environmental > Aquatic > Non-marine Saline and Alkaline > Saline ... | reverse complement strand
CCACCAACAATGACCAACTAAAAGCCTTTAACACGACTTGTGCGCTACGATATGATTAAATCATCGACAGGACGGAACAGGAGACTTTGTAAGTGTATTTACCAGGATTGGCATACCATGAATCAAAATCCCATTTCAATAAATGCCCGAGCTGTCGAGACAGAGTTCTAGAATTGTTCAAGTCACTTCCGAAAAAATCATTGAGCATGATAACTTTTGTAAGAGGTCGAATACGATTTCGAGGAAACGATGGCAACTGTATACGATTTGAATAGGTACCTGCACTCGCAAAAAGATTGCCAAGTCCACAGACTAAGTCCACACTATCTCCTCGACCACAGCATATCCGATGACCTTGAACGGACATCTTCGCGCAAGCCGGCTGATTCAAGTCACGCTTACAGCTCTGAAAGCTGCCTAGTTATAAGCTGACCCAAATTATGATATGCATTGAATATTGACACAAAGTGTTCTTACACAGAATACCTTCACACTATCCAATGATCGTAATCTACGACTCACAGAAAATCTATATCCAGTTACGAGAATATATCGAGCAGAAAAGCTTTTGTCTTATTGCTTATCTAAAACAGCAAAAGATGGGACTATCTGGAAGCTAAATCAACGGCTCGGACCGGTATAGAAACGCTTTATGGTTGCCAATAAAGAAGTACTCACATTTGAGGGAAACCTGTGAATATACCGCGCATTTCAAGGACGTTACCTATATAGCTGACCGCAGCGAGGAAATCCCCCACTCCAAACAAACGGAAATTGATATTCTTTTGAAAAGAGCCAAACTCAGTACATTGGCTTTTACAGAGAACGGCAGAAAATCAAGGTCAGAGAAATGAAAACGGAAGCCCTGAACTACACTTACCAAAAACAGGAGCGATGAAAGGAAATTCTTAAGTTGCAAAATGCCCCGTTACCATTTGTCTAAAAACGATGGCAAAGGCAGGGCACCTTTTCCCAGCAGGGAGACGGAGAAAAGAGGCTTGGTTATTCCAATCCGTTCCGGCCCGGAACCCCAAGGCCTCTCTTCAAGTATCGAAAACCAAAAAATCCATGGTTTGATCACGGAGCATTCATCGTGTGGGTAATGACTAATCGATTTAGTCAGTCTCGTCTGCATATAACGAACTGACGCGATCCGAGGACCCCAGCACTAACGTCCATCACTCCATATCGATCCTGCCAATCTCTTTTTCTTTTCACCCGCAACCTTCGGTCCACCCTCGAAGAAAAAATGAAATTACGAAATCAAACCCCATAATGCATTTTGTCTAGAAATTCTACTAAATAGAGCGAACATATAGCTGGAAACCGCAATGAATATGTAAGGAAGTCTTACTATACTTCAAGGAAAAAAAATATTTCCCATTGGATTACAAACGATTCCGGCGGTTGGGAACACAGACATATATACAAAACAATCTAATTTAAGAACTCATTCATAGCTCAGCGCAAAAGGACTGATCCACCTGCTAATCAACAATAGGTAGACATTAAATTGCGCTAACGCTAAGCTAATGTATCCGATTCTCGTGACATTACGCTAAGACTTTCTCAACGCGCTTCTATATGAAAAGGATAACATTTCTGGTCCTGAAACCCTTGTCACGAACACATATGAAAGGGACAAAGAGAATTTCATAGGCTATTATGAGACCGTGAACTTATCTGGACACACGATATCGCCAGCAGAAAACAAAGCTGCAATTGGTTTATGAAAAAAATCATAAAAACTGTATCGATAGACTTTAATATTACAAATGATTATAAAGATATAAATCGAGATAAATGATATTGTAGAAAAATAAAAAATGAAAAACAGTACTAATAATTAAGTTTGAGTGAGAATCAAGAAGTGTCCATTGTCATTGACAAATCGTTGCTTTTGCTCCGTTGTCGCAGAACACGATCCGAAAGAAGGTAGATCCGTCATCTTTTGAGTTCTATTTAATATGGAACGGTTATCAAACTAGCACCGCATACGACGACACATTAATACATTCAGCTTAGATACCTTACAGAAACGAAGAGATCCTTAGGATTAAGAATCAGACAAAAAGTGAAGAAAAGAATGTTTTGTACACAGACTCTTAGGTGTATATTTACTATATGTAAGAAGAGAGCTCGTTCAATAATAAATTAAGGCACACAAAAAGAGCGCTCTTTCGAATCACGTCGAAGTAGTTGTCGAAGAGAGCAGCATCAGTGATAAGTAAGTAAACTGAGAGCGACATTTTCAAGATAGCAACACAGCATTCGCAAAGTGTTCACAAAAATGTTAGATGTCACGATGTACCAAATTAAAACTTTGAAAACCGCAATTGCAACAATAATCAGTAGCCGAATAAAACAGACGAAGCCCTGCAAACGACCCGGATGACCACGCAGTGCATTGACAAAGGACACTGAATGAAAAATACCAACAATAGTCTTCTATATTCAGAATGATAGACAATGGAACGGAAGCGTCTCGAAGAAAATACATCGATTTAACAAGGAGACCTAACCTATGTGTTGACGGACTAGGAACGCAACGGAAAAAAAATGATGCCCCAAAATGGTAGATAATCGAGAGCATTTAGCGGCGAGAAAACTCCCAGCCGCGCGATACCAGGAATATCAAGAATCACCATCATCACAATCTACAAAAATATCCCGCATAGCCAGACTCGCTCGAAACAACCAAACACCTTTAACCTACTTGTCGCTCCAGAGTCCGACAATAGAAGATGCATCACCAATATCAGATCCGCGCTTAAACACGCACCAAAGCGCTAAGGGGAATTACCAAAGGGGTCGTGAAAGGAGAATAAAAATTATCAAGAAGAGCAAGCGAATATATGCTTGTGAGTGCATCATAAGACATAATACTGTCATTCTCCATACTGCCACTTTATAGTTGTGATAAAAGTCGTATTACAGCGTTTTGACCGCCAAAAAGCATATAAACACAAGCAACTTATACCTCGTAGCTATACACGCAGAGCCAACAGGCCGCGGAAAAGGCCCAACAATGGGGCTGACCACGGTAAGGGAGTACAACAGCAAAATTGAAGAATCGAAAGAATGTACGCATGAATTCAAGAACCAATAATCCATAAGAGAAACACCAATCTATTACTGAAAATGATTCGAAACAGCCGCAAGCGATAATATTACTTAGACCGATAATATATGCAAACAAATACAACTGAACACAAAGCGTGATGTGGAAGTTAATCCAAGATATCAACAACACACTCACAAAATCAGATTACAAGCGTATTCATGGAGCTTTAGCCCAGTCTATACCAAAATGCGTTCCAAAACCTATAAGAAGAGCTGATGAGACAACCAGCGTCATAATGTATCATACATGGACAGAAACTTGCCGAAAGGATGAGGTATCTCGTTAGAATTATCTCATCACCCTAAAAGAAAATCGCATACGACCCACAAAGAGAGCAAACAATCACCTCTACCAAACATATAATGGCGAAGCACTGAGGTACATGGCTAGTATCCATTCAACTGGCAGCGACAATTGCAAAAATTCGGATCTGAAATTATGGTCATTAAGAAAAACTAGGGACAAAGATAGGTATTTGAAAATACGAAATTTAAGATTATGCAAAACACATTCGATGAAATTATGGAATAGATCAGCCTTAACCCAAGAAGAATGAAGCTGAGCTTACAAATTTGATAATTCACACATGCGGGTAAACTGAGCAGGCTTCCGAACAAGATTCAACAACCTAAAAAGCACAAAACGCACTAGCAAGTCTGAATTTCAGCTAAAGATTTAAGGCACGACAAATGGAAGTTCAAATTCCTATGTAGAACCAACTCGATGGCCACGCCATAAGTCACTGAAAAAACAAAGATTGAGAATCCAGATGGAACTCCACACAATGGGAAGTTGCGCATTGACCATCACTCAATATTTTCTGATAGATGTCAATAATACTACCATCTGCAGTTCATTGTGGTATGAATATTGGCTATTATATTTTCAAACTTATGAATGAAAAATGCAGGATGCCGTTAGTCAAGCTGAGACGTCTCGACAGTCTAGCGAGCTGGAGAAGCCAAGGACTTATATTCAACGAACCACAATCGTGTACCATCCTACAGAGATTTTAAAGGATGAGGCAACAAAGCAGAATAGCATGTCAAAACAAAAGTAACACTGTCGCGCGGGCACCTAATCGGTTATTGCCTGTACGAACTTATTCTCCGGAACACTACAAAAAACGGACAGATCAAGCGCGGCAAGTTATGTAAGATCTTGGATAGAAAATCACAAACTATTATTCAGAAGCCCTACCTGACGTAATCATATTTTAATAGCTCTGATATCTGTTCATATTCGATATCCCTAAATTTCACATATAACAATATTTGTATGAAATCCCTCAAACAACAAAATCATTTTAGTTATGGTTAAGAAACAAACTGCCTGTTTCCAAAACATATAAAATTAACTACATCTGCTCGATCGCCAGCCCATGGGCGAAAATATAAAAAATAGCACGAAAGAAGTAAAAACTTTACAACGATCAAGTCGCTGAAAGGGCTGATATCGTTACGAAGTTACGTTAATATCTATCAGCACAAAGATGAATGGCGAAATGGCTACGCTTAGGCTATTGGTTCAGTACTTCAACATGGAATTCTCGGGTTTTCGCTACGCGACAAAACACGGACAGGCCTACCCAAGAGATGCGAATTTCACATAAGAAAAAAACATAGTACCTCGACGATGAAGAAGTCTGAAACGACACATAGACAAGTCTACAAAAATGAGTTAATATTAATCGTCATATATAGAACAAATGGAGCAAACCTCGATAAAATATTAGACATCAATAATGCGTGCCTTACGTGCAAGTAATGGAAGCGCCTCCTCCACACTGCCAATGCCTGAGATGCCATAAGGAGTGTCTTGACAGAGATGCGACGCACTCGTCCAAGGGAAAAAGACTTCTTCAGGTTAGTTTGAATATGATAGGGTGATGGATAAAGTCCGAACAGCAATTTGTTAGATCCAGATATCAATTCTATTTCTGTCAGCAAACATCAACATAAATACGCGACTCTAATTAAGATAGAAACATTTGAGTACTTCTTAGTCATAGTATGCAGAATGCGAGCTTGGGAAGAACGCTAATGAAAAGCGTGCGGCATCACGCAGAGACAAAGAAAAGAATGGAAAAAGCACCAACCTTATATGAAATCTTGACTTTTTTACTAGGGGTGAATGATGAAAGTCGGTATGGGCAATTACGTTTTTAAATTAGACCAGACGGCGCATTTTTAGATGACAATGAATATTCCACCCTCACCACCCATGTCATCTCGGTAAGAGGTTACAGGAGGCAGGCTTAAGAATTTGAAAATGATTCCGAATAATGAAGAAAGTTAAAAAAATGGTAGCTGTTCTAATAGCACCTGGTCTTCTTTAGGAGGAGCAAGACCCAAAGCGGAATATTTGGATCATGAACATGGGAAATTTGATCATAGCGAATTTCCTTCTAGGAATGTAATATAGAAAGGGAGAATGGGACATGTCCTAGATTTACCAATTGGCTATTAAATTGTGGGTATTGATTATGGCGCCGTCAAGGAGTTGAAAAGATTCTTGGAAACTACATGACGTCTTACCCACCGTTTTGACAGTGTAGAAGGGGAGCGCATACACTATTTCATCCGCAATGACCATCACATTTGAATAATTGAGGACACCTATACGAGATAGCCCCGAAGTTATTTATATATTGCAGAGTTCATTCAAATATGGTGCTAACACGATGAAAACTAGAACAAACTATGGCGAGAATTGTATTTAATATTGCCGTTTCCGAACGATGACCACTTGCGCAATCATGGTTTTATTCTAACACGAAGGTTGGTACTTTCCCAGATATATATTAAATCCGTCCATAGATTAAAAAGATGTCTGCATATGAGAATTAATATTGGATAGCAAATGCTTTGGATTTGGAAATTGGCGAAAAGCGTAGGGGTGCACTTCTTACGATTGGAAAAAGCAATGGGATCCATTATATGAAGAAAGTACTTGAAAGTGGTGTAGACAATGTTGGAAAATGATTGCTATAAACTTGGTATTTCTAGGCAGAACAAGAGTTAATGGGCGCGACCCCAGATTATGTTAGATTGTGAGATAGACTTTAGTTTAGAGAGATCATTAGTACTTATAATTAATATGTACTAACTTATTGTAAATGTGACTAAAATCTCCTCATCTTCTCCTAAAGAGGTCAATTTGTCCAGTGCATTTCCTTATCTTAATTACGCCAGATGAGTCTCTCTTATAAACATTGGAGTTGAGCCACTTTTCATGTTCTTATCTCGAAGATTGATATTTTGTCAATGTAGCGTTTGACCAATCAAAATTATTGGGGTTCAAAGCAGATTTAATCTTCTTTATCAATTTCCATATTTTGTATTCATCATAAACATGATAAAAAATCCGCCCCCCATGCCATTACCGCACATCAGAAATGGTAGTTATCAATTTTTTCAGCTCTCCTTTAAATGTTAGTTTTTAAATTGCTATACCTATTTGGCTGCCAATATTATATGCTGTTCTTTTTATAATTGGCGCACTTATCAGCATCCACAAGCTTTATTTGTTCTTTTGTAATAGGGGTAAAGATCAGGAAGTTTTTTGGTGTTGTCCTTCCAAAATCTCAAATCTTTAACTCTTCCACTTACATTTCAAAAACCTTGCTTTGCTTCTTTTACAGCACCCGCTGCCTCTTTAATTTGTTTAAAGATTGTTTTTCTTCTTTTACATGCTATCATGTGACCAGTTAATAACAGATAATTTGTGATAATTTTTCATTTTTATAGTTTTTCAGCTTTAAGCTGACCTTCGGCTAATCTGCTTTGTTGATGATTCTTTTATATTCTATGCCTCACCCCTTGCATAAGCAGACTTTGCTGTCTTTAAATTCACTGGACTTTACCCACCATCTACAACATAATCTCTATTTTGATTCCGTTTTCAAAAACTTGAAAAGCCATTGTTTTTGTATTTCAATAGGTATATATTTATTCCAATTTCATAACTAGTTCTTGTAAGATTTCCTGTTTTTTTAGAGCCATTATTTCAAAAACTATTCTTTGGTTATTGGGTGCGACATGTATTCTTTTTTTCGCCGCTCTGTATCTTTTTATCATCCATTCGTTGCTCTATAACCATTTTAACCTCTTTAGATTCTGGAAAACCAATTGGTTGAATTGTACTACTATTGCATGGAAAGTTCAATTTTTCACCGTCTTTTTTGAACGGAAACAATATTCTTTTTTATAAAATTCCATCCCTTTTTAATTGAATATCCGCACTAGTGTTAATTTCAAGTCAGCATCATTAGCCAAATGGTGTTATGACATTTATCTTTTATATTCAATGGATCTGTCATATAAAAACCAATAATAGTTACTACTATAATTTGTGTGGTTTTTTTTGGATTAACATTTTTCATCGCGAAATTGGAGATATAATTAGCTAACGAATTCGCCATAATTTTTTATGAATATAGGCGCGATATTAGTGAGAGTAAACATCAATCGTAAGGTGTTTTGGCAAGGACTGCCCTAAAAAGTCAACAGCACCTTGCCCATTACATTTGACATTTCGAAATTTACTTTAAAATATACGTATTCCCACATGTTTTTTTATTAAAGTGCTTTAGATCAAATTCTGCAAATTGAAATGAATCCACACTTTTTATTCAATAGTACCAAGTGTACATTTCATCCCCATTTTTTTGCCATTGAATAATTCTAACCTCCTTTTGGTATATCTAATCTCCTTTAAGCTGGTTTCAACTTTTAGGTTAAAGAAGTTCTGGTTTGTTAATTGTCTGTGTCTTGCAAGATTGAAATAGAATAATTGCTATACTACTAGCAGTTTGGGTTTTCATTTTTAATAATTTATTTGATGCATTGTTTTCAATCATCTAGATGGCTTTAATACCCTCCCACAATTGCTCGCAGGCATATTTTCTCCGCTTGCCTGAACCAAACAATTCTGATCTTTAAATAAAGAAAGTATTTGAGATGTTTTGTTGTCTTCGTCTTCTTTACTTATATGTATACTTCTCCTTTTGGATTAGATATTCACTTCCGGTTTAGTCATCTTCTGTCCATCAATTTTTATCCATTGAAAAGGCAAAATTTCACATTGCTAAAATCGTCTGGACTTTTAGGGCTCCGTCTATATTGCGATTTCCATTTTCTGTTTAACCATTTTCAAAAACTAGAAAAACACATTACTCTTGCTCGCACTTGCGATCTAATATTTTATCAAATTTCATACTAGTTCTTGTAAATCACCTGCTTTCTTGGGGAAGCCATTTTCAACTATGTTCTATTTGTTATGGTTTCTATTCGTATTAATTCTTTAGCTGCGAGATTTTTTCATCGTTCCATTATGTTTAAAAAAACCATTTCACTTGTTTTAGAAGCAGGAGCACTTTGGGTAAACTGTATTTTTTTTGGTAAGTTGTAGTGATAATCACCTCTACTATAATCTTGAATTTCTACAACGTTTTCTTTTATAAAGTTCCATCCTTTTTTAAATTGATGTTCGTTACTAAAGCACCTCAATATCAATAATTGCGTTAAAAGATGTGTAACACAATCATCCACTATACACTATGGCTCTATCCAGTAAACCAAAAGAATATTTTACTGCCTACAGCAAGGCTGTTTACTAACATATTTGATTATTCATTAACATTTTTCCTGGTCAGCGGGATATAGTATCGCAAATTTTTTCCATATTTTTTTATGTACACGGGATCGTATTTCTGTGCGATATACATCATCAAAGGTGTTTCCGCAAAAATATCCCTGTCTTTGCTGCAAAACTACTATTCATTAAAAATAAGCTGTGAAACTTATTTACTTTGTAATGAATACTATCATATATGCCTTAATATCGAAATTCTGTAAATTGAAATGAAACCGTTTACCGTCCTGTATTAATTTTTCCAGTATAATTTTCTTCACCGTTTGCTTGCATTGAAACCACATCTAATATCTTCATGTGTATAATCTAGCTCTCCCTAAGAGGTTTTCGACTTTTGGCAAAGCAGTTTGTGTTTGTATGTGTGCGCAGAGAAAAAAACTTAGGTAATTCTAAAATTAAGTTTGAAGCGGTGTTTTTTTTCATTTTATTATTTTAAAGAGTTAAAAAGTACTTCATATGTCCATTAAGTTAATATCTATACTAGAACTGAAAAGAGTATGCTTTATTAACTTGAGTCAACCTAGTTTCCGAGAGAGCAATCATTTCAGAAAGCTCTTGCTTGGGCTTCTTTAAGAGATTCATTTGAAGTCAGTAAGCTACCAGTAGGTACCACCATTTTTTGATTTTATCAAGTGGGCATTTAGATAGCGTTTAATAGCGCTTTTATAGGCTATTACAGTTTTCTTCGGTAGTTCTTCTCCGTATGTATTTGCCGCTGCGTCCCATTTTTCCAAGTCAAAAGGGACCGTCTTGATATCCAACTGCCATCCAAACATGAGTAGGTATCTTATAGAACAATTCATGAAGAGTAGTAAAGTGAATTATTGCCTAAGAGAGAGTTGAAAATTGGAATTTTTAATTGTTTTGATGAGTATTATACTTCAATTTTTTTAACATTTTGATTCCATAATTGATTAATTTTTTTCATTTTTTAAGAGGCATATGATAACAATCGCGGATAATTAGTAAAAAAAGTTTTCATCTTGGAGGATGATTCGTAATATTTAAAATAGTTATTCCTTATCTAGATAAAATTTAAAAGTGCCAAATCCTATTCTGAACATACATTATAACTGGGGGGTTACATAAGTATTATACCGGACTTAATACCATACGTCAAGTTAAGTTATCCTTGTTTCACATTCTATTTTATACTCACCGTATACCTGAAATAACAGGTTTGCCTTTTAATTACCATTCATATTTTCAAAAATAATTTTAACCGTGCAATTTTACCTTTACCATTATGATTCTTTACAAAGCGTTGAATCATTTTTTTTAAGCCTTAATTCAGTTCGGTATTTGTTTTTATTCTTCTTAAGATCTAACTTTTGTTTATTGGTTTTTCTATCTGTGCATGTTATGATTTAAGTGACCTAACATAAAATAGTATAACTATCTAGTGTTTTTTAATTTTTCATAATATTTTTTTAGGCACGGAATTTCATTAATGAAATTGTAGATTAAATTTGTTATGATAATTATAAGTTTCAATAAAGACCTATGATTTCTAAGAACCATTCCTAATATTTTTTAACCTATTTAGGTTTTAGTTTAAGACATTACATTTCTAAATTCTTTTACTTTTTTGAATAAGCTTCGGTAAAATGAACTAAATTTCCATATATTAAAATTAAGTGTTGTTTGAGTGTGTTTTAAATTGTATTTTAATTTTCACTAGGATTGAAAAGTATTTGAACACCATTTGTGAGGAAATTCAGAGCATAGCGGGGAAGCCACAATCAATTTTTGTTTATTTTATTACTCCTTTATTTTTTTCGAAATCACCTTATTTTATAAATAAGAGCATATCCTGCTTAAATGGATAATTTGCAACGTTCTAGGTTTGAAGTTGCTAAAATTTGAATAATTTCCAATCATCTTTCTTCAATATTGACCTGTTTTTCCAACCTGAACCAGTTGAATTTATGTATTTGTACCCTTCATCATCATAATAACTACAGGGCAGGCAAACCTATTCGTATTTTCCTGTTTTTCGTTTGCCAATGCAAAGTGAATTTGCTTTTTCTACCGCGTCTTTCAGTTGTTTGCCAATTTATCCCATAGGAAAGAATAATTACCGTCTTTCTTTTAGAATAGGAAAATGTAATTATCGTTTAAATGTAGATCGTCTTTTAATGTAATTTTCTCTTTTTTCGCCTACTCTGGTATGGCATGTCGTTATTGGCAAACAAAGCACTCCAAATCATGATTTTTTAGAGGTTCAACCGTAATATTATCACGCCAACCATCTGGTAAAAACTTATTCCTTGCTCAATACTGTTTTCTCATCTACCATCAAAGGGCTAATACGCATTGTTTTTCAAAAACACTCGCTTGGTATAGCCAATAGTTTCACTTGTTAGGTTTAGGTTTCATCTTTACCATTCATCAAATCACCTAAACTAAGAGGTAAAAA
>Ga0163217_1024339_pt1 | contig 11198 bp, 7 predicted proteins | sample SynspAceP_FD_185933 | JGI IMG/M metagenome (GOLD analysis project Ga0163217, IMG submission 185933) | Saline lake microbial communities from Ace Lake in Antarctica - Synechococcus sp. Ace-P (PacBio error correction) | ecosystem: Environmental > Aquatic > Non-marine Saline and Alkaline > Saline ... | reverse complement strand
GTGCGTTCGCGGCATCATGGTCAAGCAACCATAAAGAATACGGTATTCCCTTTCAATATTTTTTTTTGGGGGGGGGGGCCATTGGCAGTTTGAAAATGGCCATAATGATTGCGATTTGACGGCTTTTTCTTCGCGTGTTTTTTCGGTGGTGTTATCAAGTTTCAATTTTTGTTGTTCTGGAACTCATTTAGGTATGTGATTTTTGATGCACTAAACAGATAAAAGGCTTTCCTGATTTAGATTTATGACAAAGTCTTTGGTTAGCTTTACTTGAAAAGGTTCTTTATCGCTTCACACCCAGGCCTAGAATTCAGGTTTCAAAATCTTTTTCTTCGATGATAGAGTCAACCCATTGCTAAGAAACCGATTTCCCATGTTGGTCAAAGTGGCGCCGCAGCCTATATTAAATTGGTTGTCGAACCTGTCTTGCCAAGCAGTTTGCGATAGTGAAAGTTTGTTTGGAGTTGGGTTAGCTTCCACGGTGCTACGCGCTGGTGTTGGTAACAAAGCCAGTTTAACGGCTTCTTATACCTCGACGGGCCGAGTGCGGTGGGTAAAAAATTATTGAATTGGCCATCCTTCTGCACTAACTTATCGTATTCAGGCGTTAAGGAAGCCCCCAAGCTGCCAACAAATTGTTGCGGCCCAGCTTTCTTTCCAAGATGATTAACGAGTTTTTAGGATTCGGTCAAAATGTCGCGTCGCTACTTGTTTATGCAGGTAGGGAAATTCAGAGACGTAAAATGATTTTTTTCCAATCTTCGCTTTTGTTTCTGCGTAATCACGTGTTTTTATGTTGGGAAAGCTCAAAAAGAGCTGATTACCTTGCATTTGACTCAGGTATAACAGAGGTTTACGTTGGTAACGTTAAACTATTTATTCAAATGGATTCTTTCGTAAAAGCGGTATAACTTCGGTTGATGGCTCTGTGTTGTTATAGCTTGATGAGCTCAAGAAATGCCGAGGTGAAATAATGACGGTTAAGACTGGTCGTCGACCATTTTGGTTTGTGGACGGTTGAGGGTGTTCTGTTGGCGAATAAACGATACGCCAGAATAATGTTGATGGCTGGTGATCATGAGGGTCATCAGTTAAGGGAGCTTTTGACCCTCAATGAGCATGGAAAAATTTTTGGGTAGGGTAAGTTTCTACAAAAAGACGATTGGTCTTAACTGTATCTTCATTAAGCGCGTGTGTTGATGTTCCATTTAAATAAGGCAAACAAAGTGCTGGTTAACCAGATTCGAGTAAAGTATTTCCAATCGATTTAATAGGGTACCCGAGGATGAGTAAGCTAATTGACGGCTGGGATTACCGCGTTATGTATGAAATTGGAGCGAGATCAATACGCAGGCCAAAGCACCCAATAAAGTTACCCAATTCGTCGATAGTATCGATGCGATCAACTTCCAAACCATTTAAAATAAAACGGATGATTCGTGAGGCAAAAAAAGTGTGAGTGCTAAAAACAGATACGGTTTAGGGGAGAATTAGAACGCATTATAGTTTTTTTGATTCGATTCATGTTGATATCTCTAAGTTAGCAATATGTTGCCTAATTTTAGAGGAGGCGTAGTAGTAAAAAAGGTCAAACGACATTTTTTTTCACATTATTTACAGAAACGACATTATCAACCGAAAATCTCTATTATTCAAATAAGTCCCTATTCCTTGGGTAAGGGAATAATGCGAATAAGGTCCTTGTCATTGAGGACAATCGCGTTTTATGTATTCGAGCCTCAGGCATGTCACACGACTTCACTTTTGCCGCAGCGAATTTTACGATACCACAGGAAAAATTACTGCGGTCATCGTGTAAATATTCGAAGCGTCTAGAGCAGATTAAAAAGGCGGCAAGTAGGGACTGATCAGAGCGAAAACAACCGAGGGGTATTGGGTGATAAGGCTGTCCGTGAAATTGCGGAAACATACGCATTTCAGGAAATACTGGCGGTGTGCGGCCCCTTCTCTGATAAAGTGTATATAAGGTTGTCCCATGGCCCGAATAGGGAGTTTATTTACTTGATTAAAATGATCGGTTTTTTATTGGATTGGCCCGCCGAAAATGATTGGGGCGCTGTCTTGTTTTGACTGCGCCTATGGTCTGACGATATTAAATCAATAAATTGAAATGAAAATATTTCTGTACTGCGCTTAAGTCAGTCAGCTGGATGGAAGGGGGGGATATATTCCTTTTTGACTGAGCTGCCTAATCTTCAGAGGTGTGAGTTTATTCATGGGTTGTAGACTATAAGCCCTTTGAAAGATTTAGAGGATTGAGTATTTAGGGTTTTGCAGTGCGAGTTCACGACGGCCCAGATTTTTTGATTTTTACAAACTTGAAATATGTAAATTGTTTGTTGGCGCCCGAAGCAAATCGGTTTTTCTCTCTGTAGTGGGGGTTGACTTTGGCTATATAGTTAATTATCCTTTGATGATTTAACTATATTGAAGGTATGGGGGGGCTTGCAGCGTCTTCAATTAAACAAAAACTCGCCGCTCTATCTGGAATTGAAAGCTTACTCACTATCAAGCTGGATTGGCGATTGCTTCAAGTTAGAATTGTGACGGGGTAGAATGATGAACACTTGAACATGAGCTAGAGGGGATGCAAAAGTTATATCTTCTACTGGTGCGAGAGGAAAACATAACAAACTTAGCGCTTCGGGTGTGGACGAAATTTGGGTATTACATCGCTTTCTAAATGCGTTTTCTTTGAAAATATTGTTTTGTGGTGGATACGGTTACTTGAAGATGGTATGTTGGCTCCGTTGGTGGAGTATCCCCAGTTGAAAAAATGTGGTTTGCGATAGAAAACTTCCATAAACGGGATCAAGTAGCGACATATTATCCTTGTCTAAGTTAGCCACTTTTATCTAAGCGATTCCACGAGATTCAAGGGCAGAGTCGTTGATTTTCAGATATAAGCTGTTCCCGATATTTGTTCATCCCTTATCGATTCCAATCATGCAAGCAAGATGTTTTTTTAAGTTGGGTTAATAGAGTCAATAAAAATTGGTTTAACCTCGACATTTGAACGATTAAGGAAAAAATTAATTTGAGCTATTTCAGATTAATGACTTATTGAAAAAATTGTGGAAGTTTCTAGAAAAATGGTGCCGAAGGAGATTTGAAGTAGTTTTAACAAAATGTTTTGATCTCTTTAAAGTCTAAAATTTTTGTGATACTGTCTGTTATTAGGCAGGGTGATGTGTATGAGTTGGAAAGTGATGATATGTTTTCGGCCAAATTACGATAATTGGTACTTCAAAAGATGACTATCTGGTCTTAGAGTCTGCTCAAAAAGCTGGGAGGAAGGCGTAGAATATATAAATGCTTATAGGAGCTGAATATTCAAATATTAGATATACTTTGGTGCTTGATCTTTAGCAATTTGGGCGGGATATATCCATGGTCGAGCATCCCATCATGCGGGGCAGGTGTTGGAGATTCAAAATTGCCGACATCATACGACCGTTATGAGCACTGGACAAACATCAGAGTTGCGTGGAAAGGCGTATCGAAAGTTGTTTCAACAGATATCCGACATGGATATAGGCTATTTAGTCTAGCAATCCCATTAGCCTTGGGTGCTGGGAAGTAAGAAGTTTATTGAACAGTCTACAAATGAGTGGGGATATCCGCTGGTAAAAAGCGAGCTGGAGGAGATTAGGAATCAAAACAAGAGTATAAATCAACTGACTCTGACCCTTGAAGTTCCTTAAAAGGGAGGGGGGTTAAGTGGGGATGTTCTAAAAGATGGTACTATTACATCTTTTGGTACTTTTGAAATCTGAGTGAGTAAAAATTATGAACGTTTTTTATAAAGAGTATTTGTAAGCTATATATTTACTTATGTTTTTAATATGCTTGCCTATTTCTGATGTCGGATAACTGGATTGTTAATATAGGTAATTCTTGGGGATTTACAGTTCGAGCTTACATTATTGCTATCATATTATTTGATTTTGGATATTGCGTGTTTACATAATGGCCAACACTACATTGAAAAATAAATATGCCGCATATATTCATTCTTCTTGTATTTTGGTAATTTCTATAATATTTCAATACTAATTTAGTCTGTTCTGTGTTTTTATGAAATATTGGATTTTTTGATAATTGTTTGAGAGTAACTGATAATTTTCCTTCCTAACAGCCCTAGATTCACCATGAATGACGAACTGAGCAGGTTTAAAGACCTCCAGTCTTTTCAATAACTTAGAAAACAACACGACTGCGAAAATAGGAGGTTACAGCCATCAACGCTAGAGAAGCCGAGCTAATAGGCAAGGATTGCCGGTGAAGCTAATTTCTTAGGAAAATACGGCTACATGGGTAAAAACAGTTGATGTTGGATTAGCGAGGCTGGCAACCGATTACACTTTCAAACGGGAATAAAGCAGCGGAGGGGACAAAGAAAGCAGTCTCTCGATTGGAATTTACAGTAAAGAACATTGAAAGAATGCGCAGGGAGATAACTAGAATGATTGAAAAAGTTTTATTTGCAGAAAATTATTTTATTATTACAATTTACCTATCGTTCTTTTGTATTTTATTTTATGTCTATTTGAATGGTTGGGATAAATTTGACTATTTTCTTATGTTTGTATAGCGTTAGGAGATGTATTTTGTTTTGGATATGTATTTTAAAAAAGTAGTTCAATTAGTTGGCCCGGTCATATACTATAGGATGATTAAGTATGCCCGTATAGTTATTTTGTATGTGGTGTTTGTGTTTATCATATCTATTCTTCTCAGTTTATCTGGTTATATCGGAAGTCATTCAAATTTGAATGAGTGGGTAGAGTTCAAAAATTAATATAACTAGCGTTGGTTATCTTGATAACTAGTGATTTAATCTACTCTTTAGAAATCTATTTCGTGGACTTATTATCTTAATTTAGAGGTATATGAAACTTAATCAAGACAAGTATTTTGGGTTCGATTTTTCTGCATCTTGCCGAGAGCTCAATTTAACGAACATTCAAGCTCACAAGGCCCTTTCTGTATACGTTTTTCTCTATTGAGGTCTACAGTCTTTATTTCGATTGCCTCTGTTCCGGTTCTTCTTTACTCTTTGATGTCATCGCTTTAGAAGGCCTTTCTCTGCCGGGCTTGATTTTTTTGAGGCCTCTCGCTGAACATTTTTTCATAGGAAAGTTCCAATGAACGAATTCTACGACGTTTACAGCCGATGCCCATTATGGCGTCACTTTCAGACGCCAACCATTATGTAATACGCCACGTCCTTCTTTTATGAGGCGGGAATTCGCGACTCGATTGATCATGGGCGTCTACTTAGGGTTGAGAAGGACGTACGTGATCGGTGGGGGAATATTGTTGTCCTAAGTAGCGTCTAGGCGATGGAGATTTAGGGCGAGGTGGTTTGTCTTTTCAGGCCATTGGTATCGGTGGCGCAGAAATGGACGCGGGTGGTCGTTCATGATTTTACTTAAGACCAATAGTTGACTCAGATTATTTGAGATGGGTGTGCGAACAGGCAACTACGCTTGGGGGGTAATATGGCATTTGGTGTGGCGGCCGCGTTGGCGGTGTTAGAGTCGACAGATTTGGCGCATGGGCGATTGAAGGCGCTTTTCACCATTGAGAAGAAGAAACAGTTTTACGTTGGTGCGTTTTTTACAGATAGAAGAAGGAATTTGAAGGGCAGATATTGCTTATTTGGATTCCGAGATCGCGGGATGTTTACATTTTGGTTGTGCGGGGTGGTGTGGATATTATATTCAGACAAGGGCTATCTGGCTGTGCTGCGGAACTTTTGACAAAAAGGCTTTAAGTTCGTCGGTTGTCGGGTTTAGTTGGTGGTCATTTTTTTTTTTTTTTTTTTCTTGGAAATTTTGGGGATTAATTTTTTTTTTCATAAAGGCCGTGCTAGCGCGAATGTGTTATCATCCGATTGTTTGACCTATTAATGAACAGTGTGAGTTTGGTTTGAGTGGACAATTTTTTTCTGGCGGTTATTACTCTAGTAATGCATATTTCTTGTGATGCTATTGGCAACGATTATGTCGGTAAAAGACGAAGCGGGTTTTATTTGGCTTTTTATCTCTGAGTTTGAAAAAGTAACACAGGCAGAATTTATCAGTACTGAAGCAATTTGACGGTGAGTTTGTGCTGCTGGATTGTGGTTATTGAGCTGAGCGAGTTAGCTAAAAATATTTGTTGAGTAGCGATTTATTGCGCGCCTCATTGGGCGTGATCGTATGATTGCAGATTGGATCGGCGTGACAGAGACATCGTGTAATCTTGGCGTGATTTACTTTGTTAATTCCACATGGAAGGCGAAAAGGGCGTTGATGCTTGTTTGGTTGGTTCGTTTCATTGTTGGACTCTGCGGTGGGGCATCTTGCTTGTGGGCGAAAGCGGCGTTTTCTTTTGATTTTCAAGCGGAAGTGATGTTAGGAAACGGATACCCAGGTTGGGCGCCCTGATTCCAGCGGGTTTTGTTGAAGCATTTCCTTGAAGTGCATTAAAGCGGTAACGGGTCAGGAAGCGGAATGTAAAAGTGATTCACGCAGGTTTAGAGTACGGTGTGATCGGTGCGAAATCGCGGGCATGGAAATGGTGCGTTTGGGCCAAATATCGCGGTGCGATTCCCTACAGAGCGAATGGGAAATTTGATTCTGTGAGCGGACTTTCTGGAGCTTACTAACGGCACTAGTTAAGCGTCTTTAACAGAAGCCTAGTCGGCTACACTTTTCAGATGATCGGGTTATCGGTTATTGATTGTCTGGGTGAGGATGTAGTTAGTACAAAAGCGAAGTGCGATTAATCGACTTGGCTTTTTTTGTTTTTTCTATTCAAGTTTTTTCTATTTCAAGTTTTTCTTTGAAGCGTTTTAGTCTTCTTATGATTCTTTAACGAAGGAGGCTAGAATTTTACGTTCGCTTCAACGGTTGGCGAAGCGTGAAGTTTACCGTTATGGTTTGTTGATCCAAAGTACTCGTTTTCTTGCCACTTAAGTTTGACGCATTGTCATCATTTCTTTTGATCAGTGCGATTTCATCACGGCATCGTCCATTGATTCCATCTGCGTAAGCAAACCGCTTTTTTCACATTTTACGAGAATCATCCAGCCAGAGTAAACGGCGGACAATGGTTGAAGATACTTTTTTGCTGAGTTCTTTCATCATAGCGATCGCTTGTAATACAAGCGGTTTACGGTTTGTAAAATTGCCATTGTCTGCATTCCCGTTCATACGGTTCTTTCATTTGTTGCTTCCGTGGTCTTCTTTGGTGGTGACGTTGAGTTTCTTTTCCATGATCGGCCAATGGCTGAGCGGGTGTCTGTTACTTCTGCATGGACTGAATGTAGCGAACAACTTTTCTCTCTTTTTTGACAACGTAGGGTTGAGGTCAAGAATTTTTTACAGATCTCACAGAATCAACAATGGACGTTGCGGCACCGTTGTTGATGCTTGTTGCCAGTAAAAAAATGTTAGCCTGGCCGGTGTCGGACTTGCGCCATCTCATGGTGAATGGAATTGTCTCAAGAGGGGGATTTCATTGGCGGTCACGATACGGGAGCTGTTTCTTGGAGTTCGACGGTGCAGCACCGCAACGTAAGGCTGTTTTCTATAATCAGTTTGAATCCAGCATCTTTTCAAAAAAATCAGACGAGCTTCACGGAAAGCACGAGGAATAAACACGCGCCATGCTTGTATTAATAAACCATTGTATTCGCTTTTGGTTTTTTGAACCCACTTCAAAAGCTGTTCTCATCTTGGCCGTGTTTGCATTTTTGAGGTGTTACTATAACGGAATCCAACGCATTGACTTGTTTTGTTTTCTTCTAGCTTGGAAAATGATAACGTCATGTTGCTCATTTTAAGTGGTTAGTTGGCAAATCTAGTCCCGGTTAACAGAGACTAGGCTTAATCTGTAAATCACCTCTAATTAGAATATTGAAATTAAGTAATCAATTACTGTTGAATGAATTATACTAAAAAGTCCATTAATATCATAGATATGTTTTAATAGATTTAAAAAATCCTTTAATTGCGAATTTCATTTTCAAAGAAAACCGTATCTGTAGTGTTCCGCTTTGGACCTGTTTGTGCTGAATTTGCTGATGCAGCAAAGACCAATAACAACTGCTTTTAAACCATCTTCAACGGGATACATCAAGGTGATCCTTCGCGTGTGATGGCGTTAAAGGAACCCTTGGTGTTGGTATAGGTTGAGGCCATTGTTTGGATCACCCGCTTTCTAGCAATGTTTCATCAACTTGGAAATGTCGGCTTTCATGGGGGCCTTTGGATGACGACGGGTTAAACAACTACTTTTAGAGAAATTAGGCGTGCGTCCTAAGGTTTGTTCTGGCAAACGACCTGGACCAGGTACAAAAGCATTCTATTTTGGCTTTGTGGACAATGGCACATATTTCTTCTTGATTAACGAGAAACCTTCGGCAATATTAAGGTCAAGGCAAGGCACGCTGACCACTGTTAAAATCGGACGCTGGACATACGCGTTGTCGATAATATCAGGTGTTATTCATCAAAGTTGTCATCAAGATTGATTGTTGTTTGTCTGTGGAAGCGTTAAACACGCCGTTACTTCGGATTGGGTTAATAGGGCGCATTAGGTTCAAAAAATGGGACAGCATTATTTGACTAACGTACGCCAGACTTTTCATTAAAGCGATTCCAGTTCTTGTACTTTTTCCAAGGAAGGAAATCGATGTTCTCGGCATGTTGAGCATTTTTAAAGGGCCAATGTGCCAGATAGTATCTGTTTTGCGAAACTTGCGCGACGGGGGCATGTAGCGATACTCCACCGCAACCAAACCGGTGCTGGATGGTTGGCGCGGCTTGTCTAACTTTTTTGCACTGGCTATAAATTCGCTGACGACGGGTTTGTTTTTTCACTAAAATTGGCAACTTGGTTTTGTCAATAATTGCAGGCAATTGGTCTGATGTTGATGAATTTGGTGTTGGTAATACGAGGAGCATAACAGATTTGACGCGAGCATGGCTTCTTAGTGAATTCATAAAAGCGGAACATTGGTACCAGTGCAGATACAAAGCGTTGACGCATTTTTATCTGGTTCTGTGGATGGCAACCACTTTTTCTGCGCCTTCGATAAGAAGCAATTATTATCGCAGTGTTTTGGCCCATTCATGCCGCAAACCTAGCAAACCATAGCGCCAGGACTTTTGCATTGCGAACCCTCTTATTATGGTTTTGTTGATGATTAATTTTACTGTGAATGTTATGTACAGTCAATTGTTAGTGCCAACGAGCAAAGTAACGGCATTTACTTGGGTCAGTACCAAGTCAAGAAACTCTTCTACTTTCCTTGTTTGACCAACTGCTCGTTGCCATCTTGGTATGACTTGTTGTGGCTTAAAGTCCTATTTGTTTAGGGGGAACCCCAATCTGGCGGCCTCTAAACAAATACAATTTCATCTTCACTCGACGATCAAAGGAAAGTTTTCACGGTAGTGACAGTAAAGGATTCATTGTAAATCTTTTTACTGTTTTAAGGGATGTCGCCATTGTGAATGGACCGAAACCATATCTGCTCAACGGCCACCGTTGACGGTTCGATAAACGGGTCGGTTGAATGCACCAAAGTTGTTTGACGCTTCATCATTTTTTAAATTTGCTTCGAATAAAAAGGGGTTGTAATCTATTTCTAGAAGTGTGATCTGCTGTTGGTACGCCGCCACCGGCCAAGGATTCTAAGAACAACAAATTTGATAGATGGCCGACTACCAGACACTCTTTTATATATAGGTTGGCAGGACCCTTTGGCGCGCTTCTAATATCTCTTCTTCCAGTTTTTGCTAACGCCCTTACGTAGCGCTCGCCAATTGGCGACACCTTAATGTGGCGCTAACTGGATTTCTACAGGCAGCCGCTCCCCGGAAGCAAATGGACCAGCGGCAATTTCTACTGATGTATAACTCACCAATTTGAATCTTTTAAGTGGTAACTGTTTTTTTGTTTTTTTTCAGTCACTTAGTTGCCCGCTTTGAAAAAATATACTGTCATTCTACAACACTGAAGTGGGAGTAAAGTAGTTATTTTTGAGCGCTTTCATTACGCAAAGGCGTGATCAATCTTTTTTTACCTATAGGTGTAAGTGAAAGCACTGTTTAGTCGCGTTTATTTCTAAATAAAATCATGAATGAAGGAACATAAGTTAAAATAAAGAAAAAATTCATTCACTATTGATTTACATCATGAATACCTGATAATGTCAATATACAACTCTCTTTGGGTTCGCTCTTAACGCTTGGATTTAGTAGAAAGTGGGAAGAGCGAAGACAGGATTGAGTACTTACAATAAAAAACTAAAGCGCTTTTTACGAACATAACCGGCTTAGCTATCAAAAAATTTTGGGAAGGACATGGCGAAAATGCAAAATTGGTTTCAACTCAGTCAATCGGTGTCCAATTAAGCCGCCTTGTTTTATGGATGTGTGGCGTCTTAGGGATTGCCGCTTAATTTGTCTTACCGTCATGTCAGAGAAAAATTGACCTTTGTCTGTAGGATCAGGCATTACTAGTTTTTGATCATTGCCGATTTTATGGCGACTACGAATGCGAACGTCTTTTCGGTTAAAAGCGGTTTAGTTAGAACAGGATGCGAGGGCCTTCGCTCCAACATGCAAGTTAATTTCCAAGTGCGATTTCGTCATTACTTTCAGAAAAATTTCAAACAACGACAAGTTAAATATTACGACAACCAGTTGCGGATGTATATTAAGAACAGTGTTTGAGCAAAAGCCTGAAAAAACCTAAACCCACACCAGGATTATTTTAGATTTGTTACTTTTATTTCAACGTCCAGATCCTTTTATGGATGGCGGCTGAACAGAGTTAAGGCGTTTGATTGCGGCTTATTGATTTCTGGCAAAAGTACTTGGCGGTGGGCATTTTACTCGAAGGTTTTGGGATTGGCGGTTTGTTGGCAAGCACACATGAAGCATCATTGGTGTTGGAATCAAATTGAAAATTTTGGAGTTTTGCCTCATCAAAAAACTGTTTTTTACGAAACGGTGTACCTTATCTGCGCATTTCAAATTAGAGACGACCTTTGGGACCCGCCGATGGCATGGGTCTACCTTTTTTTAGCGGGGGGTGGGCGGGGGGGCTTTTTTGTTTTCAAAACCCGTTTCTGGCTGAAGGGACAATCTTCCTTTTCTTCTTTTTTTTTTGGTGCT
>Ga0163217_1087292_pt1 | contig 11199 bp, 5 predicted proteins | sample SynspAceP_FD_185933 | JGI IMG/M metagenome (GOLD analysis project Ga0163217, IMG submission 185933) | Saline lake microbial communities from Ace Lake in Antarctica - Synechococcus sp. Ace-P (PacBio error correction) | ecosystem: Environmental > Aquatic > Non-marine Saline and Alkaline > Saline ... | reverse complement strand
TTTTATGGGCCTAAAAAAATTCTTCTTCAATTTAAATAAGCTTTACTTTATTTGCGATAGGATACAGTTTTAATATTTGTGTGGTCGTGTCTTAGGTGAGTATTTTGATATCGGGCCTAGGAATTACTTTCTGTTTTGACCATCTATTCCCTTATCCAGAAATACTGACTTTTCTTGCTCTAAGAGTTTCATATACGGAGTCCCAAAATCGTTAATCAGTTAAAATCTGCCGGGTTTGTATTCTTGAAACTCCAACTGTAAGCTGATTTAGAGTTTCCGAATAAGCCACTGTTTTCTTGTAATTACTTTATTGAAATCGAATGTTTCTACTTCACAAATCATAAATACTCTCTCATTCTCTGTGTTTTTGTAGAACTTTCGGTTGACTACTGAGTTGAAAAAAAATTTTCTTGCAGTCATTTTGGTACATGCCTTACAATCAATCTGAATTAATGTTCTTTACCACCATATTACCATCTTGGAGACTTCTTTAGTGCATTGAATGTTCAGGATTTCTTCTGCATTCCTCTGATAAGGGCACTATATATAGGTCTTTATACTAGCCGCAGTCGTTGTCGTTTATGTTAACTGTATATTCAGACCATTTCTTTTTGGACACAATAGGTCGATGGGCAAGTTTCGTGTATTGTATCGAAGAAGCCTCATATAAGTTTAAAATCCCTGATAATTTTGTCGGCTAAAGAAATTTGCTAGAGTTTCGGGCATGGGAAAGATCAAATTCCGTAATTAAGGCTAGAAGCTAAATCTAGGAGAAAAATTATCTTTGTTTTAAAAATAATGTAATTTCCCCTCTAAAATGCTGGTTTTTAAACTAAAAAAAAGGTCGAGTAGGAGAATAAAATTCTGAAAATCTTTTCGCAATCGATTGTTTTTTGGTATATGAAAACTTATTTTATACTTTCGAAAGTATTTTTATAAACATAATTCTTACAATATCTTTTGTTTAATTAGGTTTGAGTTAGCAGGAAAAGGCCGGATTTTATCCAGGCCTTTTTTGATTTTAGGTTGTTTGGCTGGATTAGCTGAATCTTTAATTTGATGCATTATGATTAGGTTTTGTTAAATCGAAGACCTTACTGATTTTTGTTCTTTTTAATAGTGTTCGCTGTATTTGTTTGGTCTTTGGCGTTTACTTTCCACCAACTTCGTAAGATAGGTGGTAGAAGATGCGAAATATGAATTTATTAAACGAGGCGAAGAGCTTGAAATGAAAAAAACCAGCTAGAAGTATGTGCTAGCCTCAATAAAATAGATATTTGGGTACAATCACTGTATCTAAACTTATAGGTCCTTTTGATTTAATGATTTTAAAATGGTCTTGTATATTCTGTATTCAATAGATCACTCAGAATGCCTTGAAAAAACCAATGTTCCTACAATGATGATCCCCTTTTTTTCCTTATCAGTTTTGTCCTTTCCTTGTTCCGCAAACGGTAGTCTTATGACTACTTTAGTCAGCTATAATTAATAGATAGCTCTAGGCATGCTATCATACTCCGTTTTTTTATTCCTGCTCGGAAGTATTTTTGGTATCGGGCGGATGGATGAAATATTGCGTTTTATTTCATGGGCCGATGTTCTTTGTGGTTTGTTGAATAAGGACGATAGGCCATCAATGAAAGATGAATTTGTGGTTTTGAGGATATTTTTTCAAGAGGAGTCAGCTTTCGTCCATTGCTTGTTTTATAGTTTGTTAAGTTCAACACTCGGATTTGCAATTCAATCTGTCTACAACCCAAGCAAACCTTTTACGGATTCAAGGATTCCTCTCTTTGATTCAAAATATTTTAAGTCAAGTGGGACCTCAATTAAAAAGGATTTCGAGCAAGCGATTATTTTTTTAAAGATTTATGGTCCTAAATAGTATACCTCTCCCCTGCAGCTTGCGCAGAAAAGTACTTATGTGTCTTTCAACTTCCGTATTGATCCGAGGAGATCAATTTCTATTTTTTCTGATAGTCCTAAAAGTAGGCGGCAGTTTCTTAATTCTTATTTACCCTGATGATGATCAAGCTTTTTTTCCATTGATTCAAGCGGCCTGTATTTATTCGGGGGTTCATAGTTGACTATGATTGCTTTTCCGGGACGGACAAGAGAACCAGTATTTATATCGGATATTGCCCATACTGCTGTTGTGAAGCTTGGAGGAGTAGGGTTGTTTTACCTTAAAGATGTGAAAGCTCCTTGGTCAGATATTCAGTACTTTTCGTTCCAGGCGTGAGTAATTCCTAGTATATGTCTTCCTTATTTTTATTGGGTATGTTGAGCGAAAAATCTCCCCAGATTTGTGCCATTTAATTTAAATGCATCGTGATTTCATTTTATATTTTTCGAAGATGACTCCCTCATAAACAGCTGTTAGATTTAGGAGACGAGAAAGCAGAAAATATTAGAATAGTAAGTGTTGCGGCGTTCAAATTTGGACTCCATTATTTCGATATTTCAAACATGAGATAGTTTTGGAGCCACGTGCCAATGATTAGGATTGGAATTTATCATGGTCTTGAAAATGGAAATGTTAGAAAATTAGTTTTTTGGGGAAATTGGTCTTTTGTTTGTATTTTTGCAATAGACCTTTAAACAGCTTATGAAGAAAGTCCCTTTACTCACGAACAAACGATGCGGTAGTTTTTGGTTTTGCTTGTATGGCCATTTGCAATGGCTTTGATTTTTTTAACCTCAGCGGTTTAGCATAATCATCCCTTTTGGAAGAAATTTTTCTCAGTTGTTCTACCGGTATTGCTCTTGCTATTTCATCCCTATCATTAATTCTTTTTTTGATGGATTTTTCTGTTATGAACACCTCTAAACTTTATGGCGTTAGCCACAGGTATCTGGCTTTTTCCTGCGTCCTTGGTTTTAATTCAGATTAGTATTGATTAAGTGTATCTTTGAGCTTTGGTTCTAAAGCGCTCACCTTTGTTTTTACAGGTTCATTTGCCGCATTAATGATAGGAATCCTGGGTGTCTCTTTGTTCACGGTGAGCTATTATCTATCCGGAACTTGTTTTGAGGAATGGACCTGATGAGGTCGTGGAGAGGATATCCCACAATTGCTGGGCCTTTGGATTGGGGTGGGGCTAATCAAACTTGTCTATTATTGCTAAAAAGCTGATTTGATGTACCTATAGCTCTACTTTATTTGTCAAAATTGATCGCTGTTAGATGTATTTGCTTGCAAACCTTTTTTGAGGACGGTCTAGCTCTTACTTTATTGGCAGCCAAAACCCTGTGAAAAAAATTGATCGGTTGTTTTAAGGCTGATTCAGTTCTGTTCTGGATTTATGAGCTGAGAGACAAAATCGCTGATTTTTAGGAAGAATTATGAAAATCCCAACCGTATTCTATACTATGATTTTATCCTTTTGGGTAGGTTTTGGAGTCACTGGATTGGGCAACTTATATTCGTCAAGATATTCTTGCTCCACATATATGATGTCAATTTGATCTTTGAGCTTGTTTTTGCCACTATTTACTTCTTTAAATTCTTCTTTCTTCTGGATAGTAGTGATTCGCTACGGACTATTTGGTTATGGCATCTATCGTTTTACGGAGGGTCACGTCAAACTTTGGAAGTGAGTCGGAGCATCCAGGATGGTAGTGTACTTCTTTATGTTTGGTAGCATAAACGTATCGGGATGGAAATGGATCCTGGGTTGCAATATTTCGATAACCCTTTTTTTTATTTTTTTTATGGGATTGTCTGGATTCGATCGTACATTCGGATTTGTGGTAAATGCTTGATTTTGGCTGTTTACAATTTATCAAGCACCGTTTCTTCTAGTGTGGTCGTGATGCTGGCGCAGGCAAACGTGTTGGTGGAGCTGCCTTGCGCTTTATTGTTAGCATCTGCCTTTTGCTCTTCTTTGGTCTCCTGTAGGAGTATGTACTTGCATTGTCTTTGTATGCTATCGGTACTATACGGTGCTTATATTTGTGGCGTTATTTTAATGATGCAAAATGTTTCAGGTATGTATTAAAATTGGCAGTATTAAATGAGAGTGATTTTTGTATTTTACTGGTACTGATTGTAAATAAAGCAGGCCAATATTCCTTTGCAAAGAATAAAAAATGCAACTAATGTCAAGCTCTATTTATCGGCGCCGTTGTTAAGTTTGATTCAAAACTAATATTGTATGGATATGTGTATTTTAATCGCTCCTTTAGTCTAATTGTAAGGGATCCATCCTTATAGTAAGAAGACGAGTTCCTTAAAAAAAGATTTTTGGATTATTACCTTAAAAAAGCCCTGAATATCGGGCTTTTTATACATTTTATGATTTTTTTAACTTGCTGTTTCCACTGGCAAGGTTTACCCATTAAGCATATTCCATTCTTCGAAATGTGCTGCATAATCTAAAGTCTAATTCCATTTTAATTGCATTTGGCTTCCAATATAATGACTCGCTGTGCATTTTTCCCATTCATGACATTGCTTAGTTGGATTTGTGCTTCCCTCTAAGCATCCCGCTCAAGGCCGAGGACTCTTGACCTCCGACGATGTCTTAGTGTAACTTGCAAATAAAGGCTTTGAATCTGTTAGCTCCGATAATTGTTCTCCGCATACTATCCCTATATTATTCGTCGACTCGAGTCCTTCTAAATTGTTTTGGTGTTACGATTCATTTTTTTGTGGTTAAAATTTAACTTTCTATTTCTAACACGAACAATTGTGACTTTTTGTTAGCTTAAGTTAGATACTTGGATTTAAACATTGACAGCGTCATTCAATTAGATGCATTAAAAAGTCTTTGAAATATGAGAGCGGTTTTGGTTTTACATACTTTTAGTCCTATTTAAAAGCAGGTATTTGCGTTTAATCTAGTATGAAGATATCATTATTTATGTTGAACTAAAATCAATGTGATGTAATTTCCAAATTTCTTCGATGAATTACAGGGATAGCCACTGTTTCTTTATTGATTACGATGATATTATATTTTTAATACCTATTTTTTTAGTAGAAAACTTTATTATATATAATAGAGTCAGATTATGGAGAGATTTTTTCTTTCAAATGAAAAAGTAATTGCAGTGCCTTGATAATGTTTTGTATTAAATGGAGAACAGACCCTATATATAAATCCAATTTATTAAATTCAAATTAACAGATAATTTATGGCGAGTGAATCTATCAGTATGAATGGTGTTTTTGCGTCAATTTGTCTCTTTCTATGCTACATATCCAAACGATTTTTAATTGTAAGAAGTTTTCGGAAAATTATAGTTTTCACAAGATTAAGCAGGAACCGATTTTTGATAGATGTCAGTCAATCTGGGGATGAGTGATATTTACATGCAAAGTATTTTTTTTAACATTTATTTCAATCATGAACCTAATGCCATTTTGGACGGAGGTGGCTCATTTTACAAATTCATTAAGCCCTTCAGTTGCAGATAATTGGTTTAGTGGTTTCAAGGGTTAGAATTAATCTCGGGAAAAATTACAAGGATTTCATTTGATATTGAGTTATTCAATAGATTAAAGGTGATTTTCAATATATACTTTTTGAGTCAAATAATGATTGTGTTAAATATCTGTATTTTTTGGATCAAATAAGCCGGATGGGTACCCGGATTGTTTCTTACCTAGAGAGTTTCGGTAAAATTTTATTATCTTCTCGCATATCACCCTCAAATCTCAAGGGATTAGGCTTAGTGCCAGAAGATATTACGAATACGTTCCGGACTGACCTATCATCTTCAACGCCGATTGAGATGAGAACTTGATTTCAATCAGAATACCGGTTTTTTTCACTATTGATCACGCTTCCAATTATTGAATATTTGAAAATAATTTTTCAACAGCAACTTGTTGGAACGTCTTGGAGCTTTTTTAAATGTTCCTTTTAAAGCTCAAATTTATTTATTCAATTAAGGACCCACTAAAAATTATGATTTTCTGTTCGAACATGGACCTCTAAAATATGTGTTCAGACGCGAGCTATGCCTTGATATTGATTTTCATGATTCTGGAAAAGGCTAAAGAATTTGTAAAGGAATTATAGGGCCAATATAGAAAAGTTGATTAACAAATATCTTGAATTGAAGATAGAAAGTTCATTCATTTTATCCCGATGATTTTCAGGTTCTAAACTATTGGATTATTCGCTCTCCAATATTCGGAAGTCACAATTTAAAGAGTTAAGGAACTTTAATATTCATGGCAGTCTTTGGGATATTTTGAGGTTGCTTGATCGTTTAGCCCAACTTCCAAAAAAAATTGAGCTGAATCGAGCACCTGTGGCGAGCACAGCAAATTTTAGCTAAAATCGGGGACTTGGTTTAGGTATACAGCACTACTCAAGAAAAGATTTTCTTCAATTTTCTGGAGGCTTTAGTCTAATTTTATTGGATTGGGATTATTCTGTTCCTGGCCGTTGAAGAATATACTGTTCTGAATCAACAAGATTTTCGAACGAGAACTAGGAATATTTTGTTCAGATTTATTTTTGAAAAAGGCAATTGAAGCTCAAATTTCAAATTCTTCAGGGGAATTAATTTTTGATTTCTCTTTCAACCAATAGAGCCAACATCCAACTATGTCTAGTTAATTGATGTATCAAGCAAGAAAAGATTCCTAACTCAAGGATTGGAAGTTTTTGATTCTGTACTTGAATTACCCACAAGCGTGTGTGCTGTGCGGATGATTATCTGAAACTTCAATTCTCAGATCCTGGTCTTCAAGTAAATGATCATTCTATGTAACGGATCTTAATGAGCTGATGGTTATTTATTTTTATTATGAGGCCGCCATTTTTCAACTTTTGCTGCCCTGAGGACTGCTGCGGATTTTTTCTTAGAATAAGGTCTCTATTTGAAAATTTCTGATAAATGTTAAAGTTCAAAATGTGGGAATAAATCCTAAAATTAATAACCAATCAATAGCGGTAGGTCAAAGTGCAAGAAAGATTTTGGTGAACAATTAAGAAACTAAACATTTTACGGCATCAGAATCTTTTAAATATTTCATTTTGCAACCTCTCGGACTTCTGGAACAGAGCTACCGGATCGTTATTCTTTTATTTTTAGAGATCTTACTGAAAAAGCATGGAAAGTTAGAAGCTTGCAAAACGAATTAAATTAATTGTAGAAAATAGCCTCTTGGCAGTTCTCTTTAGAATTGTAAACCCTTCTCAAAATTATAGAATCAATTATATTCTCTGATTTAATAGGCCAGCCAATTTGGGTTTGTCAGCTGTATATGAGTTGGTTCTTAGGGATTGTGAAATGTTTCATTTTTTTTAATTGCTCCACCCAGGTAAATGGTGAAAAGAATTAAAAATTGCTTCCTGAGCGTATTTAGGGATTCTCAAGAGGGATTATCTCTTTTTCAGGAGAACTATGATTTGTTAAAAAGAAGATGTGATCTTATGCTTGGTCGAAGATAAAACCCGTCGATGTGCTTTATGCTTCTTCAGGGTAAATAATCTTCCCATGAAGGGTTATTCAGGAACATTACTGATTCGGAAACATTAGATACATATACAAATCAAGGAACGAGATTAAACAATTATCGTGTATTAGCTTCAAATATCACCGTCTGGAATCCCCAATTATTTTCTCCTTGAGTAAGTTCTCAAGCGGCTAATATATTAGCGGAAGTTGTGGCATCCAACTTGAGAAATGGGAGGCTGTCAAGCCGAGGTGTATTATCGTTCTTTGAGGGAAAACTATAAATGACAATTCACATCACTTGATCTTTTCGGAGTTACTTTGCTATTTGGATCGTGTGTATTTTCAAAATAGAGATTGATTCGTAGAATACAGATTCTCTTATCTTGTTGGTATGTATTATTTCATAGTCTAACCTATCAGAGTCCCATCATCGAAAGATGATGTTAGTAAATTGTTATCGGTATCATTCGTGATGTATCACGTGGAAGAGCATGAAAGCTAAAGCTAGACCTCGTTCAATCGAGGATAAGTATCCGAACCCCTGGTGTAGTAAGAGTCCACAATGAATATCATTTTTTCATTGATGAAATCGTTTGATTTCATTTGAGCTATGCGCTCCAAATGTTTCTCAATTTCTTGATATTTAAAGTCTTGATGATGAGGTTTTGGGTCATTTCCATCTTTGAATTTCTTAATACGTGAGGATTTGTATGTTGTTGTTTCATGACAATGTTGAGTATTTCAAATCTGATTTTCTTGCGCGGGAAAACCAGTCTTTGGAATTTAGAATCAGAACATTTAAGAATGGTGATTATATTAATAGTTTTTCAACTTACCCAATGGTATGAATGGTGGCAACGCAAAACATGACTCTATAGCTGATACTACACCGGATGTATTTGCCAGTAATATTTCTTAAAGACCCTTAAGTAGGCGGCAAATTAGAACTTTGATGGCTTAATGAGCGTGTCATGATCTGCACAGCATCACAGTAGCCCAGATGATCTCTAATTTTCTTTCTGTGAATGAGTCACGAGATTAGTGTAACCCCAATGAATTCAGTTTAATTTTGTCTTTCACATTTCTTCTTAATTTTGGAAGAAAAGGCCGTTCGTCATCGGGATTCAATTGTATAACTTACAGGACGTTTACAATTTTCCGGCAAGGAAATTTTAATGGTTTTTGATCAATGAATATTCTTTTTTCTCTTCTTTCTTTTTTTTTTTTTTTTTTTTTATGATTTTTTTTTTTTTTTTTTTGTTTTTTTTTTTTTTTTTTTTTTTTTTTTTCTTTTTTGTTTGTTTTCTTTTTTGTTTTTTCTTGTTTTTTTTTTTTTTTGTTATTTTTTTTTTTTTTTTTCTTTTTTTCATAACCTCTTTTCATTGGTGTTTTTTCATTTTTATTCTTTACATAACAAGATTTGATTTCCTGTGTGTGTCTGGTAAAACTTGAGTTGGTATTTAATCAGTGCCTTTGATTGAAATTTGATCAATTCGAATTGTGCATTATAGCTTTCAGGCCTTAATTTGAGAAAGCGTTTAAAAATAAGTTGCTGAAATTTGACGGCCGAATACAATCAATTAATTGGATCAGATTCAGTTGCGAATTCTGGGCAGATTGGTTAAATAAATTTAGTCTCATGATGCTAATCTAATATTTAAACCAGAGGGGTGATTTGTAAGGAGTTCAGTCTGTTCTATGCGTTGTTGTTGGTGAGGACTGGTCAGTCTTGCAGATACGAGAAAGGGCTCGTTTTGGTGCTTATTCGGTTTTTGCATTTGAGGATAGTGGAGTATGATGGAAGTCCTGAGCAAAAGCTGAAACCATTCTTTGGAAGCCATTCATTCTGCAAGCTTCCTCTGCCACTACATCAGGAGAATATTGGAGGAACCGGCCTAGGGTGCTTGCCGATAGTAAAAGATTTGTGGTTGATAATCCAACTATGTAGGTGGAGGGTAAATAATTGTGGTCACCTCCCCTATCGCTTCAATGAAGGAGTACTTTGAGTGGTTTATTTATAAAATTGAATTTGGAAAGAGGGTCAATTGTTAATATTCTTGTTTGCCGGGTGAATTTGAGTAATCTGCCAAAATCGCTTGGAAAAAAAGCATCGTTTTATTTTGTGTTGCAGAAGATATGCTATCAACCACATTCTTAATTTAAGAAATTTCTATAGTCCAAATGGAATGTAGGAAATCTTACGATAGCTTCTGATGGTCAGAGGTGCATTGGATGAATTTTATAAATTAGAAAATTACTCATTGGTGTTTATTAGATCTTCAAATGCCTGTTTTTAGATGGTTTTTTTCTGTAGTCAAGATCAATTCGAAAAAATCCGGATTTATACAAAAAGGTGTGTAAGTACCCCGTGAGTTTAGTTTTTGACTGCTTGTCTTATTACAGAGATTCAAAGGCGGAATAGGTGGAAGAGAATTGGCATCAATTGATTGTGTTTGCCCAAACAATTTACTCTCTGAAGACTCTATTCGAGAAGAGTAACCCAATACCTTCCAGGCAAATCTTCCTAAATCTTCTGTTCGATTTAGCTCATCAATTTGTGCCTAAGTAATTCTAGAAATCTAGAATGCTTCAAACCTATTTACTTCTGGTGATGCAGTTTTTTTACGCGGCTGTTTAGTTTTTCAGGAATCTTATTTTGGCTTTTACCTGCGTCGCTCTATCTCTATGCTCAGCGGACTCTTTTATGTACCCAATCATCTAGTTTTTATTATTGTTGCCGGTACCTCAGGAGCCTAAGCTCAAACCAATTTGATCATTTTTACTCGCTGATCCGGTGACTGTCAGGATGAGAAATCTGCTATCGAACTCTTGGAATAGATATTCTGCAGTGTCAACGATTTTTTTTTTAGCATTGTACCATTGAAGGCAACACTTTTAGATGAGTATTTACAGCTAATGCTACCCGAACATCACGTTTGCCTTTATTAAACATTGGACTATTCATTTACAGAAGAAATCTCATTTCAGCTTAATTCACTAACTGTTCATAGAGTGTGTTTTTTGATTTTCCAAATGTTACCATTACAGGTGATAGTCTTGATCAATCTTCAATCCTTTTTTTTCTCAACCCCAAAGGGATTCATTTTTTAATGTAGCGCACGAGATTTCCAAAACACACTCAGGAACTTTTTAATTTTCTGACTGAGATCGGCTTTCAGCTTAAGTGTTTGATTTTGACTACCGTGTAATCCCGAAGCATGTTCAGATCATTAGCTCTTAAAATTAGGGTTATTCCTTTAGCCCATTCGAGGTAAATGGAATATGGTGGAGATTTCTTTTGATAATACTCTAAAGTGGAGCATTTTTTTTTTTAAGGATAGAGCATTGGCTTCTCACTTCCTTATCCTGGAAATTTTTTCTACAAAGATCGCAGCATTGGGATTTATATTGGTTCAATTCACTGATGCGTTTAGACTTAATGAAGTATTACCGAGTCTGGTATGATGCCACTTTGCAGGACACATATCCAACTGGGGACTTCCGATTCCTTGGTAAATACTGAAAAAATTTTACGGAGCTGAGGTTTTCAACCTAGCCTTTCAGGTAATGCCAACTCTTCTCGATGGATCAAAAGCTTGAAAAGCCTTTCGGGTCTATGCAAAATGGGGCTACAAGTTTTTTCAGTTTAAGAACTTTGGATGGTCGCTTTTGCTTGGTTTGAAATATTCGATATACGCTTGATTCAATCGTTAAAATACCTGATTTTTCCCAGCACTTTTAGCAAAGAACTCTTGACGCTTTGGTACATGAAATTCAGGG
>Ga0163217_1116926_pt1 | contig 11201 bp, 17 predicted proteins | sample SynspAceP_FD_185933 | JGI IMG/M metagenome (GOLD analysis project Ga0163217, IMG submission 185933) | Saline lake microbial communities from Ace Lake in Antarctica - Synechococcus sp. Ace-P (PacBio error correction) | ecosystem: Environmental > Aquatic > Non-marine Saline and Alkaline > Saline ... | reverse complement strand
CGTGGCCGATACTCGGCAACAGCGCATCAGGACCTCGGACCGACAGGTCCAGTTTTGCTCTGGGCGATTACGGCTTGGATATTTCGCAGGCCGTGCTCAAAAGGCTAGTCGACCTTGATCAGCGCGCCCCGATTTTCTGCGAGATCGCGCAACCTTGTCGGCACGCTTTTCAAGGCTGCCCAGCAGTTTGTTCAGGACTGGCCTCGACCGCATTCCAGAAAAGGCTGGATCCCGGCGACAACAGGATCGGACTGGGGCGTCCTTAATCGTGCTCGGCCTGGAGAAACAGATCCATGGCGCGATCCAGTCAGGGTACCGTCTGGCCGTCCGCAGCTCACAGATCTCGAGGGCCGGCCGATCAGTCGATGCCTCTGGCCAAAGACTGCGCGATTTGGCAGGTGGCGACCGTAGAATATTCCCAGGGCCGGACGGATCTGTCGACCCGAGGTACGCTTTCGGTGCCATAGCAAGCGCCGCAAACCGCCTGCGACCACCACAATGGTAAACACCGATCAACCCGGCCAGAACAGGGCCGCAGCCAATACAGTTCGTTGATTTACCGCCGTGGGGTGGGCACACCAAATGACCAGCTTGCGGCACGCAGCCACTTTTGGCCGGCACCGCATTCATGGTGATCACAAGGACGGATTTAGTATGCCTTTGCGCGGGCAACAATACAAACCGGCACCGATCAACGGTAACTAGCTGACCAGCCGGTGCCATTTTCCGCTTCGGTGTTAACGCCAGGATGGCTGCGACTGATGCTCGTGATACACGGCGCACGCGTTCAGCCGCATTACTTCAGCGCGAGCTTGCGTGCTCGGGCGTTGATGCGTTCCCGGGCCAGTGTTCAAGGCGGGCGCGATCGAGGATCAGGTCGGCATTGCTGTTTACTGCAGCCGTCCGAATGCGCGCAGGTTAATTCGACCAGCGCCCTCATCACGCGCGCCCGACGGCGGCAATGATGTCTTCGACGCGCTCGTTTACGCTTTTGTCCGACACCCCTTCCCAGGCAGCCAATGCGTCGAGATGCTGCTTGAATCTGCCTGATTGGCATACAGACGGGCGATTTTAAGCGGCGCGTACTATGCAGTTACCTTTTTCCTTGAGAGGGTCTGAGAAGCAGTTATTGAGGGCGGCGCACCGCTTGATTCAACGCGGCGCGGGCTGGTTCAACCGCTGCGGCAGGAACAGATCAATCAGCGCCTTGATGCAGCGCCAATGCATTCTCTTCAATTGCGGCCTTGTTGCGATCAGGCCGTGAGCTGATGGTCGCAATTCAGTTCCTGCGGGCTCCAGGCGTTTGGCCGCAGCGGGTATTGACCGGTGTCGCCACGTCGATATCTTGTCTGCCAGGCCCACCAGGGCGCCAGCTCCATGGAGGGCCGTACAAGCTGATCACTTAACCTTGGCGGCCTGCTCGGCTAATAGCGCCGAGGCAACCGTTGAGAACTTTGGATCCGCACACGCAGGGCGGCCACGGGGTTCCGGGTATTCACAGGGCCCAGCGGTCATCAAGCCGGCAGGTATGCAATTTTCAGATCCAGCGGCTTCGATACAGGCCCTGGGCTGCCGTACTCATTCAGCCATTCCTTGCCGGCCACACCCGATTCAGCCGCGCCCAGTTTCGACGTAGGTCGCACATCTGTCGCGGGCACGATAAGCAGGCGCACACTCGGGTCTGGTGGTATCGAAAATCAAGGCTTGCGGCTTTTTTCCAGATCTCCAGCGGCTCCGATGCCGGCTGATCTCAGCAGCAGCAAGGTGTTCATCAGGATACGACCCTTGGACAAGCGCGATGGTCAATGTCTCAGTCATTTGCGAAAAAATCCTATTCGGAGAGGGCACACGGCGAAAATCGCGCCAGCATCTGCAGCTTCTCTTCCAATACACTCGTTAGCGCGATCGATATGGTAAATGCGGTTCGGACCGGGTATCGCCATCGGGCTACCAGCCGCGATCACCAGTGCGGCTGACGCGCCAGATCGGTCCGCCATCACCGGTGGCACCTTAAGACGCTTCTACGCGGTCACCAAATCGCGTGTTGCCTTAACCAGGAATCTGCGAACCCATGCGTTCCAGTTTCCTGCACGTGCATAAATACGGTTTTCAAACACGGTCAATCACCGTGCCGGTGCACTTCGGCACCGCATTCATGGCGATGAACTGCGCCTGCATATCGGTCCGGGAAGCAGGTAAGCGCAGTACGACAGGTTTGTTGCCTTCGCCGGTTGCCTCAATTGTCCATGGGGGGGGGGGGCTTTGGGGGGGATTTTTTTTTTTTTTTTTTTTTTTTCCCCCAAGTTTCCCTTTTGGCCGGTCTCGATCTGCGCACCTGCTTCTTCAGCTTGAGCAGCACGGCTTCAAGATGGGATATGATCGGTGTTTGAGCTTGACCCGCCGCGGGATGGCGGGCGGCGGCGAACCAATAGGTGCCGGTCTCGATACGAATAGGCATGACGAGTAGCGCGCGGCGTTTGCAGACGCTCAACGCATTCAATGGTGATGGTGTCTGTGCCATTGACCCTTGATGTTTGGCCATGGGCGATCAGGCAACTCGGCCAGATCCACGACTCAGGCTCGGCGGGCGGCCGTTTTCCAGTTACAGTGCGGCCCGTTGGCCAGGGGTTTTCGCAGCCTCAATATATTTTCAGGTACCGGTGACGGTACCGTATCAAAGAAAAGAAATGCCACCGGCAGGCCGCCTTCAGGGCGCACGCGCCTTGATGTAGGCCCTCTTCCACGCGTGATCTCGGCGCCATGGCCTCGAGGACCGCGGATGTGAAGATTCTACCGGCCGCGAACCAATGGCACAAACCACGGGCAGCGTTACGTCGGCAAAACCGGAAATGCGCGACCATCGGGCCAGCACCAGGAAATCGATGAGCCATGGTCTTTGCCAGCTTCAGTTTACGGACGCTACCCAGCGTTAGTTGATGCGCGTGGGGTCGACCTCGACATTCATGCGAATTCATCCAGCCGGGCTCGATGCCCATGCGACAGAACAGCTCGATCATTGTGGTGTGTGTGCAGGTGCCGGCAGATTGCAACAACGGCAACGGTCGCTCGGCCAGGAGGTGTCGCAGGCCAGAATAGGAGCGCGGAATTCTTGGCACCGGATATGCGGATTTCGCCGTCCATTCGGTTTTACCAGCGGTGGATGATGAGTTTGTCCATGTACAGATCGTTCTCTTAGGGCTTGGGCAATAGGCTCTGGGAGCGGAACCAGGGCATCTCGCCCTTGGCAGCGCGGCGAAACTCAGGGGCGGTTTGCCAGGCATTCGCGGGTAAAATTTCATGGTTCACAGCATGGATTGCTGCCATCGGCAATCTCTCGTTGAAGCAGGGACATAAATTCTTGTTGCTGACGCTTGACCGGATGGCAACGCGCTAAGCTGTTGCTAGATTCACAGCCAGTTGAAAATTAGCAGCCTTTTCGCCTTCGACTTCCAGTTGGGTGTCGGGCCAATCGCGCTCAATGAGTTTTCTTGACTTCTACGCCTGCATAATGGATTTCCAGTATTCGGATAGTTTACACGTGTATCAGGCCGCGACGGCTGGTCCAACAATTTCCAGTTCCCAACCGGGCGATGTGCTCTTCAGCCCTTCAGGCAAGCGCTACAAACACGCAACGTAATCCGCCACGCTCAGACCAGGATTGCGCGCAACCAGCAAGATCAGCGACGGGCCCACGCTGTTGCGCGTGTGACGCCGGACAGGTCCAGGGTACCGGACCTGATGTTCTGGGCCAGGCTCTGCTCTGCCGGCGCAGGGGCATGGCACTGGCAAAAGTCGATCTGGCCAGCACAGCTTTAGCTGACCGCATCGCCAGCGTTCACTTGTCGCTCAATTGGCTGCCTTCGGTGTTTTTCTCAACCTTGCTCTTCAACTGCTCAACCGACTTGGCGACTACACCGCCCCAGCCGTCGATGACCGCGTCAGATCGTACGGTTGGCCTGCATTGCCTGGGCGAACTGGTCACGGAACAGGCAGGCCGAATATTGATACCCTCACGATCACGTGCGAACCTTTTCACTGACCATCCGGTTGACATGGTGCTAGGTCACCGGATAGATGTTGCCATTGGAGGCACGAATTTCATGTTGACGCTCGGTGCAGGGGACTGTGCTGGCCACGCCATTGCTGGGGCAGAACCTTTGATCTGTCCGCTGTCAAAATCAAGCAAGCATTGCCGGTAGAACTTCGACCATGCTACGTTGAAGGTATTGATAAAGCGGTTCCATTCTGCTCGTCGGTCACTTCGCGGCTGTTAGGCGCACGTCATGACGTGCGGGCGATGCCTGAAATTCCACCCACCGGAGGTTTAGCACTTTCATTTAGGCCTCGACGAGGCATCAGTGTCGTCCTTGTAGGTGTCACGCGTTGGCATCCAGCACGGTCATTCACGCGTTGGAAGTCTCTTCCACCACTTCCTGAGGTGGCGCCATTGGACTGGCGCCAGCAGTAGGCATGCTCAGGCTTTATAGCCAATAAACTTTAGTCAAGTACACGCATGGTAATTCTCCGATTATCTTTTGCTGACGGTTATTGAGCAGGAAAAACGTTCAATCAGGTTCCTCAAGCCAATGCTGACTGGGTTGTTCATTAGATCTCATCACCCTCTGCCAGCATTGGGTGTACATTACCGCCAACGCTGATGCCGACGTACTTTTTTCCGAAGAGACGGCGGTCCAGGATAAGTGCCGTGCTGTTCCGATGGCAGGTATAACATTCCCATTGATGCGATTCCACCTTGCCGGCTGTAACGATTTCTTGTCGAATTCGATTGCCGTAACCTGGCCATGGTGACGCCGGCCATAGGTGACCTTGGCACGGCGACGTCAGACCGACGACGTATATCGGAAAATGGGCATTAACCTTGTAGCTGTCAGATCCGAAGGTGCTCCATGGTTCAGGCCACTTGACGCGCACGCCAGAGTACCAGCACCGCATGATGCCAATCAGGATAAACAGTCCACTACTAATTCCAGAGTTACGGGTACGATGCTCGTTTTCCTTGCTGATCAGACATCAACGCTGTAAGAATGAAATCCAGGCCGAGAACAGCCAGTGGGACCGCATAGACGACGGTGCGGTGTGGTCGCACGACTGATACCTTCGGATGTCGGTTTCACCAGGTCGTAACCTGGGAATACCGCATATCCCAGGTCACACAAGGGCAACTACCACAGCCTTGATCAGGCGTTGATGACATCGCCAGAGAAAGTGAACGGAGTCGGGCTATTCGCCCGTAGGAGCCGGAATACACCCCAAGCCAGTCACGGGCGACCCATGTGACACCACCACCATATACACCACACAGAAATCATCGCTGAGGCAGCGGCATGGAGATGAGCCGCCCATAGCGCGGCGCAATACATACCTTGGTGGGTCTACTCGATGCATTTCCAGGCTGGGACAAGCTGCTCGGTTGGCTTTTCATCAGGCCGAATTTCAGCGTGCAACGCCGAAACCGCACGGCCGGCAACAGCAAGGCAGTCCACACGGACCCAGTTCACGCAAGCAGCGTCAGAAGGCCACCATCTGCAACGCCTGCTTACTGAACATAAGGTACTTCAGGATGTTGAAGCCCTGCAGGGGCGAAGCACCATACAATAAACAGCCGGACACATTAATAATCGCTAGCGGACAGCACACCCATGCATACCAACTGTTTTATCACAGCGTTCCAACTACTGCCGAATCAACGCCCGAACAGCGCCTTAAACAGGAATACGCCCGAACGGCAAGCGCCGCCAGCCACAAGCCGCCGGCGCCCATCAGCGCCAATCTGTCAGTCAAAGGACTTTATGATTGCCCTCCGATCAGATCGTCGATATAGCCAGGCGCCGGATAATGGAAAGGAACCGGACTCAGGGCTCGCCGAGCATGAATTGGGGACATGCGCGGATTATCCGAGTGCATTCAGATCGTCCGGCTTTTGGCCATGGCCCCAGCACCTGCCCGTCACCAACCACATTACAGATAGTCGGCAATGCTCGCCGTTCCGCCAGGTCATGGATACGACGATACTGGTCACAACCCAGCGCATCATTTGAGCAAACCGATATCAGGCGCGACCAGCACCCCCTGGAATGGGGTCCTGGGCCGATCAAAGGGCGTCATAATCATCAGCTCAGGATCCAAGCGCAATTGCGCGGGCCAGGGCAACGCGGCGTTCTTCATTTGCGCCGTGAAGCTCATCCGGCATCAGTGCATGGGCGCCACGCAGCCCACGGCCTGAAGCTGAGCAGCACGATATCGCACCATGTCTTCGCTTCGGTCGGTGTGCAACCGTAGAGGAAAGTGCCACTTCTCGAACACTGACAAATCGGTAAACAAGGCACCGCTGCTGGAACAGCCATGCCCAATGTGCTGGCGCGCGTTGACAGATCCTCACGCTTTAGTTGCGGGATGTTCTGGCCATGACCAGCACCTCGCACTGATCGGGGCGCAACTGAGGCACCAATGAGGACGCAACAGCGTGGCTATGCCACAGCCACTGGGACCCATGATGCCGGTGACCTTGCCACGTGGGATGCGGATATCCACCCCAATACAAAGATTTGAGGCGGCCATCACGCGCTTGAACGTCACCTTTTTCAGGTCAACTATTATAGTCTGGGAAGAATCGGTCGATAACTGGGAATTCAGGCTTCCTCGGGCCTGCCAGAATACGGCGGGCAATTTGAACTGGCTAAATAATTACCAGTTCGCGCCAGAACAGCCCAAGCGACGGACAAAACATTACAAGCTTTGAGGCAATATCTGTTGCTAATTAAATAGCGGCGCTTGAGAGGGCGCCCTCTGCCAGCTCGGGGGATCAGGCAAACGGCCAATGGAACGCACGGGGCCCTGAGCGCTCCCAATAAAAAACCCGCGTCCTGGCCGTTACGCGCCCTATGTTTGGTGAGTTGCACGACACAAGGCGCTATACTAGACGGCCAAATCATCAACACAAGACATTCATGCCCGAGTTCAACTACTAGCTTCTGCCGACGCGCAACATTGAAAGTTGAGCCGGACGCCGTTCCAAGCTGTGGAGCGGGCTAGAGTTCAGCATTTCAATGCGCCTGCGCTGCGCTGATGGCCTGTACAGGGCGTGTAGTATTGACGGCATGGGCAAGATCAGGGCATATCGGCAGAAGGAAAATTGCCGCCACCCTTAGGCCAGCCCGGAACACGCCTTCTTTGCTGCACCCAGTGTGAAGCAAGGCATGGGCGGACATTGGGCATGATCACCCGCCAGGATGTGTGATCGCGCTGTTCCAACTCAGGCAATACTGCCGAGTGGTGACCTTTGTTGCCGCTACCTCAAGCCCCTGGCTCCCCCTGATCAGCATTACCGGCACCCGAGTCGACATGGCCCGCGCGGCGCTGGCCAACTTGCTACCGGTGTCGAGCAGGAAGCCTGGCGTTTGATCTGGCGCCCACTCTAGCACCACACGAGGCACTGGATCATGGGGCGATGCGCTAGCTATTGCCCTTGCTGGAGGCGCGCGGCTTCAGCGCCGAGGATTTTGCCTTTTCGCATCTGGCGGGCCACCTGGGTCGGCGCCTGTTTACTTGCTGGCTCCAGTCGACGACATTCCATGCCATAAGCGGCGAAAGTATGCCGTGGTTACTGGATATCGCTTACGCGACGCGCTAGTAGAGATGACCCGCAAGGGTTCGGCCTGCCGCTTACGACCGAACAAGGCACTGCTCGCAGAGGACTTTCACCGACGGCGATTTGCGCCGCAGCCTGGACACAGAGGCATCCGATATAGCCGGCTGGGCATTGCCGATGGTCATGGACCCGCAAGTGCAAAACCGATGCGCAGGGTATTCTGCGCCGAAGCAATCCAAGGTCATGAGATGGCAGATAGCGGTTGTTGCTAGTCGATGCGCAACATCGCCCAGTGGGCGCTTCACTGCATGACCTTTTGCAGCGGCGGAGTGGTATAGGTAAGCAGATCAGGAAAACTGCTTGGACCGGGCCCGGGCCATTGCCTGGCGATCCTTTGACGTGGACGGGCGTTCTGACGATGCGGCGGCAGTGTACTTCATGCTGATGGCACCGAATTCAATCCTTCATACGCTGGACGGGCACGGCATCAAATGCTCATGGCTTGCGTTAGAGGTTTGCCATCATCAGCGGGCGCTCTTCGCGCTGTGTGGAAAAAAGCGCGCGCAACCTGGGGCATTCGCCACCTGATTCAGGGCGCGGAGGACAAGCTCAACGCCCTGGCCGAGCCTGCGCAACATAATGGAGTGTCGCTCGAACAGATTGCCTTTTCTCGGTGACGACCTTGCCGACCTGCCTTGATGCGCCGCGTTGGCCTGGGTATTGCCGTGGCCAAGCGCCGGACAGCTTTGTGCGTAGAAAATGCAGCAATCCACCAGGCGTCGGCGGAGGCAGGCGCAGCGCGTGAGTTCTGTGAGCTCATCATGTTTGCTCAGGGCGAACGGCTGACGTAAACGCCAGAGCGGCCTTAACCTCTGATGAATTACAATGCCGAAGACTCCCGCCGCTATCTGCGCACCGATACTGGTTTGGCTGGCGCTTGTGATCGGCGTTTCGGTGGGGCTATTTCAACTTTACGCCCCGCCAGCTTCGACAATACCTTGCGTATCAGCGATCCAAACCAGCCCGATTTTTTCATGGAACACCGCATACTCATGCTCACGGCCAGGGTTACGGCCGCCTACGAGCTGAACCAGGAGAGGGGCCACCACAGAGCAGCGACGACGCCACACTGCTGGAAAAGCCGCGCTTGATAATCTTTATCGCGGCGACACCGGCCGAAGCCCTGGTTACTTGAGCGGAGCCGGTGTAGGTCACCGAAATGGCGACCGTTGTCGAAGCTGACGGACAAACGTTTTTGACTGCAAAAGCCAGACCCGACCCAGGGCCCGCCGACGGATGACCACCCAGGCGTTGCGCTTTTTCTGACCGGGATTATGCCGAAACCGACAAGCGTTAGAATTTGAGGATGCCAGACAACGTCACGACTTGCCGTCGGATGCACGTTTATCTTAATGACGCGCCTTAGCTGCTGTCACCGGTTAAGGGCCAACATAGGTGCGTTGAAATCCTGGGGCTTTGCTGCCTGGTTACTAGGGCTTGCGGTATTCCGCGACAAGCCTTCGCTGCGGGACCGCGGGACAGCCCATCCGTATTTCAGGCCAACAGCGAGCGACGCTGGAATGACCGCCAGCACATGCTGTCTATACCCGGGCGACGTGATCATTTACCCCAGGGCCGCATGCGTACTGACCGGCAACCGGGTACCTGATACCGACGCCGACGGGCGCCGTGAGCAAGATTGTCAGCCAGGGTTCGCCTGCGACTTACAGGCAGCCCGACCGATGCTCCCCCGTTGATGCGGCGCAAAGCCACGACAATCAGAATATCTGGCCGATGGAAGAGCGCGTGGTCCTGATTGAAAGGCTTCTGGAGCAGCCAGGCAATACTTTCAGGGTGAGTACATCAGCTACTACATTCCGACCGCCAGTGTCGTTGCCGCGTTGCGGCAGCAGCGGCGGTACCGGTGGGCCAGCAGGATCGGATCGAGATACCTTATCCAGCCGGCAAGCGCAGTGAACTTGCTGCAACAGACCACACTAGAAGCGCGTCACTGGCCAAGGCCTACAAATCCGCAAGGTGGTGGCGTGCGGGACGTGTCGGTGTCATCAACAGCGGTGAAATCGTCGGGCCTGTGGCCCCAACGAGCCGGCAAGACCACCTGTTATTTCTACATGATGTTGCTGGTCAAGGCCGATGAGGCAATATCTGGTCAGGCGTGGGCGTTACCAAGCTGCCCATGCAGGCCGGGCGCGCCAGGGGATTGCTACTTCCGCAGGAAGCCTCACATTTATTTCGCAAGATCACGTCGCTGAACATAACATAATGCATACTGCAAACCGCAAGGACACTAGAAGATAAAAAAAGAGGCGTGAAGAGGCGCTGGAGTCACTGCTGCGCGAGTTTCCCCACATACATCATATTGGCCGGCAGCCTGGGCATGGCCTGTCCGGCGGCGAACTCGCCGCGCCGAAGATCGCGCGGGCATGGCCACGAAACCAAGTTAATCCTGGTGGGACGAGCCTCGCTGGCGTGGATCCGATCTCCGTCAAACGACATCAGCAGATCATCCAGCATTCTGAAGAGCAAAGGGATTGGTGTTATTTGATCACGACCACAACGTGCGTGAAAACTCTGGATATCTGCGAACAAAGGCCTTATATTGTCAACGATGGGCATATTACATTGGCGAAGGGGCGATGCTGAACGGTGCTCGCCAACAAGACGTGAAGGGGACGTTTTACCTTGGCACGGCATCGCGTCTGTAAATCGGCGAGAATTAGGGACATTTGCTAAAAAATTCGGCTTGATTCAGCAATTCTCGAGCCAACTTGCGCACAAGGTTCAATACCGCCTGAACATGAACCCTCGCCCGTCCCTCAGATGGGGCGCAACTGACGATGGACGCCGCAGTTTGCAGGGCAAAGCCATCGGATGTTGCAAAGCTATCCAGGTTCTGGGGACTCCCGCAGGAGGGTCCAGGAAGGCACTGGGAAGCCAATCCCATGCTTGGAGTTGGCAGAGACGAGCGGGCAGATGACGGGACTACTCCCGAGCCAGGACAACGGCGCCGAATAGGATGACGGCCAGGGCAGGTAACCTGGGCGGGAGCCAATGGCGATGGATGCCATTGAGGCAGCACAGTCAGGCGAATGGAGAAGGCAACTGGAACGAAACAGATACCCAGTGAGCTGGCCCGGTTTGAACCAATGGGACATGATGTTACCAAGACCTCCGGCCAAGCTCGGCTGCCAAGCCAGGACGATGATGAGTGGGGAGCTTCACCGCCGCGCACCGGCTCTTGGTGAGACCCTGCAGAGCCATCTGGATGGGCAAACTTGAACTGATTCGCTATCGGGGAAACGGATCAAGGCTGATTTGCCCTGTCGCTTGATTGAATGCGATTTAATGCGACGGTACTGGAAGAGTTCCCTCCGAAGAAAGTTTTCTCGCCTCCCTCGATCAGACTCGAGGGTCGGAGCTGGGGACGAGGGGTTCGAAATTGGTCTTGCACCGTAATTATTTCAGCAGTTTCGGGAAGGAGCAGTGGGGCGTAAGGCCGCCGGCAAAGTGCCTGAGCGGAATTTTTGGGCATTTTTGTTTTTCCTTTCCCCCTTTTTTTTTTTTCCCTTTT
>Ga0163217_1095410_pt1 | contig 11201 bp, 9 predicted proteins | sample SynspAceP_FD_185933 | JGI IMG/M metagenome (GOLD analysis project Ga0163217, IMG submission 185933) | Saline lake microbial communities from Ace Lake in Antarctica - Synechococcus sp. Ace-P (PacBio error correction) | ecosystem: Environmental > Aquatic > Non-marine Saline and Alkaline > Saline ... | reverse complement strand
TCAAATGGCGTGCAGATCAATTCTTTTCCATAAGGAGACTTTCCATAAACCTTGGAATCGAGTCTGATTCAGCTTCCAGATCAGGCATCGACGATACATTTCTCCTCATTACCATCTTCCGTTCTCCAGATAGGAAGTGGAGTTCCCAGAATCGGGATCTACTCAAATTCCAATCCCACCAAATTCTCAGCCAGTGCCAAACGACCTGTTCCCGGTTGGGACTCTGGCTTCCAGTTGGATCGTCTTATCACTCCACTAGTCGGATCCTTTAAGCTGTGTTTGGTGATACCAGCTATCCATCGGATAGTACAAATACCGGTTGTCAGTTCTCCAGCAATGTGGATAAGTGTGTTCGTATTTTTCGACCTTAAAGCCTTATTTTCATTTTTTCGGATAATGGGAAGATGATCACCATCTGTTTTTTATACTCAGGCAAGTTCTCGTCCTCTTCCAGGTAATTTTTTCACATAGAATCAGCTGCTCCATACTGCTTATGTGCAGTAATCGAATGCTCAGCGATTTTTAGCAACCAAGTTATTCTCCAACTACTGGAAGGAATTTCCCTTGCTTATCCACCACAGGCAAGTCTCCGCCTTTTTCATCTTTTCACAAAGGACGCCCGCCACCATTATTCTTGCACCAAAGTCCGAAGTCATCGCCACCAATGCCTTGCCAAATGCACGATCCAGTAACCATCTTCGGTGGTACATATCCACCGGAAAAAAATCGTAAATGCTGGTTTAGGTAGCGCAATTTCGCAATTGGGAAGAGCTTGCTCATTTTACTCCAGCCGAGCATATCTTTTTCCTTCATTCACGATCACCTCAAATGTGGGGATCAGCTTACTTCCTGGATTATTAGGTTCTCCAGTTTCAGTCAGCCGGCTTTTGATGAAGTACGGCATTTATCCGTGGATTTCGCCAGATAAACCGCTACACTCATCAAAGTGTAGGATTGAAGGTCTTCACTCTTACATAATCGATGATTCTCGCCGATTGCTAAAGCTGAGTTGGAAGGAAGCGTCCATGGCGTAGTCGTCCAAGCTAAGATGTAGATATTCTCTTCACCTTTCGTTTAAACTTGCGGCTGTGATCGAAGTGTCCTTGACATCCTTGTTAGGTACCCGGTTATTGAGTTCGTGCGCGAAGACAAAACCCGTCCCTGCCGGCTTGAGAATAAGGCTGTAATATATAGCCCTTATAAATCAAACCTTGTCGTAAGTCGCTTGAGCAGACCCAAAGTGACTCGATGTACTTTGGCTCCAAAAGTGATATTAAGGATCATCCAGATCTACCCAATTAGCCATTTTCTCGGTCAAGTCGTCCCATTCGTTTTTGATCGCATGGCCGTTCCTTGCACTTGCGGTTGTATTCCTCAATTGAGATTTTTTTCCAATATTCCTCTTTTCGTGATGCAAGTTTCCTTTTTCAACTTGAAGTTCCACCGGCAATCCATGCTATCCCAGCCACCTTTTCGCTTCACTTGATTAGCCTTGCAGGGTCTTGTATCGGCAGAAAATATCTTTGAGCGTCCGCGCCTTTACGTGGTGATTCCTGGCGGTTTCCATTTGCCGAAGGCGACCTTCAAAAAAACGTAAAAGTCTCCGCTTCCATCTCGGTTAGATACCGATTTTTCGAAAAATTCTGATTTTCTTTCCAATACGCTAAACGACTTCTCCAATCTGTGGATAATCGGACCTGTTGTACTCTGTGTATGTTCTTCACATGTCCTTTCTGTTAGGCAGTAGGTTAATAAATAGTCTTTTGGGCGTGCCCCCGTCTGAAAAAGCCGGGTCGGGGCTATCCGCTCTTATCGTGCTTCCCGATAAACTTCGGGGTTCGCCGGATACCGCTGCTATCCCCACGCGTTTCAAGAAAACATCCTCCTCAAAAGAGCAGGCCACAAAGATGTTAGAAAAAACCCTTTTAGGAGGTCGGAATCAGAAAAAAGGAAGCCTTCATAAAGTGAAGAAATCGAAGTAAACTTGCTTGCCGGATAGGTATTGAAAGCTAAAAAGACGGAAAAGCAAACAGGATTTGATTTCTGGATTGCCTTCCTTATGCTCGGAAAAATATTTACGAATACGTGAATGCTCGACCACCGCCTATTGGGTGGCAAAAACTTCCAAATCCTGCCAGTTGCTAACATCACGAGTTGCTGTAGCCTTAGAAGCTTTAGCAATATATCCCCAATTTCATAGCAGTCATTCCCCTCAAAACCTCCCGGCCTTCTTCCAGGATTCGAGCGATGGTTTTTTAGCTGCCGATCTTGAGTTTATTTTCCATCGATCAAAAATCTTTCATTTTCTTAAACTGTAAACTCGCGAGTTGCAAGGAAATCAATTGTGCGCAAACTCTGCACAGAGTAGCTCCAAAATAACGATAGCCAAATCCGAAATTTCAGACTTTTTTCTGGCGTAGAAAAGCGAAGAATAGTAAGCATTCTTTTCCTTTCGGATTGCTCCTGAATTACTGATCAGGCGTAGTATAACCCAGCCCTGATTGAATCGGCCCTTTTCTGGCTTTAAAAGCTCGACTTAATCCGACCATTTCCGATCTTCAAATGGTGAATACTTCAAAATACAAATAGGCTTATTCCTGCTCTGAGGAATTAGGATTGAGATCACTTTTGGACCGTAGGCCTTTCTCATTAAACCATTGAATAAAAAATTGTGTTCTGCTCAGATAGTTCGGATGCAAAAGTTGCCAGCACACTGACCATCATTTTAGCGATTCCCAAAACTCCCAATTGTAACTCATGAGCGAGTGATTCGATTTATTCGCTCAAAAAAATATCATATAATGAGTCGAATAGGCGCTTAATCGGCATCATGGGCATGAATTCCCCTTTCCGATTTATCATTTCCAGAAAGTTATCACCCCTTTTCTAAAAGTAAAATAAGAAATTTTTTATTTACTTTCGTTGCTAATAATAGAAATCGAATGAACCCAATCAAATTTCCCTTTTACGCTTACCCCTGCGGAGCAATCTCCCAACGCCTTGTCAAAAAGCTGCCATGACGAGCGGATGAGTAATTCCAGCATATGAGCCTACCATTGCCCACGAGCATTTGTATCGCCTTTGGGCTGAGGACGTGCAGGTTATTGATTACCGGGAATGTAAGATGATAAGCAGCACATGGAATCTGGGTAATGTGTATTTCGGAGATGAGGCCATGCTCCCAAAATTAAAAAAATGGCAGCGCTGGAAAAGAAAATGGGAATCGTTGGGTTACAGATTTCTCATTCCGGGAAGGCAGACCAATCGATTTGTAAATCGAGTCTAAAGCTCCCCTCAGAAGTTCAACTAAATAAAATCGGTTATTGGAAAACCCAAAGCAATGTCGGAAGCCGATATCAGCAGGTGATTTCTGGCTTTCGCAAGCTTGCAAAAAATCGCCCAAAACAGCTGGGTTACAGGAATTTCAGATCCATTCTGCTCATGGTTTTTTTAAATTTTTTTTACTCAGCGAGTTTCTACTCCTCCGTCCAACCTTTCGGACTTGATCAATGGGGGAGGTAGCCTTGAAAAACCGAAGTCGACTATTACGCATATGTAGAAGAATTGTTAGAAAAGAACTTGGGGGAGACTTCCCCATCTCGGTAAGTTAAAACTCCTCGATTTTCAGCGAGGTGTGGATTTACCGAAGCTGATTCACTCCAAGTGGTCACAATGTTAGCAGAAGCAGAATAGACTTACTGGAATTTCAGGAAGGCACGTATTGAGAAGGCTGCTTTTTCTAGGAGAGAGGAGGAAAGTGAAAAGGAAAGTACCAAAAGAGAGAAAGCTTATTTCTTGGATTTTTGCGAAAAAGTAAGGAAATCAGTTCAAGTTCCTCTGATGATCACGGGGGATTTCGATCTTTGATTTTTGTAACGAAAGCCTTACGCTAAGTGAATGTTGAACTAATGAAGGAAGGCCATTTTCAGCACCATTAGATTCTATAAAAGGATTTTTTTGGAAAAGAGAAGTTCCGTATTTAGACAATCCTCCAATTTCGCCACAGGTTCAAGCTTCGAAGATTCTGCGGAAGGAGGCTTTTATGCCAGACAAGCTTAATCAATCTAGCCGAAGGAAAAGGCCTTCAAAAAAATTCTTAATCCAATTGCTCTGCTCGATGTTTATGGTAATCCATTGAATCAAAAAAAAAGCCGGCAAAAGAAAAACCGTTGAGATTGCCACCCAACAGTTTTTCAATAAATACTAAACATGTACTATCTTCATCGGTCACCCGACATTCAAACATCGGACAAATTAAAATTTCCACCTTTGTTTCCACTTTGCTCCAGCTCTCCTCATTAAGCTACTGAAGTGGAATCACCTTTTTCAAATCCACTCAAGGCCACGCATGTAACTCATCATGTCCACAATCGGGAGTCCCCATTTGCAGAATACATCTCCTCATTCAACCCAGCAGCCTGTGCTGGCCTTATCTTCAAGGACACTCCATCTATTCGCATACCTTTCCATCGAACAAATAATCCAGAACTACGCAAGTGAAACAGTGAAGCGAAGGAGATCTCCATTACTATCTTGGATCTCGATCAAGGAATTTTCGCTCTGAATCCAACTGACCTACCAATCGTCAATGTATTTCACGACAACAAAAGACCGTCATATTTGATCAAAGTCAGAATCATCGAAGACGATGATAATCGCTATTGCTGTTCCGCGTAAAAAAAAGTGTAAAACAGGTAAAAGTTTGTAGGTAAAAGACGGTGTGATCAGAAGGCCGACGCGGATTCAGGAAGTTACCAACTTTCAACTATCAGGCTTGGACCCAGATCCAAAAGCAGGCAACAAAGATGGGCTGGCGTCCAACACCATTGATGCGAGTGTTCTTTCTCTTCATTCATTCTTCCCACCATGTCCATTATTGATCAATAGTTCACTGTAGAAAGCTTCAATGGTTGGATTTTTACAAAATAATTGACCCCAAAGTCCATTTTCTTCTCCTGAAAAAAGCAGATAAATAGGAAGTTGGAGGAAGTGTTTTTCATGCTCAATAGTTTAGCCAAAGCGACCAATGCTGCAGTCCCTGAAGCATTGTCATCTGCTCCATTGAGTGAATGCGGAATCTCCTCGGTGAAGCGAACTTTGGCCTCCCATTCCTAAGTGGTCGAAATGGGGCTCCTATTACGATCGTATTCTAGATTTATATCAATAAATCCGATGACATTTCTTCCGGGTCACGCCTTCGCCATCTGTTCCAATAAACTGCTTCTTCATGCGGATTGGGGATTTAGAAACCGTTAAAAGGCTGGAAAAAACCATTCTGTTCCTTTTGGCTCAAAACCGGACTTCTTGAAACTCCTCGACTAGATAGTCTGCAGCTTTCTGCTCGCCTTTCAGTACCCAATTGCTCGTCCCTAGCGTCGTCTGCTGCCAAAAATATAACATCCAGCCTTTTAAGCCTTCTAGTAACTTTGATCCTCGGTAACGTATCGCAAACTCATGTGAAGAAGGCAAATACAAGTAAAATGAGGGGTATACTTCGATTTTTGATCATACTTGAAGTTGGTTTTCAGCTCAAAGATAAAATTGTATCTTCGTTACTGCAAATTTTAACTTCCTTATAATAAAGAATGAGAGCACTGGATTATTTTTAGCCCTTTTTGCAACTTTTCTGCAACCCCAAATAGAAAAACAATTGAAAATCAAGAACCAACCGCTCACTCGGCGTCTCATTCACTTCTTCTTCCAACCAGAAGAGATGGAAGTTATCTGAAAAACATAAAGCAAATCACTTTTGGCGGTAATAATGCTGAAGCATATTGGTCATTTGACGATTCCATGCTGTTTTTCCATCGGATTATGCAAGTTGGGCAATGAATGCGATCAGATTTCTATACCACTTGGGAAACTTGATGATTTTGAAAAAATAATACTCCGAGCGCTTGAGTACAGGCCTAGCGAATGAACCACTTGTCATACTTTTTATTCAGACAACAAAACGATCGTCTACGCATCCAACACATTTGGGAGATGAGAATTTGTCCTGCCAGTCAGAAGCCAAGAACTGACCGGCAAATATGTACTGGCCCGATCTATGATTCCTTTGATATTTTCACAGCGATCTAGAGGAAAATCTTAAATTTCGCTGACTAATGAGCCAGGCTATGATGCAGAAGCAACGGTCTCACCCAAAGGGAGATAAATATGTTCACCTCCTTGAGAACGGTGATTTTGGAGCTTTATACCATTGAATATTGATTGGTACGGATGCTGAAGCAGATCACTACAGATCTAGGATTGACGGGGAGCTTTCTTTTCCCCGGAATGGATCAGCTTAATTCTGGAAGAGGCATTCCAGCCCAACAAGGTATGAAGAGGTGAAGATTACAAAGATTACTGGCTGACTGGATTGGTGATGATGCCAACAGCATGGAATTATACATCGCCAATGCTGATGGTTCTGAATTAAAAAATTTAATGATTTAGGAAAGCAAACTGGGCTTCCGTTCTTTCATCCATCAGGTGAGAAGATTCATTTTCCGCTTCGAATCATAAAACGGAAAGGGGCTATCCTTTCATCTATCATGATCAAATCTGGATTGGTACAGGGCTTGACAAGAATCACCAAATGACGGTCATTTGATGCCTTTCCCTGTCTTTCTCAAACGATGGCAAGACTTTGGTTTTTCTTCAAAACAGAAATAAATGGCGGAACCCGTGATACCAACTATTTGTAGCAGAATGGATTGGGATAATCGGCTGAATTTTAATCAAGTTAAAAAAGTGATATGAATCAAATGCTTTTTATCTTTGACTCATTTAATAAAATTACCTTTACATCAACCTGACTTATTAAAAACTATGAAAAAAACTTAATCAACCTTTACGCTTGCATTTGCAATCCTATTTATTTCAGCAATTTTAGCTTTACCTTCATGCGGTGGAAAAAAAAGAAAGCAACAAACGAAGAGGCAGAAACGAAGAAGCTGCATGAGCATCCAGCAGCAGGCTGAAGGGGCGGAACATCAGCAGCAGCTGCAGCACAGAGCACCCAGGCTAGTAAATAACCGACGGATCACAAAATTAAAAAGGCTGTTTTTTCCAGCCTTTTTTTATGCTTTAACCTTCGCTGAAAGGAAAAACTTGGAAGCTGACTTTGATCTCTTGCCTTCAATTCCAGGTAAGGGTACGCTAGAAAATTTGATAGTCAGCTTCCTGGTCCCGGAGTAAGTTTCAAAAACTCTCTGCCGCGACTTAGTTCAATCCGATTGGCTGGGTGTCTCCCAAAATAATACGAGCAGAGCCGCATAACTTATTTCCCTCACTGATATCTACAGGCCACCACTTACCATCCGCATTATAAAACTCAGCCCAGCAATGGTACCCATTTCAATTCCGCCTTCATTTGCGATTCCGAATGGGATCGACGCCCCGAGGGCAAACCTGGCAGGAATCCCTACAGGATCTCGCCAAAAGAGATGAAAAAAAAGAATGAAAAAACCTCAGTACAGTTGCCTGTTTTGAGTCACAGGATAATTTAGAGTCTCCATTATCCGTAGTCCCCAAACTTCATATTACCGCATATGATCATCACGTGTCGTATAGAGTTCCGCGCTTGAATTCAAATGCGATCATTGATTTTTTGCCCCTAGTTCTTCCTTAGCTATCTCCTCAAATCTTCCTCCCGTGGGGCATTAGTTTGGTTGAGGCTAGATAAAGTGACTTATCCGGCAACGGCGGCATTCCATATTGTCCTTTTTTTTACGTTTTACCGCGTTTAGGTGATGTGAAATTCCTCCTCCCGATTCTCTGGCCCCAGTTCCATAAACAAAAATAGTTGTATTCCATAATTTCCATCTTTTATTCTTTTACACCCTTTGGAAACTTGAAGACTCCCAAAAGGGCTTACTTCTTGAAATGCATCTGATTTCGGCTATTGGGAATCAATCTTGCGGGACCTTCTAATTGTGGAATTTGAGCTGTGTAGTTAGAATTCCAACTCATCGCCTTCCTTCCACGGACGCCCAAAAAAGGATTATTATTTGATTGCTCGAGGGCAACTCTAAACCAAAGTTTTTATCTTCCTTATTTTGCTTCCAAGAGTAGAATGGGCTTCCCGTCTCAATTTATAACTGTGGTCGAGGTTCACATCCATTTCCTCCCGGTTCTCCCTCCATGAAAAAAATCTACAATCATAGACTCTCCACTTTCGTCAACAAATCACAAGGCAAAAATGGCTTCTTGGGCCCAAGTTGAAAGATTATTTCGGTAAATGGACTCGGACCAGCTTCATTTTCATATCATGATTTTTCATCTTCACTGGAAAGAACCCCGTCATTCTTTTCGGTTTGATCAGCGATTAAAAGCTTTTTGATACCATCTTCTATTTGGAGATACTAACTTTTGGAGTAGCGTACTTCTTTGATTGACTGCCAAGTCTTCGCTTGTTATTTTGGACTGCAGAAAAATAAGACGAAAGCCTGCCAAGAAAAGGCTGAAATGAATTGATTTAATTTTCTCATGGCCATAATTTACAGCTGTTTGCGGACTATGTCCCATATAATGGACATATTTTCCCTGAATAATTCAAAATTTTTAAGTGGATTAGATCTTAATTAAATTGAACATTGCTCTTTCCAAAACCTTCATTTTACAAGAACACTTACTTTTTTCAAATTTTTATTCCTAAATGATTTTTGCTTTTTGAGCTAAACACAAATTCAAACCTATGAATCTTGACAACCAGACTATTTTTCCACTTTTTGATTACGCTTCTTTTTAGGATTTTACTAAAATCGATTTTGGAGAAGATACGAAAGCATGGAAGGTTTTTTCCTATTTGCCCACTATCAATACAGTCCTGATATTTGCGGATTTACTTTGGTGTCTTCTGGTCTTAAACAAAAATCGGGAAAAATTACTTTTTGCTCAAGAATGATGATATCAATCAGGAGGATAATTTAAAAAGCAACGAAAAAGTCTTAACACCCAAATTCAACGTACTCGAGAAGGTCGCAAAATTCATAATTGTTGTTCTCGGAATAGGCCTATATTCTAATCTCATTTGAGTCGATAAGGCAGATTGTGAGTCAGGACTTTTTGCAATTCTGCTGGGAGTGGCCGGAATTATTCATTGGTTTTTTCCGGCACCAAAAGCTATCGGTACGCTTTGATCGCTGGCGTACCAAATTGCCATTACCCAACCTTTATCGATTGGAAGATTGCGGTGCGTTGAGGGCGAATTGCGGGATGGCATCGAGGAGATTAATTGAATTATGTGGTATTTCGGCTTTTGGGATCAGCGCGCTGATTTTGCCTTCGACTTACCTTTTTTGGAAAAGCCCTTTCAAAATTGGAACTAAGTCCCATCAACGATTATTGTCGGTTTTTTATCCATTACGGGATTACAACGATTCCTTGATGCCACTACGAGCTGAGCTTGGCACAGGAATTTTAGAATTGACTGACCCTTTGGGACAAAAAGTAAAGGTGCTACAGTGACTGATGCAAAGAATTCACCGTTAAGAATCAGAATTTAGTCTCGGCTAAAAACTCTCCCCACGGCTTGCGGATCTTTCGGTATTATGTACGGAAAAAATGGTTAGAGTTTATTCAAAAAAATCATCCTGAAAGCTTACGAAAACTCGAATTAATTCTACTTCATCAGAAAAAAATAGGTCTAATTACTTCAGCTCTACGAAATACAATCAGGAATTTCACCTATTTTTTGCGGCGATTTTCCCTCGGCTTTCAAACACCAAAATCCTCTTACAGACCATATTAGGTAGAAGGACACATTGACTTTCCTGCCCACAGACCAGATTGAATTCTATCTGCGGTATTTACAGTAAAATCTCCCCAGATGTCAAAATTGAGAAATTTCTTCAGGCCCACAACTCGCCACTACTGCGACCTGTAGTAATCACATACCCGGGATTTAATTACTTCCCTAATTGGCTTCGTGCGTTTTTCCTTTCCATAAAGGCCTCTATAAAATCTCTTCATCTCAATCCCCGCCCGAACGACGTCAGAGGCTAGGGCAGTTTCCCAGTTACCCCACAAGCACTCAGTATGCAATCGCCAATGTTTATTTTTTCCCAAACCATATTTGGTGGTGATCATGTCCAAAATTGCCGGAAAACAATGATCCCAATTCTGCAACCATTCCTCTTGAAAGATATTTGAGAGAGAATGCGTGAAAATTCACAAAATCAGCAAAAATTAACTGTTGCATTGGTTGAGGTTTTGCCTTCGCCAAATCCATTCTTTTTCAGTTCATCAGCAGTTTCTTTTGCGAAGGATATTCAATAGTAAAATCCTCCGAGCGGCTTTTTCTCTTTCGGAAGCTCCTGTTTATCCGGTAGATCCTTAGTTGTTCTGCTACACGTTGTTCCAATCTTGATTTGTAAAAACCTCAATTCTTTATTTCTTCTCCAGACTAGTATATAAACTGGCATTGGAAAAGCCCCGCCTTCCAAAAATCCGAGAATGGACACCAAGGTATCCATATCGCCTTCATCTAGGGGAGGATAGAAAGCCAGGGCTTCTTTCTCTCTCCCTGTGACCATCCAAGCCGATCACTTTACTTTTCGCATTCGAATGGAACGGCAATAGAAAGGGTAAAATTAACTTTCCTCCCGAAGTTTATCAATCAGTGGATTGCCGGGTTATTTTTTATGGCCGAGAAAATGGACGTAAAAATAGGGCTATCACGATTCAAAAATCAACTGCCGATTATGAATTTGATCGATCTTCCCGTTTTCATAGCCCTAGCCCATATAGAATTTAGGGCTAAAAGCTTAAGAATGGCCACTCTGCTCCATAAGAACGACAGTTTTAATCCATTTTGAGCGTGTATTAATTAGCTCTAATGTATTGCTAAAAGAAGGTCATCTTCTAGATCTGATGCCGAATGGTGCATCATGCAAAGCGGACAAAATCGTGAGCGACATCTTTTCCTTTTGAATCAATTTCCGCTTTTAATTAATGAAATCTGAGGAACACTTCGGTATTTTTGCCCAGGCAAACTTCAATCGGAGAGTTGACGACTAGTATCCACTTGTCGCTTAAGCTCTGCTAATAAAATATCTTTAGATTCTTCGTCATTGGACGTAAACAATTTCTCACTGAAAAGGCAAAATAAACCTGTCCAATCTAAAAACTTGTAATCATTTTGATCACGGCAAGTTTCCCCCCCGCTTCATAAATCCCTAGCAAAGGGAATTCCATTTGATAGTATGTTTGAC
>Ga0163217_1011110_pt1 | contig 11201 bp, 10 predicted proteins | sample SynspAceP_FD_185933 | JGI IMG/M metagenome (GOLD analysis project Ga0163217, IMG submission 185933) | Saline lake microbial communities from Ace Lake in Antarctica - Synechococcus sp. Ace-P (PacBio error correction) | ecosystem: Environmental > Aquatic > Non-marine Saline and Alkaline > Saline ... | reverse complement strand
CCTGCCGCCGTGATAGGAATGGACCAGACCGAACCCTGTGCGCAGTGCGCATACGGCTCATGGCTTTGTCCGCGATCAAAAAGGGCGATGGTTGAAACGGCAATAAGGCTTGTCTCGATGCCGCGCACGCCATCAAGCACCCACCCGCAACAACTTCCGAAGCCGCTTGCCTCGGTCCCTGCGCGCACTCGAAAACGCAGCCTTAAGCCCGGTTGGAGACTCACCAGGTATGCGCGCTTTTGGTTCTTTACCCTTCGCGCTGCCGCTTTGCGCCTATTACGAACTATACCGAATCTCGCCTTTATGCGGACACACAACGCTCACGTGATCGGTGGCCGGCGTGTTCGTGTCAATCATCGGCCCCATTTCGTCCTACTTTGAAGCGTATCTTTGGCACCTGCTGGCGATGGCCATGGCGCTCTGCTGGATGTGGATATTACTCGTAGCAAACGCAGGTAGGGCTGATGGGTGCAGGGAAATTGCGAATTCATTTGCTGCGGCCACCCGTTCTTCGCGCTCGGGGATCTTCAGTTTCTGATGGCGCCTTTTTCATGGACCACGCTGATCCGCGGGCCTATATCATTCATCGCGCTGCCAAATACTCCCCCTGTGCGCAGCTCGCGCCGCAGTGTGGGCATGAAAGGCCAAAAAATTCCCCATGGGTCTCGCGCTCTCGCGCACTGTGCTTGGCGCATATTTAATGCTCGGTGCCTACTTCGGGCCTGAATTTTGCCATTAATTTCGGCGCTTAAGACGTGGGGCAAGCCTGTACCTCCATGAAGTAGCCTTCGTGAATATGCAAAAGAAGCCCGTTCATGGCCCCTCCTCCGCCACGCACCATCCTAGAGATGAAGCTTTGCCCCGTGGTGATGATGCGCGCACATCAATGATCAAGACGATGTTCCGGCAAGATTGTCACCATTGGTTCAGCGAAGCTTGCCAAAAGCCCAGTATTGCCTTGCCCTTGCAGGGTCACGCAGGAATTGGTGGACCTGGCGCCGCGAACACGGCCTTCTCGAAAAGCGACGGGCCGCTCAACGCGAATACGGCACCGAAATGGGCTACCAGCTGACCGATCTGGGGAAGGAACGCGGCGCTGATGCATTTGGCGCAATCGGAATATTTTTGGTCCAGCATGCCAGTGCCGCTATGATGGTTTACCGTGAACAGGTCAAACGCCAGTCGAGTTGCGCACACTGGCAGATCACACCGCGCCCGGCCTCGAAGCCGCGATGGGCCATCTTGGTGCTTCCTCCGAATTGAATTTGAACAATCTGGAGCCCGGCTGTTACGGCTAGGCCAGATCCATCTTTGATGTACGGCCCACCCGGCAAAACGGGCAAGTCCGTATTTCACGGAATCCCGCGATTAGCGCTTTGCGGACAAGATCTACGTCCCGCGGGGCCATCGAATATGCCCGGACAGGTTGATCCACCGTCTACACCTATCGTCCACTCCGCTGCGCATCGAGGAAGAAACCAAGGACCCGAACATGTTGCGCCGCAGTTACCCGGCTTTGACTCCGCATTGTCAGATTGCGAACGCCCCACCGTTGATCACCGGGGGCGACGCTTGACGCTTGATATGCTCGATCTTTGTCTATAATCCCACCGGCACGCACCCTATCTAGCACCGCTGCACTGAAATCCACGGGCGGCATCTTTATCGTCGACGACCTGGCCGCCAGTCGAACCACCGCAGGCAATTGGTCAAACCGCTGATCGTGCCACTGAAGAAAACAAAGACATCCTGGCCTGCAAATCAGGCGAGAATTCGAAGTGCCCTTCGGACCGCTGGTGGTGTTTTCGACCAACTTTCACCCCAATTGAAATCTTTGGACCAAGCCGCCCGCCGCCGAGGATCTTTTCAAGATCAAGATTTGATTGGCCCAATCAGAAAATCTTCCTCAAGATTTTTGCCATGGGTCGCCAAAAGCGGAACATCAGCTCGACGAGGGCGTCCTGACTCCCACCTGCTTTAAAAACCAAATTACCCCACCATCGACAACACCTTTTGCCAACTTACCAACCCGATTTTCCTTGATCGACCAGATTGATCGCGATCTGCGCTTCGAAGGCATTCCCCACAAGATGCGCCCCGATCTGCGTTTGACGCGCATGGGGCCAATTGTTCGTCGCGGATGAAACCATTTCGTCAGATAGAGCCGCGCTGGCCACTCGGCGTGTCCGCCCTTCATTTTGGCTTGGTAAAACTTCCGGGGGTGCGGGGGCTGGGCCTCCCGGTTCTGGCAAAACACCCTATCTTGCACCCCATGCAAACCCTGCCCCCCAAATTCCACTGGACTGGTTCGCACCAAAAGGCTGGACTTATTCACCCGCACCAGCAGGATTATGCTGGACGCGCCGGATGCCCCCGCGCCTGCTGCTGATCGCCCCCACGGGCGGTTGGCAAGACGCTGTTCAGGCTTCTCCCACGTTTGGTTTTATTGGCGCGAGGGCGACCATTGACGGGATTGCACACGCTTTATATTCTAATCCGCTTCAAGTTCACTGGCGGGCGGATATCAAACGCAATCTTCACCACCCCTGTGGGACCGAGATGAGCCTCCCCATCCGTATCAGGACCGCACCGGCGACCACCTCGCAGACCGCAAACGGCGGCAACGCGCGGACCACGCCTCAAACATCTTGCTGACCACCCCGAAAGCCTCGGGCTGTGATCCTCTACGAGGACGCGCCACGTCATGTTCAAAGCTCAAACGCGTTGGTGATACGACGAGATCCCACGCGCTCGCCGGGAAGCAAAACGCGCGATTCAGCTTGATGCTGGCACTGGAGAGACTGCAACGCTTATGTCCGGGCCTTGAAACGGGTGGGCCTGTCGGCCACGGTTCGAAGACCCCGCAGCCATTCGCCCCACTTTATGGCACGCCACCCGATCCTTTGCCCGATCCTTGCTGCCGACCCCGGACCGGCGCCGATATCCAGATGCTGCCACAGGACGCCGGCCCCCGGCCGTGGTTCCCGGCAAAACGGCGCCGCCTATTGCGATCCCTGCCGGTGCTCGAAACAGGACGCCAAGCATAAAAACCCACCCTGATCTTCCACAACACCGCGGCCCAAGCCGAGATTTCTTTCACAACCTCTCGGCTTCCAACGAGGGACAGGCCTGCCATCGGTATCCACCACGGCTCTCTTGACGTCAGCAACGCGAACGGGTCGACAGCCGCGATGGTGCGCGGCGACCTGCGGGCCATTGTCTGCACCGGCAGCCTCGAATCTTGGGATCGACTGGGGCGTGACGCTGATCTTGTGATCCAGATCGGTGCCCGAAGAATGTAAAACGTCTCGTGCAACGCATCGGGCGCGCCAACCACCGCTACCAACGCCCCGTCCAAGGCGTGCTGGTGCCCGGCGAACCGGTCGAAAGTCGTTGAATTGCGTTGCCCGCGCTAGACGCGTATTGGCCGGAGAAGCTTTGACGGCGGGACCCGCGCGGCCCGGGCCCACGAGACGTAATTGTGCCAGCATATCCTGATCACGCATGCGCCGGTTCCTTCGACGCCGGCGCCTATATGCCGAGGTGACGGTCGCGCCGGCGCCTACGCGGGCCTTTTACCCGCGCAGAGTTCGACGCCTTTGCCTCGATTTCATGCGCCACGTTGGGCTATGCGCTGGCGCGGGGCCTATGACAAGTTGCAAGGCGGCTTGTACGGACGTAAATGGCACCTGCGCGACCCCCGCAGGCAGGCCAGCGGCATCCGCATGAACATTCGGCACACTCAAGATACCGATACGGCTAAAGGTCCGGATGAAACGCAATCGCGGCGGCAACCACTGGGCGAGATCGAAGAGGGCTTTGCCTGCATCGCTGAGCGCAGGCGACACATTTCTGATTGGGCGCGCAAAGATCGTCAAAATACGAAGGCCTTGCGCGAAATGACCGGTCGAGGTTCAGCCCGCTCAGCCAGCCAAGAACCACGCGTTTGCCACTCATGGGCACCGAAATTTACGCCACCTCCACCCAGTTTCGGCCCGCGTGACAACGCATGTTCGCCCAGACAGCGGGCCCGAACCTGCCGCGTCAATACTGGCCGAATGGCTTGCGCTGCAGCGCGAAGTCAGCCAGCTGCCCCCGCAACCCGGGCGCTTGGCTGACGAAAAGCTTCCCCCGATCTTGGACCGCGCCCAAACGGTGTTCTACGGCTTTGCCGTCGCAACGCGCAACCAAACTCTTGGCTTGCTGCTTGACCAAACGGATGGAAGAGCTTGGCTTAACCCTCGGGTTTTGTCGCCACTGACTTATGCCACGCTGTCTTTTGGGGGCTTGATCCGGTTAATTATTCCGGCCCCGCTTGTTGATTGCCCGGCACTACACGAACGGGCTTGACCTTTGGCTGGCGGGGCCAACGATGTGATTGAAAAACGCAACCTTCGCGCTGCCGCCACGATCGCTGGGTTTGATTTGAACGAAAACACCCCACAGGCCGCAAAATTTCAGCCGTCAGCGAACCTTCAGCTCGGATATTCTCTCGATACACTGCTGAAATACGAACCGGTCACCTGCTGCTCGACATCACCCGCGAAGAGGCGCTACGCGGACTGGTGGGGACTTGGGCCGCATCGAAGAGATCTGCACACGGATCCAAGGCCGTATCGATCACCGCCAGCCTGATTTGTCAGCCCGCTGTCAGCGCCACTGTTCTCTGGAAATGGGGCGTGTGCCGTCAAAGGGCAAGCTGAAAGAACGCTTTCAGCCGAGCGAATCCGCCCCGGTATTTGATGGAAGGCCTCGGGCCTCGCGCAGATCACACTGGCGCCTGACAATATTCCCCCTTTCAAGCGACGCTAAACCGCGCGACCGTCCGCATATGAGTATTTTCAAAAGGGTGAAGATGGCCCCCACCCGCTGCCTCTGTGCGTGTCGGGGGGCGTCTTCCCGCTTCACCATTTTTTCAAAATACTCCTGCGCCCCTGCGTCACACCAAAACTTCGACCCGCGCCCCTTTGCGCCTGCGGGTAAACTTGGTGATGAACGCAAACTGAACACCGGGTATGGCCTTTGACTTTTGCGGCGCGCGGTCACCGCGCCTTGGGTTCGGCCGCACTCTTGGTTGGGCCGAGGCATGGATTGCTCTCGTGTCTCTTGATTTGATTCTGGGCAAGGCACGAACGGGTCGCGCGAGCGCGGGCGGATCTGCGCTGCCCCCATACGAGACAAACCGATACGCTGATTCCGCCTTGCAGCAGAGCTTGATTCGTTTACCGGTTATGCGGCGTGTGATGTTGTTTGGCGACAGTTTCGACGTCTGCAGGCGCGCCATGCATTTGCCCGAAAGGCAGCGGCGGCTGACGTTGACCCACTTTCAAAAGCAGGGCGGCAGTGGGTGTGGATCGAGGGGCAACCCATGATCCCGGAACTGTTGCATTGGGCGGGGAACATCTGGCCGAGGTTCGCTAATCGGCCCCTTGCGGTTTTCGCATAATTTGCGCAAAAAACCGGATACGCAGGCACGAGGTATCGGGGCATTTACCACCCCAAAGGCACCGCTGCGACTACGCGGCGTTGCGGTATCCCCGCGCGGCTTTCTATTATGACGACCAGCGGCTGATTTTTCATGCCGGCGTTGGTTTACTATTACCGGCGGGCTGTTTCAGCGACGCACTCGTTGCTACAGGCATTTGATGGCGGGGCCACGGGCCGGGCGCCATTACTACCGGACCGCAGCCACCCGCGATCCCCATGCCACGCTAAGTCGCAGTCACGGGGCCGGCATATCGACGTTGAAAGAGGCCCTGGACTCCGCAGAAATCGCCCGCATCCGCGACAGCTTTGGCGCACAGACCATGATGGCAGACCCTCGGCGCAGAATTGAGCGGATGTGTCCAAGGGGCTATGATCCGGCATCGAAGCCCCGATCCTTCCCGGCACGCTGCAGCAGCAAGGCGTTCGGCATCGGGTTCTGACGTCTCTTATCGGACAAGCGCTTGCGGGGCTTATTGCCGCGCTGGACGGACACGCCCTTGGATACCGAGGTTCGTCACCGCCGAGATCAAGATCAACCTGCTGGCCCCCGCACGCGGAGATAGGCTTGATCGCGATTGGGCAAGGTGTGGTCAAACCGGGAGGCGGCTGTGTCTGTTGGTCACGCAGAAGTGTTTGCTCAAAGCGCGCGGACCGGCAGCGTTTGGCTTGTCGCCTTGTTGCAAGGCACGGTGGTGCCGTTTTCAGCGGCCTGCTGAACTAGGGCCGTCAGCCCTTTGGGTTCAGGCAGATCAATGGGCGGCGGCAGCAGGCCGTGACCGTTATTGGCCAGCAGGCAGGCGATTGCGTCATCGGCCCTTACGCCCCCTTTGGCACGGGCGTAATGGCACCGGCCATCTCGACGCAGCTATTCAAAGTCAACACTCACCCCACCAGACGGGTCTTGCCTTCGCCCCGCTCTGGCGCGTTCCAGGCGGTTGATGCTACGTCGAATGACGGTCGCCGCCCGGTTTGATCCAGTTCGCCGCGGCACATCATCGGCGTCGGCCCACGGCCGCAAATCACGATGTCCCAGCGCGGCGCACGACGGCGGCGAGGTCCTGGTCCGTGAATGGGCAATGGTACGGTTGCAGCTGTCGTTCAGCAGAAGCTGTTTTTGCCATTCGGCTTACCGGACGATATTGCCTGCGCCGATTCCACGCCGCATCCATCCCCGACAGGCTGCCGTGGTTGGTCCGCGCAGGCATCATCTCAGGCAGCCAAGCGGTCGTGCAGGGCACCATGGACTTCTGTCCTGTGCCCAAAAAAAGCCCTACCGTATCGAAATACTGAAATCCGTCTACATCTTTTGCCGGATTTTCAATCGGCGCTGATCACGAGGTCTTCGTTCAGGTTGATCGGTTCAAGGGCAGCTTGCACGAGGAGGATTTGCCGTGAAGTCGTCGTCATCGTTGCAGGGCGTCGATCAGGGAAAGCAGTTCCGCCTCTGATGTTGTGTCCTCAAGCCGGGTGTTCGACCGGACTTCATGCCCACTTTCCCTTGGGTTTCATTTCTTGCTTGGATATTGACATAGACTCGGACGCGGGATCGGCACGACCAACACCACAGGCCAGCCCCGGCGTGATTCCCTGTGATCGTCTTTCAGCCCGCGTTCACATGTGGCGGACCTGCCCCGCATCATGTGCTGCAAATTTGCTTTTGCCAATCAATGATCGTCGCTGTTCATAGGGACCCGTCCTTTGATCTGTAGTGGCGTGGGTATACCTGCCACAGGCAGATGACGGCGCGAAGGCAGCGATCCTCCGCGCCCTGTTCCATACGCGCTAGAACAGACTTCAACATCGCCGATTGGTCATTGAGACGAATATTTCGGCAGAAGGCAACCCGTGGCAGGCCCGCATGGTCATGATCCTCGCCGCAGATGGCGACGACAAAGGCCGGCCCCGCGGACAGACCGGACTTCGCGCACGGGGATGGTTAAAGCCGGTCGGCGGCGCGCGGGCTTCCGGGATCGGTGGCTGAAACTGTATTGCGTCTTGGCATACAGACCGGGCAGATCGCCATAGCCCTGCCTCTTCCCAGTCCTTTCAGCTGACTGAGGATTTTTCTGGTCCATGACCGCCGCGTCGGCGCGGTAGATCTTTGTGGCGATCGTGTTGATTCTTTTCGGCCAGCGGCATCGCTCGGGATACAGCGTTTGGTGAAATTGGATTGACCCTCTCGATTCGTCTCGACCGACCTTTTGCCCAGATTCAGCGGACCCTGGCGCATGCCCAATTCCCAAGGCGTGACAGCACCGGCCCGAGCCCTGCGAAGCGACGTAGTCCTGACCGCCTGCACTTCAGCATCGTATCTGTGACGAAATGGTTGATCGCGACAACGACGAGGCACGCCAAAAGGATTTCAGGTTCTCGATATGGCGGCCGCAAGGTTGGCGGCAGCCGGCCTGCCACCCGCGTCGACGTTTTCGCGCCCAGATCGGCCTTGGCAAGCACCCCGTTCATCTTTCATCGGCCCGCACGTGGCCACGACCCACAAACGCAAGAACGGCGCAAGCCCCGCTTTGCGGATTTGATGTTCAGGAATATTTTTCACGCCCCCAGATCGGCCCCAAATCCGGCTTCGGTCACCAACGTAATCTGCCAGTTTCCAGCGCGTTGGTCCGTCGCGATGGACAGAGTTGCCAGCTGCCCATTGGGCGATCATTCGCAAAGGGCCCGCCGTGATACGAAAGGCAGGGATTGTTTTCCAGCGTCTGCACAAGGTTCGGCTGCATCGCGTTCTTCAGCAGCACGGTCATCGGCGCCGTCTGCCTTTGATTATCGCGCCATAGATGGGTTTTTGCGGTCGCAGGGTGTAGGCTTACGATCATTCGCAAAGACGCTGTTGGAGATCGCTCAGGTCTTTTGGCCAGACAAAGGATCGCCATGACCTCGGATGCGGACTGTAATGTCGAAACCCCGTTTCGCGCTCGGGGGAACCCGTTAGAGACCACCGCCCAGTGATGCCGTGATTCTTGCCGTAGGCGCGGTCGTTTCATGTCGGGACGACACAGACGCCAAGGACGACGCGGCGCAGAAATTCGATTTCAAGCGCAGTTTGCCCCCAATAGATGTGGTTGTCGGATCAGGTCGCGCCTCAGGCAGGTTGTGCGCCGAGGTGATCGGTGGAAGTATCGCCGTGATGGCAGGTTCATATCTCTTACTCCATCGGAACGATCTATGGCGCATACCCCACCCTGCGGCCGCCGCCCTTCATGCCAAAAAATGTTCGGCCCAAGCGACGCCTCGCGGATGCCAAACGGCAGCGTTCTTGCACGATGCGGTTCAGCCGATCACCCAATCGACGCGTCAGTAGGTCGTCTTGCCCTCACCCGCGGGGGTAGGAGTTTGTCGCACGATAACCAAGATCAGCTTTGCCATCGGCCGGCCTGCACAGGAGTTCGATGAACTTCTGCAGATACCCTTATGCCTGTCGTGGCCGTAGAGGCAGCAGATCATCGCTTGCTGATCCCAGTTTTTTGCCCGATTCTCTTGGATTGGGGCAGTTTGGTGGCTTCGCGTGCGATTTGGATGCGGATTTTAAATTGTCATATGTTGCTCCTGATGCGCCGTTCGGCATTCTGTTGTTTTGTTATTTTTCCTCAAATATGCCTGGCGGGGCGCCATGGGCAGAGGCGCAATTCCGACATAGCCGGCTCTTGTGCGGCGAGACGGGGCGGGCGTGCCGCGGTTTTGCCCGTTAAGGCCGAATGATACGCGCAAACGGCTTAGCCGTGCTGCAGGCGGGTTTGATCGGGATGAACAGGCAGCGTGATCCCCGACCCTCAGTCAGCCCCTCTCGCTCGATCCAGGCGGTTCACGCCCCGTCGGTGGGCAGCGCCGGACTTGCAACTTGGGGCCGCTGGCCGGGGCTGTCTTTTTCGATCTCGCGACCGGCAAGCACGCAGTGGGGCGGATTTTCCGTGTCAATTTCGTGATGTCGCACCAGAGGTCGCTTTGCAAACCGCGCATTGGCGGCACATGGGTGAAAATCGGGGATTTGCCTTGATCACCATAGACGTGCCCAAGCGATTTGCACGGGGTCCAGCGTGTCCAACCCCATATCTGCCGCGATCGGGCCATCTCCTTTCGGGCCGACAGTATCGACAGGCGGCGCACATTACGGATGTCGGTGCCTTTTGGGTTAGAGTTAGGTCACCCGCACACAGGCGCACAGGGTCATCCCTGCGTGTTACGTTCATCTTCGATAACCGGCATAGCTGGCAAAAGGGCCGCGTCGACGGGTTTCTTGGCGGCGACCCTTGGCGATTTCGGCCACCACGCCAAGCCACGTATTGTAGCCGTAAATTTCGTTTCTTTCATCGGTGGGCATTGCGCACGTCCTTTGTGATTGCGTTGTCGGGCAATTCTGCGCCAAGGCCCGCACCCAAAAGAAAAGCCCCGCGGGTGCCAGGGCCTTTCGTTTCGTTTCAAACTTAACTTATCGCGAAGCGTCAAGACGCTTGGCTCAGGCCTCCATTCCCGCTTGGGCGGAGGCGTCTTTTTGCCCTTTGGCCTTATGGGGATCGCGGTCAGGCTTGGTTTATTCCACCACTGGTACTCCTCACCATCGGGGTCTTGCGGCGGTTTGCCACTCATCCACGCGTTTAATTTCTTCGCGGTTTAGGGTTTCGTATTCCAGCAAGCTTGGGGCCAGACGTTCGAATTTTTCTTTCCTCGTGGTCAGTGATTCATTTTTAAAGGCACGGTCGTAACTTTCGTCGATTGCATTCCGCTTCACCTTCGGATTCGATCAGTTTCCTTTTGGTGGCCCAGAAACGCTGAAACCCGCCTGCGCCGCCATTGGCCTTGATAAACGGCTGCTGCTTGGAATAAGTCGGATGGTCCCGAAACCTTGTCGACATTACCCATTGCGCCATCACCATGCCGCGAGCAGTTGGGCTGGGCCTGGCATGATATCGCCCATCTGGCCGGGAGGAGACAGTCTCAGCGCCGACTTTGAAGATTTCAGCCCGCTTTTGCCCGCCAATTAGTCATAGAGATTTTTTGCTCGGCTTCGTCCTTGGAACATCGTGCAGGGCTGTCCATTTCGGGGCAAGGGCTTCATCCACCATACCCAAGGCACCCGCCCGCCGGAATTGATCGTGATGGCCTTTATAGTACGGATCACATTTCGGCAGCTTGAATCCCGACGATGGGCGTGGACCGGCTTCGTGGTAAGGCGGTTCTTTTCCTTCTTGGTCCTGCGTCAGGACCATAGGCGGCGTTTCCCGCCCCCATTCATTTTGATCTTTTGTCCATTGGCTGATTCGAAATCCATCATCGCGACAAAGGCGGACGGCCCACGCGGCGGGCGGTCAGGGCGGGCCCGTTTCACGAGGTTCGGGCCAAAGATCCGCCACCAGAGAAGCCCGGGGCCGTGCCGCGTTGCGATGGCGGATAATGCGCAGATCCAATCGGGGGCCAAGCGGCGGTTTTACGAGCGTTGGCACCCCAAGGATCTGTTTCGGGCGGGCCCTTTGATGTTCGGGGTTGCCCACGGTTGATTCTGACGGTCAAAAGCGGCCCGGACGCAGGGGGCAAAAGGCAGGGTCCAAAAAGCCCACGTTTCTTTTTTTTGCGGTTTTTGGGGGTCGCGGGCGGATGATGATCACCGCCTTCGTTTCCGGCCTCCAAAAAAAAAGCCGTCCCATTTTTTTCAACCAGCAGCTGGGTTTTTTCAATTTTTTCCCCTTTCCTCCTTTTTTCCTTTT
>Ga0163217_1066204_pt1 | contig 11202 bp, 11 predicted proteins | sample SynspAceP_FD_185933 | JGI IMG/M metagenome (GOLD analysis project Ga0163217, IMG submission 185933) | Saline lake microbial communities from Ace Lake in Antarctica - Synechococcus sp. Ace-P (PacBio error correction) | ecosystem: Environmental > Aquatic > Non-marine Saline and Alkaline > Saline ... | reverse complement strand
CAGGCGGCCTTCGCAGCTGCGCTGCAACGGATGCGTGCCGCCGTGTTGAAGTCCAGGACGCAAAGGGCGCCGACTCGCCCGGGTCTGCGAGCCAGCGGCGGTTCAGACCCTCAGCAGGCTGAGCGGGCACAACCCGGAGGACACCGCACCAGGCGAGGCGGCGCAAGCGGTTTGATTGCCGAAACCAAGGGGCCAGTCAGCGCCATTGCGGGAAGGAAACGGTCAGGGCCGGGCCAGCTGGCCAGACCGGGTACGAAGTAGGTCGGGCGCCGAGCGAGGGTAGTAGGTCATCAGCTGCCGCAACAGGGAGCGGCGTCACTCTGAGGGCGGTTGAACAGTTGCGCAGCAGGCACGCGATCGCCAGCTCGCCTCTACTTTTATGTGACCGGCTAAACGCGTGGTGGAATATATACACAGAGACACAGAGAAGGTGCGAGACCGAACAGGGCCGCGCAACTGATCAAGGTGTGAGCCCGGTGTGGTGTAGGGGGGGGGGCCGTCGAGGAATCGAACTTGAAGCCAGGAGAAACCGGGTGTCGATCGAGCGGATCAAGGTGTTGCCCGCCGTAGCTCCTCCTTTCACCCGCTCAAAGATCAGCACGTTTGGCATCCACCCGCCATGCCCACACTCAAGATGAAACCGGCGATCCCGCGATGATGACCGGGATCAGCGCGTAGATCGCCAGGTTGACACGCGGATAGAGGTGGCGAGCGCGATCACCGCCACACACTGCAGCCGGAAGACCACCACCATGAACACCGCCCCATGGCCAGCCGGACGCCGCGATTCAGGCTGCGGCGGCACTCTTCCTCTCAGCCCCGAGGGTGGTCGCCCGACGGTGCGGCGATTGATGATCCGACCGGCAGGGTATATCTTCTGCCTCCCCGCAGCTGCACTTCGATGTCGCTGGGCCTTCTTCGGCCCTGAAGTTGCCTGGTGTGATGCTGGCCGCTCCGCCCGGCGATGCCGGCCAGCAGGCAAATTCCTGGCCGGGACGCTGGCCTCGCTGATCGAGCGACGTCCAAGCACGATGCCCAGCAGGCGGGCCAACTGCCGGCAAAATGGTCTGGTGAGTCTGCGAAGCTTCACGCCCTGCTGTTGGAAGGCCAGTCGGTGACGTCCCAGCCTGGGCCATTTGGTGCGTTGCTAGGCGGCCGGCGGTAACCAGATCCTTGCCGGTGAGGCCGCCGGTCCATAGAAGAGCCACGACCCGCTGGTTCACCCTCATCGAGCAGGACCGTGGTGCTTCGGGCCTCACTGGGCCTCCTTTCGGGACGCTCACCCCGAGGGCTGGTTCAGGCGGCACCGAGCTCTTCGCTGGCGAAAGGCGGGAGGCCGGTGGAGGCTCCTGTCCCGGCGGAGAAAGCCGGGGCTGGATCCTGGGGCCTCGGCCCTCGAGGCGCGCCAGCAACCGCACTCGGCCCTGGCTGCTTTGAGCGTAGCAGCCCCTGCATCTCCTGCTCGGTGCCTGGCCCGCCTTGGGCACGGATTCCAGCAGAGCGGTTGCTGCCGAAGAAAAACCTTGGCGGCCCGGGTGGGGTCCTGTCACCGGGGAGTTGCAGCAGCAGCTGCGTCGTCTCCACGGTCTGAGGTGGATTTCGGCCACAGCGAGTGCGCGCGTTGACCCGCCGCTCGTAGAACCAGCCTAGCACGCCTTCGAGCTGCTCCCGTTCCACCCGGCGTGATTTTGAGCCGGGCCGAGCATTACCTAGCAAAGGTGAGCTGGCGTGCCGCCCGCGCGGGTACGTGGGCCCAGTTGGAGCGGTAAGGAGGCAGCACCGCAGGCAGCGGCCAATAGGCCAGGGCCTCAGAGATCAGGGCGCAACCCACCCCTGTGGGCGTTTTGCTCCTCAGAACGCCGGTCTTGAAGCTCGCACCCCGGTGCGGGCACTTAACGAATCTGGAATCGGGGCTGGATTAATCGTAAAATTCTTCCAAGGCGCCGTTTTGTAGGGGGTTAGGATGTCTGGCTGGAGAGCCGCAGGGGCTTGGCCATCGAGGATCATCGAAATACAGTGCTCGGTGATCAGGGCGATCAGCTCAGCACCGATTGCCGCCGGTTTCATAACATTTCCCCACACCATCACCTTGTGGTCTTGCGGATCGAGCGCATGTGATCGTCTCGAGATCGAATTGGCTTGAGGCTGATTCAGGTCGATCAGCTCCACATCTACGCCCTCGGGCCTTTCGAGCTGCTGGAACGGCCTTGAGGCAGTGGCTGACGCATGCGCGAGTAAGGTGAGGACGTGACCGTTCGCGGCCTTCGCGCACCACCTCCGCCTGCGCGAGGGCGCCAGATGTAATCACCCTCGGGCAGTTCCTCGCTGAGGTTGTTAGAGCAGCACATGCCTCGAAGAAGAGGCACGGGGTTGTTGTCGCGGAGGCGCCTTCATCAGGCCACCGGCGTGGTTGGGGGTGCTCACCGCCCACGCATTTGATGCCGGGCACGGATTCGTGAAATAGGCCCTCCAGGCGCTGCTGTGTCCCGCCCCGAGCTGGCGGCCCACCGCCGCCGGGGCCTCGCACCCACCGTGGGGATCGTTCTTGTAGTTGCCGCCCCTGGTGGTAGCGGCAGGCCATCCCCATGTTGTTTGGAGATCTTGGTTGAAGGCGAGCAACAGAAGCCCCATGTTCATTGCCTTCCACCGATCGGCCGCAGGCCGCGTCATGGCGGCGCCGACGGCCATGCCGGTCTGAAGCTGTTCTCGGCGATCGGCGGGGTGTCGAGCACCCGCCACCTGGCCCGTATTTCTCGCTTTAGAGGTTTCCTTTGGTGACTTTGTAGGAACCGCCCGTACTCGCGACGTCCTCGCCGGAACCACACAGACCGCTGTCATCCCACGCCGCCATCTCCTCGTCGATGGGCATTCGCGCAGCGCGCTCTCGCGCAGCGTCTCAAGCCACGGGGAGGGTGCGGACCCGGCGATGCCGGTGGAGCGGCCCAAACCTTATTCTATCAGGCCACAGTAGCACCGGCGCCGGGAGCCGTTCAGCCCCCGACCGCAAAGGTGGCGAGCAGCGCAGAACCGACCAGACAGCATCCCCGGCTGAGCGCAGCAGCGCGAGCAGACCGAGGTCGTGGGGGGTCATGCGGATCCTGAGCGTTTGCTCTTCTGTGGACCTTAGGAAGCCTCCTGGCCCGACCAGCCGGCGTGAAGCTGCGAAATGAACAAACGGCCAAAAGCTCCGAGGGCGACAAAGGCAAAGCGTGAATTGCCACAGGAAGCTCAATCCCCACCACCAGGGGTTTTCATCGCCGTGGCTGATGCTCTGGGCAAAGGGCTTGCGAACTAGCCTGGGGCGGATGCAGGGCGTAATAAACCACGACCGCTGGCTGAGCTGCAATGACACCCAGGCCAACAGCCACTGGTGAGCGCTCCGGAGAGAAAGCTGGAGCGGCCCCTTGCGCGGTCGGTTTTTGACCTCGCCGCTCGCGTGTGGGCTCAGCCAGGCTTTTCTGGGGTTAGCTGGGGCAGGCCGGCGTTGAATCGCTCAGTCAGCGGCCGCGTCGCGATCAAGGCGGACTCCCATTTGCTGCTGCAGCGGCAAACACCAGCTTTTCGAAACCCCTCGGCCTGGAGTGCTCCGGGCCAGCTGGCCCGGGCCGCCTTTCGGCCGCCGCTGGCATCCGCAAACGGGCAAAGAGACTGGGCCCGAGCCGCTCATCGCCACCCCCAGCGCGCCATCGGCCTGGCGCAGCGGGGCCAGGCCCTGGCGGCACGCTGGGCCTGCTCCGGCTCCACCACCCGACCTGCCAGAATCGTTGCGCAGGGGCGCAAGGTCGCTCCCCAGGCCCAGTGGCGGCCTAGGAGACGCACTCCTGGCGCAGGACTTTAGTCTCTTCGCGAAAATCCAGCCTTCGCGCTCCAGTAGAAGTCCGCCGCGCAGTTCGCTTCGGCAACGGCCATAGGCCCAGGGCCGGTCGCGCGCGCCGATGGGGTCCCTTTGATCAGCCGCACCACCTTCCAGTTTGAACAGGGCGAGTGGGCACAGCGGAGTTGGGCAGGTCCGCAGAGCTGAAGGGCTCCAGTCGGCTCGCCCGCCCGAAGGCAGAGCTGGGTGCCGCCAGCCGACAGAAGTGGCACATCGGAGCGAGTTTCCTGCCCCCAGGGCCTGCAGGTCGTCGCCAGTCAGCGCCCAATCCCTATTAACCTGCGTTCAAGGCCCAGCAGCGGTGGCGGCCATCGCTGGAGCCCCCCGCCAGGCCGGCGCCCACCGGAATGCGCTTGACCAGGGCCAGATCGGCCCCCAGCTCGGGCCGTTGCACCCGGCGGCGCAGGGGCTTCGGCGGGCCCGCAGGATCAGGTTGCTTTGCCATCCGTCGCAGGGCGGCCTGGTCGCCAGACCGGTGGAGCAGGCCCATCTGTGCGGGCGCTCAAGGGCCAACTCATCGCCAGATCCAGGCTCTGCATCACCATCGCCAGGCTCGTGGGAAAACCGTCGGGCCGGCAGGCCGAGCACTTCCAGGTGCAGGTTGATCTGGCCGCGGGCCTGAACGTTTGCAGATCGGCCATCGGTGGCGCGCGCGGCTGGGGCGGGTATCGCCCGGATTCAAGCCCCCTGCCCTCCGCTCGTCAGTCAACGATGGGCTCAGCCGCGCCAGGTGGCAGTCCGCCGTTCCAGCAACCGCCCCTTTACGCCCAGAGGGCGTTCGGCGGACAGTGGACGCCTGCGCCGCTCAGCTTCAGCCGACCTCCGGGGGAATGGCATGGGCCAGGGCCTCCGCGAAGCGGGGTCTGGCGCGGCCAGCTCCCGGACCTGCTTGAGGGCCATCACCCCTGGCCAGGGGGCGCTGTTGGTTTGTGTCGTCATGGGATCTCTCCCTTGTGATTCTCAACTAGGAACGGTTGATCTCGGACCCATGAGCACAACCACCTTGTTGTCCTGGCGCCGGCGTTCAGGAGGAGATGGGCCAGGGCCTCCATCAGCAGCTGGCGGGCCAGGGCCACCCAGCGCTCCGGGCCAGGTCCTGGGGACTCAGCTGCAGATCAATGCCCGCCTCCAGCGCCTACGGCAAGCAGCTCCTCGGGCGGCAGCAGGCCGGCCAGCTGTTGCGCAGCATTCTTGCGGCGGCTGTGTGAAGCAACGCCAGCAGCAGCCTGTCCACCGCGGCGGCGAAGGCCTGGATTCGAAAAAGCCGTTGCGCCGGCGCAGCGGCTTCGATCACGATCACCCGAGTGCACCCGGTGGCGTTTGAAAGCAGCGGGGCGGCACCGCGACAGACCGTGCGCAATGGGCCAGCAGCTTGCATCCGCACGCTCAGTGGCACTGAAGGCGCTGCTGCCCGGCCGGCCCGGATTTTGCGCTGGCCCACCTCCTGCTCACCAGCAGCACCAGCCGCTGTGTAGGGAACGGCTCGATGGGCTTCTCGAGGCGACCGACCAGGACGGCTCCAGCAGCGGGCCGGATGTTGTACGGAAGTTGGCCACCATCCGCTGTGGCTTGTAGCGGCGGGCAGGGGCACCGCCAGGCGGCGTCTCGCCCCTCGAAAGCAGGCCTGGAAAGGGGATCAACGCCAAAGCGCTGGGCCAGGCCACCTCCAAGTCGGCTGGTCGAGCTCCAGCTCCTCCCTCCACTTTGCTCCACCGCCTGCACCAGCCGCCGCCGGTGAGGCCAGCAACGTTCGGTCAGGGCGCCGCGGCCGGGCCCCACCTCCAGCACCGGACTCGCCCGGCTGCAGAGTCGGCGGCGCCACGATGTCGTCGCAGCACGGCCGCATCGTTAACCCAGTGCTGGCCGGAAGCGCTTGCGGGCTCGGGGTGGGCCGCGAAGTCATGCAGGCGGGCGGGCGGCAACACCTCCAGAGTGCCGCCTGGGTCGCTCAACGACCATTGATCCAGCCGCAAACCAGCGCACCGCTCCGCGCGCGGTGGCAGGGGCACCAGGACGCAACACCACTCGAGGGTCTCTGGTATGTTCGCGCTGTGGATGGGCCGGCCAGCCAGCAGGCCCAGGCGCGGGCAGCCGGCTCGCTGCGCGGACCAGGGCCGCCACACCCCAGCCGTCGGCACCGAACGCCGCCGGCCTTGCCTCCACCAGCAGCAGGCGTCCCGGGCTTGGGCGACCACCAGATCGGAGTTTCACCCCAGCGACAGGGCCCAGCGCCGCGCCAACAGCTTGCAGCGTGCGCAACAGGGCGCAGGGCGCGCTTTGCTCGCCCACTTGGCCCGGAATCCTGCCGCCGATTCTTCGCACTGTTGCGGCAACCCTCGTTGGAGGCGCTCCCATGGAATTGGTCTGACCTCTTCTTTTAGAGTTCCCTTCTCTGTCTCACCGTTGCCATGGACCGCCTTGCTGGGTTCGTTGGTCCTGGGGCCTGTTGCTGCTAGTGGGGCTGTGCCGCTGGCCCCCGGCTGACGCGGCGGATGGATTACGCCAAACAGGTGCTGATCGGCGCCGATTTCCACGACAGCGACCTGAACGGCGGTGACCTTTCAACCTCACCCAACCTGGCGGCGAGGCCAATCTCTCCGTGCTCTTGGACCTGCGCGGCGCCAGCCTGTTCGGCGCCCAAGTTTGCAGACGCCAACGCTGCGCGCGCCCGGGACCTGCGCCTAGGCCACGCTCGATTCGGCGGTGCTGGAAGGCACCGACCTGCGCGATGCCGTTCTGAAGTGCTCTTTCCGCCTTTCAACACCAAGTTCGATCAATGGCGATCGACGGCGCCGACTTCAACCAACGTGCCCTGCGGGCCGATGGTCGCTCGCGCTCTGCGCCAGCGCCACCGGCACCAATCCCAGTCACCGGCCGCGGTTTACCCGCGACACGCTGGACTGCCCGAATGAGCTTCGATTCGCGCAGCGTGGAGCGCCTCCCAGCACTGGAGCAGGCAGTTTGTGCCCAACGCTGCCGGCGCCCGCCCCGCCAAGGCTCAAACCAACGGGCGCGCGGCCGCGCTTCCACCCGATCGAATCGGAGCAGGTCGCCGGATCAAGCTGTTCGTGAGCTGATTCCGGGCCAGGCCCCGATTGGGCCACGTGTGGCCCCCCACCTGCTGCAGCGCCTGCAGGAACTGGAGGGCAAAGCGCAGAGCAGCCAGGCGCCGCGAAACGGGGGCGTGGACCTCCGTCGCAGCCGGCCCGGCAGGCCCAGCCGACCACACGCGCGTTAAGAGACCGCCTAGACGACACTAGACAGAAGACAGGCCACGGCGAGCAACAGGAGCTGTGTACAGCTCGTGTCCATGGCAGCCTTGCTGCCGCGCTTGAAGGGCGGACGCGTCGGATGATCTGAAGGGGACAAGGACTGAAGGGGGGCAGACTGATCCGCCCGCAAGCGACCACAGCTCGATAAAGCGAATTAGTAACAAACGCACTTAAGGTTGGAGCCGCGCCCTTCTGCCGCCCATGTCGGTTGAGCCCCGCCCCGACTCCGGCTGCTGACCCGCTGGAGTTGCTCGGCCCGCTGTCGGCCCGGCTCGCCGCGGCCTGGCGCTGCCCCTGGCGGTGGAGTCGGTGGCGGGCTGGTTTCCTTCGCCGGCCGGACGACTATGTGGAGGTGGGCATTCGACCTCAAACGAAGCAGCTGATCCGCGGCCCCAGCGCACCTTCTTCCTGCGCGGTCAGCGGTGACTCGATACCGGCGCCGGCATCCACCACGGGCGATCTGCTGATCGTCGATGAGCTGTCGAGCCGCCGCCCGGGCCGGAATTTCGTTGTGGCGGTGCTGGAGGGGGCCTGTCACGCTTCAGCGCCTTGGCCGCTGCACCGGGGCGGTTGCGGCTGGAGGCCGCCCACCCGGCCTATCGCCATGGGAGCTCAGCGATTGCCGACGAACCTCGGCCCTGGGGTGGCATCACCCATTCCACGCCGCTCTGAGCGCCGCCGATGACCGGGGCCAGCCGTGCTTGGTCGACGGCAACAACTTTCTATTGGCCGCCTGCGAGGCGGCGCTCGATCCCTCCTTGATCGGCCGGCCGCTGGTTGGTGCTCTTCCAAACAACGACGGCTGCATTCGTGGCCCAGAAAGCGCCGAAGCCCGCGCCCTGGGCATCGCCATAGAGGCACGCCCTACTTCCAGGTGCGCCGCGAACTCGAACGTCTCGCGTGGTGGTGCGGCTCCAAACTACGCCCTCTACGCCGAATTGAGCAGCGGCTGATGGCACCTCGAAACCCTGGGTGGAGGAGCTGGAGGTCTATCGATTCGCGAGGCCTTCGGCCGCCTTGCACGGGCGCGCCAGGTAGCGAGTCTTCAGCGGCCTGGTGCCTGGCCCTGCGCCGGGCAAGGTGCATGCGCCACCTGGGGCTGCCGGTGGCTGGTGGCATTGCCCCTCAAGGGTGCTCGCCAAGCGGCCAACAAGCTGGCCAAAGCAGGATCCCTGCCATGGCGGGACCAGCGTGTCGATCTCGGAGCCGTGGCCCGATCCCGGGAGCCCCTGGCTGGCCGCCGTGGCGATCGAAGACGTCTGTGGGCATCCCCGCAAGCTCCGCGCTGGGCCGCCTGCGCGGCGTGGCCAATGCGCTGCAGCTGCGCGAGCTGGCAGCGTTGAGCTTTGCGGGCTCAAGGCCGGCTTGTGTGGCGGTAGCTCCCTGCAGCAGGAATTGCGCGGGCCGCAGCTGCCTGCCGCTTGGTGGCCGGTGCCGCCGCCAAGCAGGAAACCTGCGTCAGCGCAGCTTCAGCGAACCGATCCGACGAGCCTGCCCCAGTTGCGTGACAGGCGATCGCACCTACATCAGCCGCGCCGCCGAGAAGCTGCGCCGCCAGCACCAGCGCAGCGAACACGATCACGGTGTTCGTGCGCAGCAGCCCGTTCACGGCACCAGTTTTACAGGCAAGGCCGGCCACCGTCACCCTGCCGCTTGGGCAGGCAACGACACGGCCGTGCTGCTCGCCGGCCCCGCCCTGCCCCTGGCCGAACGGTTTGCTGCGGCCCCACAAACCACTGCAGAAGGCGGGTGTGCTGCTGCAGAAACTGCAGCCCGATGGAGCGGGCTGCAGCCACACCTGTTTGCCCCCTTGCGCCCGACCAGCAGCAGGCGTCGCCGCGAGCCTGCATGGCCACGGTTCGATTGGGCTCAATCGCCGCTATGGCCGTCCCGCACTGCACCGTCCAGTGGGCCTCCTGTGGCCTGCGGGCCGGCCTGGGCGATGAAGCGGAGCGCCTCTCCCGCGCCGCCACCACCCGGCCTGGATGACATCCCGGTGGTGCAGGCCTTGAACGGGCGCCAAAAGGCGCGGCCGGTCGTCGTTTCAGGAGCGTTACGCGGCGGCACGGCTGACCCGAGCGCAACTGACTCCGCCAGCGGTTTGTTTTGCCAGTACAGCGCCCGCCCGCCGCGGCAACGCCAGCAGCAGCGCGACGGGCGCCGCCAAGCGAGGCACCCCACCAGGCCGCCGCCGCCAGGGCCAGCAGCACCAGGCCAGCGAGCAGGGGCTTGCAGCTTGCTTTAGCGCCGATCAGCGCGCGGGCAGCTGCGGCAGTGGCGGTATTGGCTGTCGTAGCGCTCCAGCAGGGGCCCTTCCCCTAAGCCGCCCGGGCAGGGTTCGGCATCGAACGGCTGGCCCCGCCACGCCGACCGACCAGTCGTGCAGGGGCGCGCACTAGAGATCGGAGCTGGTGGGCCAGGTGGCAGGCCTGGGCGAGGGCCGCGCTGCCGCGCGGGCCCGCAACGCCCGCCCTGCCAGTGCAGGAAGGCCTGGTCTGTCTTCGGGCACCACATGGTTGGAGACGGGGCCTGTGGCAACCACTCGGGCCGCAGTCTTCACACCAGCCGGCGGGGCAGGGCCGACTTAAAGCGGAACGGGAAGCGGTGGCAAAACAGCGGCATTCACCCGGCCGGAATCGGGGTGGCGTTAACACCACAGCGTGAGGATGCGGGCAAAGCCCCTTGGCGGTGAAGGTCGTGCCACATCAACGACGGCGCCAGGAAGGTGTGTCATTGGCTTGCCAGCGTTTGCCCGCGACGGGGCCCCTCAGGCCACGAGGCCGGTGAAGCCTTCCGGCCCGCTGTGGTCGCAGTTGCAGGTTCACGGGGCCGGCGGGTCGCGCTTGCCGACGGTGGCGTGGCTGGGCGCTGGAAGGCCACATGGACTGACATCAGCACGTTCTCAGCAGGTCAGGGCGGGTCGTAGGGAGATCGCGGAAGGTGTCCTGCACGCTCCAGGACGCTCCGGCTCCTCCTCCAGCAGGGCAGCAGCGGCAGGGAACTGGCGGCGGCTTCGGCTGGATCACCGGCAAAAAACGAAAAGCAATCCCCTTGAGCCGCGGACGGTGGGTATGCGTGGCAGCGGCTGCGCGGCCGTGTCGATCGTGGCGCCGGCATCCGGCCTGGGGTGATGGCGGTGCAGTGGCCGGCGCCAATCAAAACTTCCAGCCGTGATCATGGCACTCCAGCTACCCGCGTTCGTTCAGCCGCCCCTGGGGAGGGCACGAGCGGTGGGGACAGAAGATCGGCAAAAGCGCGGCCGACTGGGCTGGCGGGCTGGTCGTACCAGAGCACCAGGTCATCGCCGAGGCAGGGGTGAAGGGGGTGGGGCGGCCGGGCTCAAGGTCTTTGAGGGTAGGCGACGGGTACCAAGCTGCGGCGCCAAGGGAGTGGTCTCGCTGGCAGGGGGCATCGAATGGGAAGCTGGAATGGTAGTGGCCCGATGCTGGCAGGCTTCAGCCACCGCCACGGAGCGTTCAGCCAGGCCGGCGCAGCGCTGGCTGGTCGAGGTGGCCGATTGTGTGCGCTCTTGTAATAGAGCTCCTGGAAAACGCAGGGCCGTCTTTGTTTGAGATCGGCGAAACAGGTTGTCGATGCGGGTTTCCATGTTGATGGAGGACAGGCGTTGAGACTTAGCCATCCTGTGTGCGGAGCTGGCCTTGCTTGCCGCCAAACCTCCGTTCGCTCCTCACTCCAGCAGCATGCGAATGCCAATGCTCATGCGATCTTTGCTGAGCGTTTTATCGCAGACCGGACATTTGATATGCCCGCGTTCCCCAAGGCTTTCGACAATAAGGATCGGCTTTTCACAGGCAACACGCTTGGGCAACGCTCGGCGCTTCCAGCAGCGGCTGTGTTGGTTTCCACGCAAACTGCAGCAGGCGGGGCGGAGAGGGTTCATGGTCCTCGGAGTTCGTGTGGGCCCAGCAAAGAGGGGGTGAGAGCGATCGGAGCCAACTTCGCTCTTGGCTCCACCAGGCAAACTGATCGGCGAGGAGGCCGGGGCAGATCGAGATCGGCGAGGTCATCGCCGAGGTCGCAGCCCGAGCGGTATGA
>Ga0163217_1017679_pt1 | contig 11202 bp, 13 predicted proteins | sample SynspAceP_FD_185933 | JGI IMG/M metagenome (GOLD analysis project Ga0163217, IMG submission 185933) | Saline lake microbial communities from Ace Lake in Antarctica - Synechococcus sp. Ace-P (PacBio error correction) | ecosystem: Environmental > Aquatic > Non-marine Saline and Alkaline > Saline ... | reverse complement strand
CGTCAAATTAGCCACGGATATCACGAGAGCAAGGCTCAAGGCGATCGAGGATGCGCCAAAGCTTTCCGCCATACTCGCTCGCAGGCACCAGCGTCATCGAATTTTCACCACCCGATGGAAAATCATTACGGCAATGAAAATTTCTGTCAGACCACTTGGTTTATCAGCTCTTCCGAAAATCGTCGGCAAGCACCACAGATTTCTGCGACCCCTCTACATCAAACCCCCCCGAGTACTCTGCATTCTGGAACGAACTCGCCAGCGGGCCAGTTGTCAATGAATTTTATGCGGATTGAGGCAAAGAGCGCGACAGCAAAGTCTTGGATCCAGGCTGCCTACAAATCCGATCAAGAACGACAGGGGCGAAGTGGCAAATTGGTCAAATTCGCCACCCGACGGACAGCCCGAATGGACTGCGAATATCGCTTCTAGGGCCGCGTTCGCCCGGTAGCCGCTGGGCTAGCGGAGACTGACCCGCACTCTGGACACGCCCTTTGTTCCCCAAACGATGGAAACTATCCGCAAAGGACTCAATGACGTGCTTCCGAATTGCGATCCACAATGACGCGGTACATTCGAATCGAACGCACGGCAGTATCGCGTCTGCTCCAACGAAATCCGTTCGGCCACATGGACGATATGGCGCGACGCACCGAGCGACAGGCGGCTTCCGTCGAAGGGAAACAGCCGCAGCACTTGAATAAATCACCACAAAATGTAGGCGAAGAACGCAAAAACGCGAAAAAAAAAAAAAAAAAAAACTGGGGGCTTCCGCCGCGCTCGTCGGCGAGACCCGTGCCGACGTGGGAAAGATCAGGGACAGATCGTGACTGAAGCTGTGGCCGCCATGAGCGTGATCGAAGCATCGTCTCAGGAAATGTCAAAGATCATCGGTGTTATTCGACGAGATCGCCTTCAGACCAATCTGCTGGCCCTGAATGCCGGCGCTAGAGGCGGCTTCGCGGCGAGGCGGGCCGGAAAAGGTTGCTGGGTTGGCGCAGGAGTCCGTAAACTGGCGCAAACCGGTCTGCAAGATGCTGCGGAAAGACATCAAGCAGCTTGATCGACCGCCCCTCCCGGGCGACCAGTGTGAAATTCGGTTCTCGCTGGTCGACAAGACCGGCCCAGTCGCTTTGCGTTGACATAATTGGAAAAATCCAGGGATCGACGACAAACATTCAAGCCATTGCGGTGAGCGATCAAAGAAACAATCCTGGTCGGGCGCGGAGATCAATGAATCGTCACAGTCATCGATCAGGAGAACCCAGCAGAATGCCGCCATGGTTGAGCCAGAACCAACAGCGTCCAGCCAGGATTGGCAAGAGAAAGGCGGGGCCCCTGTTCGAGTTGCTCAGTCACTTTCAACTTGGCTCGGCACCTGCAAAAACCGCTCGAAGACCACCTCCTCGCAGAAAAAGTCGAGACAGCCATTTCCAACCCAGCGCAAAAGCTGCATCTGCGTAGCATGAACTCAAACTCAAGGCGCGCAGTTTGGCAGCACCGGCGCGGCTCAGAGATAGAACGAGCTGGCGCCGGAATACTGAGGATAGAACTCGGCACCTCATTGCGGGCGGATCTGCACCCCGCAACCGCATCGACAAAACATGCCTTATCGGTTCGCGCGGCATTTGCGGTGTTCAGCCACATCAAGAGGACCGGCATGTGCGTGAAACTCGTCTGGGCCCCCGCACGTCTCGCAACAGCGAAAACTGTATAAGGGGATACTCACTCAAGCGGGCAGCAAAGCACCGAGCTGGCAGAGCGGACCTCCGACAAACAGCGCAATCAAACTCCATGCAAGGCTCCTCCCAAAGACCGTCAAGAAAAGGAGCCTATTGCATGTCGCGTTCAAATGGATTTATTTTGAACGATTAACGTACATGCATTCAGAAGGCCTGCTTCGCTCCGACAACCGGTCAGATCGCGGAACCGGGACATTGCGATTTGTTGACGATGCGGAGATGGGACGTCCTCCTTGCGCAAGCTTGGTCAATTGCCGGCTGACGGTTTCCATCGTTTCAGGCCAAGGAAATCAGCGAAATCGGTGCGGGCTCATCGGCAGATCAAATGAACCGGTCGCTTTCATTTTCCGTGGACGCTATGGGTCGCGGCATCTAGCAACACAAAGCTCGCAACTTTTTCACCGGCGGGTTTGCGTCCAAGCGTCAACATCCAAGTCACGTGCTTCATCGAGTTCGGTGAGCGTTTGTTCGCAGCAGTTTATGCTCAAGCTCCCATTTCCCTTTGATCATTCGCTCGATGCAGTCTTGCGGGAAGAGCCCAAGACCTTGCACGTCGTGTTGCCGGCCTCGGCGGCTCACGCCCGTTTTCCGCCCTGAATGGACGGCCAAGGAAGTCCCGGCGAAAACTGCAGACCAACGATCTGCTGGCGCCATCGGCCATCATTTTGGTAAAGCTTCACCACACCCGAACTATGTTGGGCATCAGTAAGCTCATCGACCTGCCATGACTTTCACCAACCAGTTCCCTATGGTCTCTGCGACCCTCTCTACGCCGGGCTGATCCGTCGGGTAGAATGTTGCTCAATTTCAGAAAAGCTGGTCGCGGTCAGGCGCCCCCACACACGCCGCAGATGCCAGACTTTCCATACCTAAGATCCTGACAAAAGAACTGGTGTGTCTGAATTGTGAACGTCTTTACGTTGCTGGAATTAATCACTCCATGCCGCGCTCCCCAAAATCTCAGCTTACTCGGTACATCACTTGCTCCCTGTCTTCTACAGAAGACACCTAATGATACCGTCCGCGCACTCTTCTCAGTGAATCTTATTCGCCGGCATGTCGCAGAGCATATGCCTCTGTGACTTCCATTCCATAGAGCCAACGGCGTCGATTCCTCAATCCGATTGATGAAGACCCTCTCGATGCAATTGACAGAATAATGCTATCTTCACCAGCTCCAGCGCATTGAGATCTTAAAAAACAGCTCCCCCCGCGACTGCCGAGTCTTTGAGATTTCCGGGGCTCACAAGATCTACCGGACAAGCGAGGTTGAGGTCCTCTGACGCGCTGGAACTGGGTGTCGACCTGACACGGAGGAAGTGCGCAGATAAGCGGTGTGCTGCCTCTGGTCCCTCCCGGGCCAGCGGCAAAATCAATCCTTGCCTCAATATCGTCGGCGCCTGACCGGGCCGAACATCAGGATCGTGAAATTCAAAAGTGTGGGAACTCGCCGGTGCAAACGACCGGGAGCTGACCGTCCTTACCGCCGCGAACCATGTCAGTTTCGTGTTCCAGTTGCTACAATCTGACCCAAGCCTGACGGCCTGGTGAGAATTCGCGCTGATCACCAGGTGGCGACGAATCCGACTGTCCGCCGTTCACCGATGCGCTTGGCCGCTTGCGTCGCGGCTTGAAAGCCGCCATGAGCCACCTTCCCTGGCACAGCTTTCCGGTGCAGTGCAGCCAGCAACGGTGTGGCATCGCCCGAAGTGCGATCGCCAAAGAGCGCCGAAAGTGCTGCTGTCGCGGACGAGGCCCAACCGGTCGCGCTTGATTCCGCCACCCGGTATTCATCGTGGCTCGAAGCGTGGCTGGCACGCGGTGAATGAGGAAACCGGGCGCCCACCACCGCACAAAATTATCACCCCAATTTGCGGCATCCGGAAAAATCCGCCTCACCGGCTCTAACACATTTCTCGGTATCCGGGATTGCCTCGTGCGAACTCAACGAAGAACGGATCAAGCCATCGGAGGTGAGGCTGCGGTGAACGCGCTGAGCATTGCTTGACCGCAAGCTTGTCCGCGGATCTCGGTCCGGCTTTGGGCGCAATCGCTGGCCGGTGGCGCTTGGTGATGGCCTGCGCGGTCCATGACCCTTATCCTGCGGCATAGCGGGCGACACGGCGCTCAGATGACCCGGCGCGCGGCATTTACGAACCGGACCCGTTCGGCGATGTGTTTGCCAGGAGCGACGCGGGCGCCGGGAAAGCGTCCAAGGCGGACCATTGCTGCCATTCACGGGGTTTCTGCTTGTGTTCGACTGTCGGATCGGTGAATGCAGGTCATTCATTCGACATCACGGCATGGTCTGAGCCGCGGACAGGCATGGGATCTCGATCCCCGCATCATGGCGAAACCGGCCTGTCAACCGTCTCTACCTGCGCTCAGGGCCGGCTACCCGAAACCGGGGCGCGACGATGAAGCGAACCATCATCGAGGCTTTCGCCGAAGCGCATGGTTTGTTCGCCCCTCGCCCGTGCGGGCGTACACAGCTTTCTGATACCGTTGTCTGATCACACGCTTCTGGCAAACGCCACTTGTCGATTACCGAATTACCCTGTCGCCCGAATATGTCTATGCCATCGGCCCCCGGGACATGGTTCCGATCAAAAGCGCTTCGGTGTCATCACATGCACAGATCGGTGCTCGAGGGTGCCTGACTGAAGGGGGCGTTTTCAACGATTTTTCGCTGACGCTTTCGCCGCAGCGCCGACACAAAGAAAGAGCGTAATTTGCGCAGCTCGACACCATCCTCAAACCGCAGGCGGCGACCGGCGTCCTATGGCCGCGCTGATCACGTATGATACCGATGCATTTCTGGCATTCCGAAGCTGACCCAGCTCAAGGCCGGATGGCGCAGGTGATCCGCCGATCTCCAGTTGCATTGCGGCTGTTTTCTGCGTCAACATGATCCTGACCAGGTTGATTGCCTGTGAAACCGCGAGCAAAGTCGGGCTGTTGAAGGCCGCTCGGATATCCAATGCGGCCATCGCCTGGCACTATGCCAAGCTGACGCTGGTAATTTCGATTGCTCGGCCGGGTTAGCGATTGGCGCGATTGCCGCACACGGCTTGGGGCACGGTCTATGACCATCGCATATACGCCCGAATTCTACTCGTTCCCGTTTCCTGGCTGTTTTCTCTCAGGAACCCGATCTCTCATGTGATCTCCCGCGCTTGTAACCTTTGCGCCAGCCCTGCATCGCGGCCGCAACGCAATCATGGTGTGCGGTGCGTTTGGCCGCCGGCCGGTGGGCAACTGCCGGCCACCGGCGCCAACCAGCGATACGCCGCAAGGCCTGCTTCAGCGTGTTCTGCCGGGCGGTTTCCGGCTGCCGTGTTTCACAGCTCACCCTTAATGGGCGCTCAGACATCTGGTGCGCTGGCCATTGCGCACCGCGTTGACGACCTTGGCGAACGGTCATGCCGGTGGCCACTGCTGATTCACATCGCTGAAATTGTTTCGCCTTTGACTTTCCATCGATGCATCATGATAGACACGATCTGTTTCAGGCCGACCGCCCAGGGGACGCGACACTGACCTTTGCCTCGGACCCGCTTCCGAAGCTATGCGATCCGGGAAATCGCGCGGCTTTGCCCAGCGTGATCGCGGCGGAAACCGTTCCGCGCTGAAGCGGCAACGCTGAGAAACGGCACCGGTTTCGCGGCAACGTCCAGATCATTGCTCCAACCCCTGAAAACCGGATATCAGCCGGCGGTTGCCGATGCAGGATTTTCGCTCCCATCAAGCTGCCGCGGCAGCGACATTCTGCTTTCAGAAACGCCTGGCCGCCCATCTTTGATCTGGTAACCGGTGACCAGTCCGAGGTTGAAACTCAATGACGACAGGGACGCAAAGTCCTGGTTTGCTCTGATCGGTGTGACCAACAGCTATGTTCGGCTAATTGCGAATATGAGCCGGGAAGCGCTCGACCGCGCTGTCTGACCAGGGAAGGCCGTATTTCCTGGGCCGGCGTGATCCCGTGATTGAAAGCCCAAATTCGGACGCTCTATGAACGAGGTCAAAGGCAAACACCGCGATCCCTCGGTGGCGCTCAGGGATCTCCGGGGCAACGGTTCGTGCAGTTATCGAGAAAAACATCGGAATCAGACATCACGATCTAGTCTCGCTGGCCCGTCATCATTCACCTTCGGTGATTTACAAATTCGGCGCCGATCCAGCTTTCAGACGCGGCCCGCGAACTTTGCCAGCCTGGCGCGTTTTCGCTTCACAAGCCGCGGAGGTCTCCAGCGTCCTGCTCACCGAACCTTGGCGTTCTATGGTGATCCGTTGCGCAAACCTTTGGGCTGGCTCATCGGACGCGGTTTTTCGGGTTATGGTCGCCAAAAGGCTTTGAAAGCGATCTGTTCCGGAACCGCTCATCATTCAATATGCCCATCCTATGCGGCTGTCGAGCCCTGATCGTGGCTTGGTGGCCCCTGCGTTGTCTGGCACTGATCGTACGCCGACGCATCGACCGGCTCGATCTTATCCGTGTCTGAAAACAACAGGGACTGAAACCATGGCCTCTGTGTTGCCAAAAAGCCTCGCAGGATTGGCGTCGCCGCAGCGATCGCGGGATGCCCTTTATGTTCGCCTCGGCGGAAAAAGCCGATCCTTGGTCGACCTCGCAACGGTGGAAAACCGGCCGCTGCAGGTGATTGTCGCCGAAGACGGGATACCCGCAATCCGCATGTTTAGGCGGTCTCCCTCCCCTATCGCCGGGCCATCTTGACCGGGTCGAGCACTCGGGTCGGCGATGCCATTCAGCGGACGAAAGCAATCACTTCCATCCACCCGCTCGACCCACCGTTTCTCGACACACGGACACGGACCGAACTTCGCATGGCGGCATTTGATGCGGCGCCGCTCGCCAGCGTATGCTAGTGCGGAAGTCGAACTTGGACAACGTGCGCGCACAGCGCGTGGGTTCTGGCCCCGCGCCAGCCATGACAGGGCGATCAAGCTTGCCGCCACCCAACATCGTCTCGCCAAAGTTCAGCTTGGAAAGATTCGAGGTGAGCTGGATCTGGCTGAAGGCCCAGGTTCAGGTTCCGCTGACCGGCCATGATCAGCTGAGGCAAGCAAGAAACTTTGCCCAGCGCCCAGGGCAAGGTTGACCCAAGCCCGGGCATACGCCCATCGACGCCTCCAACGGCGAATGCTGCATGTTTCAACATCGTCTCGCCGATTGACGGGGATTCATTCTCTCGCCCTCAATGCCCAGGAGTGAACAGGCCGCCTTCAGTCGGTCAAGCTGATCGCGGAGGTTGGCGACCCATCCGATCTTGAAATTCACCTTTCGATCTGCTTCTGGCCGACGCCGTCAAGGTTCGCCCCGGGGCAGCCAGGTGCTGATTACCGATTGGGGGCGTCCGAACACCCTTCAGGCGCAGGTTGAACGCATGAACCATCAGGTTCACAAAGGTGTCCGCCCACTGGCGAAATGCCGAGCAGCGGGTTCAACGCCATTATTGCCACTGAAGGATCCGCCCGCCCACTTGACCTCGGTTCATGGCTTCCGGGTCATCGGCCAATCTGTCATCTGTCGTCCGAGGGCACGATGCAGGTGCCGCGTGAGCTCGCTCTTACCGCAATGGCGGGGGACTGGGGCGGTGTTCAGGATGGGAAGACGGGCGGGCCAAAGTTCGCGCCGGTCTGAGATCGGGCACCATGGACCGACCGGCGGGCCGATCCTGTCCGGCCTGTCCGATGGCGATTTCAGTACTCCTGTACCCCGCGACGCCGCTGGAAACGGGAGCCTGATCGCCGACGGGCGGCCAGCGGATTGATCCCTACCCGACCCAGCCGTTTCAGTTTGGCGATCGCCGTCTCCGGGTCCGCGTAGGCGTGGTGCCTTTGAAAACACCACCATTCTCGTCCATGAGGAACACTGAAGCAGTGTGGTCCATGGTGTAATCATCGTCATCCGGTGGAGGATCTTTGCGGCATAACATGCCAGGCCGCAATCACCTTTCGATTTCAATCAGGATCCCCGGTAAATCCGGTGACCCTGTCGTGAGAGCCTCCGCTAGCTCTTCATGGATCTCCGGTCGCTGTCCGCGTTGCGGATCGACCGAGATGAAAAACGCCTGGGCAGATGCGGCCCTGTTCGCCGACGCGCCTCGAACCAGCCCGCCATTTCATACAGGCGTTGTCGGGCAGACCTCGGCGACAGCGGGTAAACCAAAGAAAACCATTGTCGGCCGCCCGGCAAAACGCTGCCTTGGGTGATGGTGTCGCCATTTGTGGTCGGACAAGGGTGAAATCGTTCCAAGCTTCATTCCCGCAGTCAGCGATTTGTCTGTGCCTGAACTTGCAAATTGCCAGCAAAATCGACAGAGAGCAGGAAAAAGGGCGGCAAGCGCCGCCCAGATCCCCGGTTTTCAAACCAAGCGCGGGCATCTTCAGTCGCCCTGCTTCTTTTGCCCATAGGTCCATTTGCGCCAATCGCCGTCCTTTTTTTCATTTGGCCCTGCATCGCCTTCATATCCTGCACGTCAAAGCCGAGTTCGATGGTGCCTGCTTTTTCGAAGGTGAGCTTGACGTGGCGTTTCCCGTCCTTGAACTGGCTTGTCGGATACCGATGAACATGAGTGGTATCCGCCCAGGCTTGAACACTTCACCGCCGGCCGGATTTTCCAGGACCATCGGCGAGCTGACGCATTTTCATGACATCGCCAATCCATGCCATTTCGTGAAAATTTCGACCCGTTTGGCGAATCGCGCCTCGCCCGAAATCAGACCGATCAGCTTCTTCGCGGTTTGCGATCGTCAGGTAACCGCCGGAGGACCGGTGCATTGGGGGCGTTTTGCCGCGGGCAAAAGGATGCCTCGATTGTTCGAGCCGCGCCCAATTGTAATCCTCGGCCGAAAACCTATGGTGACGAAAATGCGAAAGGAATGGCGCGGGGAGAGAAGAATTGCTAATGTTTTTCATAAGTTTTAGCTTTCTGTTAAAACGCCCTGACCGCGCGGGGTTTGATCAGGATGGAGTGCGCTTCGACAAGCGCTTTCTGTCGAAGGGAGAGGAAGTGAGGACCCACAGGCCACTGGCAAAGCTCCGGATAAGCTCACCGCCCCCGGCAAACGCGGGATCAAGCTATCCTTCAGCAGTTCAAGCGGAGATAGGAGGGGTCGGCCGCGAGGGGAACGCTGGGACCGCAAGAAGGTCGTGTAAACGAAATACGTCCTGGACGATTGTTCAGTTTCCGCACTTGCGATCAGGGCGATTTGGACCACATAACCGTTCAAAGGGGACGGCAAAACAATGATGAGACAATTGCGACAGGCTTCGTGCAATGTATTGACAACAGAATGGCTGCTCGTCTTCCTCGCCATCCAGGCAAAAGACTGGTAAGGGCCCGTCAGCAGAACGTATTCGGAATATTCAAACGTCGGGCATAGGCAGCCGCCAGCGGACCGAGACAAGCGGCTGGTGGGCAAAGGGCGACAAGCAGCAGCGGACAGCGCCAGAGCGTTGCGCACCAATTCCCGATCTGCTCATTATCCGCCGATCCCGAATCATGTTCGCGACTAAGCCTTTGCGTCTTTTTTTTTACGAACCCACCGAATGATTATACGTCCGGTGCGACGCTCGCAAGTCCATCCGGACGGGTCTGCGTCAAGATGCGCGGCAGCTCTTTTTGCAAACTTTGAAGTTGCCTGTCATTTCATTCATTGCGCAACGCCAGACATCCATTGGCAAGCCGGCAGAACACAAGCCATGCCCCCGGCGAACCGTGGAGCGATTTCCCCACCTGACCACTGAATCATGTTCACCAACCACATTGTGTTTCCTTCGCCCCTGGTGCGCAAGATTCCGTGCCTCCGAGGAGTTGTAGGCCTTCAACAATGAGATGTTCGGACCGATTGCCAGATATTATCGGAAAGCGGCATTGAAACGGGCTGAAGCGGCCATTGCCAAACCAACCAAAACAGGATCGCGGAGAGGAACAGCGAGATGGCGCCGTAAATTTCAGCCGGCTGCGATCCAGCACGCGTTGGGCTTTTCAAGATTGCCATCTTGACACTATCACCTTCCTCTTGGATCCGTTCGCCTTGGTGTCGCGGATTGCGTCATCACGCAGTTATATTCTTCGTTTCAATTTGGTGAGGACGGTCAATTTGGGGAGCGGTTTATCTTTCGGCTGATTGCTGTCGTCAAAGCTAAGGGCCGTCATTGCCATTTTTCGGACGCTGCAACCGCGCCACACCCGTCAATTGCGCTTGCGAGAGAGTTGACACTCCCCCTGCTGTAAACCCTTACAGTCTCAGGGTCTGACCGAAACAGATGATATCCATCTGCTTTCGAAAAATCCGCCCACAAAGCTTTGATCTGGTGGGGCGATTTGTCCTGACAGATGGAACCATCAGTCAGGAGTCGCACCACTGGAACCGATCCAGTATCCTTCTGCGATACCAGATTACCAGATTGGACCCGATGACCAGACTCCCGCGAAATTCACCCTGATCGTGGTTTTCCTTTCCTGCTCCATTTCGTCTGGGAGTTCTGGCAGGCGCCGAACCTATGCGGGTATGATTGAAATGAACCATTGGGATGGCATTCAAGCTTTGCTCCTCGGCAACCTTTGGCGATGTCGGATTTGCGTTGACCGCTTTCTGGATCACAAGTGCTGCGGCAAGATCGCCTATTGGTTGAAGCGCCCAAGCTTGGCAGACGCTTTTGTTCCTCTCGAGTAGGCATCGCGCTGACGATCAGCTTTGAGTTTTATTACACCCAACATCACCGAACGCTGCGACCTACTCTGAACTGATGCCTCTGCGTTTGCGGCCGTTGCCACGGCTCAGCCCACTGCTCCAGTGGATTTTCATACCTCTTGCCATCATCTGGTTCATGCAGCGGCAAGTCAACCGAAAGCCGATTGACGGCGCGGTGTCGCTGCGCACTCGTTGGTCGAGCCAGAATAGCCAACCTCGAACGGCTGGTTCAAGTCGCTGCCGCTGTTGGTCAGGATATCAGATTCCCAGCCCGATATCCGAGCATGGTCTTGGCAATAAAACTGTGATTGCAAATGGCGGGGAAGCTCTCACTCCCCGCCAATTTTCTTTTCGCTTGTTTACTTTCAGCACTCGGTGGACCGGTCAGTTTGCCTGTATCACTCCGCGATAACAAGACGACGAATTCATGGTCGCCCTTCTAATTTCATCCTTTTCCGACGCGCATTGTGCGGCAAGATCGGTCCGGTGCGGAACACCGATGGTCATGGCTGCATGTCGGAGATTGGTCAGTTCCTCATGAATGATGGTGACCTTGCGGCTTCAGTCTGACCTTCTGACGACTCCCTCTGGTGTATTCGGGTGCAAAAGCTTGCTGTGGCGCCTGTTAAGAGTGACCCACTGCCAGCGATTCAGGAGTGCTGTAAGTTTTTAACGCATTGAATTTCCTTTTTCTTTGGGTAGACAACTGCTTGATCGGTTTAATGGCTCGCGGGGGACC